>Ga0247818_10000640_pt1 | contig 21992 bp, 19 predicted proteins | sample 13C_Glucose_Day1_FD_192424 | JGI IMG/M metagenome (GOLD analysis project Ga0247818, IMG submission 192424) | Soil microbial communities from agricultural site in Penn Yan, New York, United States - 13C_Glucose_Day1 | ecosystem: Environmental > Terrestrial > Soil > Agricultural land | place... | reverse complement strand
GTCAGCAGCCTACTCATAGACTATTGCGTTGTGGTGAAAGTCACAGCACCAAGGACATGAATGTACACTTGTGCACTGAAATTATTATTCAAGCCCCTTTTCGGGCCTGTTCGGGTGCCTAAGACTGCCGCACTTTCGCCTTTCACGCCAGTCGCAGATGGTCGAAAGGCCTGCTCTACTGCACCCAGCGCTGCAAAATTTGCTGTAAATCAGTACGTTTGAAGGGCTTGGCGAGATAATCGTTCATGCCTGCCGACAAACAGGCCTCGCGGTCGCCCTGCAAGGCATTGGCGGTCAATGCGATGATCGGCACGTCCGCGCAGCCGGGCAATTGGCGGATCTGTCGGGTCGCCTCATAGCCGTCGACGATCGGCAACCGGCAGTCCATCAGAATCGCTTCAAAAATCAGGCTCTCGGCGCTGCGCACGGCTTGCGCACCATCGGTCGCGACGCTGACAGTAAAGCCCAGGCTGCGCAACATGGCTTCGATGACGGTCTGATTGACCGGGTTGTCCTCGACCAGCAGCACATTGCGCCCCGCGCCATCACCCTTGCCGGTCTGTGCCCGGGGCGTCAGTACCGGTAACGACTGCTTATAGAGTGCCAGCGGGATTTCCAGGGTAAACACCGAGCCCAGGCCGTCTTCGCTTTGCGCCCGCAAGGTGCCGCCCATGCGCTCGGCCAGGGTGCGGGCAATCGGCAAGCCCAGACCGGTGCCACCGTAGCGCCGTGAAATAGAGCTGTCGGCCTGCTGGAAGGGATTGAACATCAACTCCAGGCTTTCAGCCGCAATACCGATGCCGCTGTCGCGAACGGTGCAGGTAAACCACAGCAGTTCGTGATCCAGCGATTGCCAATGCGGTGCAATGCTGACGCAGCCCTGCTCGGTGAACTTCAATGCATTGCCCACCAGATTGACCAATATCTGCCGGATTCGGGTCGGATCACCCTGAACCTGAATGGCGCGCATGTCCTCGGGGATCAGCAACTGCAGATCGAGCCCGCGCTGCAACGCGCTGTGCTGGAACGATTGGGCGCAACTGCTGATCAGGTCCGCGAGGTTGAACGGGATGTGTTCCAGTTCCAGCTCCGAACGCTCGATGCGCGAGAAGTCGAGAATGTCGTTGATGACCTTGAGCAGGTGTTCGGTGGACTCCGAGGCCAGCGCTGCGTATTCGATCTGCTCCTCAGTCATATCGGTAGTTTCCAGCAGCTGTAGCATGCCGAGCACGCCATTCATCGGCGTGCGCAATTCATGGCTCATCATCGCCAGGAAGTCAGACTTGGCATTGTTGGCCTTTTCCGCCTCCTCGCGTGTCTGGATCAACTGCGCCATCGCCTGCTGCTGCTCGCGGCTGGCTTTTTCGAGGCCGGCGGCGAGGTTGTTGATGTGCTGCGACAGCGCGCCCAGTTCGGTGTCGTCGACAATCGGCAGGGGTGTTTTGTAATCGCCGTCATGGATCGCCTTGACGGCGTTGCCGATATCGCGGATCGGTTGCGACAGGCTGCTCGCCAGGCGCCGGGCTACCAAAAAGGTAAACAGCAAGGCAAACAGCGCCAGGATGGCGGCTTTGAACAGGATTTCCTGCTGACGCTGGCTGAAGGCGTCATTCGACAGTCCGACGATCACCCGGCCCAGATAATCCTCGGTGGGGCCAACACTGGCGGCTTTGGCTCCCTGAAAGAAATCATTGTTGAGCGCTATCCGCTGCAGCCGCACTGGCGCCTGGAACACTTGGACCTGTTGCGAGCGCCGGTAGGTTTCCGACGGTTGCTCGACGTACACCAATATCCGGTTGGCGTTGTCCTGGACCTCCAGAAAGCGCACGTGCGGCGTGGCGAGTGTCGCCTTGAGCAAACTTTCAAGCACCTCGTTGTTACCTGAAATTACCCCGTATTCGGTGGCGGGGGCCAATTGGTTGGCGATCAATTGCCCGGTGTGGTTAAGCTCCTGCCGCAGGTCCTGGATCCGTACGAAGGTAAAGAAGCTGATCAGCAGCAATGTCAGCAGCAAGGCAGGGCCGAGGCTGATCATCTGGGTGCGAGTGCTGATGTCCCAGGGACGACGGAGGATCATGGCAGGGCTTTTCCTTCAGCCAATTGGGTGGCAACAGCTGCCTCATTGATCGGTTCGATACCTAATGAACGAGCCACTTGCGGATTACTTGATACTTTGAAGTGTTGCGGATAGAGCGTACGCGGCCAACTCGCCGCAGGCAGATCGAGCAACTCGTCGAGCACCTGCAGCCAGTCGCTCTGATCGCTGTAGGTGCTGGCCAGGCTGCCGGCCCTGACGAAAGCGGCGTTGGGGCCGATCAATGCCAATTGCCGGGAATAGCTGCTCAACAGCAGGTTTTTTGCGGTTTTCGGGTTGTAGAGGTCGGGATCGTCGAGGCCCAGCAGGACGTCACAGTTTTTCAGCAAGGTCTGCAGGGGACGGCTGTCATGGGTGTTATCCCAGCGCTCGACAACCACTTCAAGCTCCAGCCCAAGGGCGGCCAGGCGCAATTCTTTCAACAGGAACTCGCTGTGTTTGTCGTACAGCACACCGATGCGCTGCGCCTGGGGGAGGATGAGTCGGGTCAGGCGCAATTGTCGGTCAAGTGGCGGATCGCTCCAGAGCAGGCTGAGGTGGGGTGGAACGTTAACGCCAAAGCGTTGCCGGGCTTGCAGACGGCTGATGCGCAGCACCAGCGTCGCCGGACCCGGAGCCTCTTGTTGGCGCCAGTCGAGGCTCGGCAGATCAAGCAGGATCAGGCGGGTGGCGGCGGGCAGTTTGCCGGGTGATGGAAGGCTCGCCAGTGGCTGGAAACGCACACTGTCGGCAGGGCGCATGTCGCTCAGCGCGTGGACGAAGGATTGCACGCCGGGATTGTCCTCGGCGCCGGTCAACAGAATGTCGGCAGCTTGTGTCGGCAGGGCGCCGAGCAGACAGCCAGCTACCAGGCACAACCTGGCCAGCAGGCGGCCCGGTGACGGCGGTTTCCATGACTGGCGATGCCGCATTTAAAACATCAGCTCCGCGCTGAAATAAAGCACCCGACGCTCGTCGTAGTTATTGTCGACGAACGTGGTGGGCTGGTTATCCAAGCGTTGTTGCAGGATGCCGGCCAGTTCCAGATTGGCCTTGCCCAGGCCGATGCGCTTGGCAATGCGCGTGTCGACCCGCTCAAAGCGGTACCCATTTAGCGCATCGTCGCCAAAGTAGAAGATCGCGCTGTTCCAGCCCTGTCCCCAATCACGCAGCCAGCCGGCTGAGCCGCTGTTGCGCGCAGTCTGCTGTTCATCCAGGGGGTTACTCGCGTCGGCGTCCACGTAGGCATAGGTCAGGCGCAGGCGGTCAGCGCGGCCGAGGTGCCAGTCCAGTTGCGTTTCAGCTCCGGTGAACCGGGCATTGTTAGAGTTGCTGGCAATGTACTGATTGTTGCGCAGCGGTTCGCTGATCATGCCGCTGATTTCGTCGTAGAACAGCTTCACATCGACGCTCAACCCCAGTCCGGCGAAGTAGCCGTTGTAGCCCAGCTCTCGCGAGCGCATGCGCTCCTGGTCGAGATCGCCCGGACCACGGGTCTTGACGAAGTAACGGGCGCTGGTCTGGCCGTAAGCCGTGGGCCGCAAATTGCTCACCCGGTAACTCCAGTTGACGTTGTTTTCGAACATGTCTGGCGAACGGATCGCCTCCGAATACACAGCACGCAAGCCTTGGCGTGGAGTGATCAAGTAATTGACTGCCACGCGCGGGGTCCATGAGCTGCCGATCAAATGTGTGGTTTCGAACATTGCCCCGCCCTGCAGCAACCAATGCTCGGTGGCGCGCCATTCGAGTTGGCCAAACGTGCGCCACGTGGTGTCGTCGAGCGTGCCGTTGAAGTAGGTCTCGGAATCTGCCCGGTCGTAACGATAGTTCATGCCGCTGACCAGTCGCAGACTGTCGGACAGGCTGAGTGTGTCTTGCACTTCCAGGTCGTAGCGCGATTCCCGGGAGCTTTGATCGATGTCGCCACACACTGTTTGTCGGGCGCCGTTTTTCCATTGCGCCAGCACTTGATTGGCCAGCGCCTGTTCCGCTGGCGTACCGCGAGGTGCGCCAGTACCGGTGAAGCGATCCATGTTGCGCGCCAGTCGTTCGGTGTAGTTCGGGTTGAGCTGCCAAAGCCGGGTCAGTTCCGGGCTGAATGACGCCTCGGCATCACAGGCACGCCAGGTTTGCTGGCGATCCCAATGCTGAGCGGAGCCCTGGACATAAAGGCTGTGCTCAGGATTGATGTCAAGGTTCCAGCGCAACGAACCTGCGTAGTCTCTGGCGGCGACGTCAGAATTGTTCCCCGCGGCAGTAATTCCCGGGAATACCGGGCGGTAGGTATATGGCCGCTGGTTGGTGCCATCCTTTGCATTCAGTTGCCAGTCGATGTTTTGGTTTTCGGTCAGCGTCTGGCTCACGGCGAGGTTAAAACGGTTCAAGCGACGGCTGTCCCGATAGTCGGTACCGTTGCGGTCCGAATCGAAACCGTCGTCTTGCTGGCCGGACAGTGACAGACGCAGATCACCACCGTCCCAGCCGCTGCCCTGGCTGGCGTAATAGTCGTTGATGCCGCGCTGGCCGCGGGTCACTTTCAAACGCGTGCCAAGACTGTCGGCCGGGTTGCGCGTGATGATGTTAACCACAGCCATCAGCGCATTGGCGCCATAGCTGACGGTGTTCGGACCACGGAAAACCTCAATGCGCTCGATGTCTTCCATGGCCACCGGAATATCACTCCAGTCCACCGTGGCCAGGCCCGCGCGGTACACCGAGCGACCGTCGATCAGCACTTGCAGGCGCCGGGCTGCGGTGGCGTTGGTGCCGTGGTAGTTCACGGCGGCCTGATTGCCGGTGATGTTGCCGACCATCATGCCCGGCACCAGTCGCAGCAATTCGGCGATGTCGCGTGCGCCTGTGGCGACGATCAGTTCGCTGTCGATCACCGTCATGCTTCCCGGAACAGCCGCAGGCGACTGCTTCAGGCGGGTGGCCGTCAGCACTTGCGGGAGCGGTTCGTTATCGAGAAACAGGTCGTCGGCCAGCAAGGACGGGCTGAAGATCAGCGCCATCACCAGCGGCGAGCGGGGTGAAGGAGAACCAAACGACACGTCATACCCTTGATCGTGGTGAGTTGGCGCGCATGTTAACCGAGCCCGATCACTTTTCCATTCGCGATGCCAGCATTTTCCCAGGATTTATCGGTCTTCTTCCTACAAGCGTTGGTAATTGAAACCGGGGCTGGCCGCCACGGGGCCGCTCCGTATAATGCCGACATCGCCACTGGTATGGATTAACGGATTGCATATGACTGAACAGCGCCCGATTGCGGTCCTGGGAGGCGGAAGTTTTGGTACCGCCGTGGCTAATTTGCTGGCCGAAAACGGCCATCAGGTCCGGCAGTGGATGCGTGACCCCGAACAGGCCGAGGCCATTCGGGTCAATCGCGAGAACCCGCGTTACCTCAAAGGCATCAAGATTCTTGCGGCAGTAGAACCGGTGACGGACCTGCAAGCCACGCTGGCAGCCTGCGACCTGTGTTTCGTCGCGCTTCCCTCCAGTGCATTGCGCTCGGTTTTGGTTCCGCACGCCGAACTGTTGAGCGGCAAACTGCTGGTCAGCCTGACCAAGGGCATCGAAGCCCACACGTTCAAGTTGATGAGCGAGATTCTCGAGGAAATCGCCCCGAAAGCGCGCATCGGCGTGCTGTCCGGACCGAACCTGGCCCGTGAAATCGCCGAGCATGCACTGACCGCCACCGTGGTCGCCAGCGAAGACGAAGAGCTGTGCCAGCGGGTTCAGGCAGCGCTGCATGGCCGGACCTTTCGCGTGTATGCCAGCGCTGACCGGTTTGGCGTCGAGTTGGGCGGGGCGCTGAAAAACGTTTACGCAATCATTGCCGGCATGGCCGTTGCGTTGGGCATGGGCGAAAACACCAAGAGCATGCTGATCACCCGGGCGCTGGCGGAAATGACCCGTTTTGCGGTGAATCAGGGCGCCAACCCGATGACCTTTCTCGGTCTAGCTGGTGTGGGCGATTTGATCGTCACCTGCTCGTCACCGAAAAGCCGTAATTACCAGGTCGGGTTTGCCTTGGGTCAGGGCCTGAGTCTGGAGGACGCGGTCACCCGTCTGGGTGAAGTCGCCGAAGGTGTGAACACGCTGAAAGTGCTCAAGGCCAAGGCTCAGGAGGTGGGCGTCTATATGCCGCTGGTCGCCGGTCTGCACGCTATCCTGTTTGAAGGGCGCACGCTTAATCAAGTGATTGAGTTGTTGATGCGCGGCGAACCGAAAACCGACGTCGACTTTATTTCAACCAGCGGTTTCAACTAAGCACGCTTTGTAAAAAACAGGGGAACGCGACATGAACGATCCGAAACTGGAAACCAAGTACGAATCCATCCTGCTGCGGGTGCTGTGGATGATCGTCTTCCTGTTGGTATGGCAAGTGGCGCAGTTCATCCTTGGCGCATTGGTGCTGGTGCAACTGATCTATCGTTTGTTCTATGGCGCCCCGAGCGCCAGCCTGATGAACTTCGGTGACAGCCTGAGCCAGTTCCTGGCACAGATCGGGCGTTTCGCCAGCTTTCACAGCGACCAGAAGCCCTGGCCGTTCGCCGACTGGCCGACGCCGCGTACACCGGAAGGTGAAGCGCCTCATGTCGTGGCGCCCGCGCCGCATCCGGCCCGAGATGAGGAACCGAAACTATGAAAGTCTGGGTATTGCGTCATGGTGAAGCGGAGCCACACGGCAAGCGTCTTGATTCCGAACGGGCATTGACTGCCCACGGTCGTGAAGAAGTGCTGCGCATTACCGCTGAACTGGCCGGTCAACCCCTTACCGCGATTTACGCCAGTCCTTACCTGCGTGCGCAGCAGACCGCGCAGTTGGTGCGTGAAACTCTGGGTTTCGAGCCTGAGATCCGCACGGTTGAGTGGCTGACCCCGGAAACCGATCCGGACAAGGTGGCTGAACAACTCGTGTCAGTCAGTGATGTCCTGTTGGTCAGTCACAACCCGCTGGTGGGCAACCTGCTGAGTTATCTGCAGCACGGCGCCGGCTTTCCACCGGAAAAAGTCAGCACCGCCGGCCTGGCCGAGCTTGAGAACAATGAACTGCTGATCGGGTCGATGAAGCTCAACGGCATCAAACACCCGTAACCGCTTGGCCTCGGCTTTTGTGGGAGCTGGCTTGCCTGCGATAGCATCGACGGGGTCTGGTTGAAGAACCGCGGTGCTTGCATCGCGGGCAAGCCCGGCTCCCACAGGGGGCGGCGCGTTGCTGGTTTTTGTGTGAAATAGTCAACCAAGCAATCGCTTGGTTGACTACGCTTGCTCCATAATAAAAATTCAGGAGCGAGTCGCATGTCTGCAGCTTTTCGTTTGCCGCTGGATGTCTTCTACGAGCGTGAGGCCCGTCATCCACGCCAGCGTTTTCTGGTCCAGCCCACAGGCGGCGGGCAGGTCGAGACCCTGTCCTGGGCCGACGTCGGCCATCAGGCACGCTGCGCCGCGCACTGGCTGCGGGCTCGCGATCTGCCGCAAGGCAGCCATATCGCTCTGATCTCGAAAAACTGTGCCCACTGGATCATCGCCGACCTGGCGATCTGGATGGCCGGGCACGTCTCTGTGCCGCTGTACCCCAACCTGACCGCCGAATCCGTGTCTCAGGTACTCGACCACTCCGAAGCGGCGCTGGCGTTCATCGGCAAACTCGATGACTGGCCAAGCATGTCCCGTGGTGTCAGCCCTGACTTGCCGACGATCAGTCTGCCGCTGCACCCGCCGGGCTCCTTCGATTTCAGCTGGGCCGACCTGCAACGCAGTTCGCCCATCCAGGATGACCCCAAGCCCACCGCCGATCAGTTGGCGACCATTATTTACACGTCAGGCACCACCGGGCTGCCCAAAGGCGTGATGCATAGCTTTGGTAATCTGGGTTTCGCCAGCACGCGCGGTACGCAGTTGTTTGGTCTCAACGAGTCGGACCGGCTACTGTCCTATTTGCCGCTGTGCCACGTTGCCGAGCGCATGTTCGTTGAGATGGCATCGATTTACACCGGGCAAACCGTGTTCTTTGCCGAGAGCCTCGACACCTTCCTGACTGATTTGCAGCGTGCGCGGCCCACCGCCTTGTTTGGAGTGCCACGGATCTGGACCAAATTCCAGATGGGCGTGTACAGCAAGATCCCCGCAAAACGCCTCGATTTTCTGCTTGGCCTTCCCTTCATTGGCAAGCGGATCGGGCATAAAGTCCTCGCCGGCCTGGGGCTGGACGCCTTACGCGTTGCCTTGTCGGGCGCGGCGCCCGTGCCACAAACCTTGTTGCTGTGGTACCGCAAGCTGGGGCTGGATGTGCTGGAGGTCTACGGCATGACCGAGAGCTGCGGCTATTCCCACATTTGTCGGCCGGGCGAAAACAAACCCGGCTGGATCGGCAAGCCTTGCCCGGAGGTTGAAGTGCGGATCGACGAGTCGGGCGAGGTCATGGTGCGCAGTGGCGCGACCATGCTCGGTTATTTTAAGGAACGGCAGAAAACCGCTGAAACCATCACCGAAGATGGCTTCCTGCGCACCGGCGACAAGGGCGAGGAGGACGCAGAAGGCAACCTGCGCCTGACCGGACGCTTGAAGGAAATCTTCAAGACCAGCAAGGGCAAATACGTGGCACCGGCTCCGATCGAAAATCGCCTGGCGGTGCATTCACGAATCGAGCAGGTGTGCGTGGTTGGTGATGGTTTGATCGCGCCGCTGGGACTGTGTGTGTTGTCGGCGGTCGGGCAGCAAGACGCCAGCGGAACGGCGAGGGCCGGGCTGCATTCAAGCCTGGAAAAACTGTTGGATGAGGTCAATGGCGTCCTCGACAAACATGAGCGCTTGCGGCGTCTGGTGGTGGTCAAGGACAGCTGGGCCGTGGAAAACGGTTTCCTGACGCCGACCCTGAAGATCAAGCGCAACGTGATCGAAGCAGCGTACGGCGCCCGCTTCGAAGAATGGAGCGAGCGCAGCGAGGCGGTGCTGTGGCAGGATTGAATGAAGAACAACACCCACAAAGGAAAGTAGCGATGAGTCTGTGGCGTACCCCACCTAATATCGAGCATTTGAATGCAATCCAGAAAAACACCATCGGCGAAGTGCTGGATATTCGCTTCGAAGCATTCGACGAAGGGTCCCTGACCGCGAGCATGGTCGTTGATCACCGCACTCACCAGCCATACGGCCTGCTGCATGGCGGGGCCTCGGTGGTGCTCGCCGAATCGGTCGGTTCAATGGCCAGCTACCTGTGCATCGACGCCAGCAAGTTTTACTGCGTGGGCCTGGAAATCAACGCCAATCATTTGCGCGGACTGCGCAGTGGGCGGGTGACTGCCGTGGCCACACCGATCCATATTGGTCGCACGACGCATGTTTGGGATATCCGTTTGACCAGCGATGAAGGCAAGGCCAGTTGCGTGTCGCGGTTGACCATGGCGGTTGTGCCGCTGGGCGAGAACCCACCAGTACGGTAAACCCAATGCCCTGTAGCAGCTGTCGAGCAACGCGAGGCTGCGTCTGCGGTTTTGCCGGGTTTACGACGGCTGCGCCGCCGGACGCTGCCTCGCGGGGCTCGACAGCTGCTACAGGGTTCTTCATGAGCGTTGCGGACATTCTTGTGAGCTGACTGTCATCATTCCTGTCACTTACTGTCATTGCTGTCAGCCGTCGTCTTACGGACAATCAACGGCTATTCTCGCTCATGGATTTGCCGGTATGTCGCAACAGATATTTTTCGCCCACGCCAATGGCTTTCCTTCAGGGACCTACGGCAAGTTGTTCGCGGCGCTGGCGCCCGAGTATCAGGTGACGCATCTGGAGCAGCACGCTCATGACCCGCGTTTTCCGGCGGACGACAATTGGTACAACCTGGTGGACGAGCTGATCCATCACCTCAAGCAACAAGCGGAACCGGTGTGGGGCGTCGGCCATTCCTTTGGTGGCTTGCTGCACTTGCACGCGGCGCTGCGTTGCCCTGAGTTGTATCGTGGCGTGGTGATGCTCGATTCCCCAGTCCTGACCCTGACCGATCGATGGGTCATCCGCGCGGCCAAGCGTTTCGGTTTTATCGACCGTTTGACCCCGGCCGGTCGTACCCTGGGGCGTCGAGAAGAGTTCGCCGACATCGAAAGCGCCCGCCGTTATTTTGCGGGTAAAACCCTGTTTCGCAGTTTTGATCCGGAGTGCTTTGATGCCTACCTGCAACATGGTTTGCACAGAGTCGGGGACAAACTGCGCCTGCGTTTCAATCCCGCTACGGAAATCAGCATCTATCGTGGCGTGCCCCACACCAGCCCCGGTCGCACACGTCAGCTGAAGGTGCCGCTGGCGGTGGTGCGCGGGCATAAAAGCCGCGTGGTGATGCGTCACCATGCAAGCTCTGTCGGACGCATGCCGTTGGGTGAATCCCTGACCGTGCCGGGTGGCCACATGTTTCCTCTTGAACGTCCACACGACACGGCCACGCTGCTGAAAAACCTGTTCAGCCGTTGGGACAGTCGCAGCCAACAGGATTGCGCATGAACAATGCCGTCGAAGAAGTCCGCCTGAGCCTGCCGCACATCGAGTTGGCGGCGCACTTGTTCGGTCCTGAAGACGGCCTGCCGGTGATTGCGCTGCATGGCTGGCTGGACAATGCCAACAGCTTTGCCCGGCTGGCGCCCAAGCTCAATGGCCTGCGCATCATCGCCCTGGACATGGCGGGTCACGGTCACTCCGGTCATCGTCCGCCCGGCGCCGGTTATGCGATGTGGGATTACGCCCATGACGTATTGCAGGTCGCCGAACAGCTTGGCCTGAAGAAGTTTGCGCTGATGGGGCACTCCATGGGGGCGATCGCTTCTCTGATCATTGCCGGGTCGATGCCGGAGCGCGTCACCCACCTGGCCTTGATCGACGGCATCATTCCTCCTACAGACAAAGGCGAAAATGCTGCCGAGCGCATGGGCATGGCCCTGCAAGCGCAGCTGGATTTACGGGAGAAACAAAAACCGGTCTACAACACCCTCGACCGTGCCATTGAAGCGCGCATGAAAGGGTTGGTGGCCGTCAGTCGTGAAGCCGCCGAGCTGCTGGCCCAGCGGGGGTTGATGCCGGTGCCGGGCGGTTACACCTGGCGCACCGACAACCGGCTGACACTGCCATCGCCGTTGCGCCTGACCACCGAACAGGCCATGGCGTTCGTCCAGCGGGTCAGTTGTCCTGCCAAACTGGTCGTCGCGGCGGACGGCATGCTCGCCAAACATCCCGAGTTGCTGGAGCGTCTACCCTTTAGCCGTGAACAGCTGCCAGGCGGTCATCATTTGCACCTGAATGACGAATCCGGCGCCGACCTTGTCGCAGACTGTTTCAATCGGTTCTTCGCCGTTCCTTGACTTGCGCCGGGCAACTGTCGAGGCTGGGCGGGTTGAAATGGGAGACAACCATGATAGATCTCTACACCGCTGCGACCCCGAATGGCCACAAGGTCTCTATCGTGCTCGAGGAACTCGGCCTGCCCTACACGGTGCATGCCCTGAGTTTCGACAAGAAGGAACAGAAATCCGAGGACTTCCTCAAGATCAACCCCAATGGGCGGATACCGGCGATTGTCGACCGCGCCAATGGCGATTTCGCCGTGTTTGAATCCGGCGCCATCCTGATTTACCTCGCTGAATTGACCGGCAAGCTGATGCCCCTGGACCCGAAAGGGCGCTCGCTGGTGATGCAATGGCTGATGTTCCAGATGGGTGGCATCGGCCCGATGCAAGGGCAGGCCAACGTGTTTTTTCGCTACTTTCCGGAAAAACTCCAGGGCGCCATCGACCGCTATCAACACGAAACCCGACGCCTCTATGAAGTGCTCGATACCCGCCTGCAAACCGAAGAGTTTCTGGCCGGCGAGTACAGCATTGCCGACATCGCCACGTATCCGTGGGTCCGTGGATACGAGTGGTCCGGGGTCGAGGTCGACGGCTTGACGGCCTTGCAGCGCTGGATGGCAACCATGGCGGCACGCCCTGCGGTGCAGCGCGGTTTGCTGGTGCCGGAACGCATCGACGATGCCAGCGTCATCAAGGGTGCCCAGGCCATGCTGATCCGATGAGCCTGTCCATGCGTTCACTCAGTCTGCTGGCGCTGTGTTGTTTCAGTCCTTTATCGTTTTCCGCCGATGTTCCCGGCAGTCAGGACCTGCCGATCCTGCCGCGCATGGAAGATGCGCAGATCGTCGATTATCGTCCGGCCGTCGAACTTGAACGGATCTACCCGCTGGGATCCATCCGAAAGATCAGCGGCCAGCTGCGCTTTGACGGTCAGGTTACCGCTCGTGGGCTAACCACGTCGGTCACTTACGAGTTGCCTGCGGAACACTCCTCCAACGAAGCCTTTACGGCTGCGCGTGAAGCCTTGCAAAAGCAGGGCGCCGAGTTGCTGTTCTGGTGCCAGGCCCGCGATTGCGGCGAAAGCAGTCTGTGGGCCAACGAAGTCTTCGGCAATGCCAAGCTCTATGGTGCTGACGATCAGCAGGCGTATTTGCTGCTGCGACTGGCGGCACCGCAGGACAATGCTCTGGTGGCGCTTTACAGCATCACTCGCGGCAATCGCAAAGCCTATCTGCACGTCGAACAATTCAATGCGGCGGCACCGTTGGGCGATTTGTTTCCGACTTCCGCCACCTTGCTGCGCCAGCTCAGAAGTACCGGCGTACTCGATTTTCCGAAACTGGTCGCTGATCCCGATGACACGTGGCTGCGTCTGATTTCTCGCGGGCTGAACCTGGACACCACCTTGCGAGTCAGTGTTTCCGGAGCCAAGGCTGAAGCCTGGCGCGAGGCACTGATCTCCCAGGGCGTGCGTGCGGCGCGAATGGAAGCCGGCAACGTCGAAGGCTCTGGCCTGCATATCGAGCTGTTGCGATAAGCTGTACAGGCGAGCGCGAATCGCGCGTTCGTCTACCCTTTTTTTGACTGACTTTTTTGAGATTTTACATGCCCAATAACGATCGCCTGTTGGTGCAGATTCTGCTCCTGGTGCTGTTTGGCGCGAGCTTCTGGGTGATGGCGCCCTTCTGGTCTGCGCTGTTCTGGGGCGCGGTGCTGGCGTTTGCCAGTTGGCCGTTGATGCGCTTGTTGACCCGTTGGCTCAATGGCCGTGAATCCCTGGCGGCCGCATTGCTGACCCTCGGCTGGATGGTGCTGGTGGCGGTGCCGCTGGTGTGGCTGGGTTTCAACCTTGCTGACCATGTGCGCGACGCAACGGTGTTTATCAAGGATGTACAGGTCGAAGGTCTGCCTGAGGCGCCGGACTGGCTGCACAGCATTCCTTTGGTTGGCGCACGGTTGGTGGTGATCTGGAACAGCATCGATCAGCAAGGCGCTGCAATGATGGCGTCGCTCAAGCCCTATCTGGGGCAGGTCGGTAACTGGCTGCTGGCGCGCAGTGCGCAGATTGGCGGCGGTATTCTCGAACTGACGCTGAGTATCGTGTTTGTGTTCTTTTTCTACCGCGACGGTCCGCGGCTGGCGACCTTTGTACATAGCTTGCTGGAACGCCTGATTGGTCGTCGCGCCGAGTATTACATCGACTTGGTGGCGGGCACGGTGCAGCGGGTGGTGAACGGTGTCATCGGTACGGCAGCGGCGCAAGCGGTGCTGGCGTTGATCGGATTCCTGATCGCCGGGGTGCCTGGGGCATTGGTGCTGGGCATTGTGACCTTCTTGCTCAGCCTGATTCCGATGGGGCCGCCGCTGGTGTGGATTCCCGCTACGGCCTGGTTGGCCTGGAAGGGTGATTATGGAATGGCGATATTCCTGGGGATCTGGGGCACGTTCATCATCAGCGGCGTCGACAACGTGCTGAAGCCCTACCTGATCAGCCGGGGCGGGAATCTGCCGTTGGTGATTGTGTTGTTGGGGGTGTTTGGCGGGTTGATTGCGTTCGGCTTTATCGGGTTGTTTATCGGCCCGACATTGTTGGCCGTGGCTTACAGCTTGCTGACTGACTGGAGCAAGAGTCAGGCGCGGGTAGAAGATCGCCGGCCTTAAATGCTTTGTAGCGGCTCCAAAAGACTAGACTTACCAGCGCGCCGACGACGAATTACCGATCATCGGGTCCCGCAGCGCCGCTGGTTCCGCTACAATGCGCGCCGATTTCGTCCTGCCTGAGAGCCCGCACATGTCCGTCTGCCAGACTCCTATCATCGTCGCCCTGGATTTCCCCACCCGTGACGCCGCACTGAAGCTGGCCGACCAGTTGGACCCAAAACTGTGCCGGGTAAAAGTCGGCAAGGAACTGTTCACCAGCTGCGCCTCGGAAATCGTTGGCACCTTGCGTGACAAGGGTTTCGAAGTGTTCCTGGACCTGAAATTCCACGACATCCCGAACACCACCGCCATGGCCGTGAAGGCCGCTGCAGAAATGGGCGTGTGGATGGTCAACGTTCATTGCTCGGGCGGCCTGCGCATGATGGCGGCCTGCCGTGAAGTGCTGGACCAGCGTAGCGGGCCTAAACCGCTGCTGATCGGCGTGACCGTGCTCACCAGCATGGAGCGTGAAGACCTGGCGGGTATCGGTCTGGACATCGATCCGCAGGAGCAAGTGTTGCGCCTGGCCGCACTGGCGGAAAAAGCCGGGATGGACGGTCTGGTATGTTCGGCACTGGAAGCCCGGGCCTTGAAGTCGGCGCACCCGTCGTTGCAACTGGTGACCCCTGGCATTCGTCCCGCCGGCAGTGCGCAAGACGATCAACGCCGCATCCTGACCCCGCGTCAGGCGCTGGACGCCGGTTCCGATTACCTGGTGATTGGTCGTCCGATCAGCCAGGCAGCGGATCCGGCCAAGGCACTCGCCGCCGTAGTGGCCGAACTCGCCTGACCAAACACTGAAGATGAAATGTGGGAGCGGGCTTGCTCGCGAATGCGGTGTGTCAGTCAACGTTGATGTCGACTGACACACCGCATTCGCGAGCAAGCCCGCTCCCACATGGGTTTCGTGGTTACTGAAAGTTCTGGATCAGACCTTCAACACCAACTTCCCGAAATTCTCGCCGCTGAACAATTTCATCAGCGTCTCCGGGAATGTCTCCAGTCCGTCAACAATGTCTTCCTTGCTCTTGAGTTGCCCCTTGGCCATCCAGCCGGCCATTTCCTGTCCGGCGACGGCGAACTGGGTGGCGTAGTCCATCACGACAAAACCTTCCATGCGCGCGCGGTTGACCAACAACGACAGGTAATTGGCCGGACCCTTGACCGCTTCCTTGTTGTTGTACTGGCTGATAGCGCCGCAAATGACCACGCGCGCCTTCATATTCAGTCGGCTCAGCACTGCATCGAGAATGTCGCCGCCGACGTTATCGAAATAGACGTCGACCCCTTTCGGGCATTCGCGTTTAAGACCGGCGATGACGTCCTCGTTTTTGTAGTCGATGGCGCCGTCAAAACCCAATTCGTCGATCAGGAACTGACACTTGTCCGCGCCGCCGGCAATCCCGACCACACGGCACCCTTTGATCTTGGCGATCTGTCCGGCAATGCTGCCCACCGCGCCAGCCGCGCCCGACAGCACCACGGTGTCACCGGCTTTCGGCGCGCCGACATCGAGCAGCGCGAAGTAGGCGGTCATCCCGGTCATGCCAAGGGCAGACAAGTAGCGCGGCAATGGTGCCAGTGACGGATCAACCTTGTAGAAACCGCGGGGTTCGCCAAGGAAGTAATCCTGCACGCCGAGGGCACCGTTGACGTAGTCCCCGACTGCAAACCCTGGATTATTCGAGGCCACGACTTTGCCGACGCCCAATGCGCGCATCACTTCACCCAGCCCCACTGGCGGGATGTAGGACTTGCCCTCGTTCATCCAGCCGCGCATGGCAGGGTCAAGGGACAGGTATTCGTTTTTGACCAGAATCTGACCCGTCGCCGGCTCGCCGACCGGTACTTCCTGATAGGTAAAGGTCTCGCGGGTCGCCGCGCCCACCGGACGTTTGGCGAGCAGGAACTGGCGATTGGTCTGGGTAGTCATGACAGGCACTCAAGATGAATGAAGCCTTGTTGATAGCCCTTCATGCTCAATGCCGCAAGTTTGGCTGATGCGGCGAATGCACATCGATCCAGTGCAGTGATAGTCAGGGTCGGTGTTCTATCACTGCCACGCATGGCCACCCAACCGGCCTTCTGATAGTGCTGCCGCGCTGAAGCCCTCCATGCCTAGACTGAAACCCAGGCAATCCCCCAAATTCTTCTCTTCGAGGACATAACAATGAGCATGACGTTTTCCGGCCAGGTCGCCGTGGTGACTGGCGCTGCCAACGGTATTGGCCGTGCGACCGCCCAGGCGTTCGCGGCCGAAGGGTTGAAAGTGGTGGTGGCCGACATGGACACCGCCGGCGGCGAAGGCACCGTGGCGCTGATTCGTACCGCGGGTGGCGAAGCGACCTTCGTGCGTTGCAACGTCACGCTGGAAAGCGATGTAAAAAATCTGATGGACGAAGTGGTGAATACCTACGGCCGTCTGGACTATGCCTTCAACAATGCCGGCATCGAGATCGAGAAAGGCAAACTCGCCGACGGCACACTGGATGAGTTCGACGCGATCATGGGCGTCAACGTCAAAGGCGTCTGGTTGTGCATGAAGTATCAATTGCCCTTGTTGTTGGCCCAGGGCGGCGGTGCGATCGTCAACACCGCTTCGGTAGCGGGCCTGGGGGCGGCACCGAAGATGAGTATTTATGCGGCGTCCAAACATGCGGTGATCGGGCTGACCAAATCAGCAGCGATCGAGTATGCCAAGAAGAAAATTCGCGTGAATGCGGTATGCCCGGCGGTGATCGACACCGACATGTTCCGCCGTGCCTATGAAGCGGACCCGAAGAAGGGCGAGTTTGCCAACGCCATGCACCCGGTGGGGCGCATCGGCAAAGTCGAGGAAATTGCCAGCGCTGTGCTGTACCTGTGCAGCGACGGCGCAGCATTCACTACCGGCCATTCGCTGGCAGTGGATGGGGGCGTTACGGCGTTTTGAAGTCAGGTGTTGCAACGTAGGAAAACACCCGTACTTGTGCGGGTTTTTTTACAGTTCCGTGACGGGGTTGGGCAATGTGTTTCAAAGGGTTAGAACCGAGGGATTTAGCGGCGTTGTCGCACGTCTGATCCAGCACTCCTGTGATTAACTGTTTCCCGCAAAACGGACAGGAGTGTGCTTGCTCATGGAATTGAGAATCGATCGACAGGCCTTGGTGCCGGTCGTGCAGCAAATCGTCGATGCGTTGGCCGGCTGGGCCCGTCAGGATGGGGTATTGCCGGGAGCGCGTTTACCTTCTGCGCGGCAAATCGCACGGGCCAATCTGCTCAGTCAATCCAGCGTCGTCGAAGCCTGTGAACGCCTGGTAGCTCAAGGCGTGCTGGCACCGCGGCAGGGTGCAGGTTTCATGGTTGCCATGCCTGCGCTGGCTGCTGAGGGGCGACAGAGTTGCCCTTGGTTCGAAGGAGCTGATGTGACGCAGGGCGGCGCCTCGGGTGACCTCAAACTGGGCTGTGGCGACCTGCCCGAGAGTTGGCGTGAAACTGACGATTTGACCTACGCAATCCGTCAGGTGAGCCGCATCGACATGGCCGGGCTGTTCAACTACAGCACGCCGCTGGGTTTACCCGCCTTGCGCGAGCAAATCCTCAAACGTCTCCAGCAACTCGACATTGAAGTGGATGACAGAAGGATTGTGACCACGACCGGGGCGACTCACGGGCTCGATCTGATCGTGCGCACGTTGCTCAAACCGGGCGATTGCGTGGTGGTGGAAAGTCCGGGGTACTCACTGTTGTTCGACCTGCTCAGGCTCAACGGCGTGACGATGATCGAGGTGCCGCGCACCCCGCGAGGGACTGACACGCAGGCGTTGGAAGCGATGTTGGTGAAGCACCGGCCCCGTGCGCTGTTTATCAATAGTTTCTACCACAACCCGACCGGCAGTAGCCTGACACCCGTCGTTGTGCAGCGGGTGCTGCAATTGACCAGAGCCCATGGCGTGCTGGTGATCGAAGATGACGTCTATGCCGATTTGCACCGCGGCCCCGGCACTCGCCTCGCGGCGATGGGGATCGACGACAATGTGATTTACGTCGGCAGTTACTCCAAGACCCTCAGCAGTTCATTGCGCGTCGGCTTTGTCGTGGCCAGTGACACGATGGTGTCGCGACTGGCCGAGGTCAAGATGACCAGCAGCATGGGCACTTCAAGGTTCTGCGAAGCAGTGCTGGCTTGCCTGTTGGCCAGCGGCGCGTATCGCAAACTGGTTCAGCGTCTGCGTCAGCGATTGAACACCGACAGAGAAGCGGCCCTGCATGTGCTCGAAGATGCCGACTGGGAAGTTTTCGGCAAGCCGGTGGGTGGTCTGTTCATCTGGGCGCGGTCACGCGGCGCCAGCTTCGCTCAGGTACACAAGCAGGCCCGACGCTTCGGGGTGTTGCTGTCTTCAGCTACAGCCTTCAGCCCCGGCGGTGAGGCCACGGACTGGCAGCGCATCAATGTGGCTTATGCCTGTGATCCTCGGGCGCGGGCATTTTTTCAGGCCACCGCTGCGAATCGACCTCAGGCGTTCTGAAAACGACGCGGGCGTAGCTTTTTGCCATTATTGTGGCGCCAGAGACTTGTGCTGGCACAGGCCCGTTGCGACCCTGCGTCAACAGACTATGTCAGGGGACTACGCGCAATGATTTCGGCCGTGCAAGGACGTTTCGCCAACCTCGGTATGGCAAAGAAAATGGGTGTCGGGTTCGTACTGGTGCTGCTGTTGACTGCGCTGGTCGCCGCCATCGGCGTGTGGTCCCTGCAAACCATCAGTCAGCGCTTCGATGGGCTCAAGCAGATGTCATCGCTCAATAGTGGTTTGCTCAAGGTGCGGCTGCTGGAGCAGGAGTACGCCTTGCACGGTAACCCGAAAACCGCGGATGCCCTGCGCGAGGGCGTTGATGGTCTGATTGCTCTGGCGACCGGGCTCAAGGCTGCATCGACGGCTAACGTGCCAGTGATGAATGACGTCGAGCAGTCGCTGGGCGCCTATCGCAAGGCGTTCGATGAGTTCGTCTCGCTGAGTCAGGCCAAGGACCTGGCGCTGGAAATGGCCAGTTGGTCGGTGTCCAGCGTGGCCAATAACCTTGATGTGCTGCAAGCCGGCCTGGCCGATGACGGTGCCTATACCTTGAAGCAATCCGAGGGCAAGGACGGTGGGCAGTTTCTCGAACAGGCCAGTCAAGTCAGCCAGGTCTCGCGTTTGATGTTGCAAGCCATGAACGAAGCGCGGGTGCGTCTGGACCAGGGTCGCAAGGGCGACGACAGCGCGGGCCAAGGCAAGATCGAACAGGCGGATCAGGCATTGACTCAGGCCGGGCAGTTGAAAACCACGGTCAAGGATGAGGGCTATCAGACGGTCCTCAATGAAGTGACCGGCCACATCGGCAGCTTCAGTGAAAAACTCACGGAGTACACCGGTCTGTTGGCCCAGGAGAAAGTCGTCTACCAACAACTGCATCAGCGCGCCGCACAAGTGGTGGAGCGGGTGGATCAAGCCTACGTCGCCGAAGACCGGTCGATGCAGGCCGAGCTGAAAAAGAACGCGTTGCTGATCCTCGGTTCCTCGGCCCTGGCATTGCTGGTCGGGCTGGTGGCGGCGTGGGTGATAACCCGGTTGATCGTGGCACCGCTGCGCAGTGTGATCCGTGTGGCTCAACAGATCGCTGCGGGTGATTTGAGTGCAACGGTTGAAGTCACTCGCCGTGACGAGATCGGCCAATTGATGCAGGCGATGCAACAGATGGGGGCCGGGCTCAGCCGTATCGTCAGTGGTTTGCAGGCCGGTATCGAGCAATTGGCGAATTCAGCGCATTCGCTGTCGGCAGTGACCGAGCAGACCAATCTGGAAGTCAGCAGCCAGAAGGAAGAAACCGAGCAGGTCGCCACGGCGATGAACCAGATGACGGCGACGGTGCACGACGTGGCGCGTAACGCTGAAGAGGCCGCGCAAGCTGCACAGACCGCGGATGGCAAGGTTGAAAGTGGTCAGCAAGTGGTGCGCCAGAGCATGGCGCGCATCGAGCAACTGGCAATTTCGGCGACGTCGGCCAGTTCCAGCATTGAAAGCTTGAGTGCAGAAATCCAGAACATCGGTACGGTGCTTGGCGTGATCAAAAGTGTCGCCGAGCAAACCAACCTGTTGGCGCTCAACGCAGCGATCGAGGCCGCGCGGGCGGGCGAGCAGGGCAGGGGGTTTGCCGTGGTGGCCGATGAAGTCCGGGCACTGGCCAGGCGTACCCGGCAATCGACCGAGGAGATCGAACGTCTGGTCAGTGCCTTGCGCTCGGCCGCACAGTCGTCGGTACAGCAGATTCAAAACAGCGGCGAGCTCGTAAAACTGGCCGTCAGTGATGCGTTGCAGACTGAAAGTGCGTTGGGAAGTATTGCGGCGGCGGTGTCGTTGATTCAGCAGATGAACCAGCAGATTGCCGCAGCAGCCGAGGAGCAGAGTTCGGTGGCTGAGGAGATTAATCGCAGCGTCACGAGTATTCGGGCGAGCGCGGATCAGTCATCGCTGGCGATGCAGGGCAACGCGGCGTCCAGCATTGAGCTGGCTCAGCTGGGGCTCGAACTCAAAGGGATGGTGGGGCACTTCCGGCTTTGAAAACCCTAATGCCAGTCAGTTATGCCGTCACGCGGCCCGAGCCGAACGCAGGCTTCGCCAGCTGCTACCAGGATGTGTTGAGACCAACACTTCTAAACTGACTGGCATTAACCGTTTCGGTGGCTTTTCTGTTTGTGCTGATCAGTCGTAGATCACTCGCTTTTTCCAGTCGGCATCGGCGTCGACTTTTTTAAGGCCTACGTTCAGCTGGTTGGCCTCACCCTCAACCGCAGCGATGTTGTCCATCACCATGGTGTTGGCACGAGCCAGGAGTTTCTCCAGGTACTCCAGTTGCTCGGCGTAGGCTTGAGGCTCCTGTTGTTTGCGCAAGTATTGCACGCCGCGTTCGAACGCCAGACGCGCTTGGCCTGGCTGGTTTTGTTGCAAGCATTGCTGGCCCAGGTTGTTGAAGAATTCGATGTGCAGCAGCACCAGGATATGACGGACTTCGCGGATCCAGCGCTTGGCTTCGTTGGTCGGCAGGAAACCGTCCTGGGCGGCGCGGGTGATTTGGCCATGCAGGGCTTCGAGCAGGAAGCGTACGTCCTTGGCCTTGGCTTCGGTCTGGATCGGTGAAGGAGGGTTGTTGACCGGGATTGACTCGCCCTGGGCAGCAAGGGCCTCCAGCTCGGTAATCCGCGCCTTGAGGTTGGAGCTGGTTTTTTCCAGGTTGAGCAGGCGCTGACAGACGTTGAGTTCCAGTCGGGTCAACAACAGCTTGAGTGCCGATGTCATCAACTGGCCGGGAAAGGTCTCGGTGATTTCGCCGCAACGGCGCAAGCGGTCGTTGAGCTCAACCTTGGTGCGGGCCTTTTCCAGCTTGGTGTTTTCCACCACATGGTTCATGTAGCCAATGGCGATCAATAGTGCGATCCCGGCTACGACTAGCAGGGTGATCATGAGTGGTGTCACCGGTAAGACCTCTTATTGGGTTCGCGTTCGAAAGTAGTGGCTTGGGCTTTGATGTGCACAGGCCGCTCGACGACTTGAATCAGTTATGGCTCATATAGGTATCGGCCGTTGTACTGCTTATATAAATGGTGGCCAATAGATTTCGAATTGCCATCATCCTGACAGCATGACTATAGCGCCTTGATGGAGGTCGGAAAATAGGCGTCAAAGGCCTGGCTACGCAAAAGCCTGAAACCTGTCTGAAAGCAGGGCGAAGTCATTGATTTAAATAAATTTATAACTGGGGGTTGACGACCCCTCAATCCATCCATAGAATGCGCGCCACTTACAGCGTAAAGCACACAGCGAAACGCGGTAGGGAGTGAATGTTGTACGTGTGTCCCC
>Ga0247818_10000634_pt1 | contig 22088 bp, 22 predicted proteins | sample 13C_Glucose_Day1_FD_192424 | JGI IMG/M metagenome (GOLD analysis project Ga0247818, IMG submission 192424) | Soil microbial communities from agricultural site in Penn Yan, New York, United States - 13C_Glucose_Day1 | ecosystem: Environmental > Terrestrial > Soil > Agricultural land | place... | reverse complement strand
CGCACGATGCTGTCGACCTGGCGCATTTCTTCATCGGTCAGCCCTGAATAGGCTTTGGCGAAGGGCACCAGCGTGCGTTCGCTGGAGTCGGGTGGGCCATCCCAGACCGCGAAGGTGTAATCACTAAAGAGGTTCGCCCGGCGTCCGTGGCCTCGTTGTGCATAGATCAGCACCGCGTCAACGCTGAACGGGTCGACTTTCCATTTCCACCACACGCCCATGTCCTTGGTTCGACCAACGCCGTACAGCGCATCCCGCGCCTTGAGCATCATGCCTTCGACGCCGAGACGGCGGGACGCTTCCCTTTGGCGGGCGAGGTCGAACCAGTTGTCGCCGGTCAATACCGGTGAGACGAGTAACGCCGGGCTGTGACAGGTGGCGACGAGTGTTTCCAGCTGAGTGCGACGCGTGGCCTGTGTCTGATTGCGCCAGTCGGCGCCTTGCCATTCCAGCAGGTCGTAAGCGAGGACCACCACGGGCACCTCGTCGAGGATTTTTTTGCTGAGGACTTTGCGTCCGATTCGTTGTTGCAGCAGGGCGAACGGTTGCACGGCGGGAGGGGCGAGCGAGGCGGGGTCAAAGGCATCCTCGGTGCCGGGGCTTGCAGTTTTCCACGCAACGATTTCGCCGTCGATCACGGTGCCGTCGGGCAAACCGTGCACCAGATGCTCAAATTCGGGGAAGCGCTCGGTGACCAATTCTTCTCCACGCGACCAGACCCACAGACGCCCGTCGCGCTTGACCACCTGGGCGCGGATGCCATCCCATTTCCATTCCACCAGCCATTGGCTCGCGGGGCCGAGCAACGCTTCGAATTGCTCCACCGGTTGCGACATCGCATGGGCCAGGAAAAACGGATAAGGCTGCCCCCCACGCTGAGCGTGTTCATCACTGGATTCAGCCGCGATCAATTTCAGGTAACTGGCAGCGCTGGGTCGATGGGACAGGTCGGTGTAACCAACCATTCGCTGGGCCACGCGCTTGCTGTCGAGGCCGGCCATGGCCGCGAGGGCGCGGGTCACCAGCAGCTTGGAGACGCCTACACGAAAACTGCCGGTGATCAGTTTGATGCAGAGCATCAGACTGGTGCGGTCCAGTTGCGACCAGAGTGCGGGCAATTGTACGGCGAGCACTTCGGTGGATTCGCCACGCAAGGGCAGCAGCTTGTCTTCAATCCATACCGCCAATCCGTCGCTGGAACGGTGTGGCGATTCGGGCAGTACCAGGGAGATGGTTTCTGCCATATCGCCAACCGCTTGATAACTTTCTTCGAACAGCCAGGGTTGAAGGCCGGAAAATTCTACGGCCAGTTCTCGCAGCACACGCACGGGCACCAATTGCCGGGGGCGCCCGCCGGACAAAAAATAAACCGCCCACGCGGCATCTTGCGGTGCAGCCTGTGCAAAGTAATGTTGCATGGCAGCCAGTTTGGCGTTGCTCGACGTGGTGGCGTCGAGTTCGGCATACAACTCGGCAAAGGCCTTCATGGCAATGCCTTGTCTTGCTCAGGGTCGACCACGGCGTTTTCTTCTTCGTCGTCGCCGTACTCGGTGTTGAAGCTCTGTGCATCAAGACCCTGTTCACGCAGATGGCGCACCAGTACGGCGACCGAACCGTGGGTCACCATTACCCGCTCGGCGCCGGTTTGTTCAATGGCCCAGAGCAGCCCCGGCCAATCGGCATGGTCGGACAGCACAAACCCCCGGTCGACACCGCGTCGGCGGCGGGTCCCGCGCAAGCGCATCCAGCCGCTGGCGAAGCCGTCGCTGTACTCGCCGAAACGACGCATCCAGGTGCTGCCGCCCGCTGATGGCGGCGCGATGACCAGCGCTTTGCGCATCATCGGGTCACTCTTTTGAACCGCGCCGGCATAGATCGTTGGCGGCAGATAAACGCCGCTTTGGCGATACACCTGGTTGAGTGGTTCTACGGCGCCGTGCACCAGAATGGGGCCGAGGCTGGCGTCGATACCGTGAAGAATTCGCTGCGCTTTGCCGAAGGAGTAGCAGAACAGCACGCTGGCCATGTCGGCGGCGGCGTTGGCCTGCCACCACTGATTAATCTCGGCAAACACCTGAGTCTGAGGTTGCCAGCGATAGATCGGCAGGCCGAAGGTCGACTCGGTAATGAAGGTGTGGCAACGCACCGGTTCGAAGGGCGCACAGGTGCCGTCGGCTTCGGTCTTGTAATCCCCCGAGGCGACCCAGACTTCGCCGCCGTATTCCAGTCGCACCTGGGCCGAGCCGAGCACGTGGCCGGCGGGGTGAAAACTGAGGGTGACGCCATGATGTTTGAGGGGCTGGCCGTACGGCAGGGTTTGCAGGTTGATATCTGCACCGAGGCGAGCACGCAAGATGCCTTCGCCGGCTGACGCGGCCAAGTAGTGTTGATTGCCGCTACGGGCATGGTCGCTGTGAGCGTGGGTGATGACCGAACGTTCGACGGGCCGCCACGGGTCGATGTAGAAATCCCCGGCCGGGCAATACAAACCTTCAGGACGCGCGATAACAAGATCCATGTTGTTGCCAGGATGGAGGGACTTGTTAGGTATGAGGTAGGCGTGAAGCCAGAAGTTCTATCTGAATTCTATTGAGCAATCACATTTCCATGTGGGAGCGAGCCTGCTCGCGAAAGCGGAGTGTCAGTCACCTGAAATGTTGGCTGACAGGGCCGATTCGCGAGCAGGCTCGCTCCCACAGGATCGGGGGGTTACTTGCCAGGTGCCAGGGTCAACTGCGTCTTGCCATACACCTTGTCAAAGTTCTGTGGCTGCATCGGCAAGCTCATGTATTGCCCTTTGAGCCAAGGCTCGATGCTGTTGAGGTAGTTCGGGCTGGCAGGGTTGCCTGACTGACCGGTGCTGTTTTGACCCATCAGCGGCTCGGCCTGGCTGAAGTCGACGATAAAGCGCATGGCCGGGGCCAGCGTGGTGTTGAAGTCCTGACCCCAGGCGAAGGCCGCCGTGTTCAGCGTAGTGTGGTCTCCGCCCGCCGCGACGGGCCCGCGAACGATCTGGCCGTTGGCGTTTTTCCACTCGTAGTGGTGCAGTTTGCCCCACTGCCAGGCTTTGTGATCGCCGCCCAACTGACTGTCGCCTGCGCTGATCGCCGCTGCCAGACTGCGAGCGAGGATCGCCGGCTTGTCTTCTTTTTGTGGTGTGCGCACGTCATCCCAGAACGGGCTGTCGTCGCGCCCCAGCAGATGATCGGCCTGCGCGGCATAGGACAGCTTGCCGTTGGCGACAAAGGCTTTCCACGCCGGACTGCTTTGCGGACCGAGTTCGTCGAGGAAAATTTGTTTCATGCTTTCTTGCAGAAACAATTCATACATCGCCGCATCAGCGGAGGTTGCGCTGAGCTTGCCGTCGAACGCCATCAGGCGCGTATACGCCTCACGCGCCATGCCACGCTCTGCCACCGGCAGCGCTTCAATGGCCTGCTTGAGTGGCTGGGCCATGCCCGGGGCTTCAAACATTTTCTTCAGTTTGGTGGCAAAGGTGGTGGTCTGGTCATACTGCATGGCGATCACGCTGCGTGCGTCGTGTTTGCCCGCGCCCGCCAGTTCGGCCAGGCGTTCGCCACGCTCCGGTGCCGCCCAGGAATTGGACAATTGCATGCCGTAGCCGTGGGGGATGACACGCTGGTTGGCAGTGCCGAGCCAGCCTTGGGCCGGGTCCTGATCGTAAGGGTGGAGCATCGGGTCGGCGTAACCGTCCCAATCGTAACGACCTTCCCAGCCCGGCGATGGCAGCAGGCCTTCGCCTTCGCGACGGTTCGGGTAACGGCCGGTCACTTGCCAGGCGATGTTACTGACGTCAGCGAAGACCATGTTCAGTGCGATGGCGCGGATTTCGCGACTGGCGTCCGACGCTTTCTCTACGGTCTGGGCCCGGGACAGGTCGAAAAACGCGTCCAGGGTTTTGTCATCAGTGAAGTTCGGCATTTGCAGGGCCAGGCCGAAACCGTTCGCCAGTGTCATGCCTTGGGCACTGTTGAGCAGCGGACCGTGACGGGTTTCGTACACGGCTTCGCGAACGGGTCGCTGGCCTTTGACGAAGAAGGTTTCGTTACGCACGACGGCGGGCTGCCATTTGCCACCCACTTCGTACGTGAGGCCGTTGCCCTGACGCTTGATTTTTTCCAGGAACAGGTCCTGGTTGTCGCCCATGACCGTGGTCATGCTCCAGGCCACTTTGCCGTTGAAGCCACCGAGCACCATCGGCAAGCCGGCAATGGTCACGCCCGAGGCCTGATATTTCGGCGCGCGAATCTGCACATAACTGAACAATGACGGCACGCCGAGCGAGCCATGACTGTCGCTGGCCAGCAGGCTTTTGCCACTGCGGCTGCGTTGCGGGCCAATCGCCCAGTTGTTCGAGGAACTGGCGCCCAACAGATTCAGGTCGGACAGTTGGCCCGTGGCTTTGTTGATCTCGGCCAACCCAGGGATAGCCCCGTTGAGCTTGATCCCTTGCAATTTTTCGGCTTCAGCCAGCGGCAATTTTTCATCGGGTGCGGACGGCGTCAGCCAGGCGAGTTTGTCGGTGGTGACGGTCTGAGCCAGCATCAACGAGGAAATTTCTTCCGGCAGGTTGGCCGATTGGCTGAAGTTCAGCAGGCAGAAAATCAGCGCCGAATCTTCCGGTTTCCAGTATTCCGGTTTGTAACCGGAGGCCGCGAGGTCCGCCGGCAGCTTGTCGCGGTAGCGGAACAGGTAGGCGTTGACGCCGCGAGCATAGACTTCGAAGAAGCGTTTGAGGCGCGGCGAAGAAGCTTTATACAGCTCGCCCGCGCTTTTCTTCAGGTTGACCGCACGCATATAGCGGTCAGCATCCAGCAAGTCAGCGCCGGACATCTCCGCCAGCCGTCCTTCGGCCAACAGGCGCAATGTCACCATTTGCGTGATGCGGTCGCTGGCGTGAACGTAACCCAGGGCGAACAACGTGTCGTGGAAGCTGTTGCCTTCGATCAACGGCATGCCCATGGCATTGCGACGCACCGATACGTTCTGCGCCAAGCCCTTGAGCGGCTGTACACCGGAGGTCGGCGGGAGGGTGTCCTGAGCGTTCATGGTCTGACAACCGGTCAGACTCAAAACACTGGCCACTGCTGCGGCAACGCCGAACCGGGGAAGAAAATGTGTAAGGGCTGGCGAGGCCATGGCAAAGCTCCTGCGGGGGTAGAGGCGCAATAAAGGCGCTACGTTAGTGAGCAGGAGGAGGGCGCGCAAGCGGCGGGCGGGTTATTTCTTTCCGAAGATCGTTCCCACGCTCCGCGTGGGAATGCCTCAACGGACGCTCCGCGTTCGGCTTTGGATGGGACGCGGAGCGTGGCGGGCAGCATTCCCACGCAGAGCGTGGGAACGATTAGTCCTCCAGCGTTCGATGACTTGCCTGTTAGAGGAGGTGATGCTGAAGTGCGTGAAACTCAAAGACCTTGCATGAGAACGACCGCAATGGAGCTCAAGACCCACGCAGCGCTGATCATCATTGATCAACAAAAAGGCATTCTGCATCCCCGACTCGGTCGCCGAAATAATCCACAGGCCGAAGAAAGAATCCTTGAGTTGTTGGCGTTTTGGCGTCGAACCGGGCGACCGGTGATTCATGTGCAGCACCTGTCCCGCTCCCCGGATTCAGTGTTCTGGCCGCAGCAATCAGGCGTGGAATTTCAGCAACGGTTTGAGCCAATGGCGGGCGAGCAGCTGATTCAGAAACAAGTGCCGGATGCTTTTTGTGCAACGGATCTGGAGGCGCGTTTGCGCGAGGCGGGCATTGATCAATTGGTGATTGTTGGTGTGGCAACGAACAACTCGGTGGAGTCCACGGCGCGAACGGCCGGAAACCTGGGGTTTGAAACGTGGGTGGCGGAGGATGCGTGTTTTACCTTCGACAAGGCGGATTATTTTGGTAATGCCCGTTCGGCCGAAGACGTGCATGCGATGTCGCTGGGGAATTTGCACGGGGAGTATGCGACGGTCGTCAGCACTGCGCAGATCCTGAGCCGAGGGTGACTTCGAGTCAGTCATCGCGAGCAGGCTCGCTCCCACATGGGATCTGCTGTGGACACACTATTTGTGAACCCTGGAGATCTATTGTGGGAGTGAGCCTGCTCGCGATTGCGATTCAACAGGCGAAAAATATTTTCGCCCGCAGCATCAAGCGCCGTGGCACTTCTTGAATTTCTTGCCGTTGCCGCATGGGCAAGGGTCGTTGCGACCGACGTCTTTCAGGGCGTTGCGCACCGGTTCCTGAGGGGCGTGGCCACAGTTCGGGCCGTGAACATGGCCATGGTCGTGATCATGGTGGTCGTGATGGTCATGATCGTGGTTGCAGTCAGGGCCATGGACGTGAGGTTGCTGGGTCATTGGGTGTGCTCCGGAATTAAATCGGCGGGGATTATCACGCCATTGCGCGCCAGGTGCACGTCATGAGGGATGAATAAACCGGTTTTCAGTTCACCTTCCAGACGATAGGGAATGGATTGATCGGGATTTTTCAGCATTTTCACCAGGTCTCGCACCTTGGGCCACAGGTTGGTACGGATCGGCACTTTTACATAGGCGCTGTGCTTGGGTCCGATGCTGAACCAGTTGTCGTACTCGCCTTCGGTCAGCAGGATGTCACCCAAGTGAATCCGGTATTCGAGGCTGCGCACGTTCAAGTCGCTGTCATTGGGGTTGTCGATACGAAAGTGCAGGAGAAATTTCTGTTCCAGCAGTTTTGCCCGCACGACTTCAACCTTGACCAGATGCACCACGGGGTCCGGCTCATCGTCAACGAACCAGGACGCACAGCCGGTGAGCCCCAAAAACAGCAGCAGGCTGAGCAGATAAAGTGCGTGTCGCCGGGTGATCATGGTCGTGTATCTCCCTTGAACCTGCTTCGGGGCGTCACCTAACTGTTGAAGTACCCCGCACAACACTTCTTGAATTTTTGACCGCTGGCGCATGGGCAAGCGTCATTGCGCCCGGCCTTGAGTTGCACGGTAGGGTCGATGAAGTACCAGTGGCCAGCATTCTGTACGAATGACGAGCGCTCGCGGTGGCTGTGTTCGCCGCTGCCATCGTGCCAGCGCGCGGTGAAGGTCACGAAGGCATGTTCCGGCTGGCCGCCAAAGACTTCGGAGCTTTCGACTTCCAGACCCAGCCAGGTGCTTTGCGCACTCCAGTCGCTGATGGACTGACGATTCAGGCCAGCCTGCTGGGCAGGCAGGGTGGTCGCCACCAGATAGTCGATCAACCCCAGCACGTAGGCGCTGTAGCGCGAACGCATCAAGGCTTCGGCACACGGCGCCGGATGCCCGGCATGGTAATGACCGCAACAGGCATCGAGCAGGGTGCCGCTGCCACAAGGGCAAATGGATGTACTCATGGCATTACCACCAATATTTCCCGAAGTTTTCCGGATTGGCCCAAAAGCGTGAGTTGAGCCAATCGGGTACTTGCTTGTATTCAAGCAGATCATAGGTAAACAGCGTCAACACTTGTTCGTCGCGCTGGAAGCGCTCGCTCGCTTGCAGGGCCAGTGAGAAAAAATCCGTCTCCTGCCAGCCACTGGCCGACAAGTCCGCCAACACGGCAATGCGGCTGGCGTTGAGGTTGCGGATCCCTCCGAGCAGGTTCAGGCCATCGCGCTTGGGCAAATGTTCGAGGCAATCGACTGCCAGCGCCAGGTCAAACCGGCGCGCCGCCAGGTCCTCCGGCAACGGCCCCGGTGCCGCATGGGCCACACACGTATCCGGGTGGGCAAGTTTGAATGCTGCCAGCGCGGGGAACTCACTGGCACCGATCAGCAACAGCTGCGCGGGGGCGTAACGGTCTAGCAAAGCCGCCAACGCCTGTTGCGGCGTGCGCGAAGAAATACCTGCAGTCATCAAAGATCCTCAATCAGAGCGCCAAGACTAGCCTGCCCAAACGTCCGGGCCTAGCGCAGGTTTACAGCAAATACGACATTGCGTGGTGAACGCAGATAAAACAGCCGTGGCCTCTTGCTGGCGCAGATTAATACTCGGGTCTTTACTACCAGAATCGGTTCTAAGCCGATCCCTCAGGAGAAAACTAGATGAGCATAGTTCGGACAGCATTACCCTTGGTTCTGCTAACCAGTGTGTTGACTGGTTGTGCAGGTTTGCAGAAAACCGACTGGCCGACCTGTGCGGCTGTCGGGGGTGTCATTGGTGCGGGTCTCGGCGCGACCGAGAGCTCCGCATGGGCAGGCTATGGTGCGCTGCTTGTCGGCGGTACGGCCGCAGCCTATTGCTGGGTACACGGTGATGGCGACGAAGATGGCGATGGTGTGCCGGACAGTCGCGACAAGTGCCCAGGCACACCTCACGGTGTGACGGTCGATGCCAACGGTTGCCCTCCACCTGCGCCTGTGGTCGAAGAGGCCGTCGTGGTCAAGGAAGAAACGATTGTCATCCGCGATGTTCACTTCCAGTTTGACAAAGCTACGCTCACCGAGTCCGACAAAGAGGTACTCGACAAGGTTGCCACGCGCTTGAAAGGGGAATCGTCTTCCGCTCAATTGACCGTTACCGGCCATACCGATAGCGTGGGCAGCGATGCCTACAACCAGAAACTGTCGGATAAACGCGCTCACTCGGTGGTTGAATACCTCATCCAGGAAGGTGTGCCACGCAGCAGCTTCGTATCTGTGGTCGGTGCGGGTGAAAGCCAGCCGGTCGCCGATAACAGCACCGCTGACGGCCGCGCGCAGAACCGTCGCACGGAAATCAAAATCAACCGTTAAGTCCCTTCCGCTCCGCGGCTTGTGTAGTCGCGGATGCGGGTCTTTACTCCTGTGTAACCGGTATTAAGCCGGTAACACAGGAGCTTTTAATATGAGCGTTCTCACAAGGACCGTCTTGCCGGTTCTGCTGCTTGGCAGCCTGTTGACCGGTTGCGCAACTCACAGTGATGGTACTGCCCCCCTCAATCAACGAACCTGGCCGATCTGCAGCCTCATTGGCGGTCTGGTGGGCGGAGGTTTGGGCGCCATCGAAAGTGGTGCCTGGGCGGCCGGGGGCGCAGCGCTTGGAATCTTGACCGGTGGCTTGATCTGTTACGCTCAGGATGGCGATCAGGATAGCGATGGTGTCTTCGATCGACGTGATCGCTGCCCCGATACCCCTGCCGACACGCCTGTCGAACATCATGGTTGTCCGCGGCCGCAATACCCGGGCGGTGTGACAGAACCTGTCGTGCAAGCGGAAGTCATCACCCTCAGCGATGCGGGCGATGTGTTGTTTGCCACCAACCAGTCTGACCTGACCCCCGCAGCGAAGAGTCAGCTGGATGCCTTGATGACCAGGTTGCAAGGCGCGGATGTGTCGAGTATCAAAGTGGTCGGCCATACCGACAACGTCGGTACCGATGCCTACAATCAGACGCTTTCGGAACGTCGCGCCAACAGCGTGGCGGACTACCTGTTGAGTCAGGGCGTGGCGCCGAACAAAGTCAGCAGTGAAGGTAAAGGCGAAAGTGAGCCTGTGGCTGAAAACGATACCGAAGAAGGGCGCGCGAAAAACCGTCGCGTGGATTTGCACATCAATGTGACCTGAGCCACGAATTAGAGCCGTCGACCACCCGCACAGTGGGTCGACGGCCATTCGGCAGTCTTCATCAAGATTTTTCTGTTGCCCTCTGGCATATTCCTCGTGGAAGCCGCTACTGTGCTCGCAAACAATAATGATCAGCGGGGGGCGTATGAAGGTGTTTTGGTGGCTGGGGAAGTTGTTGACCCTGCTGTTCTGGTTGGTGGTGCTGGTCAATCTGCTCGCGCCGTTTGTTTATCCCCTGCACTCGTTGGTCGAGCTGGCCGGTGGCGCGCTGGCACTGTTCCATCTTCTGGAGTTGGTGTTCTGCAACCGCAGTCTCAGAGGCCGCGCGCATCCTTGGCGTGATCGCCTTCAAATTGCCATTTTCGGCGTGTTTCACCTGCAAACCCTCCCGACTCCCTCCGCACCTAAGGCTTCCCATGCGTAATCTCTGTCTGCTCGCCGCTTTTATCAGTCCACTGGCTTGCGCTCAGGTTGTCAGCGTCGAAAGCAACTCACTGATGCGTCTGCCCAATACGGCCAGTACCTTGCAACTGGAGCGGCTGGAAGTCGCTGATTACGGCACGTTGCTGATTCCTTCGAATGTGACCGAAGTGACGGTGGGCGAATTGCATTTGGGGCGTGAAGCGCGAATTGCCATTGTGCCAAGTGAACAAACGCTGGCATTCAAAGTGCGCCGCGCCGAATTGTCTGAAGGCAGCCAGATCACCGCGAGGGGCGCACCGGGCAGTTTCCAGAAAGCTGCACGGTCGGGGCGCAACCTGAACTTGCAGATCCATGCGTTGAATGCCCCGCAATTGTCGGTTGACGCTCGCGGCGGCGCGGGCGCTCCGGGGTTTTTCGGTCTTGATGGCGCCAATGGCCAGGCACCGGGGTGCACCTGGGGGCAGGCCGGTCGCGGTGCGGATGGCAGCAATGGCAGCGATGGTCAGCCGGGTGCTTCGGGCGCGCAGGTAAGGCTGGAGGTGCCGCGTGATTTTCCGACGGATAAAATCAAGGTGCAGGTGGCGGGAGGTGCCGGTGGCCTTGCAGGTCCTGGCGGTAAACCAGGAGCGGGTGGCAAGGCCAAGGGCTGTCTCGTGTACACCACCGATGGCGGCAAGAGTGGCCAACCGGGTGCTGATGGTCAGCCAGGACCTGCCGGTGCGGCGGGGTCGGTGACGGTTCAGCGGTTGTAAGCAGTTTTGATTGATCGTTCCCACGCTCCGCGTGGGAATGCCTCAAGGGACGCTCCGCGTCCAGTGACGCGGAGCGTCACGGGCTGCATTCCCACGCAGAGCGTGGGAACGATCATTAAAACATCGGTCGGGCCGCGGCAATCGCCACCAGCAACAAGCCCACCAGAAGATTAATCCCCACCAACCGCCGAATTCTCCCTAGCACCGCCGCCCCTGCCGGCCAATCCTGCGCCGTCACCGCCGCGCGCAACTCAGGCAACATTAATGCCTGAATCCGGATAAACAGCGCCGTCATCACCACGTACAAGCCCATCATCACCTGCACATACCGCGGCGCGGTCTCGAACCCGATGTGTTGCAGATGAATCATGCCGACACCGCTGACCGGCAACAGCACCACCGCGACCCACACCCAGCGGAAAAATCCTTGAAACACTTCCACCCACAGTTTCAACCGGGCGGGGCCTTCCAGCGCTGTCACTGCGGCGGGGCGCAAGACCATCCAGGCGAAAAACATGCCGCCCACCCACACGAGGGCGGACAGGACATGCAGGGTATAAACGATGCCAAAAGGTGTCATTGGGGTACTCCGTTCTGCGCGGGATTAATTAGCGGGGTATGATAGCGGCGATCCGAACCACTGAAAATTTATCCAGCGTTTTTTGCGCCCGACAATCCATGATCAGCACCGAACTCAAAACCACGATCCAGGGCGCCTACTCGCGTTTTCTCGAAGCCAAGAGCCTCAAGCCGCGCTACGGCCAACGCCTGATGATCGCCGAAATTGCCAAAGTCCTCGGTGACATTGACACCGACGACGAAGGCCGGCGCAGTGGCGACCCCGCGATTGTTGCGGTGGAAGCCGGCACCGGTACTGGCAAAACCGTAGCCTACAGCCTGGCGGCGATCCCGACCGCCAAGGCTGCCGGCAAACGCCTGGTGATCGCCACTGCCACCGTGGCTCTGCAAGAGCAGATCGTCTACAAGGACTTGCCTGACCTGATGCGCAACAGCGGGCTGAATTTCAGCTTCGCGTTGGCCAAGGGCCGCGGGCGCTACATGTGCCTGTCCAAGCTCGACATGCTGCTGCAGGAAGGCCACGCACAAACCGCTACCGCGCAGTTGTTCGAAGAAGAAGGCTTCAAGATCGAGGTCGACGAGGCCAGTCAGAAGCTGTTCACCAGCATGATCGAAAAACTCGCCGGCAATAAATGGGACGGCGACCGCGACAGTTGGTCCACGGCCCTGGAAGACGCCGACTGGGCGCGCCTGACCACCGATCACAGCCAATGCACCAACCGCCATTGCCCGAACTTTGGCCAGTGCGCCTTTTACAAGGCCCGCGAAGGCATGGGCAAGGTCGACGTGATCGTCACCAACCACGACATGGTGCTGGCTGACCTGGCCCTGGGCGGCGGTGCTGTTTTGCCGGATCCACGTGACACCATCTACGTATTCGACGAAGGTCACCACCTGCCAGACAAGGCCATCGGCCATTTCGCCCATTACACGCGTCTGCGCTCCACCGCCGACTGGCTGGAAACCACCGCGAAAAACCTCACCAAATTACTGGCCCAACATCCGTTGCCGGGTGACCTCGGCAAGCTGATCGAGCAAGTGCCGGAACTGGCCCGCGAGATCAAGACCCAGCAGCAATTCATGTTCACCGCCTGTGAACAGGCCGCCGATTTCAAACCCGGCGAAGACGTCGAAGGTCGCGAGCGGCCGCGCCACCGCTTTGTTGGCGGGGTGATTCCCGAGCACATGCGCGAGATGGGCATTGAGTTGAAGAAGGGCTTTGCCCGTTTGACCGACCTGTTCACCCGGCTCACCGAGTTGCTCAAGGAAGGCATGGACGGCGAGGTCAACATCGGCATCGCCAGCAATCAAGCCGAAGAGTGGTATCCACTGTTTGGCAGCCTGTTGTCCCGTTCCTCGGGCAATTGGGAATTGTGGGGCGCGTTCACCGCCGAAGACCCGGAAGACAACCCGCCCATGGCCCGTTGGTTGACCCTGGCCGAAAGCGGTTCGCTGTTCGACATCGAGGTCAACGCCAGCCCGATCCTCGCGGCGGAAATGCTCCGGCGCAATCTGTGGAACGTCGCATACGGCGCACTGGTGACTTCGGCAACGCTGACGGCCCTGGGCACCTTCGACCGTTTCCGCATGCGTGCCGGGCTGCCGAAAAAAGCCGTGACCGCCGTGGTTCCGAGCCCGTTCCATCATGCTGATGCCGGCGTGCTGCGAGTACCGGATCTGAAAGCCGATCCGCGTGATGCACCGGCCCACACCGCCGCGATCATTCGGGATCTGCCGCAACTGGTTGAGGGCTCGCGGGGCACGCTGGTGTTGTTCTCTTCCCGCAAGCAGATGCAGGACGTGTTCGACGGCCTCGACCGCGACTGGCGCAAGCAAGTGTTCATTCAAGGCAACCTGTCGAAGCAGGAAACGTTGAACAAGCACAAGGCACGCGTCGATGGCGGGGACTCCAGTGTGCTGTTCGGCCTCGCGAGTTTCGCCGAAGGCGTCGACTTGCCGGGCGCGTACTGCGAGCACGTAGTCATCGCGAAGATTCCGTTCTCGGTGCCGGACGATCCCGTCGAAGCGGCGCTGGCGGAATGGATCGAAGCCCGTGGCGGCAATCCATTCATGGAAATCTCCGTGCCCGATGCCTCGCTGAAACTGGTCCAGGCCTGCGGTCGCTTGCTGCGCACCGAAGAAGACCGCGGCACCATCACCTTGCTGGATCGACGTCTGGTCACCCAGCGTTACGGCAAAGCCATCCTCAATGCGTTGCCGCCATTCCGTCGCGAAATTTCCTGATTCACCGGTGGGCACATTTGCCCACCGCGTTGTCTATCTCTCTACCATCGCTTTTCCACTGACCATTGAAGGTCGTTAGGGAGAAACACGTTCCTATGATTCGCCGTTCGTTGCCCGCTGTATTTGCCCTGATGTTCGCAGCTCCTTTGCTGGCGGCCCCTGCCAGCCAACAGACGCTGTTCAACTTTGTACGCCCTGCCGACGTGGTCCAGGTGACGACTCAGGATGCCAGCCTGCCGCAATCCAATGCGGAGCAAACAGCCGAAGGCGAAGTGTTGCGCCGGGTCACTTTCAATCCGGTGGCCCAGCCGAGTTTGCGACTGACGCCGCAAACCGGTGCCTGGGACTGGTCACAGTCGGGTGTGATGAGCCTGCGGATTCAGAGTGCGATGGACTGGGCCGTGACCCTTTACGTAAAAATCCAGAGTAATGACGGCAAGACACTGTTCAGTCGCGTCGATTTGCCGGCCGGCCCTGCGCAGACCTTGCTGGTACCGTTGGTGGCAAGCTCACCCTTGAGCCAGGGCATGAAAGCCGGGCCGCCGATGCCGATGACGGTCGACGGGCAGCGCATTTTGCTGGCCAGCAGCGCCGGTCAACTGGATCGCGGCCAGGTGGTGTCGGTGACCTTGTCGATGGATCAACCGAAAGTGGCCCAGAACATTTTGCTCGAACGTTTTGGCGTGCAGGACGGCGAGGCGGTGATCCACGCCGTTTATGGCGGATTGGTGGATGCTTACGGTCAGTCGACCCGGGCCAAATGGCCGGAAAAAATCAACAACGATGAGCAACTCAAAAGCGCCGCCGCCAAGGAACAGCAGCAACTGAAAACCTGGCTGGCCGAGCGCGAAAAATCTTCCTTGGACACTTTCGGTGGCTGGACCAAAGGCCCGACGTTCAATGCCAGCGGTTACTTCCGTACCGAAAAGCGTGACGGTCGCTGGTATCTGGTGACCCCGCAAGGGCATCCGTTCTATTCGCTTGGGGTCAATACCGTGACCCCGGACGTTAACCAGACCTACGTCGCTGGTCGCGAGTGGATGTTCGAATCCCTGCCAAAACCCGATGAAGCGCTGGCTAATCATTTTGGTGAAGGCAACAACCGTGGCGGCAATGGTGCGGATCAGGGGCGCAGCTACGACGCCGGTCGCTGGTACGACTTTTACGGCGCCAACTTGCAGCGTTTGTATGGCGAACCTTGTGCATTGGGCAGCGACACCAAGGCTGGCGTCGCCGCAGCGGCCAAGGCCGACGCGGTCGAAGCGACGGTCGAGAAGGCCGCCGAGCCACCGGTGATCCCGGCGACCGCCGAAGCCGGCGTTGCCGAAGCCGCCAAGACCGGCGCCGTTGACGCGACTGTTGCGAAAGCGGCTGAGAACACTCCCGCCGAACCCTGCAAAGCGGTGGTGGATGAACAACGCTGGACCGGCCACACCCTGGATCGCCTGCAAGCCTGGGGTTTCAACACCATCGGAAACTGGAGCGCTGAGTCGCTGGGCAATGCTGATCGAGTGCCTTACACCTTGCCGCTGTCGATCGTCGGCGATTACGCCAGCATCAGCACCGGCACCGACTGGTGGGGTGGTATGCCCGACCCGTTCGATCCGCGTTTCGCCATGGCCACCGAACGAGCCGTGGCCATTGCCACCCGCGACCATCGCGATGACCCGTGGCTGATCGGCTACTACGCTGACAACGAATTAGCCTGGGCCGGTCCCGGTGATGACCCGAAAGCCCGTTACGCCTTGGCTTACGGCACCTTGAAAATGACCACCGACGTGCCGGCCAAACGCGCGTTCCTCAAGCAACTGCGGGACAAATATCGCAATCAGGCCGGTCTGTCCAAAGCTTGGGGCATCGACTTGCCGGCATGGGAATTGATGGAAGACCCGGGGTTCGTACCGCCGCTGCCCAGCGTTGACCACCCGGAAATCGAAGCCGACTTCAAATACTTCCAGAAGGTCTTCGCCGACACCTATTTCAAAACCATTTCCGATTCGCTCAAGTGGCATGCGCCGAACCAGCTGTTGCTGGGCGGCCGTTTCGCCATCAGCACCCCGGAAGCCGTGGACTCCTGCGCTCAATATTGCGACGTGTTGAGCTTCAACATGTACACCCTGCAACCGCAGGATGGCTACGACTTCGCCAAGCTGCGCAGCCTCGACAAACCGGTGCTGATCACCGAATTCAACTTCGGCTCGGCGGATCGCGGCCCGTTCTGGGGCGGTGTGACACAAGTGGCAAAGGAAGAAGATCGTGGGTTGGCTTACGCGAACTTCCTTAAACAAGCGCTGAGCGAACCCTCGATTGTCGGAGTGCACTGGTTCCAGTATCTGGACCAACCCGTCACCGGGCGGTTGCTGGACGGTGAGAATGGGCACTTTGGTCTGGTGGGCATCACCGATCTGCCGTTCCAGGGGTTTGTCGAGTCTGTGCGCAAGAGCAACCTGGCGACTGTCGACCAGTTGGGAAAAGCCGCTGAGAAAGCGGCGGCTGAGGTAGACAAAGCCAGCCACGATGCCCAAGGCGGCAGAAAGGCCGAGGCCGGCAAAGGCCCGGGGAAGGGCGCCGGTGGGCACTCCGGCCAAGGTCACTGATTTCCTGTGGCGAGGGGTTGTGCTGAGTCATTTCAACAGGCGACCGCCCGACCCGACCCCATTCCCAAAACCCTCAAGGGCTGGAACAATGCGGGCCAGTTTGTATAGCGATTATCCGGGAGCAATGCGGGTGCAGATTCAGGGTCATTACGAGCTTAAGTTCGAAGCAGTGCGCGAAGCCTTCGCAGCGTTGTTCGACGATCCTCAGGAACGTGGCGCAGCCTTGTGCATCCAGATCGGCGGCGAAACTGTCCTCGACCTCTGGTCCGGCACCGCGGACAAGGACGGCAGCGAAGCCTGGCACAGCGACACCATCGCCAACCTGTTCTCTTGCACCAAGACGTTCACAGCTGTCACGGCCCTGCAATTGGTGGCTGAAGGCAAGCTGCAACTGGACGCGCCGGTTGCACGCTACTGGCCCGAATTTGCCGCTGCCGGCAAAGAGTCCGTGACCCTGCGTCAGTTGCTCTGCCATCAGGCCGGCTTGCCGGCGTTGCGTGAATTGCTGGCGCCAGAAGCGCTTTACGACTGGCAAACCATGGTCGACGCCCTGGCGGCCGAAGCACCGTGGTGGACGCCGGGTCAGGGTCATGGCTACGCCGCGATCACGTACGGCTGGCTGGTGGGCGAATTACTGCGCCGCGCCGACGGTCGTGGGCCGGGCGAGTCCATCGTGGCGCGGATTGCGAAGCCATTGGGGCTGGATTTCCACGTTGGCCTGGCCGATGAAGAATTTCATCGTGTGGCGCACATCGCCCGTGGCAAGGGTAACGTCGGCGACGCAGCGGCCCAACGTCTGCTGCAAGTGACGATGCGTGATCCGACTGCAATGACCACCCGTGCCTTCACCAATCCGCCGTCGATCATGACCAGCACCAACAAACCCGAGTGGCGGCGCATGCAGCAACCCGCCGCCAACGGCCATGGCAATGCGCGCAGCCTTGCCGGGTTTTACGCCGGTCTGCTCGACGGCAGCCTGCTGGAAAGCGAAATGCTCGATGAGCTGACCCGCGAACACAGCCTCGGCGACGACAAGACTTTATTGACCCGGACCCGATTCGGCCTGGGTTGCATGCTCGATCAACCGGATGTACCCAACGCGACTTACGGCCTCGGCCCGCGTGCGTTTGGTCATCCGGGCGCTGGCGGCTCCATCGGTTTTGCTGACCCGGAACGCGATGTGGCCTTCGGTTTTGTGACAAATACCCTGGGGCCGTACGTCTTGATGGATCCACGCGCGCAAAACCTTGCGCGAGTACTGGCCACTTGTCTGTAAACACGGCTGCCGGGTTCCAGAACGGAACCCGGCAGCCCTTTTTGATTCAAAGCGTCAGTTTGTGCGGGCCGCTCCGGTCTGACTTTTCATTACTTCAATTTTGTGGATATCCAATGTCATCCAAACCAACACTCGCCTTGGCCCTGTGCTTCGCTATCACCGGTTGCGCACAGACCCCACAAAGTGATTCCGAGGGCAGCAGCTGGTGGCCGTTCGGTTCGTCCGACAAAGTCGCCGCTAAAGAACCGACCCCGGCCCCAGCCCCGCTGAAACCCGCCGCCACAGCACCCGTAGCCAAGAATGAAAGCGCCAGCCCTTGGTACTGGCCGTTCGGTTCCGATGGCGCCGCTGAAATGACTAATGCAGAGCTTGCAGGAAAACCTGCAGCCAAGCCGGCCCAAGTGGCCAAGGCTGATGCAGACTCGGGTAACCAATGGTGGTGGCCGTTCGGCGGCAAGGAGCAGAGCGGCTCCAAAGTCGTGCCAATGCCAGACCCAAAAGTCACCCAGGCCTGGCTTGACGACTACGAGCCGCGCCTGCGCGAAGCGATCAAGGACAGCAAGCTGCAGCTTGAACGCCGTGAAAACGTGTTGGTGATCATCGCGCCGGTAGAAGGCTCGTTCAACCCGGATCGTCCGTCCATGCTGTTGCCGGTCACCCTTGGCCCGTTCACTCGTGTCGCGAAGATCCTCGAAGTCGACCCGAAAACGGCCGTGTTGGTCCTGGGCCACAGTGATACCTCGGGTGCCGCACCGGCCAATGTGAAACTGAGTCAGGAACGTGCACAATCGGTGGCCGCAATCTTCCGTCTCAGCGGTTTGCAGCGTGATCGCCTGATGCTTCGTGGCATGGGTGGTGACGCCCCGCGTGCGGCCAACGACAGCGTCGAAGGTCGAGCCCTGAACCGTCGCGTGGAATTGCTGGTGACCCCGCAAAACACCATGGTGGCGCTGCTGAGCAAGTACAACATGCCGGCCCCTGCGCCCGTGACCATGGTCGCTGCCAAGGACATCAAGCCAGTCGCCACCCCGACCACACCGGTCACTCCGGCGCCTGCCGCGAAGAAAGCCGCTGTACCTGCCGCGAAAAAGGCCCCGGCCAGCAAAGCCACCGCCAAGAAAACGCCCGCTAAAACCGCAACTCCGGCGAAAAAGACTGCACCGGCCAAAGCAGTTGCCGACACCAAGAAAGTCGACGTCGCCACTGAAACCGCCAAGAAGTGATTCGTTAACCAAAAGGACTGCGCCATGACCCAGCGCCTGGCTGATATGCGTCGTGACTACACCCGTGATGGCCTGACCGAGGCTCAAGCCCCGGCAGAGCCGTTCGGGCTGTTCCACCAGTGGTTTGCCGACGCGGTGAAAACCGAGCAAGCGCCGGTGGAGGCTAACGCCATGACCTTGGCGACGGTCGATCAGGACGGTCGGCCGCATTGCCGCATTCTGTTGCTCAAAGGTCTGGACGCACAGGGCTTTACGTTCTTCACCAACTACGAAAGTGCCAAGGGACAGCATCTGGCAGCGAATCCGTTCGCAGCCATGACCTTTTTCTGGCCGGCCCTGGAGCGCCAGGTGCGCATCGAGGGTCGAGTGGTGAAAGTCTCGCCTGAAGAGTCCGACGCCTATTTCCAGGTTCGTCCGCTGGGCAGCCGACTCGGTGCCTGGGCGTCACCGCAGAGCCGGGTGATTGCTGATCGCGGGGAACTGGAAGCGCTGCTCAAGAACACCGAGCAGCGTTTCAGTGACACCGCGCCACACTGTCCGGACCACTGGGGCGGTTATCGCTTGTTGCCGGAGCGCATCGAGTTCTGGCAAGGCCGCGCGAGCCGCTTGCATGATCGCCTCAACTACCGCCTACAGGGCGTCGACTGGATTCTTGAACGTCTGGCACCCTAGGCAGTCTACCGTTCGGGATACCTTGCAGCAGCGGCTTCAAGCCACTGCTGTAAGTCTCGACGCTTGATTTTCTGCGCTTGAGCGTTTTCCAGCTGCTGGAGCATGAACGCTTTTTTAAGCTCGTCATCCCCCGCCAAGGCCAACGCCAGGTCTCGGACCATCCAGCGTTTTATCCGCACGTACAGCCACCCGTGGAAGTACAGCCCCGCGACGGTCGTGACGACAATGATGAAGTAGTCCATGAAAAATCCTTGGTGCGGCGTGGATTCCGGCAATTGCCGCTAACCGGTTGGTGAGTTATTCGAGGCGCCTGTACCGGGCCTGAATCAAACCACTTTTATCCGGGCGTTGCCGTGACACGCGTCAAAGTGCGGGGTTTATAATGAATACCTGTCCTTTGGAGTTGATGCTATGCGTAAGTCTGTTTTGTTGGTTGCTTCCTTTTCCACGATGGCGATGTTGCTCACCGGCTGCCAATCGAGCCTGACCGGTGACTCCTACTCCCGTGATGAAGCGCGTCGTGTGCAAACGATTCGCATGGGCACCATCGAAGCGCTGCGCCCAGTGAAAATCGAAGGCACCAAAACCCCAATCGGCGGCGCTGCAGGCGCAGTGGTTGGCGGTGTAGGCGCAAGCTCCATCGGTAGCGGCAACGGCAGCATCGTCGCCGCGGTCATCGGCGCAGTCGCCGGCGGCCTGTTGGGCTCGGCAGCCGAAGAAGGCCTGACCCGCACCCAGGGTGTTGAAATCACCGTACGCGAAGACGACGGCAGCATGCGCGCCTATGTACAGCAGGTTCAGGAAAATGAAATTTTCCGCGTGGGTGAGCGGGTACGGATTGCTACGGTTGATGGGACTAGCCGCGTTTCGCACTAAGCGGGAAACGGGTAAAGGAAAACCCCGATCAGGTGACTGGTCGGGGTTTTTTACGAGTAGAAAATTACTTGCTTGCATGACTTCCGAGCTGAAAATCGTACTTCGGGTCGTAGAACGTAATGCCGATCAAAGCTTCCAACTGCGTTATCTGAGCACTATCAAGATCGTAACCATAGATTTCGTCTTCTGGTTCGCTCCACTTCATTATTATTCTCAGTTCTTCAATATTCTCCTTGGGGATGGGCACTTCAAACACTAAAAATTCTGTTTTTTTATCAAAAGCTTCAACTGCATGGCGTACCGCTGGATAGCTCCGCGTCATTCTGTGCATACCAGTTGTACGACATTATTTGCACCTAAGAGGGATTTTCCTGTCCAGTCTTCCAATACCTTTACTTGTTCTGAAGACAAGTCGTGACCGTCGAATTCATCGTCCGGTTGCTGCCAGTTCATCAGAGCTCTCAAAGCTTTACGTCGACTGGCAGGTACATCTACGGTAAGAAGCAGATCTTCCGTCTGACGGTCGAAAACCTCTATTACATGTTTCATTTTTCTACTCTCCTTGCCGGATCGGCTGGTTTTGTCTGCTCTCCGGTTTCCGGGTTGTACTCTCCCAGATGTTTTCCTTGTTTCGTGTACAACTCAACCTTGCCATGTTGTGAGTCCCATTCATAAATTCTCCCTGACGGATCCTTCCAGCGTCTGCGCTTTTTTCCGCCGCCCCGCACGGAAGTTTTCATCGGCGCAGGTTTTATATCTGGAAAAGCTGGTAACGCCGTTGGCGCAGGGTGGTACTTCAGATCTCCCGTGACACTCAGCACAATGTAAACCGGCTTCACCCCCGAGTCCGCCGGAAACACAAGAATGAAATCCTTGTACTCTGGCGGATACACCGGGTTCACGATAATGCGGTCCGCCGCAGGCGTCGGTGGATACACCCAGATATGTGGCGCTTGCGGCGCAGCTTCCAGTGCTGGAATACCGAGGATGTCCGAGCCATCCACAGCCGGTGTCCAGATCAGTTCAACGCCATCCCCGAGATCTGCCACCTGCTGACTGCCGCGCAATGTGATCTGCACGACATCCACCATTTCCCAATCGCGGTTTTTGCCAGTGTAGAAACCGTAGCCGTTGAGACTGCCGTCAGCCTGTTGCTCGACCTGCAAACGAACGCGGGTTCTGGCCTGCTTGAGGGCGCGCAATTGATCTTCGGTGTAAAGCGCGCTGTCACCCAGGCTCGGCGTCCAGAACAACGCGACGACACCGGCCAATGTGGCGGCTGCGGCAGCTTCAGTGCCAGGCCCGGAGCAACGAGAGTCGGGGCGCTAAGTGCAAGTCGGCCAATGCCAAGCGAGACGGTACTGCCACTGATGGGTTCGAGATTCAGTAGTCCGGCTTCGTCTACATCACGAGCACCGAGCCAGGCGATTTCGCCATAGTCCTTGAGACTGTCAGTCGGAACTACGCCTGAAGGATTGGAGTAATCAATGATGGCATCGGGGAGTTTGCAAGGCTTGGCGAAGACGCATCCCGCGCGGGGGATGTCGGTCTTTTTCGCCGAAACCTGAAGACGATCTTCAAAAGCCTGCTGCCGGGCGAGCATGGCGTCGTAAGCGCTTTGCCGGGCATCGCGTTCGGCCAGTTCGGTGGCCGTCATGAGGCGGTAGGTGACGTGATGACCGTCACCGGAGGGTGGGTTTTTAACCCGGGGAACTTCCTTGTGGCCAGCCACTGATCTTCCTTGCGTTCGTCCGTCGACAGCCCCCGAAGAGGAGCTGTGCGACGTTAACGAACGAGGTTAATCGTGGCTGTAGGACGAATCCTTAATGCTGCCAGGAGAGTTCTCTATCGCTCAGGATTTCAGCACCGCGCTTTTGCGACTT
>Ga0247818_10000633_pt1 | contig 22114 bp, 23 predicted proteins | sample 13C_Glucose_Day1_FD_192424 | JGI IMG/M metagenome (GOLD analysis project Ga0247818, IMG submission 192424) | Soil microbial communities from agricultural site in Penn Yan, New York, United States - 13C_Glucose_Day1 | ecosystem: Environmental > Terrestrial > Soil > Agricultural land | place... | reverse complement strand
GTGTTTCATTCAGGTATTATGGCGCCCGCAACGCAAACGGAGGTGTGGCCGAGTGGTTTAAGGCAACGGTCTTGAAAACCGTCGACTGTAACAGGTCCATGAGTTCGAATCCCATCGCCTCCGCCATTTTTATACGACAAAGCCCTGATTATTCAGGGCTTTGTCGTTTCTGGGAATTGATCAAAATTTCATCAGTGGCCATGTGTTCCATAACTATTTTAGGAGTGTTCCAGAACTAAGCCACAAACTCCCTTCTTCCGGCGTCCTGCCGACCGTTAAAAAACCTTCATGTAACACGGTGCTACGCTTCCTTGATCCACGGAGGAAAAACACATGCCCAACTCAGATCTACTCCCTTCCCTGCTGTTTAAGATCAACGAAAACCAGCTCGCCCTGGAAGCGGCCATCATGGAGCTGTCCAATTGGGTCGAGCAACGCGGCGCGGCCGACGTTGCCGAAAACGTGCGCGGCGCCCTAGAAGCGATCGACCGGAACGAAGAATTCATCAAGATGACGCTCGCCGTCATGATGACGCCGGAGTGAGCATCTAGCCGAGCCGAGCAGCTCGCCATCAAAATTGACTTCACGACGATCATCGATAAAGCTCAATAAATGAAAAACATCGCCGATAGGCAGGATAGTGCCCCCGGCTGGGGATTTTTCAAATTGGTGGTAGCAGGTTCAAGCGTATGAAAGAGATCTATCTTCTAATCGAGCATGGTATGGATCAGGGTGAGGTTTATGTACTTGGCTGGTTCGATGACGAGAAAAAAGCTCAGGACGTAGCGCAGGAAAAGGAGTGGGAGGCATACCGCGCCGGCTTAAAAGCGGAAAACTCTTGGCCAAATCAAAATCCGTTGCCTCCGGATCAGACCAAGTACCGCCGCTTCTGGGTGAAAGAAATTTCCAAATTTGAGAGAGCTTCGGCCCCTCGGTCCTCTGCTGTCCATTGACTCTGTAGCCGCCTCGGCTTCATCAAGAAGGCCGGTCGACCGGGTGGCGTTAGTCCTTACAGTCCGTCGCCAGACCCTCGCTCAATCTACGCGCCTCAATTACTGTATATCCAAACAGTATCAGTAAGGCGCAATGATGGACCGTTACGAAATAGAAGACACCGACGACTGGCTCGGCAGCCCGACGCCGCTCGAAACCTGCCGACACTCATTGCGCATCTATGAGAACGAAGTGCAGGAACTGACCCTGCAACTGCGCCAGGCTCGCGAGAAGATCTTCAAGCTGGTCGAGATGCACGCGGAAGCTGCCAAAGAACGCGACACTCTTCGGGCTCAACTCACCACCGCCAAAGCGGAAACGGCCGAAGCAAACCGCAGGGCCACTGATATCGAGACCAAAACCAACTGGGAGCTGATGGCCAATAACAAGCACATCACCGAACTATCCACCCAGATTCGACTTCTCAAAGGCGAAAATCCGCACGCCGATCCATTCCCTCATCAGCGGGACAACTCGCGCACGTAAGCCTGGCACGCAGCCAACGCGATCAGTCCTCGGTCGCCTTCATCGGTGATGGCGACAATTCGTTGAGCATGCGCTGGGTCAAGTTCGGCACGAACGGCTCCATGAACCACGCCGCCGGCGCCGGTGGCGGCAGGCACTGAACAGCCACCGGCTGAACCCTGGGCGAGGACGACTGACAGCCGCAGATCAGAAGTGGCAAGGCGATCGCGCAGGCGAGCCTGGTCTTTTTGGGCATTGATCAAAGTCTCATGGTGGGATTGGTCGCTGACCGCCAGGCGCTGCTCGAGCGCCAGGTGCTTGTCCTGAACGGCCTTCTGCGCAGCGGCGCCGACCATGGCCAACTGATTGAGGGTATCGGTGTGCAACCGCGACTGCTCGGCAAGCTGGGCACCGTATCGCCACCCCTGAACCGTCCAGGCACTTATAGCCCCGAGCATCACGAGCGCCAGTGCACCGGCAACCTTCCACGCCAGCGGGTTCAAGGCACATCCTTGAAGAAGACGTGCCCGCCAAGCTTGAGGGTCTGCTTCGCCTTCGCTGACCAGCCCGGCGGTGTCTTCATGGCTATCGCGTAATAGTGTGTGGCTCCACCGGTAGGATCGGGCACCTTGCCGTCGATCACCTGGTCAGCCACGACTCGACACTGTGCCAGTTCGCGGAACGGGATCTGCTTCACCCCGATCAGGAACTGATAGTTCGGGTCGGTCTTGTTCCAGCAACTGAACTGGTACGGTTTCTGGCACACACCGGCATAGCCCTCCCCCCACCATGACTTTTCCTTTCCATCGAACACGCGATTGCGGATCGTCCAGGCCACGGCCACCTGGCCAGCCGTGGTTTCGCCTCGGGCCTCACCCCAAATCGTTCGCGCGAGGATGTCGCGGTTTTTATCGGTAACTGACATCAAATTTCTCCAGGCGTAAAAAAGCCCGCGACTGGGCGGGCATTGGTAATGGGTAAGTAGATGCACGGTGGTAAACTCCGCCCACTAAAAATCAGGGACGAGACAATGACCCTCGCAGTACAACCACAACAAAGAGTGGATTTTGCAAATACACTGCGAGGCATCGCTGCGCTGATGGTGATGTTCGGCCACTACTGCTTGATTTTTTGGCAGTACCGCGACGTGTCCGCGGGCCTGGCGAATTCGACGCCATTGCCGGAAAGCGTTGTTACTCCCGACTACCTTCTAGCAATAAACCACTTCAATCCGTTCAGCTTCGGCATCTTTGGCGTTGCCGTATTTTTCTTGATCAGTGGCTTCGTCATACCTTTTTCGTTTACCAATACGAATTGGCGCGGCTTCCTAATTGGTCGAGTGTTTCGAATTTATCCGACCTACGCCGCTGGCCTGAGCATCTCGATTGCAGTGATGATCATCTCAGGCCTCTACTATGGGAAGGACTACCCCTACTCACTCGCAGTGACACTCATAAACTATTTCCCGGGGGCACGGGATGTCATATGGGTGCCAGGTATCGATGGGATAATCTGGACGCTCGACGTTGAGATAAAATTCTACCTCGTCTGTGCAGCCGCTTATCCGCTGCTAAAAGCGGGAAGATCAGCGGTTTTCCTGATCCCACTCCTGCTGGCGATTCCTGCCATCCTAGCCTCGCCATTTGTGACTCCTCTGCTCAATAGCGGAAAAGGCCAGCTCTACACTTTCTGCGCATCGATCCAGTACCTGAACTTCATGTTCATCGGTGTGGCATTCCACTTCTTACATAAAGGACTGCTTCGCCCACAATTGTTCCTGACGATCGTAGTGGCACTGTTTCTTGCAATGACGGCGATCATGTGGCGCGCCGTGACAGTACCGTTTACCTTAATGTGGACCTACGCGATTGCCTTGCTGGTTTTCTCGGCCGCGGTTTCCTTCCCTCATATTCTGAAGAGTCGGCGCATCACAGATTTTTTTGCCGACATCAGCTTTCCGCTGTACGTGGTCCACGGGGTCTTGGGCTATGCGATTCTGCGAGTGGTTGCCGGAGTTGGTGTGCCCGCTTGGCTATGCGTGTTGATAGCAGCGGTGGCTTCAATTGCGGTAGCAACCGCACTGCACTATGGGATTGAGATGCCGTCGCACAAGATAGGCCGCAGACTCGCTCTATCCACAAAGGGCACTCCAGCAACCTCGGGAGGGGCAACCATCAGGTAGCGGATTTGCGGTAGTTGCTGCGAGGTGATGGCAATGGCTTTTCTCCTGGCAAAAAAATACCCGCTCGATGGCGGGTGCGTTGTGTTGTTGCGGCGTCAGATCGAGTCAGTCGCCTGCGCTTCGGGGTCAGCCACGATTACAGGTACTGGCGGCTCCACTGGCCATACAGGTGCGGCGTACCAGGTCGGCTGGCTTGTCACCTTGCCTAGCGCGAATTTGTAGGTTTTCCAAGCCTTTAAGCTGAGGAGCAAAGCCGCCTGCTCCGCCTCGTCTTCCTCAGTCGCCTCGCCAACTTCAATGCCAAACCCAATCGTATCTATGCGTTCCTGAATACGGGCTATCTGGCCGGCGGCCTCCGTATTGCAATTGACTAAATGATTGATGCTCGATGCTTTGATGTCATCAGCTGACGGCGGCGGATTAAGGTGGAGGCCGACCTCTGCGTCCGTCATCAGGACGAGATTTGAGGAAATCCACTCATCCTGCGAACCATCTGATTCGAATGCGAAAACTTCACCGGTTGGTGATTTGTAGTATTTCATTACCTCAACTCCATCCACGAAATGAGCGCTGCGGACCCGGTAGAAAGCGTCACGCTGTAAGCAGCTCCCGGCGGAACAATGATTGATCCTGACGAAATGTAACCGGACGCCCCGGCGCTGTAAGTACCCGTCATAAATAAACCACCGATACCAACTCTGTACGCAACGTTTGCCGCACTGGTGGGACCACCAAAAACGTGGATTTGAATTGGCTTGCCTGTTGAATTTGTGAATGACGTATTCAGAGCCCGACTTGCAGTCATGTCCTGCCACGTTTGGCCAACGCCAAATGCTGACTTCGCATCAAGGGCGGCCTGCAAATCCGTTTGGCTGGACAGCGCTCCTTTGAGACCGCCCCACGCTAGGCCGTCGGTGCGACCAGTGCCACCTTGCCCAAGACTCAACGGCGTAGACAGAGCGCTGAGTGAAGTAATGTCGCTGTTTGCTCCTTTGGCGGCCTTTGCAGCGACGGAGCTTGCTGCCGCAGTAGCCTGAGCCTGAAGTTTCCCAAACGCCGTGATGATTTCATCGGTCGCCATGACAGCCGACGAGTCGGTCGTAATAATCCCGGCCAACACCGCGGCCCTGACCCGCGCATCGGTGTAATACTTGTTCGTGCCTTCAGGCAGCCCATCGGTATCGGTCAGATTGAGCGCGGTGCGCACCCCTACCAGCGTTGGAGTTGAGCCCAGCACAGCCAACACTCCACCAAACTGATTCACTAACGCACGCAGAGCATCGGCGGAGTCCTTTACGTACCCCTGCATCGGGGCGAGCGCATAGACGCCGGCAGCGTTGGTCGGCCCCTGATAATTCGGCGAGATCGACATCGCTGTGTCGCTGGCGATGTTGGTGATCTCATACCAACCGCCGTCAGGCCCGCGAAACGCATCACCGACACGGCCATTTGAAATGAAAGCGGTGCCAGTGCCGATCACGGCATTCGAATTCAAGGCGACAGAGACCGTTCCTGATTTGTACCAGGGCATGGACTACTTCCTTTATTGAATTGGTTTAGACCGCGAGCTTTGCGAACACGGCCGGCATAAAAAAGGCAAACGGATTGGAGAACCCATCTGTCACGGCATAGAGCGTCCCAGCGCTGAAGTCCCACAGGGTTTTAACCATTCGACCGCCAGGGGACCCGGTCAGCATATTCATGCCGAATGTGTTGATCAGCAGATATTCGTTCTCTGGGAAGTTGAAGCTGACGGTGTAAAAGCTTCGGGTACTGCCGGTAGCTGTGGTCTCGGAGCGAACATAGGCCCAGTTCTGGAATGCCCTTGTGAATAGAGCATTGGTTGTACCGGAGTCGAACAATAATTTGCCCGATCCATCCCATAGCCGCATGCCATAAGTCGAGACCGCCTGAGCGCCGAACGTCGCAGCGAAGTATCGGCCATTGGGTTGGTTGGTATTCACGTCATAAGCTCTGACATAGAACCCCACCCAGTTCCCTGCCGAACCAATCACCTGCATGGCGGTAAGACCGCCGATCCCGCCAGTGTCAGGCCGACAGAAAACCAATGGCGGCTCCTGACTGGTGATGACGCGCGGGAAGTAGGTTGTCGATCCCAGTCCTGATTCCTGAGTCGGCGCATAACGTCCACTGCAAATGACATTGAGCCGCGCAAACTCTGAATCAATCACAACCTGGTTGCTGTTGTTGACGAAGGTCAGTCCAAAACTCATCAGGCAAACCTTATGACCATCAGTCGCATGGTCCCGCTGGTGGAAAGACTGGCCGCAAACGTGCGTGTGTGGTTGTAAACACGAGCAACTCCCGCGAGCATTTCAGTTTCAAATTGCCGAGCGGAACCCTCATCGTAGGGCCCAACGGGAATCACGATCGCGACCGAGTTCGAACCGTCGCTGCCGGGTGTCGCAAAGTCTTGGCTCGCCTTCCCAGCAGTCGGAAAAGTTATGAGTGTCGATAACACAACTCGCATGGTGAACGAGTTCTCGTCGAGCTGAAGCGCACCGTCGGCGCCCCAAACCCGCATTCCATACGCCATTTATCACCCCAGATAACCAAGACGGACGCGCAGCACGCCATTGACGTCATAGACCGAGACGTTCAGTGAGTTGATCACCAGTCGCCCCTGACCGGGGACGATGCCGTTGATTTCCAGCGTTCCATCCTTGTTGAGAATCCATCCCTGAGTGCCGGCGATGTAATTGGTCGAGCTGATGTAGCTGCCGATCTTCGCGTTGGTGATGGTGCCGTCAGCAATGAAGGCCGAGTTGATGAAAACTTGGCCGCCCTGTACTGCGAACGGAACAGCAATGGCACCGCCAGCGATGGTGTTGACGATGGCGAACCGGTCCGCAGCCACCAAAAACTGGCTTTGGAATACGCCACCGACGTTCTCAATGCCAAGCCCAACGCCGGCCGTGACGTACTGTCCATTGGCAGTGACCGACATCTTCACCGACCACATCGTGCTCAGGTTGCCGTCCAGGTCAGCGAAGGCTTCAGAGGTTTCCTGAATGGCTGAAGTGTTTTCGCCAACCGTAGCGGTCAACTGCGTGATCGCCGTGGCGGTGGCTTCCCTATCGTTGGCCACAACCTGCCGAAGATCGGTGACGCTGGCCTCGTTCTCGCCCACAGCGGCAGTCAGCATTGTGATCTTCTGTGCGCTGGCGAGGTTTTCCGAGGCCCGTACTTTCTCTTCGTTCGCGATCGCCGCCGTGCTGCTCCAACCCTTCAGTGCATCGGCGAGGTCGCCCTCCCCGTCGTCATCACGAAAGGATGCACGCAACGCCTCAAACGCAGTCGCCTGGGCTGTGACCACGCCGTCGATCTCGGTGATATCCGCCGTGTTGGTCGCCACCTGCTGTGCCAAGCCATTGGCCGTCTCCACAGTCTGGCCAACGTCGAGCCAGTAAGCCGGGTTAGGCGGCGGCGTGTTGAGCGGAACGTCACCGATTGCTTGATAGATCCGCTTGCCGACGACAACTAGGTCGTACTCTTCGTACGTTGCGTCAGGGTCATACGCCTTGAGGCCGTCCAGCGCATCGATCTGCGCCTGAAGCCCTGGGATTTTGTCGATCTCGTCGAGGATGTCCTGCCCCAGCTCCGTGCGGCCAATCTCACCGGCGATCATTTCCAGAATCGCCGCAGCGTCTGCACTCGATTGACCCTGGACACCTATCCCGATCGGATACCATGGACCGATGTTGCCAATCCGGTCCACCAGGCGCGCCCAGAAGTAGAAGGTCACGCCTGCTCGAAGACCAAGCATTGAGAAGTCGCTCTGCGGGTACGCCAAGTCCGTCAGCTTGCTCGCCGCCTCAAGGTCTGTGGTTGGCCCGTACCAGATCTCAGTGCGCTGGGTGTCCTCGGCGCCAGCCGGGAATCCCCATTTCAAATAGATACCGAACAGCAGCGGCTTGGCCGTGAGGTATGACACCGCCGGCGGCAGACCCTGTTTACCGCTGAGATTGGTCAGGATCGAGTTGCGCCAAATCGACGAAATGTCGAATGCACTCACTGCACGCACGCGTGCCACATAGGCGCCAGCGTAAATACCAACCACATCCACAGTGGTCATGCCGGTGCGCGGCAGCTTGATCCAGTTACCACTGTCCTTGCGCCATTCCACGTCATAACCGACTGCGCCATTTACGGCGGGCCAGCTGATGGTCATGGTGGCCACGGCCAGTCCCTGCACGACCGACGAAGTCGACGACAGCGACACGCTCGCCGGCGCAGGAACAACGGTGATCGGAATTACGCTGATCGGGCGCTCTTCCAGGCGTGCGCCCGTGTCGATGAAAGCAAACTTGCTCGGCTCGAACTGCAGCGCGCTGATTTCATAGTCGCCTTCGGTGGTGCGCTTGGTGCGCAACACGCGATAGAGCGGGATCGCAAGATCATCGGCATCGAGCGCCCACTGCAACTGCGCAACCGGCGGCTCGCTGTAGGCCACGGTCACAGTGACAGCCCGGCCATTCACGCTCTGCACGGTCCGACCTTCGGCGCGGCCGCCCGGCAGGTTGATGATCAGTCGATCACCGGCCTTGGCTTGGGTGTCGCGATCGAGCGTAATCACCCGCCCCGCCACCACCGAGATACGGCCGCCCACTTCACGACCAGCCAGCAGCGAATCCGCCACCGGAATGATGTGGCCTGGCAAGGGAATAACGCCCTCCATGCCGGTCTTGAAGGTTACGGTGCGGTCCTGATTGTTGCTGAGGATCGCCCACTTCCCGCGGCGCTGGGCCTCGGACGCTCGCGTACAGCCAATGGCACTGAGCTCGGTCGGGCGGTCGCCATAACGACGTTGAAGATCCAGGTCAGCGAATGGAATGACGTCGGTGTCGTAGTTGTTGGCCGGGTTGTCGTAGCTGACCAGCGCCCGGGTGTAGCGAGTTTTCGCCGAGGCGCTGCCGTAGGAGAACTTGCCGTCGATGACGTTGGAGCGGGTGAACACGTAGTCAAAGTCCTGCGCACGCGGCATGTCCGCTTGCATCACCAGTTGACCCTGCGCCCAGTACGTCATGCCCCGGTAAATTGCCGAGATATCCCGCAGCAGCGACCAGGCATCCGCCTTGCCCTGCAGGTTCATATCGCAAAGGAAGCGCGGCTCTTGGCCGCCCAGTCCGTTCGGCACAAGCTGGTCGCAGTATTGGGCGATGCGGTACAGCTCCCACTTGTCGACCATGAACGACTTGATGCGCTTGCCCAGACCGAAACGGTCTTCGGTGCAGATGCCGTAGGTGATCCACGCCGGGTTATTGGTCCAGGCCGATTTCATCGAGCCGTCCCACGTTCCGGTGTAGGTGCGCGCAACCGGGTCATAGTTGCTCGGCACCATCCAGCGCCGGGCCTTGCATCGCGCCGTAACTGCCGGAATGTTGGTGAACTGCTCGGCGTCGAATTCGATATAAAGCAGCGCGGTGTTCGGGTAGCGAATCTTTGCGTCGATGACTTCCGTGTAACCGGCCACCAGCATGGTGTCGGCGATCTTGTTGGTGTTCTGGTTTGGCGTCAGGCGGCGCACGCGGATCTGCCAACCCGTGGTGGCGTCCGGCAGGTCAATGCGGCGCGAACGCTCGTATCTGGTGGTGGTCTTGCCGTCGACGGCATCTACCAGCACCTGCTGATAAGCGCCGCCGTCGGTGGCCACGTCGATGGCGTACTCGATACGGTAGCCGCCGACATTGCCCTCGTCGTCTTGGCGTTGCAGAGCTGGCCATGCCAAACGGATGCGCGCGGCTGATAACTGAGTATTGGTGATCGAGCGCACCCACGGCGAATCGCTGCGCAGCTCAATGTTCAGCGAGGTCTCGTTCTCTACGGATGGGATGCCCGGGATGTAGGTCTGATCAACCGAACCCGGGCGCCAGTCCCACTTCACGTTGGGGAAGTTGTAGTTGCCGCTGGCATCGCGGATCGGCGTGTTGTCCAAGTAGATGTCGTAATCGGTCGGGACTTGGTCGAATTCGCCCTCGCCCACGGCGATCAGCAGCTTTGCCAGGTTGGTCGAGCGCAGGCTGTCGCTGGCTTCGGAAGGCGACTTCGGTTTGCTACTGCCGCCCTTCTCTCCGCTGATGTCCATCTGTAGTGCTGCGCCCATGCTTTCCTCCAGGCATAAAAAAACCGCCTCATGGGCGGGCGGTGTGCTGCTGTCCTGATTACACTTTGTCTTCAGCCAGGATCGAGGCCGAGATAATCATCCCGCCCCACCGCCGATCGCCGATGCAAATCGGCACCGGGTTGCCGCTGGCCGTGGTGTTCTTGGCGCTGCCGAAGGCGTAGGACGGGGAGTTTTCGGGTGAAGAGCTTTGCGACAAACCGCCCTGCTGAGGACTGAGCATCTGGATGACACCGCCCGCTGTAGAGGCGATACCGCCCGCGATCAACGCTGCACCTTGCGCAGTGGTAGAGCCATATGCGAAGAAACCGACCGCGATCAGCACCACGCCCAATATCGTTTGCATCAGCCCGGCACGTTTGCTGCCGGAGATAACCGGGACGATTCGAAGCTCGCGGGTGCCGCCCAGATCAAAGGCCTCCGCCGCTTCATTTTTCCGATTGCGAAAGATGGCAAAACGCATCCCAAGCCGGTCAAGTCGTCTTATTTCACTCTCGAAACCGTCCAGGGTTGCCTTCAGCGCTTTGAAAGCCTCCCAAACCTGCTTACTGTCTATTTGACGCCGATGAACTCGGCCAAATTTCTTCGCCAGCGACCCAGACAGAAAGATCGTAGTCATTGGATTGTAAGCAACCGCTAGAGCAGCCATGTTTTTCTCCGCGCACAAAAAAGCCCGCAGAAGCGGGCTTGATGGATGATTTCAAATAGCCGTTGGTGAGATATCGAATGAGTCGCCAGAAAGGGTTATTCGACGCCTGATAGTTTCACCATTTTTAGCGTCCACCTCGCGCTCGACCAAGCCCCATCCGCCGCACGCAGCACTAGGTTTAACGCCGAGGACGTGTTTGCCTGCCTTCACTCCAAACCGGGCGACCTCACCTGAAGCAAACTCCGCCGCCAACGTGCCGTCAATGTACAGCCGGTAGTTGCATCCCGAGCCATAGAGACCACTGTCACGGGTGACCAGCAGTTGAGCCTCAGACTTTCCGCTGAAAGCGTAGAGCCGGCTGGCTGGGACTGGGTCAGCTTTATCCGCTGGAACCGGCGAAGTCGCACACCCCGCCAACAGCGCTACCGCCAACGCTCCTACGATCAATTTCATGCAGGTCACTCCTGTGGAAATCCGGGCAATGTAGCACTGGACTGGCATAAACGAAAAAGCCCAGCAAAGTGCTGGGCTTCCTAAAGCTCTGGGACATCTACTTACGATAGAAGCGCCGAAATACCGTTTTGCCGTCGTAGAACCCTTTGCACATTTTTCTAGACGCGAAGGCACACGATGCGAAAACGATACCGAAGACTACCCAAAGAAATGTTGAGTTAGTTGTGATGAAGTCGTGTACCAGTTTGGCTGCCCACCATCCCGCAACAACACTCAATATCAGGAAAAACACCGCCACGCCCCGGGGAGTGCCATAACGAATTTCAGCATGGCAGCCGCGGCAGACTTGGGCGCCCCAAGGCACTTCATTAATGCAATGCGGACAGGTAATAGTGTTATTGCTGGTCACGACTTCATTCCATTGATTGGGACAAAAGCGCGTTTCGAGGCCGCGCGTAATAGTTACTTGAAAATCGCCCACAAGACGGCGGCGATTATCAACCATGTGACAACGTGCGCCCACATAGGTGTAGGCGCGGCCTTGACGGTGCCATTCTTCGCTCCGCCAAACAACTTCGATGAGGAAAGCCCCGTTCCCGGAAGGCTGCTCGTCACCTTCGCCCCGCGCTTGCTGAGATTCACCGTTGCACCCTTTCCACCTATCGATGTGCTGAGGCCACTCTTGCTGACATTAACGCGTATGCCTGGGGCGATCTTGAAACTTTTCCGGATTCGAAAGGCCATGACTCAATTCCCTGAGAAAGCGAAGTGCCATCATAGAACGGATTTTGTTTTCCGCGAAGCTGTGCGCCCATCCAGCGTGGACGTAAAGCCAGTAGCGCATCGTGTGGCCGGAGAGGTAGCTTTGTGCCACCCCCTAACAAACAGTACACGCGCCGAGGCAGACCATGGGTTGGTTTAGTAAGGGTAAGTCGGAAGAAAAATCGCGAGTTGAAAGCATTGAGCTAGGCACCAGAATCATACATATGCAATTCGAACTTGGCGGCGCACTCAAGGAGTTCTACGCCAGAAGTCACACCTACTACGCGCTTGGCTACTGCTTTGGGGTTTACCAAGCAGCAATAGAGGTAGCAAAAAACGGAAAGGTATCTGCGGAAGAATACGATGCACACATTCGCCAGGGTTTCGCTGCAGCATTTCTCAGCGAGCGCATGGGCAATGAAAACTTCAGCATGATTCGAAACCATATTCAGCACGCTGAATGCCTTGCTGGACGGGTCGACGGTGCGCAGGAGTACTTGGATATTTACCAGAAGAAAGAAGAGCGACCATATGCGTTAGCTCAATTTCTTTTGTCTGGTGTTTACCCGGTTCGCTAAAAAACAAATTGAAGGATTTCCCAGTGCTTTGCCTGCAAGCCCAAGGACTGGGATTGCGCCAATTTCGGCGCGTTTATGACCTGGAGGTTGATGTGAGTAATGGAGCTTCTGGCGAGTGGGGATACAGAGCAGGCCCTAGTGATGAAATGAAGCAGGAAATTGGGCAGGTCGTCATTAATCACGCCCTTTGCGACCCACCTCTTCTTGACCTATTCGTGACCCTCTCCGGCGTATCCGCCGCGACTGCGTACATCTTGATTCAATCCTTGAACCTGAAAGCTGGGGGCATGACAAAAGCCATCCTCGACATGGCGAAAGCAAAGCAACCGCCAATCAATTCTGAGCTGAACGCACGACTCTCGAAGGCTATCGGCGAATATCGGAAGCTGTCGCTATTGCGAAATGAGGTCGCGCATTGGCAATGGACACCTTCTCCCGAGGGAGTGCAAGCTGCCCAGGCCACTAACATCATGCGCAGAAACAGCGATGACTCAGCTTTCGCGAAGGAATTCAGTCTTCACAGTCTCAAACAGCTATCGGTGGGTTTGATAACGACATTTTCGGCTTTGAGTTTGTTCGCTGGCCTGATTCAGCACCCCGATATTCCCGAACAAGCACTCGTAAAGGTTTTTGCCAATCTAGACGCTATTTCGATCAAGGTGAATGAGGCACTTCTATCTTTGCCAGAACCTTCGGCTGAAGAACTGCCATGATCCGGAAAACCTCTTCTAATAGGTGAGTCGACATTAGCGGATCATAAAGGCTGTAGATATACTCCATGGCCGCCTCAGTCATCGCGTTAGTTACGATTATTTGCTTTAGCTCCTGAGGTGGCCTATCTGCGAAGCGCGCAAGATCCGCGAGGCTTTGCGTTTCAAGCCAGTCCGATAGATCGTTCATGCATGCCTCCGTTACTCTGCAGCGTCATTTTGTTGATGGTGCATCTTTATGCCTGAGGATGAAGCGTGTTCTGTCGAGCCAAGGGCCGCCAAAAACGATGACCTCAGATGGCCTGCCGTACAGATGGTGCAATAGGAACGGCCCGGGGCCGAAGGTCGAGGCATCCTCACCGGGTAAAGCCGGATCAGCGCCGAGATAGATCCCGGCATGGTTGGGGTGAACCGTCCGGCCTACTTCCATCACGATCATGTCGCCGCGCTGCGGCTGGTCGACGCGGTAGAAGCCGGCGGCCTCATAGTTGGCCTCGTACAGGCTGATATTTTCCTTGCTCTCCCACCAACCATCAGTGCGCCTGAAGGCTTCGAACTCCAGCCCCCACTCGCGCTTGTACCAATCGGCGCAGACCTGCCAGCAGTCCCACGCACCATGTACGAACGGGCGCTTCAGCAATTGGACATCGCCGGTCGGCATGACCGTGCGCAGGTCGCCCTCTGGCCAGCTGAGGATGTGCCATGGCAGCGCCGTCGCCTCGCACATGGCCAGGTCACGCGGCGAAGGTCTGCTGGTCGCGTCCGGATGCGAATGAACCACACCGATCACTTCGCCGATGTTTTCCGCCGCGGCGTACTGCTCAGGGTCGATCCGGAACTCTTCGTTCGGCTCCCTGGAAACGTTGCGGCACGGGAAGTACTGCTGTTTTCGTCCGACCGACAGCAGCAGCCCGCAGCACTCTTTCGGGTACTCGGCCGCCGCGTGCGCCTGGATCGCGTTCAAGATGTGGTTGCGCATGGTCAACTCCTGGCAATCAGAGAAACAGCCGGGAAGCCACCGAACGGCAGCGGGTTACCGGCGGGGAAGTTTGACGCATCAAGGTACGTGCCAAGCGTGTGGCGCATCGTCAGCTTGAACTCAAGTAGATCCTCGAACGCCAGGCAGAGCGCCGTGATCCGCCCGTTGACGTTGCCGACCGACAGCGTTGGACGAACTGCCGTGCCGTCGCCGTTCGCCTCAATGCCGTCGATCTGCATCGGCCAGGCGCTGTACTCATTGCCCTGCCAATAGATCGCTTTGGCCGGCAGTTGGTCGTCATCGGCGCCAGCGGCGATCAGTTCAGCGGGTGTATGCGGGATCGAGTGCCCGTGAAAGCGCAGAACATCCGCACCATAATCCGTCCCGTCTAATTCAAAGAGCAGCACTTCACTGCCAGGTTCAAGCACCTGGATGTCACTGATCAGCGGCATAGTTGCCCCTTATGGATGGAATGCACGCTCGAACGTGGCAGTGATTTTGAAAACGCCGCCGCCCACCGGGGTGGGCACGGGGTTCTTGCAGGTGAACAAGCCGAGTTGACCCAATGGCGTCGTCCAAAGGAAGGCTTTCGCGCCGGCGTGACGGTCAAGGAACGCCATGATCTCCAGTACTTTTGCCTGCGGGCCGCTGTAGGTGACTGGGTAGGAGTCTTCCTTGTTGTTCGGCCCATCACCTACTTCCTGCTTGTACCCGCCGCCGAACTTCGAGGTGCGCACCCGATAGGTAATCTCGGGTGAGTCACCGTGCTGAGTCGGCCAGATGAATGTCTCGATGGCCATCAGCCCCTCCCGTTCGTAAGTCGCCAGATCGAGCCCCCAGGTTGCAGCGCTCGGGCGATTGCGGTTTCGGCTTCGGCCTTTGCCGCTTGCTGAATGCCCTTGCCCAATTGCGTCGTGTCCTCGGTACTGGCCGCACCACCGTTGCCAGCGGTCTGGACTGATACCGCGACAGGGAAGTTGTAAACGTTGCCACCACCACTCCCACCACCGCTGATTGCGCGAACACCCAGTTGCCCGCCAGCGGTGCGAGTCAGAGGCATGATCGCCTCCGGCCCTGCCTCGCCCGCCACTCCGATATCGCCGCCCGCCATGCCGAACGCAGTTGGCTTGTTCAAGATGGAGTTGGTAAAGGCTGCTCCATTGGCGAACATCTGCACGCCACCAGACCACGCGCCGCCATTCGCCTGAATACTGCCTGGTGTGAAACCAGACAAATCACCGCTGTAGCCATTAGCAGTAGAGCCTGCTGACGTTGCCGCGCCGCCGCCACCGAAGTAGCTTGCACCCGCCCCGACCAGACTGCTCAGCAGCGCCGAACTGGCCTGACGGGTCGCGATTCGAGCCATATCCGCCAGAATCGACTTAGTGAAATCGGCAAACGACAGCTTCCCAGTCATGGCGAAGTTGACGATTGCGTCCTCCATCGAGCTGAAGGCGTTGGTGAACAGACTCTTCGTCTGCCCCGCGACATCCCGCGCCGATTCTAAGTAGTTCTGCCACGCCGAAGAGGCGCCGGCGCTCCAGTCGCCCTGGGCGGCGGTCATGTCGTCGTAGTTGGCCCGCACGGTGTCGTGCAAATCCTGCTGCGTGGTTTTCAGCGCGGCCAGCTTCTGGTTGTACTCGTCGAGGCTCATGCCGCGCGAGCCATCTCCATATTGGTTGGCCAGTTCCAGGCGCTGCTGGTTGAAGCGATCGTCGATCCCGTTCTGCTGATCGGTCAGCGCACGCTGCCGGTCACCCTGGCCGAGGCTCGATGCTGCGCGCAGGCCCTGCTGACGAAGCGTGTCGACCTGCTGCTGCAAGGCGCTGGTGTAAGTGTTGACGGCCAGCGTCTGCTTGCGCAATCGCCCCTCTTCGTTCGTTGCAATGACTGCCAGTTCGCTGTCGCTGTCCTGCTGAGCCTTGACCATTGCGGTTCGGGCGTCGGCGATCTTCTGGTCAATCTGGATGATCTGGGCACCAGTGGTGCCCTTCTTCGCCTTGGCAGCTTCAAGCGCATCGATCTCCGCCTGGTAAGGCTCGGCATTCGGCTTCCTCGCATCCACCACATCCACCTGGATCCGGGTCGGGATCGCCGGCTCGTCGTCGGGCTCGTCCTTCCGGTTGCGGTTGACGTAGATGTCGCCGACCTCCTTCGCTGCCTGCTCCAGAATCTGCATAGCCAGGCCAATGTTCTTCATCGTCTCGGCACGCTCGACAAACCGGCCAAGTGCTCGGAGCCTGAACGCACGGTTGGCGATTGGAATCTCGGCTGTCTCTTCACGAAAGCGCTTGCGGGTGTCATTGAACAGGGTCACCCACTTTGCAGCCAGGTTCACGCCAGCTCGCTTTGTGGGGTCATGCTGTTCCACCTGTTGCCGTGTCACATCAATATCGAATTCTTGCTTCACCGCTTGCGAGACTTGGGTCGGAGTGTCGAAGCACGCCAAAGCCTGAACGATGAAGGCTTTCACATCGTTTTTCAGGGCTGCCATAGATTGGATTCCGTCTCATACCTGTCTCACATCAGGCCGACTTGAGCAGACAGGTTCCGCAGGCCCTCGATATGTTCAATTTTCCCACCTCGGCAGGCTTGTTCGCAGCGTCTAGCAGTTGGGCAGTTCGCTTCGCGCTGGTGAACACAAAAAAATGCCCCTCCCCCTTCATGATCTGCAGTTCGGCCCGGCGGATGGAGCGGCGCAGAATATGCGCGTTGTACACATGAATTAGGGTGTCGCGGTCGCCGGCGAGGATCAGCGTGCGTTGGCTAAGACGGAACAGCCGCAGCAGGCTAGTCCAGCCAACCAAGGCAGCAAGCTGGTAGTAGTAGGTCCGCGGATTAAGAGAAAGCATGCCTTTCACTGCACCAAAGCGCAGCAGCGCTGGAATTGAATTGCGGGTTCCTGATTGCCTGTACGGCTTGGTACTTTTGCTTTTACCAAAAAATTCTAAGATGTCGGCGGGCTTCACTAGAACTACCGGCCCGGCCGAAGTAGCCGCGAGGATCAGGCGGCGCACCATATTAGGGTGACGCAGGGCGACCTCTTGCGCCAGGGCACCACCCCAACTCACGCCGAACACGTCGATATGGTCGATTCCCAACTGCTTCAGCATTTCGGCGATCACGTCGGCATGGCGCGGTAGACGCATCGGCCAGCGAGGCATTTGCGATTCACCGACCCCTGGCACGTCCAACGTAATGGTCATGTAGTCCCCAAGCTCCTCTCGCAGCGGATCGAAGGTACGGATCAAGCCACCCAACCCATTAAGCAAGAGCAAAGGCCTACCTTGCCCGCATATTGAAACGTTCAACTGCAGGTTTTCGATGGTCAGTTGGCGCGTTGTCATTGATGTCCCCTCGGTTCATGTCACTGAGATGGCAGCATTAGAGGGGCCACTCCAATCCTTCAGAGCATGGTCTCAATTATGGATTCAGACCTGGCTCGGCTCCGAACGATCCAATTGCAAGTCTCGGGCAAAGGAACCCCTCCCCGTGCGCGGTCCTTTAGGTTTAAAAAATAACGAGCATGCCAACATAAGCGACCGCTAGTCATTTGCGCCTATATCACTATGAACTTACTTTCTTCGATCTTCCTCTCCAACTTACCATCCAGCTGAAGTAGGTAAGACGTCATGAGAGCACTCACCTATCACGGCGCGCACAGCGTCAAAGTCGACACGGTTCCCGATCCGATTATCGAGGAAAGTGATGACATCATTCTTCGTGTTACCGCAACGGCGATATGCGGATCTGACCTCCATCTCTATCGGGGAAAGATTCCAACTGTCGAGCATGGCGACATCTTCGGCCATGAGTTCATGGGGATTGTTGAAGAGACAGGCTCAGCGGTGACCGCAGTGCAACCGGGCGACCGTGTGGTGATCCCCTTTGTAATCGCCTGCGGCAGTTGTTTCTTTTGCGCGATGGATCTGTTCGCTGCCTGCGAAACAACAAACACAGGGCGTGGAGCGATCATAAATAAAAAGGCGATTCCACCAGGAGCCGCGCTGTTCGGCTTCAGCCATATGTACGGCGGCATTCCTGGCGGGCAAGCCGAATACGTGCGCGTACCGAAAGCCAACACCGGGCCGTTTAAAGTGCCGGGTACGCTGTCGGATGAAAAGGTTCTTTTCCTGTCAGACATTCTTCCAACGGCTTTTCAGGCTGTAACGAACGCGGAGATTGGTAATGGCTCAAGCATCGCCATCTATGGTGCAGGCCCCGTCGGGTTGTTGAGCGCGGCTTGTGCAAGGATGCTCGGTGCCGACCAAATTTTCATGGTCGATCACCATCCTTACCGCTTGGCTTACGCACAGAAAACATATGGTGTAATTCCGATCAACTTCGATGAAGACGACGATCCCGCAGATACGATTATTCGGCAAACCAAAGGAATGCGAGGTGTTGATGGCGTCGTGGATGCGGTCGGTTTTGAAGCAAAAGGTAGTACGACGGAAACAGTTCTCGCGACACTCAAGCTGGAGGGCAGCAGCGGCAAAGCTTTACGTCAGTGTATCGCTGCAGTCAGACGCGGGGGCATTGTGAGCGTACCAGGCGTCTATTCTGGGTTCATTCATGGCTTCCTTTTCGGTGACGCATTCGACAAGGGGCTGACCTTCAAAATGGGTCAGACCCATGTGCATCGATTCCTGCCTGAGCTCCTCGACCACATCGAGACTGGTCGTCTCTCACCGGAAGTCATCATCAGCCATCGCATGTCACTGGAACAGGCCGCTGAGGGATATAAAATCTTTGATAAAAAAGAAGAGGACTGCCGAAAAGTCATTCTGACACCCGGCGATAGCCACATCGCTATTCTGGAGACCGATAGCAGCGCAACACTGTTGACTACCTAAGCCTATCGGTAAGTGGAAAGGACGAGATGATTCGGTTTTTTTATCGAAACTCTCGTCCTTTTTTCATTTGGGGGTCGATCCGAAAAGGGTAACGGTTTTCCACCCTGGTCGGCCTCGCCTCTTCAAACTCATGAACATTGCCGTCGAGTGATCGCAGACCACGGCGTACCTGGCCAGTTTGTCGAATGTCTCTCGCCCCGAAAGCGCCTTTCGGATACTGTATATCCAAACAGTATCAGTAAGACACAAATGATGAACCGCTACGAAATCGAAGACACCGACGACTGGCTCGGCAGCCCGACGCCGCTTGAAACCTGCCGGCACTCATTGCGCGTCTATGAGAACGAAGTCCAGGAACTGACTCTGCAACTGCGCCAGGCCCGAGAAAAGATCTTCAAGCTTGTCGAGATGCATACCGAGGCGATCAGTCAGCGCGATGAAGCCATGGCAAATTTGCGAGAGCGATCGGGAGAGTCGGCGAAACTACGCAAGCAGCTTTACGACCTGGACATATCGGCGAGAGGACACCAGCGTGAAGCCGAGCGGCTTCGCGGAATTCTTGACGGGCTGACACCGCAAACAAAAACGGTCATTTGATAATGGGAGCAATTGCACGCACGCAGGCCTGGCAGGCAGCAAACGCAATCAGTCCTTGGTCACCTGAACCACCTTGTTGATTGACTGTTGGCAATCCTTTCTCGCGGCTCACAGCAGCCGCCTTGTTTTCTGCCTTGCCAGTACGTCTCGTGCGTCTCAAGCAAATTTATCTCCCCTTGAACATTGGATCCTTTAAAAAGAAGACAGTAAATCGTCCGATAATCGAACGTTTTATTTGTATATCTAACTATCTGTTTTTTAACGATTAATCCCATAAAAAAGAAAAAATAACGCAGACAAATAAATTAACCCACTTTTCAATGGATCCATAAATTGATTGACTGCCACTGCACGGTGTCAGGTACAGCGCCTGCCCGCTCATAAAAATAACAAGGGTGTCGGGATGAATGAGTTCTCAATAGGGTTGGAGCTTCGGCTTGCACCCAGCTTCGTGTGCCTTTCTCGCTTTGTCGTTGCGCAGCCTCTTCTCGAGGGGCAGCCATGAGTGTCGATCTGAAAAGCGTGGTCGATGAGCGTCCCATGGCACACTTCCAGTGGCTGGCCGTGGGCATCTGTATTGTCCTGAACATGATCGATGGTTTCGACGTGCTGGTGATGGCCTTCACGGCGTCCTCGGTGTCTGCCGAATGGGGTTTGAACGGCGCGCAGATCGGCTTGTTGTTGAGTGCCGGGTTGTTTGGCATGGCGGCAGGCTCGCTGTTCATTGCGCCATGGGCGGATCGTTATGGACGTCGGCCATTGATCCTGTTTTGCCTGCTGCTTTCGGGTGCCGGCATGCTGTTGTCGGCCCTGAGCCAGACGCCGCTGCAACTGGCGCTGCTGCGCGGGTTGACCGGCCTGGGGATCGGGGGAATCCTGGCCAGCAGTAACGTGATTGCCAGTGAATATGCCAACAAGCGCTGGCGCGGTTTGGCGGTGAGCCTGCAATCCACCGGTTATGCCTTGGGCGCGACCCTGGGCGGACTGTTGTCGGTGTGGTTGCTGACACACTTTGGCTGGCGTTCGGTGTTCATCTTCGGCGGCGTCGTGACCCTGGCGGTGATTCCTTTGGTACTGCTGTATTTGCCTGAATCGCTGGACTTCCTGATCGCCAGTCGCCCCGCGAATGCCCTGGTTCGCATCAATCGCCTGGCGGCCCGTCTCGGCCAGCCGGCACTGCGCGAACTGCCCGTCGCCCTTTCGGCGCCGACTTCCGGCCGTGGCCGTCTGGCGCAATTGCTCTCGCCTGAATCCCGGCGCACCACCCTGCTGATCTGGCTGCTGTTCTTCCTGGTGATGTTCGGCTTCTACTTCGTGATGAGCTGGACGCCGAAGCTGTTGGTCTCGGCAGGGCTAACGGCACAGCAAGGCATCAGCGGTGGCGTGCTCCTGAGCGTCGGCGGCATCTTCGGCGCCGCGCTGATAGGCGGCCTGGCCTCGCGCTGGCGGCTGACCCGAGTGCTGTCGGTGTTCATGTTGATTACCGCGGGCCTGCTGGTGCTGTTCGTCGGCTCCGCGTCATCGGTCTCGATGGCACTGGGCCTCGGCCTGTTGATCGGCTTGTTCGTCAACGGTTGCGTGGCTGGCTTGTACGCGCTGTCGCCAATTGTCTACGACGCTTCAGTGCGCACCACTGGGGTCGGTTGGGGCATCGGTATCGGGCGTATCGGCGCGATCCTGTCGCCCACCGTCGCCGGCCTATTGCTCGACAGCGGTTGGCAGCCACTGCACCTGTATGGGGTATTTGCCGTGGTCTTCGTGATTGCCGCTGTCGTGTTGCTGCAACTGCGACCCAAGGCCCCGGCGCAGCCTGCCGCCCAACCCAGCCAGGCCTGACCCAAAACAGTAGCGAGGCCCCGCCCTCGCTACTGACAACATCCTCCAGGAAAACAACAATAATGACTTGCTTCCCTCTCCCTCCCCGGGCTTTGTTCGGCGGTGCAATGGCGCTTGCCCTGATGCCTTCGGCACACGCTGAAAGCAGCGGTTTTTTCGAAGACTCCAAGACCAGCCTGACCCTGCGAAACTACTACTTCAATCGGGACTTCAACGACCCCGGCGCCAGCAAGAGCAAGATCGAGGAATGGGCCCAGGGCGCGATCCTCAAGTTCAGCTCCGGTTATACCCCCGGCGTTGTCGGCTTTGGCCTTGACGGTATCGCGATGCTGGGCGTCAAGCTCGACAGTGGCCCGCAACGCAGCGGTTCGGAGCTGCTGCCGGTGCATGACGATGGTCGCGCCGCCGACGACTACGGGCGCGCGGGGCTTGCGGCAAAAATGCGAATGTCCGACACCGAGCTGATGCTCGGCGAGCTCATGCCGGATATTCCGTTGCTGCGTTACGACGACGGTCGCCTGCTGCCACAAACCTTCCAGGGCGCCATGCTGGTGTCCCGCGAGCTCCCCGGCCTGAGCCTGCAGGGTGGTCAATACACCTCGGTGAGCCTGCGCAACTCCTCGGACATGCAAGACCTTTCAGCCTGGGCCGCGCCCACCGTCAAGTCGGACGGCTTCAACTATGCGGGCGCCGAATACCGCTTCAACGAACAACAGACTCAGATCGGTGCCTGGTACTCGCAGCTCGAGGACATCTATCAGCAAAGCTATCTGAACCTGCTGCACAAACAGAAAGTCGGTGACTGGACCCTGGGCGCAAACCTGGGCTACTTCATCGACAAGGATGACGGCAGCGCCCTGATCGGCAACGTGCAAAGCCATACCGCCTACGGGCTGTTCTCGGCCAACCTGG
>Ga0247818_10000630_pt1 | contig 22155 bp, 17 predicted proteins | sample 13C_Glucose_Day1_FD_192424 | JGI IMG/M metagenome (GOLD analysis project Ga0247818, IMG submission 192424) | Soil microbial communities from agricultural site in Penn Yan, New York, United States - 13C_Glucose_Day1 | ecosystem: Environmental > Terrestrial > Soil > Agricultural land | place... | reverse complement strand
AGGATGGCCTCGCGCTTGGCAAGGTCCTTGGGCCGGCCGGGGCCGATGGGTGCGTCGTTGGACATGAGGGACCGCATTCTCTGTGAAAGGGGCACATCTTACCGGGTCCGGGGGCGGTCGGCTGCAGCGTACGTCGCACCACTAAATATCGATTTTCTCTGAAGCGCCTGCTTCCCCGGCTCGATTCGCTGACTTAATATACTCGCCAGTATAAATATTCGATGCGCCCTCTGCCAAAGGTCATTCATCATGTTGCGTCGTGCGTTGTCCCTCGCCCTGCCGGCCGTTGCCGTGCTGCTGCTCACCGCCTGCGGCCAGGAGGCCGCGCCACCTGCCGCACCGCGCCCGGCGCTGGTGGTCCAACCCCAGCCGGCCGGCGCATCCGCCGACAGTTACCCGGGCGAGGTGCGGGCGCGCTTCGAGCCTGAACTGGCGTTCCGCATCGGAGGCAAGGTCAGCAAACGCCTGGTGGAGGAGGGGCAGCGGGTCAAGGCCGAGCAGCCGCTGGCCGAACTCGACCCGCAGGACGTGCGTCTGCAACTGGAGGCTAACCGCGCCCAGCTGGCCGCGGCCGAAGCCAACCTGGCGCTGGTGCGCGCCGAGCGCGACCGCTACCAGAAACTGCTGGATCGGCAGATGGTCAGCCATTCCCAGTTCGACAATGCCGAGAACCTTTACCGCGCCGGCATGGCCCGCCTGAAGCAGGCCAAGGCCGAGTACGAAGTGGCGGGCAACCAGGCCGAGTACGCCGTGTTGCGCGCGCCCCAGGCCGGCGTGATCGCCAAGCGTCAGGTCGAGGTGGGCCAGGTGGTGGCGGCGGGGCAGACTGTGTTCACGCTGGCTGCCGATGGTGAGCGCGAAGTGGTCATAGGCCTGCCGGAGCAACAGTTCGCCCGCTTTGCTGTCGGGCAGACAGTCAGCGTGGAACTGTGGTCGCACCCGAACCGGCGTTTCGAAGGCCGGATCCGCGAGCTTTCCCCGGCGGCGGACCCGCGTTCGCGCACCTTCGCCGCGCGCATCGCCTTTATCTCCAACGCCACCCCTGCCGAGCTGGGCCAGAGCGCGCGAGTGTTCATCGATCATGCCGAACGTTCGCCGCTGGCAGTCCCGCTGTCGGCAGTGACCGCCGAGGCGGGGCAGGCCTATGTCTGGCGGGTTGGCAAGGACAACCGCCTGCAGCGCGCCGCTGTGCGTCTGGGTGCCTATGGCGCGGACAGCGTGCCGGTGCTCGAAGGCCTGGAGGCCGACGACTGGGTGGTGGCTGCGGGTGGCCATGTGCTGCGCGAGGGGCAACAGGTGCGGCCTGTTGACCGCAGCAACCGTGAAGTGAACCTGGCGGCCAAGGAGTAAGTCCCGATGGGTTTCAACCTTTCCGCCTGGGCGCTGCGCAATCGCCAGATCGTGTTGTTCCTGATGATCCTGTTGGCGGCCGTAGGCGCCATGTCCTACACCAAGCTGGGGCAGAGCGAGGATCCACCCTTCACCTTCAAGGCCATGGTCATCCGTACCCTGTGGCCAGGCGCGACCGCCGAGGAGGTGTCGCGCCAGGTCACCGAGCGTATCGAGAAGAAACTGATGGAGACCGGCGAGTACGAGAAGATCGTCTCGTTCTCCCGACCCGGTGAGTCCCAGGTCACGTTCATGGCCCGTGACGCGATGCATTCCAAGGATATCCCCGAGCTGTGGTACCAGATCCGCAAGAAGGTCGCGGACATCAAGCACACCCTGCCCCCCGAGGCGCAGGGGCCATTCTTCAACGACGAGTTCGGCACCACCTTCGGCAATATCTACGCCCTGACCGGCGCCGGCTTCGACTATGCGGTGCTCAAGGACTACGCCGACCGTATCCAGATCCAGCTGCAGCGCGTCAAGGACGTGGGCAAGGTGGAGCTCATCGGCCTGCAGGACGAGAAGATCTGGATCGAACTGTCCAACGTCAAGCTGGCTACCCTAGGGGTGCCGCTCGCCGCCGTGCAGCAGGCGCTGCGCGAACAGAACGCGGTGAGTACCGCGGGCTTCTTCGAAACCCCCAGCGAGCGCCTGCAACTGCGAGTCAGCGGGCGCTTCGACAGCGTCGAGCAGATTCGCCAGTTCCCTATCCGCATTGGTGATCGCACCTTCCGCATCGGTGACGTCGCCGAGGTGCAGCGCGGTTTCAACGACCCACCCGCGCCGCGCATGCGCTTCATGGGCGAGGACGCCATCGGGCTGGCGGTGTCGATGAAGGACGGCGGCGACATCCTGGTGCTTGGCAAGGCTCTGGAAGGCGAGTTCGCCCGCCTGGCGCAGAGCCTGCCGGCAGGCATGGAACTGCGCAAGGTGTCCGACCAGCCGGCGGCGGTGAAGGCCGGGGTCGGTGAGTTCGTGCAGGTGCTGGTCGAGGCCCTGGCCATCGTCCTGCTGGTGAGTTTTTTCTCGCTGGGCCTGCGCACCGGCCTGGTGGTGGCGCTGGCGATCCCGCTGGTGCTGGCCATGACCTTCGCCGCCATGCACTACTTCGGCATTGGCCTGCACAAGATCTCGCTGGGGGCGCTGGTGCTGGCGCTGGGCCTGCTGGTCGACGACGCGATCATCGCAGTGGAGATGATGGCGATCAAGATGGAGCAGGGCTATGACCGGCTCAAGGCCGCGAGCTACGCCTGGACCAGTACGGCGTTCCCGATGCTCACCGGCACCCTGATCACTGCGGCGGGTTTCCTGCCGATCGCCACGGCGGCCTCGAGCACAGGGGAATACACCCGTTCGATCTTCCAGGTGGTGACCATCGCCCTGCTGACCTCCTGGGTCGCCGCGGTGGTGTTCGTGCCCTACCTGGGCGAGCGCCTGCTGCCGGACCTGGCCAAGCTTCACGCCGCTCGCCACGGCGCCGACGGGCACGCCCCGGATCCCTATGCGACACCGTTCTACCAGCGTGTCCGACGCGTAGTGGAGTGGTGCGTGCGGCGGCGCAAGACAGTGATCGTGCTGACCATCGCCGCGTTCGTCGGCAGCATCCTGTTGTTCCGCTTCGTGCCGCAGCAGTTCTTCCCGGCTTCCGGGCGGCCGGAGCTGATGGTCGATCTGAAGCTGACCGAAGGCGCTTCGCTGAACAACACCGCCGAGCGGGTCAAGCAATTGGAGGCGCTGCTCAAGCAGCAGGACGGTATCGCCAACTACGTCGCCTATGTCGGCACCGGTTCGCCGCGTTTCTACCTGCCGCTGGACCAGCAACTGCCTGCGGCGAGCTTTGCCCAGTTCGTGGTGCTGGCCAAGTCGCTGGAGGACCGTGAACGCCTGCGCAGCTGGCTGATCGGCACCCTGGACCAGCAGTTCCCCGACCTGCGCTCGCGGGTCACGCGCCTGGAAAACGGCCCGCCCGTAGGTTATCCGGTGCAGTTCCGGGTTACCGGCGAGCACATCGAGAAGGTCCGCGCCCTGGCCCGCGAGGTGGCGGCCAAGGTGCGCGAGAACCCGCATGTGGTCAACGTGCACCTGGACTGGGAAGAACCGAGCAAGGCGGTGTACCTGGATATCGACCAGGACCGTGCCCGGGCGCTGGGCGTGAGCACCGCGCACCTGTCGAGCTTCCTGCAGAGTTCACTGACCGGCAGCAACGTCAGCCAGTACCGCGAAGACAACGAGCTGATCGAGATTCTCCTGCGCGGTACGCCAGAGGAGCGCCGTGAGCTGGGCAACCTGGGCAGCCTGGCGGTGCCCACCGACAACGGCCAGAGCGTGGCCCTGTCGCAGGTGGCGACCCTTGAGTACGGCTTCGAGGAAGGCATCATCTGGCACCGCAACCGCCTGCCCACGGTCACCGTGCGCGCCGATATCTACGACAAGGAACAGCCGGCGACCTTGATCAAGCAGATCCAGCCGACGCTGGCGCAGATCAAGGACGAGCTGCCTGATGGCTACCTGCTTGAAGTGGGCGGCACGGTGGAAGACTCCGAGCGTGGCCAGCGTTCGGTGAACGCCGGCATGCCGCTGTTCATCGTGGTGGTGCTGAGCCTGCTGATGATCCAGCTGCGCAGTTTCTCGCGGATGTTCATGGTGTTCCTCACCGCGCCCCTGGGGCTGATTGGCGTGACTCTGTTCCTGCTGGTGTTCCGCCAGCCGTTCGGTTTCGTCGCCATGCTCGGGACCATCGCCCTGGCGGGCATGATCATGCGCAATTCGGTGATCCTGGTGGACCAGATCGAACAGGATATCGCCGCAGGGATGGAGCGTTGGCAGGCGATCATCGAGGCCACGGTGCGGCGCTTCCGGCCGATCGTGCTGACCGCGCTGGCGGCGGTGCTGGCGATGATTCCGTTGTCGAGGAGTGTGTTCTACGGACCGATGGCGGTGGCGATCATGGGTGGGTTGATCGTCGCCACGGTGCTGACCCTGCTGTTCCTGCCGGCGCTGTATGCGGCGTGGTTCAGGGTCAAGAAAAACTGAGGAACGAGCGGGAGGGCTTTGCCCTCCTATCGCCGGCAAGCCGGCTCCCACACGAGTTGCGCAGTACCTGTGGGAGCTGGCTTGCCAGCGATAGGGCTGCACAGCAGCCCCACTGGTTTTCAGCTCGACATCACAGCGCGCCGAATACCTTCTTGGCCAGGCTGGTGGCCGCACCGGCCGGGTTCTGGCGAATGCTTTCTTCCTGCTTGCCGATCATCTCGAACAAGCCGTCCAGCGCCTTCTCGGTCACATAGTTCTCGATATTGGCGTCATCCTTGATCAGGCCAAGGCCCTTGGCCTGCCCGGCAAAGCTGTTGTACTGCTGGGCCAGGCCGACCTTGTCGGTGGCCTGCTTGACTATCGGCAGAAACTTGGCGCGGATCTGCTCACGGCTGCTCTTGTTCAGGTACTGGGTGGCCGAATCCTGGCCACCGCTGAGGATGCCCTTGGCATCGGTCACGGTCATCTTCTTCACCGCGTCCACCAGGATCGCCTGGGCTTGCGGCACGGCAGCCTCGGCGGCCTTGTTCATGCTGGTTTCCAGGGCATCGACCTGGTCGCCTTTGCCGAACATCTTCATGGCCTTGGCCGCTTTGCCGAGGTTGCCTGGCAGCTCGATGCGCACGTCCGGGTTGTTGCTGAAACCACCGGGGGTGCTCAGTTGCTTGACGGCGATCTGCGCGCCTTGGGTGAGGGCGTCCTTCAGGCCGCCGGAGGCGTCGCTCTGGGACAGGTCGCCAAGCGACAGGGCCAGGGCGCTGGCCGACAACAGCAGGCCGGCGCACAGGGTGGTGAAGCGCAGGGAGGAGCGGATCATGGGGCTTTCCTTATGGGCAGAATGGAACAGGTTCAGCGTATCGTTCAGGCCGTGATCGGGCCAGTCAGGCAAGCGCGGCAGGTTCCGGTGTTTCATCGCGGTGCAAGGCCACCTGGCGGATCGACAGGCGCAGCTCCGCTGACAGCACGCGCTTGGCCACGCCTTCGGCCAGTTCGGCGAGCTTGTCGTGGTAGCCCAGCTTGCCGGTGCTGTCGGGTCGCAAGACCCCTTCGCGTACCAGCGTCTGGATGAAGTGGCGGAACAGAGTCTTGTCGAAGAACTCGGGCGCATTCAAGCCATGCAGGATCGACAGGCGCTGGGCCATCATCACGCACAGCTCCTCCAGTTCCTCGGCGCTCAGCGTGTGCTGGCCGCTGTTGAGCAGCAGCGAAGTGGCCATGTAGAAGCGCTGCAGGGTCTGGGTGATGGTGCGCGCCAGCAGCGTCAGCAGCACGAACTGCCGCGAGCTGGGCGCGGGGCGCATGTAGATGTCTTGCTCCTTGCGCAGCAGCCCCTGTTCGACCAGCGCCGCCAGCCACTGGTCGATCACCTCGTCCAGTTGCTCGGGCGTCCAGCGCAGGAACAGTTCGGCCTGCAGGTACGGATACAGCGCTCGCACGTACTGGCCCAGCAGTTCGCGGCTCATGCGCGAGCTGCTGAGGAAGAAGCTCGCCAGCAGCCCCGGCAGGGCGAAGATGTGCAGTACGTTGTTGCGGTAGTAGGTCATCAGTACCGCGTTGGCTTCGTCCAGGTAGAGGATGCGACCCAGCGCATCCTTCTGCTCGGCCAGCAGGTCCATGCCCAGTACGTGCTCGATAAGTGCCTTGCCGTCACCCTCGGGCAGGGTGGTGTGCGGCGAGTAGGGCACCTGGCGCAGCAGGGCCAGGTACAGGTCGAGCACGCGGGTCAGGGCTCGTTCGTCCAGGGCCAGGCGGCTGGTCGACAACAGGGCCAGCGCCACCAGGTTGACCGGGTTGATTGCCGCAGCCTCGTTGAGGTGGCGGGCAACCGTTTCGCCCAGGCGGGTGGTGGTTTCGTTGAGCCAGTCCGGGCGGAACTGCGGGCCCAGCGCCTGTTCGCGCCAGCCGGGTTGCTGCTGGTCGAGGAAGCTGTTCAGGCGGATCGGCTCGCCGAAGTTGACGTACACCTGGCCGAAGCGCTGCTTGAGCGCGCCGATGACCTTGAAGATGTCGAAGATCGATTCCTTCTTCTTGCTGGCGCCGCGCAGCTCGCCCAGGTAGGTGCGGCCTTCGAGCACCCGCTCGTAGCCGATGTACACCGGCACGAAGACGATCGGCGTGCGCGAGGAGCGCAGGAAGCTGCGCAGGGTGATTGCCAGCATGCCGGTGCGCGGCTGCAGCATGCGCCCGGTGCGCGAACGCCCGCCTTCGACGAAGTACTCCACCGGGAAGCCCTTGGTGAACAGGGTGTGCAGGTATTCGTTGAACACGGCGGTGTACAGCGGGTTGCCCTTGAACGTGCGGCGCATGAAGAACGCCCCGCCGCGGCGCAGCAGGCCGCCGATCACCGGCATGTTGAGGTTGATGCCGGCAGCGATGTGCGGCGGCGTCAGGCCGTTGCGGAACAGCAGGTAGGACAGCAGCAGGTAGTCGATGTGGCTGCGGTGGCAGGGCACGTAGATCACTTCGTGGCCGGGGGCGATACCCTGCACCTGCTCGATGTGGTTGACCTTGATGCCGTCGTAGATCTTGTTCCAGAACCAGCTCAGCACCACTTCAAGGAAGCGGATCGCGGTGTAGGTATAGTCCGAGGCGATCTCATTGCCATAGTGCAGCGCCTTGGCCTCGGCCTTGGCGTAGGGGATTTTCTCGCGGTCGGCCTCGTCGCTGATCGCCTGGCGCACCAACGGGTCGTGCACCAGCCCTTTGACCAGGTTGCGACGGTGCGAGATGTCTGGCCCGATGACCGCGGTCTTCAGGTTGCGAAAATGCACGCGCATCATGCGTTGGGCCATGCGCACGGTGCGCTCGTGGCCCTTGTTGTGCTGCACCAGCTCGCGCAGGTGGATTGGCGCGGAGAACTGCACCCGGGTCTTGCGCCCGAGGATCAGCACGCTGAGCAGCCGGCGCAGGCGGCCGGTGACCGCCCAGCTGTCGGCGAACAGCAGTTTCCACGGGCTCGACTCGCTGGCCGGGGTCTGGCCCCAGAACACGCTGACCGGAATGATCTGCGCGTCTTCCTCGGCGTGCTGGCTGATCGCCGCGACCAGGCGTTCGAGGGTGGGCGGCGCGCCACGCTTGTCCTGGCGGCCGAGCCAGTCGGGGTCGGGGGTCAGGTAGAAGAACGCCGCGGGCTCCTGCAAGGGGCCGACGGCCACCGGCAGCACCGGGCGTGGCAGCCCTGCCTTGGTGCATTCGTGGTCAACCACGGCCAGGTCTGTCAGCGAAGGCGAGGAGAGGGCGTAGAACACCGGTCGGCTGCGGTCGAGCTTGAGTGTCAGCGAGGACTGGTTGATGGTTTCGGAGCGCACCCACAGGTAGAGAACGCGACGCAGGGCGCCGAAGATGAGGCGGCGCAGGGGAGAACGGGTCATGGGGTGGGCCCTGGGTGGAAGTTGCAGTGTCTTTTCAGCACGTTAGTCTGCCGTATCTGCGTAAGTTCAGCAAAATTCCGCCAAAAATGACCCTGTCATGAATTTTTTTTGTTCCCTGTCATATACTCGGCCTGCCGCTTGCAGGATATTCGCGCAAGCTGCGTCGGCACGGGCGGTGAGCCCATGCCAGCAAGGCGATCTTCAAAATAAAAATCCGGAGTAGTTCAGATGTCGTCTCGTGAGACTGGGAATGTGAAGTGGTTCAACGATGCCAAGGGTTATGGCTTCATTCAGCGCGAAGGTGGTGCGGACGTGTTCGTCCACTATCGGGCTATCCGCGGTGAGGGGCATCGCACCCTGGTCGAGGGACAGCAGGTGGAGTACGCACTCGTGCAGGGCCAGAAAGGCCTGCAGGCAGAGGATGTAGTCGGGCTCTGAGTCTTCCGGCTGCACGCTCAAGCTGCAAGTTGTCCGTGGAACTTGCAGCCTGATGCGAACGGCCTCAGCTGGTACGCCAGGTGATTTCCTCTTCACCGTCGGCGCTGATGCGGATCCAGCGATCGGCATCTTCTTCCCCGTCTTCTTCCGCCCAGCTACCTGGCGCGCAACGCACTTCGACGTTCAGCGCGGCGAATGCCGCACGCGCGCAGGCGATGTCGTCGACCCAGGGGGTCTGGTCACTTTCCAGGTACAGGCTGTTCCATTTCCCCACAGCCTTTGGCAACCAGGTAACCGGGATGTTACCGGCTGTGCACTTGAAGGTCTGGCCTTTCTGCTTCCATTCGCTGCACGGGCCCAGGGCCTGGGTCAGCCAGTCGGCGATCTGCTTGTGATCGACCTCGGCGTCCTTGAGGTAGATCTCGATATCGGGTTGACGCATGGGTGGCTCCAGTGTGCTCAGTCTTGGCGCACGAAATAGTCATAACGCATGGAAACGGTGACCACGAAAGGTTCGGGTTGGTCGATCACTTGTGCGCGCTTCTCGGCGCTGGCCCGCCAGCCGTGCGGGGTCATCGCCAGCAGATCGGCGCGGGCCTTGGCCTCGACCAGGCTCAGGCGGAACTCGAGGACCTCGCTGTGGGCGTGGGTCATGCCTTCAGGGACCAGGGCAAGGTGCTTGTCGTCGGCGTAGGGACGCACTTCATCGTAGAGCACCTCGCGCAGCTCCATCAGGTGACCGCTGGTCGGGCCGACCCGCATCAGCCCGCCGCCCGGGGCGAGCAGGCGCCTGGCCTCCTGCCAGTCGAGCGGGCTGAACACGCTGGCGATGAAGCCACAGCTGGCATCGGCCATGGGAACGCGGGCCATGCTGGCCACCATCCAGGTCACTTCAGGGGCTCGGCGGCAGGCGCGCTTCACCGCTTCGCGGGAGATGTCCAGGGCGTAGCCGTCGGCCGCAGGCAGCGCCTGGGCAATCTGCGCGGTGTAGTAGCCTTCGCCGCAGCCGATGTCCAGCCAGGCCTGCGGCTGGCGCTCGGCAGCCAGTTGCGCCAGGCGACTCGCCACCGGGGCGTAGTGCCCGGCGTCGAGGAAGTCACGACGGGCTTCGACCATGGCCTGGTTGTCACCCGGGTCACGGCTGTTCTTGTGTTGCACCGGCAGCAGGTTCAGGTAACCCTGGCGGGCGCGGTCGAAGCGGTGGCCGGCGGGGCAGGCCACGCCGTTGTCGAGCTGCGCCAGGGGCGCCTGGCAGAGAGGGCAGGCGAGCATCAGGCGAGCAACCGTACCAGGGTCTGATAGTAGATCTCGGTCAGCAGGTCGAGGTCGCTGGCCAGGATACGCTCGTCCACCTGGTGGATGGTGGCGTTGACCGGGCCGAGCTCGACCACCTGGGTACCCATGGTGGCGATGAAACGGCCATCGGAGGTACCGCCACTGGTCGATGGGCGGGTCTCGCGGCCAGTGACGGCCTTGATGCTCGACGACACCGCATCGAGCAGTTCGCCCGGCTCGGTGAGGAACGGCAGGCCCGACAGCGCCCAATCGATGCTCCATTCCAGCTGGTGCTTGTCGAGGATCGCCGCGACGCGTTGCTGCAGGCCCTCGACCGTCGATTCGGTGGAGAAACGGAAATTGAACAGCGCCGTCAGTTCGCCAGGGACCACGTTGGTGGCGCCAGTGCCGGAGTTGAGGTTGGAAATCTGGAAGCTGGTCGGCGGGAAGAACGCGTTACCTTCGTCCCAGTGCTCGGCGGCAAGTTCCGCCAGGGCCGGCGCGGCCAGGTGGATCGGGTTGCGCGCCAGGTGCGGGTAGGCCACGTGGCCTTGCTTGCCGCGCACGGTCAGCTTGGCGCCGAGGGAGCCGCGACGGCCATTCTTGACCACGTCACCGAGCAGGGTGGTGCTGGACGGCTCGCCGACGATGCACCAGTCCAGGCGCTCGTTGCGCGCCTTCAGACGCTCGACCACGGCCTTGGTGCCATGGTGGGCCGGGCCTTCCTCGTCGCTGGTGATCAGGAACGCGACCTTGCCGCGGTGGTTCGGGTAGTCGTGCACGAAGCGTTCGCTGGCCACCACCATCGACGCCAGGCTGCCCTTCATGTCGGCGGCGCCACGGCCGCAGAGCATGCCGTCGGCATCGATCAGCGCTTCGAACGGCTCATGCTGCCACTGCTGCACTGGGCCGGTGGGCACCACGTCGGTGTGGCCGGCGAAGCACAGCACCGGGCCTTCCTGGGTGCCATGGCTGGCCCAGAAGTTGTCTACGTCTTCGATGCGCATCGGCTCGAGCTGGAAGCCGACGGCGCCCAGGCGGTTCATCATCTGGGTCTGGCAGTCGGCATCGACCGGGGTGACCGACGGGCGGCGGATCAGGTCGCAGGCCAGTTGCAGGGTAGGCGAAAGCTCGGCAGGGGCCGTCATTGCAAGACTCCGGGGGCAAGGCAGGGCAGGAAACTGGGCGTTATCTTATATCAAATGATGTTTGCGGACACGATGTGCTTGGCGGGAGCGGCGTACCGCCGCTCCCACGCTGCATCAAACGACTTGTGCTTCGCTGACCTTGTCCGCCGGCTTGGGCAGCGACGACAGCAGCGCCATCACCAACGCCGCCAGGTACGGCAACGACTGCACCAGCAGCATTGCCACCCAGAAACGCATGTCCGAACTCGGCAGCCCCTGAACCAGATAGATCCCTAGCGCCGCGCCCCACAGCATCAGCATGATGAACAGCTCTTCGCGGGCCTCGGCAATCGCCACCAGCAGCCCATGGCTATCGGCATTCTTTGGCGTGCGGAAGAACGGCATGCTGCTGGTGAAGAAACCGTACAGCACCGCCTTGGCGATGGTATGCGACAGCGCCAGCCCTGCCAGGGCGGCGGCGAAGGCGTCCTTCAGGTCGACACCCACCGCGCGGCGATAGAGGAACAGGATCTTGCCGACCTTGAAGAAGAACAGCGCCAGCGGCGGGATGGCGAACATCATCAGCGGCGGGTCGACCCGGTGCGGCACGATGATCATCGCCGCCGACCACAGCAGCGCGCCGACGGTGAAGAAGATGTTCATGCCATCGGCGATCCATGGCAGCCAGCCGGCCAGGAAGTGGTAGCGCTGGCCGCGGGTCAGCTCGCTGCCCTTGCCGCGCAGCAGGGCGCCGGCGTGGTGCTTGATGATCTGGATGGCGCCGTAGGCCCAGCGGAAGCGCTGCTTCTTGAAGTCGATGAAGGTGTCGGGCATCAGGCCCTTGCCGTAGCTGTTGTGGGCGTAGGCCGCCGACAGGCCTTTCTCGAATACCCGCAGACCCAGTTCGGCGTCTTCGCAGATGCACCATTCGGCCCAGCCAAGTTCCTCGAGCACGCTGCGCCTGGTCATGGTCATGGTGCCGTGCTGGATGATCGCGTCACGGTCGTTGCGGGTGACCATGCCGATATGGAAGAAGCCCTTGTACTCGCTGTAGCACAGCTTCTTGAAGGCGCTCTCGTGCTGGTCGCGGTAGTCCTGCGGCGACTGCACCACGGCGATCTTCGGGTCGGCGAAGTGCGGCACCATGTGTTTTAGCCAATTACGGTCGACGCAGTAGTCCGAGTCGATCACCGCGATCACCTCGGCGTCCTTGGCGGTGTGCGGGATCAGGTAGTTCAGCGCCCCGCCCTTGAAGCCGGCCAGGGGCGCGACGTGGAAGAACTTGAAGCGCGTGCCGAGCTTCTCGCAGTGGGCCTTGAGCGGCTCCCACACGGCCGGGTCCTTGGTGTTGTTGTCGATCACCAGCACTTCGTAATCCGGGTAGTCCAGCGCGGCGAGGGCGTCGAGGGTCTGCTTGACCATCTCCGGCGGCTCGTTGTAGCACGGCACATGCACTGAGACTTTGGGGCGATAGGCGCTGTCGCCCTGCACGGGCAGGAATTCGCGTCGGCGTTTGTGGATCCACACCGCCTCGGCCAGTTCGTGGGCCTCGGTCAGCAGCACGATGAAAACGCCGAGGGCACCGAGCGCCAGCAGCACGCCCACGGTGAGGCTGAACCAGGTGCTGTACTGCTGGCTGTAGTCGTAGGCGATCCATACCAGCACCGACCCGCACAGGAAGGTGATGAAGGTGAGGAAGGTGCGCCCGCGCTGGCGCAGGGCCGAGCCGTCGATCAGCAGGACGGCCAGGGCGATCATCGCCAGCACCACCGAGGCCACGGCCAAGGCGCGCCATTGCGGGATCGCCACGATCGGCCCCTCGAAGTTGAACTTCTGCTGGCGCTCGGCGTTGTACACGCCCCAGTAGGCGCCAACCGAACCTTCGTCGCTGGCCTTCCACGGCTGGTCGTAGGCCTCGATGACGAAGTAGTTGTAGCCACGGCGGTTGAGGGTGTTGACCAGGGTACGCAGGTAGATGGCCTGGTCGGCCTGGGTGGCGTCGGCGCCGCCGCGCATACGGCCATTGCTGGGCCAGCCAACCTCCGAGAGCAGCAGGGGCTTGCGTGGGAACTGCTTGCGCAGCTCGCGGGCACGGTCGAGGACGAATTGCACCGAGTCCTTCATGGGCACGAATTCCCAATAGGGCAGGATGTGCGCGGCGATCAGGTCGACGTGTTTCGCCAGCTCCGGGTGTTCCTTCCAGATGTGCCACTGCTCGCTGGTGGTCACCGGCACCTTCACCGCGGCGCGCACCCGGTCGAGGTAACCGATCAACTGTTCGGCGGTGACTTCCTCGCGAAACAACGCTTCGTTGCCGACCACCACCCGCACCACGCTGCGCGAGGTATTGGCCAGGCCGATGGCCTTTTCGATCTCGCGCTCGTTGCGCGCCTGGTCGTTGCTGATCCAGATGCCCAAGGTCACGCGCAGGCCGAGCTCTTCGGCCAGGCGCGGTACCTCGGCCTGGGTGCCTTCAACGGTGTAGATGCGCACGTTGTCGGTCAGCTTGTTCAGTTGCTCGAGGTCCTGGCGGATCTCGTCCTCGCTGGGGTACTGGCCTTTCTGCGGGCTCTGCCCCAGGCGGAAGGGCGAAAAGGAAAAACCGGAGATCTGTTCCGGCCAGGCGGGGGTGGAAACCGGGCGGTTGATCAAGGCCCAGAACCCGGTGAACAGCGCGGCGATCGCCAGGACCACCACCAGGTTGAGACCGAATTTACGTGATGACATAGGTGTTCGAGGTTCCGAAGAGGGGAGCGAGGGTCGCTGTCGCAGGCCGTGGGTCCTACAAGTGCCGGAGAAGGTAATCTGTTGGATTATCGACAAGGAATGTAGTTCTGAGGCCGCTCGCTTGTCGTCCAGATATATTTGCTTGATAGGACATTAAAGCAGGCTCGGTAGGTTTTGTTCCAACCCCGGGCCGCTCTGCCACGCCCTTGCGGCGTGTTCACGCGCTGTGCTCCCCCTGGAGCGCATGCCTTGGCATATAATGCGCGCCGGTTTTTTCGAGGTACCCACATGAGCACAGAAGATCCACGCTTCGCCGGCGTCGCCCGGCTCTACGGCGGCGACGGCCTGCAACGCTTGCGCCAGGCCCATGTGGCCATCGTCGGTATAGGCGGGGTCGGCTCGTGGGCAGCCGAGGCCCTGGCGCGCAGTGGCGTGGGCGAGATCAGCCTGTTCGACCTCGACGATGTCTGCGTGAGCAACACCAACCGCCAGGCCCACGCCCTCGAAGGGCAGGTGGGCCGGCTCAAGGTCGAGGTGATGGCCGAGCGTCTGCGGGCGATCAACCCGGCTTGCACGGTGCACGCGGTGGCCGATTTCGTCACCCGCGAGACCATGGCCGAGTACATCACCGAGCAGATGGACTGCGTGATCGACTGCATCGACAGCGTGATGGCCAAGGCCGCGCTGATCGCCTGGTGCCGCCGGCGCAAGATCGCCATCGTCACCACCGGTGGCGCCGGCGGGCAGATCGACCCGAGCCAGATCCAGATCGGCGACCTTAACAAGACCTTCAACGACCCGCTGGCTTCACGGGTGCGCTCGACCTTGCGCCGTGACTACAACTTCTCGCGCAACACCAGCCGCAACTATGGCGTGCCGTGCGTGTTCTCCAGCGAACAGCTGCGCTACCCCAAGGGAGACGGCAGTGTGTGCCTGCAGAAGAGCTTTGTCGGTGAAGGCGTACGCCTGGACTGCGCAGGTGGTTTCGGCGCGGTGATGATGGTGACCGCGACCTTCGGTATGGTGGCGGCGAGCAAGGCCGTTGAGAAGCTTGTGGCCGGGGCGCGGCGCCCTTCGGAGCGGGTCAAGGCTGATTAAGCTATCGTGGGGCAGTGATTCAGGCCTGGGTGGCGAGTTCGGCCATCCTCAGTAGCACCGCATGCAGCCCATTGCTGCGCGACGGTGACAACTGCCGCGCCAGCCCCAATTGGGTAAACCAGGCGCTCAGGTCGATCGCTTCCAACTGATCGCTGGCCAAGCCTTGTACCCGCACAAGAAGAAGTGCCAGCAACCCCCGCAGCATCCGCGCATCGCTGCCTGCCTTGAACCGCCACTGGCCGTCGTCCTGCACAGCCACCAGCCATACCAGGCTCTCGCAGCCATGCACCCGGTTGGCTTCTGTCTTGTCGCTGTCACCCAGCGGTTCCAGGCGGTCGCCCCACTGCATCAGCAACCGCGCCCGTTGCTCCCAGCCACGTGCCTGTTCGAAAGCTTCCAGCGCTTGGCTGGCCTCTGGCGAAAGGTTCATCGCAACAGCTCCAGGCCTTTGTCGAGCGCCGCGAAGAAGCGCTGCAGGTCGTCACTGTCGGAGTACAGCCCCAGCGAAACGCGGATCGCGCCATCGAGCCCCAGGTGCCTGAGCAGTGGCATGGCGCAATGGTGCCCGGCGCGCACGGCGATGCCTTGTTCGGTCAGCAGATGGGCGATATCGGCGTTGTGCACGCCATCGATGACGAAACTGGCCAAAGCCGCCTCGGGTGAGCCGAGCAGGCGAACCCCCTCGCGATCGGCCAGGCCCCGTACCAGATACTGGTGCAGGCTGCTTTCATGCGCGGCCACGGCATTGGCGTCGAGGCTGGCCAGGTAGTCCAGGGTGGCCCCCAGGCCGATAACCCCGGCAATCGGCGGGGTGCCGGCTTCGAAACCCAGTGGCGCGGGGCGGAAGCTGGCGCTCTGGTAGTCCGCCATCTGCACCATTTCTCCGCCGTATTGCCAGTGATGCAGCAACGCCAGCGCATCCTGGCGGCCGTAAAGTACGCCCACTCCGTCCGGACCATAGAGTTTGTGGCTGGAGAACACATAGAAGTCGCACGCCAGTTGCTGCACGTCATGCCGGCCATGAACCACGCCTTGGGCGCCATCGACAACGCTCAGCGCGCCCTGGGCGCGGGCATGTGCCAGCAACGGCGCCAGCGGTTGCCAGGTACCCAGCACGTTGGACAGTTGGCTGATCGCCAGCAGGCGAGTGCGCGGGCCGATCAGTTGCAGGGCTTGCTCCAGGTCGACATGCCCCTGGTCAGTGACCGGGAGGACCACCAGTCGCAGGTTGCGACGGTGCGCCAGCTGTTGCCAGGGCAGCAGGTTGGCGTGGTGTTCCAGGGCGCTGACGGCAATTTCATCACCTGCCTCGAAGCGGTGTTCCAGGCCATAGGCCAGCAGGTTCAATGCAGAGGTAGCGCCGTGGGTGAAGACGATCTGGCGCGCATCGGCTGCATTGAGCCAGGCGGCGACCTTGTCCCGTGTGCCCTCGAAGGCCTGTGTCGCCAAGGCGCCGGGCAGGTGCTGGGCGCGGTGCACATTGGCTGCACCATGCCCGTAGTAATGGCTCAGGGCATCAAGCAAGGCCTGGGGTTTCTGCGCGGTGGCGGCGCTGTCCAGATAGGTCTGGTGCTGCCGTTGCAGGGCGGCGATGGCCGGGAAGTCGGTACGCCAGGGGGAGGGCTGGAACATGTTCGCGGGGCCTGGAATGAAAAATCGGGTCTGCCCGTAGGAGCAGACCCGATCTTATCACCTCAAACCCAGGCAGAGCCTCAGTTGTGAGCGTGCAATGCCTCGTTCAGCTCGATGGCCGACTTGTGGGTCTTGCACTCCACGGCGCCATTGAGCGAGTTGCGGCGGAACAGCAAGTCGGTCTGGCCGGCCAGATCGCGTGCCTTGACCACCTTGACCAGCTGGTTGTTCTCGTCCAGCAGGTTCACCTTGGTACCGGCGGTGATGTACAGGCCGGCTTCGACGGTGTTGCGGTCGCCCAGCGGGATGCCGATACCGGCGTTGGCGCCGATCAGGCAGCCTTCGCCGACCTTGATGACGATGTTGCCACCGCCGGACAGGGTGCCCATGGTCGAGCAGCCGCCGCCCAGGTCGGAGCCCTTGCCGACGAACACGCCGGCGGAGACGCGGCCTTCGATCATGCCCGGGCCTTCGGTGCCGGCGTTAAAGTTGACGAAGCCTTCGTGCATGATGGTGGTGCCTTCGCCGATGTAGGCGCCCAGGCGCACACGGGCGGTGTCGGCGATGCGCACGCCGGCGGGCACCACGTAGTCGGTCATCTTCGGGAACTTGTCCACCGAGAATACTTCCAGCAGTTCACCTTTCAGGCGCGCTTCCAGTTGCCGCTCGGCCAGCTCGGCCAGGTCGACCGCGCCCTGGTTGGTCCAGGCGACGTTGGGCAGCAGCGGGAAGATGCCGGCCAGCGACACACCGTGCGGCTTGACCAGGCGGTGCGACAGCAGGTGCAGCTTGAGGTAGGCCTCGGGGGTGGAGGCCAGGACGCCGTCTTCGGCCAGCAGGGTGGCGACCAGCGGCTTGTGGCTTTCGGCCAGGCGGGTCAGCAGGGCGGCCTGGGCGGCGTCGATGCCCTTGAGCGCGTCGGCCAGCTGGGCGGCCTGGGCAGTGCTGAAGGCGATGGCCTGGTTGCCACCTTCATAACCGAGAACCGGCGCGATGGCCGCGACCAGTTCGGCGGACGGCTTGAGCACAGGCTGTGCGTAGAAGACTTCCAGCCAGGCGCCCTGGCGGTTCTGGGTGCCGACGCCGAAGGCCAGGCTGAACAGCGATTGAGACATGCGATTACCTCATGCGAAAAGGGGATGGAGCGTAATGCGTGATCAGGCCAGCGCCGCCGCGTACAGGTCGGGCTTGAAGCCGACCAGCGTGCGCTCGCCGAGGTCGAGCACCGGGCGCTTGATCATCGACGGTTGGGCGACCATCAGTTCGACGGCCTTGGCCTGGTCGAGGTCGGCCTTGCTGGCGTCGTCGAGCTTGCGGAAGGTGGTCCCGGCACGGTTCAGCACGACTTCCCAGCCATGCTCGTCGCACCAGCGGTTCAGGCTGTCGCGGTCGATGCCCTGGGTCTTGTAGTCGTGGAAGTCGTAGCCAATGGCCTTTTCTTCAAGCCAGGTACGGGCTTTTTTCATGGTGTCGCAGGCTTTGATGCCGTAGAGAGTGTAAGCCATTGAAATGCCTGGGGCTGCCGGCTGGGGGCTGGCGTCCCCGATACTCCTTGAAGATTGGGTGGGAGCGATTATGCGGTATCGATGGGGTTGGCGCCACGGCTGCGGGCCCGAAGGTACGGGGGGATGTATGTCACATCGTCTCAAGTAGCATTATGTTACATATTCGCCGGTGGGTTGCGACTAACGTGCAGCGGTCCACAATAGAAGGTCCTCGCTAACATATTGTTTCAATGGCGATGTTTCGCTGTCGTTTCTCCGATCACACAGGAAGCTTGCCGATGCAGTCAGCCTATACCGTTCTTATCCTGCTGATGCTGGTGAGCGTGTCGAAACTGGTGGGGCGCGTGTTGCCGCTGCCGCTGCCGCTGGTGCAGATCTGTGCCGGTGCCTTGCTGGCCTGGCCAACCCTGGGCCTGCACGTGGCGCTGGACCCGGAGTTGTTCCTGTTCCTGTTCCTGCCGCCGTTGCTGTTCGCCGATGGCTGGCGTATGCCCAAGCGCGAGCTGTGGCGTATCCGCGGGCCGGTGGTGGCTCTGGCCGTGGGGCTGGTGCTGTTCACCGTGGTCGGCGCCGGGTACTTCATCCACTGGCTGCTGCCGAGCATTCCCCTGCCGGTGGCCTTTGCCCTGGCGGCGGTGCTGTCGCCCACCGATGCGGTGGCGGTCTCGGCCATCACCCAGGACCGCCTGCCCACGCCCCTGATGCACATGCTCCAGGGCGAGGCATTGATGAACGACGCCTCGGGCCTGGTAACCTTCAAGTTCGCCCTGGCCGCCGCCATCACCGGCGTGTTCTCGCTGACCGAGGCCAGCCTGACCTTCGTGCTCGTCGCCCTTGGCGGCCTGGCGGTGGGCGTGGCGCTGAGCTGGCTGGTGGGGCGCCTGCGCATGTGGATGATCACCCGCGGTTGGGACGATCCGGCCACCCACGTGGTGTTCATGCTGCTGCTGCCGTTCGCCGCCTACGTGCTGGCTGAGCGCCTGGGCGTGTCGGGCATTCTCTCGGCGGTGGCCGCGGGCATGATGCAGAGCTGGCTCGACTTGCTGCCGCGTCAGACCAGCACCCGCCTGCTCAATCGCAGTGTCTGGTCGTTGCTGGAGTTCGCTTTCAACGGCCTGATCTTCCTGCTGCTCGGCCTGCAGTTGCCGGACATCATCAAGGCGGTGGTCACCGACGAGGCGACGGTGTGGCCGACCCTGGCCTGGCGCTGCCTGGACGTGGTGGCGATCTTCGCCGCGCTGGTGCTGCTGCGTTTTGTCTGGGTGCAGAGCATCTGGCGGGCGATCGGCGTGGTGCGGCGCTGGCGCGGCAAGCCGGCGCTGGTGCTGATGCCGACCGCGCGCTCCTGCTGGCTGCTGACCTTTGGCGGCGTGCGCGGGGCGGTGACCCTGGCGGGCGTGATGTCGGTGCCGTTGCTGATGGGGGCGGGCAAAGCCTTCCCCGAGCGCGACCTGCTGATCTTCATTGCCGCCGGGGTGATCCTGCTGTCGCTGGTCAGCGCGGTGATTGCCCTGCCGATCCTGCTGCGTGGCGTGACCAAGAGCCCTGACGAACGCTTGCACCAGGAGGTGCAGGAGGCCTGGCGGCGCACCGCCGAAGCGGCTATCCATGCCCTGGAAGCCGAGGAGGTGATCGATGCCAATGCGCCCCAGGACGCCGCCCAGGCCACCCTGGCCACCGAGCTGAAAGCGCGGCTGATGGCCGAATACCGGGATGAACTGGACAGCTACAACGACACCGCCGAGGCCCGTGCGCTGGCCGAGCAGATGGACCAGTTGGAGCGCCGCCTGAGGCTCCGTGCGCTGCGGGCGCAGCGCTTGGAGTTGTATGAGCTGCACCGCCAGCACTTGGTGGGAGACGAGGTTGTGCGCCAGGTGCTGGGGGAACTGGACATGAGCGAGGCCAACCTTGGACAGGTCCGATAGCCGGGTCAGTGCGGATATGCCAGCCGTATGAGCATCAGGTCCTTGTTGCTGAGCTGGTTGTTGTCGCCCACCTCCCAGTCACCCAGGGTCAAGGCCTGCTGGATCGGGTAGTGCATGACCGAGGTGGGGTCGTAGGCGACTTTCAGCAAGCCCGTATCGCTGCGTCTGTTGATCATCTCTTCCATGATCTCGGCATCGGACCAACCTTGGGTCGCGGCAACGATGCGCAGCACCTCGGGGACATCCCATGGAATGTTCGCATCGGGATGCTGGTGTTCATGTTCCAGCCCCAGGGCATGGCCAAACTCGTGCAGAACCGTTTGCCGGAAAGCCGCATCGCGGGGTCTCACGTTCAAACTCATGGTTTCACCAGGTTCGGTCAGGGCTGCGGTCCCCACTGCGGATTCGTTGTAAGGCAAGTGGCGGCTGGTGAGGATCCTGATCTGCGCCCCAGGGTCGTTGTCGGGGGCGCGGGAAAGGCTCAGGTTTGCGCCTGAAAGCGTTATCCACTCCAGGGCGGTCTTGAAGATCGCTCGTTTGAGCCGCCAATGGGTCTTGCCGATGAACGAGACCCGCAGGACGCTGCCTGGCGCCCAGAGGCTGTCGATCGTGGCAATCGCGCGTTTCTGTCGTCCGCTTCTGGTGTTGTCGGTTTGTTGCCCATCGGGCCGGGCGGGGGCAGCGGCTCTACGGCGGCGGGGATAGCCTGGGTCGTGCATGAGGAGACTCCTTGGAAAAGCACAGGAGTCTCCTTGTTGCAGGCCGGTGTGTGCGTTAACTGTCTATTGCTGGCTGGCGGAGGACTGGTGGCTCAGGAATGCGCGAATGCGCTCCGCTGCCTCGATGCACTCGGCCAGCGGAGCAACCAGCGCCATGCGCACGCGGCCGGCGCCTGGGTTTACGCCGTTCACCTCGCGGGACAGGTACGACCCCGGCACCACAGTGACATGCTCTGCCTCGAACAGGTCGCGGGTGAATTCCGCGTCGCTGCCCGGCACCTTGGCCCACAGGTAGAAGCTGCCATCCGGGCGCTGTACATCCATTACCGGCTGCAGGATATCGAGCACCGCGTCGTACTTGGCGCGGTACTGGTCGCGGTTCTCGCGCACGTGGGCCTCGTCCTGCCAGGCGGCGATGCTGGCCAGCTGGGTTTGCACCGGCATTGCGCAACCGTGATAGGTCCGGTACAGCAGGAATGGTTTGATGATCTCGGCGTCGCCAGCCACGAAGCCCGAACGCAGGCCGGGCAGGTTGGAGCGCTTGGACAGGCTGTGGAACACCACGCAGCGCTTGAAGTCACTGCGACCAAGCGCAGCGCATGCGCTCAGCAGGCCCGGTGGCGGCGCGTCCTCGTCGAAGTACAGCTCGCTGTAGCACTCGTCGGCGGCGATCACGAAGTCGTGCTTGTCAGCGAGGGCGATCAGCTTCTTCAGGGTATCCATCGGCACCAGGGCGCCGGTGGGGTTGCCCGGGGAGCACAGGAACAGGACTTGGCAGCGTTCCCAGGTCTCGTCCGGCACGGCGTCGAAGTCGGGGTTGAAGCCGTTGCTTTCCAGGCATGGCAGGTAGTGCGGGGTGGCGCCCGCCAGCAGGGCCGCGCCTTCGTAGATTTGGTAGAAGGGGTTGGGACTGACCACCAGGCCGTCGTCGTCGCGGTTGACCACGGCCTGGGTGAAGGCGAACAGTGCTTCGCGGGTGCCATTGACCGGCAGGATATGACGGTCGGCGTCCAGCCAGCCCGTTGGCACGCCGAAGCGCCGTTCGCACCACTGGCCGATGGCCTGGCGCAGGGCCGGGAGGCCGATGGTGCTGGGGTATACCGCCAGCTTGTCGAGGTTGTCGGCCATGGCCCTGGCGACGAACGCCGGCGATTCATGTTTCGGCTCACCGATCGACAAGGCGATGGCGCGCTTGTCGGCTGCCGGTTTCACGGTGCCCAGCAGGGCGCGCAGTTTCTCGAACGGGTAGGGCTGGAGCTGGGTCAGGGCGTGGTTCATCGGCGCAAGGTCTCGTTAGCGTCAAAAGGTCATGCGGGTAGGGCTGGCGTCGCTGGCCTGGCCGGCCTGCAACTGCTGGACGATGGCTTCCTGCAGGCGGCTGCACAGCTGCGGGTCGGACAGCGGCTGGTTGTCGGCGTCGGTGATGAAGAACACGTCTTCCACGCGCTCGCCGAGAGTGGCGATCTTGGCGTTTTGCAGTGAGATGTCGAACTCGAGAAAGATCCGCCCGATCCTGGCCAGCAGGCCGGGGCGGTCGGGCGCGGTGATCTCGAGGATGGTCACCGGGCGCTGGGCGTCGTTGAGGATGGTCACCTGCGGCGGGAAATCGAAGTGCTTGAGCTGGCGTGGCACCCGGCGCTGGATGATCGCCGGGTAGTCCTCGGGATTGCGCAGCGCCTCGGTCAGGCCGTCGCGGATCTGCCTGACCCGCTGTGGATTGTCACCGATCGAGCCGCCGTCGTTGTCGAGCACGATATAGGTGTCGAGGGTGAACTGGCTGCTTGAGGTGATGATCCGGGCATCGTGGATGTTCAGGTTGAGCTGGGCCATGGCGGCCACGGTCACGGCGAAGAAATCGTGCTGATCGGGGGCGTAGATGAAGATCTGCGTGCCGCCCTCGAATTCGCGCTGGGTGG
>Ga0247818_10000629_pt1 | contig 22164 bp, 15 predicted proteins | sample 13C_Glucose_Day1_FD_192424 | JGI IMG/M metagenome (GOLD analysis project Ga0247818, IMG submission 192424) | Soil microbial communities from agricultural site in Penn Yan, New York, United States - 13C_Glucose_Day1 | ecosystem: Environmental > Terrestrial > Soil > Agricultural land | place... | reverse complement strand
GGCGCGGTAACGCGGTTCGCGGCCACCTTCGAGCAGCACTGCGACGACCAGACGCCGGCGGCCCGCGGCCAGATCGACGTCGGGCTGGCCCCCGCCGCGCCGCTGCTGCAGCTCACCGTCGCGAACACCGGGGCCACCCTCACCCAGGAGGGCGGCGTCGTCGTCACCGGCACGCTGACGTGCTCCTCCGACGCACCCACCGTCGTCGGTGGGGTCGTGTCGCAGACCGTCCGCAAGACGACCGTGGCCGGCTCCGCCTCGGTGTACGTCGACTGCTGGGTGGGGCGGACGTACACCTGGGACTTCCCCGTCTACGTCGGCGCCGAGCGGTTCCAGGCCGGCAGCGTCACCGTGAGCACGACGGCGACGGCCAACGACGCCTTCACCGGTCAGCAGGTCCAGGCGACCGACTCGGACTCGTTCCGCCTGCGCAGGCCGCGGGCCTGAGTCATGCCGAGCCGTCGTCCGCCTGCCCGTCCGTCGGGCCGGGCAGGTGGACACCCCGGTGGATCTCGTAGACGCGGGCCTGCCCCGGTGAGTCCGGGTCGTCGACGATCGGCTCGTCGGACATGAACTGCCGGATGACGTTGGCCAGCTCGCCCGGGTGGCTGAAGTTGATGGCGTGGGCGGCTCCGTGGATGACGACGAGCAGGACCGAGTTGTCGATCTGCCCAGCCACCTCCTTGACCCGCGGCGGCGCGGGCATGAGTGGATCGGCGCTCCCGAGCACGACGAGGGTCGGGATGTGCAGCTGCAGCAGCCGGTCGAGCGCCGGGTAGCGGGTCAGGGCGCGGAACATCCGCAGCGTGCTCGGCACCCCGAACCTCAAGTAGTCCGGCACCGCCACCTGCATGAGCCCCAACGGCTCGCGTATGCCGTCCCGCGCGAGCTGTCGGAGCGCCCGGGGCAGCGGCTGGTTGTGGAGCCCACCCGCAGGCGCGACGAGCACGGCCCGCTCGAGCCGCTCCGGGTAGAGGTGCGCGAACTCGCAGATGACGGCGCAGCCCATCGAGTTGCCGACGAGCGTCACCTTCTCGATGCCCCGGTCGTCGAGGAACTCCGCTGCCGCCTGGGCCAGCTCGGGCACGTCGAGGGGCTGACGCGGCCGTCCGCTGCGCCCGAAGCCAGGGAGGTCGGGCACGAGCGTCCGGAACTCGCCGGCGAGCAGCTCGGCCGTCGGGAGCAGGTAGCGACCTGAGAGCCCGAAGCCGTGCAGGTGCATCATCGGGGCCGCACCCGGTGGCCCCGACGACTCGCGGTAGAAGACCTTGACGCCGTCGTTCGACGTCCATCGCTCGGACAGCCCGGAGGTGGTCACCGCGTCACACCGCCCCGCGCGCCATGGAGAACGGCGCGCCGGCCGTCAACGGGCGATCAACACGAGAACCGTGCCCGTGCCGGTCCGTATGCGACTGGTTCGACATGGACTCTCCTCACCTCAGGGTGCCTCGCACGCTATCGACCAGCGTGGGAATCCGGGGCATAGACACCGAGATTTCACGGACTCGCGTGGTTTCGGCGGCGCCTTCGACGCCCCGCTCTCGACGCTGCCCTGGCTCGTCCCGACCGTCATCGGCACCTACCTGGTCCAGCAGGGCGCCACGCGGCTCGTGGGAGACATCACCGGCACCCTCCTGGCCGGTATCGCCCTCGGCACCTTCGCGGGGATCGCGTCGCGGCCGGCCGGCCACCGCGTCTCGTGCTCCTCCTCGGTGGCTTCTTCGTGCTCACCGTCGGGGGCCTGGGCCTGCGCGGCGCCACCGCGCTCCTCGGCGACGACGTCGGCTCCGGGTTCGGCGACCTGCGTGACTTCCTCGTCCAGATGCCGTCCGTCGCGATCTCGCTCGCCATCGGCCTGCTCGCGACCGAGCGACTGCCCTCGACCACCCGCCGCGCGCACCCGAGTGCTCCTCCGACCGTTCCCTGGTCACCCGGGTGACCCGGGTGACCACGTGACCGGGTGACCCACGCCGGTCCCTACCGCCAGCGGGCTCGGGCATGGGCACAGGTGCCGAGGCGTCGCGTACAGCACCTGCCGTAGAAGCGAGTCCCACAGGGGACGGTGGCCGCTGCACCCGCCGTCGGTGACGATGGCCGCGTGGTCGCACCTGTTGTCACTTCTCTCGGGCACGCTGGGCTGCGGATCGACGCTCCCCACCTCACCATGCTGTGTGATCCGTGGATGTCGCCCGGCGGGGCCTTCCTCGGCTCATGGTTCCCGTTCCCCGACAACTCGCACCTGCGACGAGCGGATGTGCTGAACGCCGACTGGGTGGCCATCTCGCACGAGCACCTCGACCACCTCGATCTCGACCTCCTCCGGGAGCTTCCCGAGCGCGTGCGCCTCGTCGTCCCTCGCTATCCCGCGCCGGAGATGGTCCAACGCATCCGCGCGGCCGGCATCCGCAACGTCCTCATCGAGCTCCGCAGCTGGGAGCGGCTGGCGCTCAACGACCGCGGGGACTGGGTCACCGTCATCCAGGAGCTGTCGCCGATGTGCCACGACTCGGCGATCCTCGTCGTCGCGGCCGGCCACGCGATCCTCCACACGAACGACGCGCGCCTCTCGGTGGCGCAGCTGCGGCGGGCCGCCCAGGAGGCTGGACGCCCCCTCGACCTCATGGGCGTGCAGATGTCGGGCGCGTCGTGGCACCCCATCTGCTACGAGTACCCACCCGAGGTCGTCGCCTCGATCAGCGCGGACAAGCGCATGGGCAAGTTCAAGGCCGTCAGTCGGCTCCTGCGAGCGGCGCCGCCCCGGACCGTGATGCCGTATGCCGGGCCGCCCTGCTTCCTCGATCCCGTGCTCGCCCACCACAACGAGCGCATGGCACCGCCCGGCATCTTCCCCGACACCGCCCAGGCCGCCGCCTTCCTCCGGTCGAGGCTCCCCGGAATGGCCGTCGAGCCGCTCATGCCCGGCGACCGGATCGACGTGGGCACCGGCGTGGTCGACCGAGACCCGCGCTGGGACGGTTTCAGCCTCGCGGGCCGCGCTCCCGACGGCACGGTCGACACGGGGCTGCCCGACGCCCTGCGGGACTACCTGCGTGAGTATGCGGAGCGGCGGGCGCACGAGGTGGCCGCGGTGTATGCCGCCAACCCCGATCCGCCCCGGGGCAGTGGGCTCTCGCAACGCTTCGCCGACCACTTCACCGAGCTCGGGACGCTCTCCGACTACTTCCTGCACCGCATCGGGATGACGGTCCGTTTCGTCGTCACGGGCGACGACGGCGGGACGTGGGACGTCGAGCTCGGACCGTCGGAGTGCCGGGTCGACCTGACCGGCAGCACGTCGCACCCCGGCTACCAGATCACGGTCGAGGCCCGCTGGCTCGACGCGGTGCTGATGGGCCGGGTGCGCTGGGAGGACCTGTTCCTCTCCCTCCGCATCTCCGCGTGGCGCGATCCGGACCGCTACAACGACTACCTGGTCGGGTTGCTCAAGCACGCGGATGCCGGCGCCCTCGCGGCCGTGGAGTCGTTCGAGGCCGAGCGGAACCCGAACGACAGCGTCGTCCTCACCGACGGCCACCACGGGTGGCAGGTCAGCAGGTACTGCCCGCATGCAGGAGAGGACCTCACGCACGGCGCGGTCATCCGCGACGGTGTGCTGCGGTGTCTGGGTCACAACTTCGACTTCGACCTCGCGACGGGCGAGTGTCTCAATGCCCGCTGCGATCCCCTCGTCACGCGCCCGCTCGGATCGCCGGCCGTCGTCCCCTGAGCAGGTAGCGGACCGTCATCGCGATGACGTGCATCGTCGCCAGCAGCGTCGGGCGGCACAGGAAGGTCAGGTCGGCCGCGACCCGTCGGGGCACCAGGCGCTCGATGTACCACTGCTCGACGTCGTCCGCCGACCCCGAGATGGTCACGTCGTCACGCAGGGTGATCTGGGCCGGACCGGTCAGGCCGGGCGTCTCGTCGAGGACCCATTGGAGCGCGGCGGGGTACTTGGCCGCGAGCGCCGGCGTCTCCGGACGCGGCCCGACGAGGGTCATCTGACCACGAAGGACGTTGATGAGCTGCGGGAGCTCGTCGAGGCTGGTGCGCCTCATGAGACGACCCGGCCCGGTCACTCGTGAGTCGCCGGCCCTCGTGACCTCAGGGCCGCCGACACCCACCCGCATCGTGCGGAACTTGTACATGGTGAAGGCCGTGTGCCCCCTCGTGAGTCGCTGCTGGCGGAAGATGACGGGCCCCGGGCTCGATAGACGCACGACGAGGGCGAGACCGAGAAGAACCGGCCACAGCAGGACGAGAGCGGTCAGGGCCACGACGAGGTCGAGCGCTCGTCGCCCCGTCGAGATGGCTCCCACCCGCGGCGTCCGTAGCGCGGCGTGCCGGGTCGATCCAGTCACAAGTCACCCCGTCCCTGACGCGACGAAGACGGTGCCGAACATGGTCCGCATCGATGCGACGTCCGCCTCGAGCCCCACCTGGAGTGACGACGGGGTCATGTGGGTCCACAGCTGGGCTCCACGAGCACGACGGGCGCGAAGGGCCTCCACGAGCGGGTTCGTCCGGAGGCCGGGGTCCGTGATCGTGTAGGTGCCACCCTTGTAGGGCTGGCTCCACGCCCAGATGTCGACGGCCTTCGCCCCGTGCGCGAGCGGGATGTCCACGAAGGTGTGGACGTCCGCGGCGGCATCGGCAGCGGTGCCGTCATAGCGCCCGGGATGGGCCAGCGCCTTGCGCGCCTGCAACCGCACCGTGCCGCCCCAGCGACGCGTCGCCTCGTCCCACACCGCGGCCATCGCCTCGTCCCGCGTCGTGCCCCAGGCCGCATACTCGGCGCTCGACCGCAGGCCCGGGCTGAGGTCGATGACGTCCAGGCCACCCTGTGCGACGTACGAGTCGACGGCCGCGAGCGAGGTCGCCGGGTTCTTCGATACCTCCCGAGCGGCGCACTCGGTGGACACCGAGGGCACGGTGTCGCGCTGCCACCCGAGGCAGCCGAGCTGCGGCACGATGACGTCGATGAGCACCTTGCGGCCGGGCAGCCGCGCGTGCAGCGCAGCGGTCGTCGCCTTGAGGAAGGCGAGTGCAGTGGCCGGGTCCGTCCCGTCGTCGTAGCCCAGCTCGTCCGCGATCTTCACTCCGGCCACGCCCGGGCGGTCGGCGAGCTGGATGACCGTGGCGAGCACCGCCTCGTAGCGCGAGGGTCCCTTGACCCAGGCCGCGAGCAGGTCGGTCTCGACCCAGGCGGTGGCGTGCTGGGCGACCACGGCCTGCGCCAGGGCGACGTACTGAGGTCGCACGGTGGACGGTGCGGGGATCGGGGCGGCCGGACCGGCCTGGCCCCCGGCTGTCGTGCAGGCGGCCGAGGACACGACGAGGACGAGCAGGCCCCCGCGCAGAGCGGCGCGGAGGGAGCGCGGGACCCTGCTGTTCATGGCTGCTCCTGTGAAAGTCGTCTCCAGGCCTGGATGAGGAGCACGTCCGTCGTCAGGTAGGCCACGGCGCTCGCCCAGGCCGCACCCAACGAGCCGTGGCGCGGGATGAGCAGAAGGTCCAGCACCAGCGTGACCGCGAAGCCGCCGCCGAGGACGACGGAGTTGAGCCCAGGTCGGCCCGACCCGAGCAGGAACCCGGACGCGACTCCTGCCGCGGGCTCGGCCACGAGGCCGAGCGAGATGACGGCCGCCGGCAACGCGGCGGCACTGAACTGCTCCCCGTAGACGGCCGGCAGCACCACGAAGGCGCTGGCGGCCAGGAGCACCCCGGCGAGCACGCCGAACGCGAGGAGCTGGCCGACGGTCGGGAACGGCCGCCGCGCCGGAGGGGCGGTCGCCCGAGCCGCCGGAACCGCCGGAGCCGCCGGAGCCGCCGGAGCCACGGAGCCCGCCGACGCGACCGATGCGGCTCGGCGAGAGAAGTTCGGATACGTGACCCACGTCAGCGCCAGACCCGGCAGGCGCAACAGCTCCGCGTACTTCGAGGCCACGACGTAGACACCCACCTGGGCAGGGCCGGCCATCGCCCCGAGGACGACGACGTCGAGACGCAGGTTGAGCAGGTTGAGGATGCCGCCCACCTGGCTGCGGAGCCCGAAGGCAGCCATCCGCCGGCCGAGCGCCAGGTCCGGGCGCCCGATGAGCGCGGCTCCTCGCAGGTGCACCCTGCGACCGATGCGCACCCAGGCGTGTGCCGCGACGACGACGTCTGCGACCAGCAGGGAGAGCAGCAGCAGCCACCCACCGCGCACTCCCCAGACCCAGAGGAGCAGGTAGACGGGTACGAAGGCGGCCTCTTCCGCGGCGGTGACGATGTTCGAACCGCGTGAGTCGTCGAGGGCCTGGAGGCATGCCTTCCCGACAGCGACAGGGAGCTGGGTGGCCACGGTGATGCCGGTGACGGCGACGACGGCATACGAGGTCGAGCTCATGAGGTGGTCGTGGATGACGGGCGTCAGCACGAGCCACACGGCCGTGCCGACGAGAGCGCCGGCAAGCAGCGCGGCGTGAATCGTGGGCCACAGCCGTGGGTGTGCCGCCTCGGGGCCCGCCACGAAGAACCCCATCGACCCGGGCAACCCACACGCCGCGACGACGCCGACAAGGCCCGGGAGGACACGCATCAGGGCGAGCAGCCCGACGTCCTCGGCGCCGCCTGACCTCGCAACGAGCACGGTCACCAGCGCCACCGAGACCAGCGCCACGAGCCGGGCGCCGATGTTGCCCACCACGGATCGCGCCGCCGTGCCCCGGAACGCCCTACGGCGCAGGACGCCGGGCCGACCCCGGTTCATCGGACCGGCCCCGGGTCTCGGCGCTCGAAGCCCCACGCCGCTGGGTCGATCCCGGCGACGAGGCCCAGCAGGGCCCAGATGTGACGGAAGTGCAGCACCTCGTAGAACAGGGCAGCCGCGGCGAGGGCGCAGCCGAGCGCGAGCAGGAACTCGGGGCGCGGCACGACGTGGCTCACCCAGCGGGACTGGGTCCAAGTCGCGACCCGCCCGAGCCTGACGGCGGTCACCGCGATGAGGGCGACCAGCCCGAGCCCTCCGAGCGCGCCTCGTTCGACGAGCGTGGCGAGGTAGTCGTTGTGGGCCTCCTTGACGTACGGAGCGGCCTCCCCCTTCAGGGCGGCCTTGGTCCGCCCCGGCCCGACGCCCACGAGGTCCCCGCCGAGGTAGAGGCCGAGGGTCTCCGAGGCCAGTGCCTCGCGCGATCCACTCGACTCGTCCGACCGACCCAGGGAGTCCTTGAGGATCTGGACGCTGTCGGCGGCCTTCTGCCCGATCGCGGAGAGGTTCACCTGCGGGGCGACGAGGGCCACACCGGCCGCGGCCAGGAACGCGGCTGCCAGGGCCGCCAGGACGCCTTGCCGTCGTCGGAGTCGCAGAAGCACTCCCACACCGGCCATCACCGCGAGGCCGACGGCGGCCCCGTTCGACCCCGTGAAGACGATGGCCAGGAGGACCAGGAGGACGGCAAGGCCCCGGGCCACCCGGTGTCGGATGACGGACGTCGCGAGGATGAGGGCGATGCACACGAGGAAGTAGTTGGCCGCGAGGTTGGGGTCGTCGAACGTGAGCGAGGCACGCCCGCCGTCCTTGGCGCTGAGACCGGCCATCCAGGAGATGCCGGCGATGCGACCGGCACAGAGCACGCCGGCCCAGAAGACGCCGGCCCAGACCCAGGCGCGGAGCAGCACGTCGAGCAGCCACCGCCGGCGACGGACGGCATTCGCGATCGCAGCAGCCCACAGCAGGCAGAAGACGTCCTGGAGGACCGCCAGGACCGCCGACTCGGCACCGGACTGAAAGGCCGACGTGGCGCCCGCCGTCACGAGCAGGCCCATGGGCAGCAGGTACGGCACCCCGACGGGGACGTGCTCGTGCCGCAACCACAGGACGACGACCACGACGAGCGCGAGGATCCCGACATCGGCGAGTGCCGTGTTGCCGGGACCGCTCGGCACGAGGAGGGGGAGCATCACCACGGATGCGGCGAGGACGTATCCGACGTGGCGTGGCCCGCGCGCGAAGTACGGGTCGTCGAGCGGGAGCCGGTCGGCCGGATGCCCGGTAACGGCTCGTGTCGGCACCCCGCTCGTGCTGCCCACGTCCGCGCGACCGGCAGGCGATGGTCGCCGGCCCGCACGGGACGTCGGCGTCAGGGGCGGCGCCGGACGCGTGGTCACGGCCATCGCAGCAGCTCCTCGGCAAGCAGCAGGTGCTGGACCGCGAAGTCGCCGTGGTCGCTGTGCGCCGCGACGTCGACCGTGGCGAGCGCGAGCACGTCGCGCCACAGGTGACCGTCTCGCCCTGTTGCGACGAGCGCCTCGGAGAGGACCTGCCCGACGAGTGATGGCAGCCACCCGACGCCGTGGGCGGCATACCGGATCGGTTCCCCCCAGCCGCCCGCCGTCAGGCCGGGGTGTCCACGGACCGCGCGTCCCGGCCGGGTGTGCCGATCGAGGTAGAGCAGGTAGCTCACGACGAAACGGGCCAGGTCTCTGACCGGGTCGCCGCCGATGACCGCATGCTCCCAGTCCACGACCCCGGTGACGCGACGACCGGTGCGCAGGACGTTGCCGCACCAGAAGTCGCCGTGCACCACCGACAGCGGCGACCCCGGAGGCATCAGGAGTCGTGAGTCGAGGTCCGTGACCCTCTCAGCGACATCGGGGGCGACATCGGAGGCGACGTCCGAGGAGGCCTGGCCCGCCGGCCACCGCTCGCGCAGGCGCGTCGCGAGCGCCTGCCAGTCCCCGGAGGGGCCGGGAACCCGGTCCACCGGAAGGCGTCCGAGCTCTCGCAGCCAGGAGGTCGCACCGGCGAAGTCCTCCCGGACGACATCAGCCTTCGCCGTGTGCCGCCACCGGTGGTAGTCCACGGACATCGGCACGCCCGGAAGGACCTCCGTGACGAGCAGGGCTCCGGTCTCGTCACGGCGCTCGTCGAGGAGCCGCGGCACGGTGCCACCGACCATTCCGGGATCGAGCGCCTCAACCGAACGGAGCGCTGCGGCCTCGGCGCGCACCGCAGCGACGGACCCCTCGGTGAGCGCCGCCTTGACGACGAGGCGCGGTGTCGAGTCCGTCGGGGAGAACGCGACGATGATGGCCTTGGGGTTCTCGTCCCTCGACAGCGCCACCACGACGAGCGGCGGCGACTCCGTCCCGAGGTGGTCGCGCAGCGTCGAGCGAAGCAGGTCTCCGGGACTCGTCCCGAGCAACGTCGTGGTCATCGCCGGGTCCCGACGAGGATGCGACCCGGTACGAGGGCACCGGTCACCCGGAGGATGACGACCGCCCCCGCCCTCGTGCCGCCGGCCCGCTGGGTCGCGCGCTGCAGCGCCTCGATGAGGTACGTGCCACGCGTCACGCGCGGCGGAGTCGTGGTGAAGGTCGACAGGAGCCACCGCACCGTTGCGGGGTCGTCGGCCGCCACGAAGGTGGCATGCCCCCAGGTCGGCAGCACGATGTACTCCGCGTCGACCCGGACACCGAGTCGTCCGGCGGCCCGCCGGAGACGACCCCGTCCACCCGGCCGCCGGTCCGCCAGGGCGACCGTCGCGCCGCGCGGGAGGACCATGACCCGCGCGACGTCCTCCGGCCGCGTGGGCCATGCCACCTGGGTGTCGGCGGAGAGCAGGACGTGGGCGGGATCGGGGACGCTCACGACGTCCCCCGCGTTCCGGCGCCGACGAGGCGACCCCGCGGACGCGCGGCCCCGTCCGAGTAGACCTGGTCGAGCACCGACCCGGCTGTGGTCTGGTCGTATCGGGCGCCGAGGCGCTCACGAGCGCGGGTGGCCCACTCGCGCGCCTCGACCGGGTGCGTCAGCGCATGGTCGAGGGCGGCAGCCAGCAGGTCCGGGCGCATGGGTGGGACGAGCAGCCCCGTGTCACCCGGGATGACCACGTCCGGGACGGCGTTCACGGCAGTCGCGACGACGGGTATGCCGCACTGCTGGGCCTCGACGACGACGCACGGGAGCCCCTCGTAACGGCTGGCCAACGCGAAGACGTCGAAGGCGGGCAGCAGCTCGGGGACGTCCGAGCGGTTGCCGAGCAGCAGCACCCGATCGCCGATCCCGAGCGCGTGGACCTCACGGGCAGCGCGCGCGGCCAGCTCGCCGTCCCCGATCCAGACGAGGGTCGCCGGCGTGGAGAGCCGGCTCAGCGCGCGCAGCATCACCTCGGGAGCCTTCTGGTAGTCGAGTCGACCGACGGTTCCGACCACGGGCACGTCGGGCCCGAGACCCAGCCGTTCCCGGGCCCGCGCCCGCGTCTCCGGGGTGAGGACGACACTCGGGTCGTCCACCGCCGGGCCGATCGTGTGGATCTGCTCCGGCCGGGCCAGTCCACGCCGCAGCGCCTCGACCGCCACACCGGTGCCCACCGCGAGGTAGGCGTCGGTGATCCTCGAGAGCCGGCGTTCGATGCCGATGTAGGCGGCGCGCGACACGGGGTTCTGGAACTCGTGGAAGGGGAATCCGTGGAGCGTGTGGACGATGAGGGGCACGCCCGCCCGATGGGCCGCCAGCCGACCCAGAGCCCCCGCCTTGGCACTGTGCGTGTGCACGATGTCGGCCTCGCGGGTGCGCACGAGGTCGGTGAGCCGGTCGAGCGCCACGGCATCGGCCCGAGGGCTGATCGGGGAGACGAGCTCGGGGACGACCACGACCTCCACCCCGTCGGCTCGAGCGCGGTCCAGCAGGGGTCCCTCCCTGGTGCCGGTGACGAGAACGCTGTCGTAGCGCGACGGGTCCAGGGCGGTGGCGCCCCGCACCGCCACGCCTCCGGCGCCGGCGACGCACCGGGTGACCACGTGCACGACCCGCCGCTTCATGGGCGATGTGCTCCGTCGACAGCCGGCTCCGCCGTCACGCGCAGCTGGGCAGCGATCTCCCGCAGGGTGACCCCGGGCGACGAGGGAAGCAGGACTTCGTATGCGGGACGCGTCCGAGCCATGGACTCGGCGACGCCGGCGACCGGAGGATGGGCCGGGCCGCGCCCCGTCCCGAGCGCGAGCGTGGCAGCGAACGCCCAGTAGCGACGCAGCTCACCTGCGGCATAGGTACCACCGACGAGCTCACGAGCGGCGCTGCTCGCGTCCAGCCGCCGGACCACCGGGTCTGCCCGGTCACCACGGCGCAGCACGACCACGGCATCGGGCACCACGGACTCGACTCGACGCGCCCACGACGACTCGCGTCGGCCGTGCGGCATCCGACGTCCCGAGCCTCCGAGGGCGCGGGCCGGCTCCAGCAGGCCGTGCACCGTGTGTCCGTCGCTGACGCAGAGGTTGTCGCTCACGGGCACGTCGGACGCTCCGTCGAGGGTGGCGACCAACGTCGACTTGCCCACGCCACCCGGACCCGCCAGGACGACGGCGAGTCCGCCGACCGTGGCGGCAGACACGTGCAGCGGCACGCGGCCCGTGACACCGGCCCACCACATGGCCGGGTACTGCACCAAGACGGCTCGGTGGAGCAGCACGCGACGATCGGGAGCCAGCGCACCGAGGGCTCGGTGGCGCCACCCCGGCCGAGCTCGGGCAACGATGTCGAGCCCCGAGTCGGACGGGCGGATCGTGAGGTCCAGCCCACTCGCACACGCGTCGAGGAGGATCACCTCCCGGCCGTCGGACCAGGCCCCCCGCGTCAGCGGGCGGTGGTGCGGCCCGGGCTCGGTCGTCCCCGTGCGCGCCATGGTGACGCGAACGTCGGCGACTGCCGCTGCGGCACCGCCGACCCGCGGTGCACGGCTGTCGGCGTCGGAGGGCTCCGGGCCCCCCCAGGCCTCGTGCACGACCTCCAACCAGTCCTCGGTGTCGGCGTCGACGTCGACGACCACCCCAGCGGTACGCATGTGCTCGCTCATCGTCGAAGCACCTCCTCGGTCTCGACCCGGGCCAGGGCGCGTTCGTCGTCGACAGGGATCGGCCCCCCGAGGGGACTCACGTCGGCCCGCTCGGCCCGCTCGGCCCGCTCGGCCCGCTCGGCCCGCTCGGCCTGCTCGGCGTGCTCGGCGTGCTCGGCGTGCTCGGCGTGTTCGGCGGCGTGATGCGACCCGGTCCGGCCGGTGTCGCCGGCAGGTGCGCGGCGAAGCCTGCGCCTGCCGGGTTCGTAGCTGACGACACCGAGGACCGGCCACCCGAGGGCCTCCACGAGAGCGCTCGTTCGGGCGAGGTCACGAGCCAGGAGCTGCTTCGGCGTGAGGACGACGGCCACCGGGTTGTCACCAGGGTCCACCCATTCGCTCCCCAGGACGGAGCACTCGAGGCGGTGGGAGCCCGGACCGGCCGACGGGCCGACGTGTGGCGCGAGCAGACGGGCCCAGTCCTCGTCCCGCGCCAGGACCGGCACGACGAAGAGGTGCCCCGCCTCGTACCTTCGTGCCAACAGGGCCAGCCGGTCTGCAGCCTGTACCGCAGCGGCGACGGTGCGCGGAGAGACGTCGCGTGCAGGGAGGTGGCCCACGAGCGGCACATCGAGCGCGCGGGCGATCGCGCGGGCAGTGGGCAGTCGCGGCCGGAAGGTCTCGAGGGTCGCCGCGAGGCCGAGCCCCACGAGGGCACCGATGAGCGCGACGAGGATCCCCTTCTGCGGGGTGTCCTTGGGAAGCGCGACCGTCGGTTGGCGAACGGGGTCGAGCAGGACCGCCCTCGAGCTCGACAGGAAGGCGAGGTCGAGGTCCGAGAGCTGACGCTCGTACTCGGTCTGGCTCGCGGTGAGCGCGCTGAGCTGGGCCTGGATGGCGAGGACGTCACCCGGCGAAGCGTGGGAGAGCCTGGACACGAGCTGCTGGCGCTGCTTGGTCAGTCCGTCGAGCTGCGACTTCACCTCCTTGCGGCGCTGTTCGACCGTCTGCTGGTCGCCGACGTTGGAGAACTGGATCACGTCCGAGGTCAGCGAGCCGGCGATGATGGCGGCCCGGCTCGGCGACGTGTCGGTGACCGCGATCTCCATGACCGGCGACACTCCGACACGGCGCACGTCGATGTGGTTCGCCGCGAAGCCGGCGACGTCTGCCTGCAGGCCCGCCTTGTCGAGCGCGACGCGCACCACACCGGGACTCGTGGCGATGCCGAGGACCCGCTGGCTCGTCGCGTCGGCCTGGACGTTGGATGCCGCCAGGTCTCGTCCCATCTGCACCCGGGCCACGGCCTCGTACAGCTCGGCGTCGTTCCTCCCGAGCAGCACCGCCGCCGACAACGGAAGGGCGATGCAGCCGAGGATGATCAGCCAGTGTCCCCGGAGTATCCGATGGAATGCCTCGTCGATCGTCATGACCCCACACTCTGTGTCTTGAGCTGCCTTCTCGTGTACCGACGCTAGGTCTGCCGCAGAGGCACGACATCGCTCGCCGACACGACCCCCGACTACGTCAAACGACCGACCCCCTCGTGGCAGGCAGTGCTGCCGATCCGCGGGGATCCGGGCCACCGTGCTGCATGCCTACGCCGGGCACCGGACACGACGGGCGGCCGGGGCGACTGCATCCCGGGGGGAGGGGGTGCTGGAGCGTCGTCCCGGCCGCGTTAAACGGCGCCGTCGTGCTGCTGTCCTCGGTCGCGGCGCCGAGCTGGGTGGTTGCTAGATCCGGAGCTTCGTCGTCGTCGACGCGGACAGGCCGCCGGCGTCCGTCACCGTCAGGCGGAGGGTGTACGTGCCCGACGTCGAGTAGGTGCACTGTGCCGATGAGGAGGTGGTCGGGCCGATGTCGGGAGCCCCGTTCCCGCACCGGTAGGTGTAGGAGAGCGCACCGTGCTCGGGATCGCTGGAACCAGACGCGTTGAGCGTGGCGACCTTCCCCGCGACGGTCACGGTGAGCACGGCCACGGGCGGCTGGTTGGAGGCGATGACGAGTGTCGTGAACGGGCTGTTCGCCTGGTTGCCCGCGTCGTCGGTCACGCTCACCCGAGCCTTGAAGCTGCCCCCGGCCGGATAGCTGCACGTGGCGACGGCAGACGCCTGGGGTCCGACCTTCGTGCCGTTGCCGCACGTGAACGTGAAGGTGAGCGGGCGGCCCTCGGGGTCGGACGAGGCCGAGGCGTCGAACCGCGCGGTGGTGGGGGCGACGGACCCTGGCGGCGACGTCAGCGCCAGCCTCGCGATAGGCGGCTGGTTCACCGCCGCCGTCACGGTCCTCGTCGCCCGCGACGTCAGTCCGAGCGCGTTGGTCGCGGTCACGGAGGCGGTGAACGTGCCCGCCACGGCATACGTGCAGCTCGCCGACGGCGATGTCTGCGGACCCACCTTGGGCGCCCCGTTGCCACAGTCGAAGACGAACGAGAGGGCGCTGCCCTGGGGGTCGGTCGACGAGGAGGCGTCGAGCGCCACGGGCAGCGGCACGGCTCCGGAGATGGGCGTTGCGGTCAGCGCTGCCGCTGGGGGAAGGGCCGGCGCCGACGCGACGATCGCGACGGGTGCGGTCGAGGCCAGGCCGGCCGTGTCGACGACCCGCACCGACGCCGTGTAGGTCCCCGCGAGCGGGTAGGTGCACGTCGCCGTGGCGAGGGTCTGCGGACCGACCGATGTCCCGTTCCCACACGCGAACGTGTAGGTGCTGATGGCGTTGTCACCGGCCGACGAACCCGCGGCCGAGAGCGTGACGGACAAGGGAACGGTTCCGCTCGGCGGCGTCGCCGTGACTGCTGCCGTCGGGCCCCTCGCACCTGCCGCCCCGCCGTGGTACTCGAGCGCTCCACGGTCACCGTAGGGCGGTGTGCCGGCGCCGGTGTCCGGGACTCCGAGGACGTCGACGGGCGAGACCCCGTCGTGGTCGTCGGAGACGGCACCTGCCACGCCGAGGTCGGCGCTGTCGATCGCGGGCGATTGCGGCGTCAGCGCGAGGTCGCGTCCGGGTTGGTCGACGAATCCGGGTGCGGCCGCGATGTCGTTCGCGCCCTGACCGCTCGCCGAACGGAACCCGGCGACGGTCGGGTAGGCCACGGAGAACCACTCGTAGAGCGGGCCGCCGTTGCTCATGTGGACGAGGTTGCGGTCGACGGTCGATCCGGGGCTCGACTTCTCGTCGAGCCGGATGTCCCCGATCGTCCGGGTGCTGCCGATGGCGTTGTCGACGCTGATGTTGTCCGCCACGACGGCACCGGAGCAGCCACCCTCGAGGTTGATCCCCGCGGTCGCGTTGCCCACGGCCGTGTTGCCGATCACGCGGTCGCCCACCGAGCCCAGGCAGTCGAGCCCGTGGTCGCCGTTGTCGCGGACGATGTTGCGGCGCACGGTCGCGTTGTCGGAGCCGGTGTAGACCTCGATCCCCGAGTCCTGGTTGGAGTACGAGGTGTTGCGCTCGACGACGGCTCCCGTGGAGCCCGCGCTCACGTCGATGCCGTTGGCCAGTCGTTGCGTCGGGTGGACGTTGTCGTGCGCGGTGTTGCCGGAGACGGTGGCACCAGTGCTCGACTGCACACTGATTCCGTGGAACCCGTTGGCGTACACCGAGTTCGACGCCACGAGCGCGTCCGCGCTCGTGGCGATGCGGATGCCGATGGAGCCGTTGCCGGTGCTGGTCGCCCCGGACACGCGGGTCCGGACCGAGCGGTCCGAGGAGATGCCGTAGCTCGAGGCCTGCTGCGCGAGGACCGACGAGACGACGACGTCCGACGAGTCCTGGATGCTGATCCCGACGCCGTTCTGCCCCACGGTCGTGAACCCGTCGACGACGACGGAGTCCGCACTCCAGAGCTTGAATCCGTAGGTTCGTGTGGATGCCGCGGTCGTTCCCGACGATCCCGGGCTGGCGCCGCCGACGTCGACGTAGAGCAGCCCGGCGGCGGCGTCGTAGAAGAACGTGCCGGAGGTCGTGCTGGTGGCGCCGGTGGCGACCGCGAGCCGACTGCCGTCGCGCAGGACCTGGGTCACCGCCGAGGCCGATGACACGGGTGTGCGCCAGGCATTGGTCCCCGTCGCCGTCCACAGGGACGCGGCGGACAGGTCTGTCGTCCCGATGACCCGCACTCCACCGTTCGCGCGGAACGTCAGCGGAGCGGTCCGCATCCCGGTGTGGGCGGGCGTCACCTGCTCCGGATAGTCCCCCGCTTCCACGACGACCGTGTCGCCGGCCAGGGCGACCGACGCCGCTCGGCTGATCGTGCAGAACGGGGTGCTCGTGCCGTCAGCGGAGTCCGAGCAGGACGCCGCGCCTCGGTCGACGTGGTAGGTCACGAGGGGCCGGTCGGTGAGCACGACGGGGTCTTCGGCCGTGGCCGACGATCCACCGGTGTCCCTGACGGTGACGGTCACGACGTGGGTGCCGCTCGTGACGTAGCCGTGTTGCGCGACGGCGGAGGTCTGGGGACCGACCACGGTCCCGTCCCCGAAGTCGAACGTGTAGGTGCTGATGCCCTCGAGGTCGACGTCGCTCGAGCCGCGAGCGTCGGCGGTCACGTTGAGGGCGGGAGGCACCTGGCCGCTGGTCGCCGACAGCACGAGCACGGCGTGCGGAGGGTTCGTGCCCGAGTCCCCCGCCTGCGGCATCCGTTCGAGGGCGCCTCGGTCGGCGTAGGCCGGCGTACCCGTCCCACGGTCGACGACGGTCGGGTCGTCGGTCGGGGCGGTGCCCGCACGGTCGAGCGGCTCGAAGCCGCTCGCGCTCGTGTCGGCGGCGTCGATGGCCGCCGACTGCGCCGCCAACCGGAAGTCGTGGGTGCTTGCGGCGACGAACTGCGGGTCGCGTCCGAGTCCGGCCTGCTCCTGCCCGGTGGCTGCGGCGAAGCTCTCGACCGTCTGGTAGCGGGTGAGGCCGATGCGGACCGACGGGGTCCACGCACTGTTCCAGATGAGGTCGCTGTCGGCAGAGAACCCGGTCATCGACGTCTGCTCGACGTAGAGGTCGGAGCTTGCGGTGGTGAGGCCGTTGTCGACGGAGATGTTGTCGCGCAACATGGCACCGGTGCTCTGCCCCTCCACGGAGATGCCGTCGTCGTGGTTGCCGTAGGCGGTGTTGGACACGTAGCGGACGCCCGTCGACCCCAGCGTGTCCAGACCGTGGTTCCCGTTGCCGTAGCTGATGTTGCGGACGACGAGGGCGCGGGCCGAGCCGTTGTAGATCTGGATGCCGCTGTCCTGGTTGTCGTGCACGACGTTCGCCCTGACCACGTTGTCGGTCGACGTCGCGTTGACGTCGATGCCGGCCGCCGTGGCGCTTCCCGACGTGACGCGGTTCTGTGCCGACTCGTTGTGCTCGATGACGTTGCCCGACGAGCCCTGGAGCGAGATCCCGTGGTTCCCCGCGCCGGAGACCGAGCTCCCCGAGACCGTGGAGCCCGTCGTGGCGCTCAGCCTGATGCCCACGGAGACCGATGCCGTGACCGTCGACGCCGCCACGGTGATGCCCGAGCTCGAGGACTCGACGAGGATGCCGTAGCTGTCGCTGGACGTGCTCGAGACGTTCGTCAGCGACAGGGTGCTGCTGCCGCTGACGCGCAGACCGGCGAGGTTCTGGCCGGTCGTGTCGAAGCCCTCGATGCTGACGTTGCTGCGACCCACGACGTTGAACCCGTAGGTCTGGGCGCCGGCGAGGACCGCGTGGCCCGTCGGCGACTGGCCACCCGTGTTGACGTAGAGCACCTTGGCGGTCGCGTCGTAGTAGAAGGACCCGCTCGGCAGGGCCGTCGCGCTCGTTCCCGTCGCGAGTCGTGCACCGTCGACGAAGACCTGCTTCGGCGAGCTCGGTGGGGCGTAGGCGGTGCTCCAGATGCCGCCCGCCTGGCTCGACCACGTGGCCGCCGAGAGGTCACGTGTGCCGACGACGTTCACACCGGGGCCCGAGGCCACGAACCGGATCGGCGCTCCGCCGACCCCAGAGGCGCCGACCGTGACCTGTTCGGGGTACGCCCCGGGGTTGACCGTGACGGTGTCGCCTGCCGTCAGCGCATGGCCGGCTGCGGCGCCGATGGTGCAGAAGGGAGTGGCGGCGGTGCCGGGCCCGGTGTCTGCGCAGCTGGACGTCGTGTTGTCGACCCACCACGAGGTTGCCGCCGACGCGGGACCGGCGACGACGAGCTGCCCGGTCAGGGCGAGCGTGAAGGCGGCAAGTGTTCCGGTCAGCCCTCGTGCGTGCATCGTCGGCTCCTCACGTCGGCGTGTGGTCTGTTCGACTCGTTGGTCTGGCGGCTGGTTGGTCTGGTCTGGTCTGGTCGACCGGATCCGGTGGTGTGGTGGGGGTCAGTTCAGGACGGCGAACGGCCGCATCCGAGCGACGGGACGCACGATGCGGTGCTGGGTGAGCACCGACATCGCCGCGTTCACGCCGTTGTCGTCCAGGTGCGCGACCGTGGTCGGCGCCGCGTCCGAGTAACTGAAGCGCAGCGTGTTCCGGCCCGACGGATCGAGCAGCGAACGCCCGTCCTTCTCGAACTGGTCGATGACCGTCCCCGCGCCGTGACACGCGGAGTGGAGGCTGTCCGCGCTGCGGTCCCCGGCGACGGCGAGATACGAGGACGTCCGGTTGGTGCCGGGCAGAAGAACCGCCTGTCCGGTCGTGCCGAAGACCGTCCCCTCCGGCATACGGCTCGCTGGGAAGGCCCTGCACGAGTTGTGACGGTGCACGACCGCAGGTCGCCCGCCGACCTGCTCCTCGTAGATCGAGTTGTGGGGCGAGTCGACGACGAGGCTGCCGATGTCGCCTCCGAAGACCCGGGCTGCGAGACCTCGCAGGGCGGCGTACGTCGCCAGGCGGAACGCGTAGCCGTAGTTCATCGCCGCGGCATTCGCGAGCATGAGGCGCTGCCCCTCGTCACTGGCGAGGTCGACGGGGGCGCATCCCTTGGCGAAGTAGAGCCGCATCCGCTCTCGCAGCTGAGCCGCCGATCGCGCCGTCGCGAGGTGGAACAGTGGCTTCTGGACCGACATGACGGCACGCATGACGCGAGCGGTGTCCCGACGTCGCTGGAAGAGGTGGCCGATCTCACCCGTGAGCACGCCTCCCCCCGCGTGGTACTGGAGCGTGACCTGTCCCTGGCGGACACCGAGCAGCTCGGCGAGGTGAGGGTCGAGGATCTCCTCCACCTGCTGGAGCTCGACGAAGTGATTGGTGGGGCCCACGGTCCCGAACCGCAGGCGCGCCAGGTGCCAGGCCAGCGCTGGGATCTCCCGACGGAGCCGCTCCGCCCCTCCCCACTGCTCGAGGTCGACCCGGCCGCCCTCCTCCATCCGCTCGAGCTCCTTCGCGTCGACCCCCCATCGGTCGGCAGCGAAGCCGGCGCCGTCGACAGCGGCGGCGACCACCTCCCCGGACGTCAGCTCGCGGGCTCCACGGGTGGGGTAGGGATACTTCTCCTTGACCGCCCGGTAGAACTCGTGGATCGCTCGGTCGTCCGGTCGGTCGGTCCCGAGCGCGATGAGCGCCATGCCGCAGTTCACCGAGGAGCTGGTGAACGTCGGACGGATCGTCCCGCGAGTGGCCACCGCGATGCTCGACGGCATCTCCATGTTCCGTTTGTGGTGGAAGTCCGGCAACACCACCGGAGGCGCGGCCAGGTCCAGCCCGGCGGCGCCGAGCTCGAGCGAGTGCAGCACCGCCTCGTCGGCTCGCAGCCCGGGGCCGTCGAGCACCGTGGCCCTCGCTGGCGGGGGTGACGGGCGTGCCGGGGGTGACGAGGGCGCTGACCGGCCCGGCTGCTGCCTGGTGCCGCGGCGACCTGCTGCGATGACCGTGAGTTGCACGCTGTTCCTCGCTTCGTCTGGAGGTTCGTTGAAGGCGGCCGACCGACTCAGAAGTCGTCGGGGTACAGCGCCGAACAGGATGTGCTGTCGGCGGGGCTGGAGCGGACGTAGTTGCCCAGCAGCGCGGCCATGATCGACGTGACCTCATCGACCGCGTTGCGCGACGACGCCTCGAAGAGGTCCTCGAGACCCGACAGGAAACGGGGGCCCGGCGCTGCGGACGACGTGCTGTAGATGCGCGGGTGGGTCGTCGCCTCACGGGCCTCGTGGCCGGCGAACAGACTCTCGTGGAGCTTCTCGCCGGGGCGCAGTCCGGTGAACCGGATGTCGACGTCGCTGAGGCCGAGCTGGCGGGCGTAGTTCGCGACGAGGTCGACGATGCGAACCGGCTTGCCCATGTCGAGGACGAAGGTCTCCCCTCCGCGCGCCAGATGGGCGGCCTCCAGGACGAGGCCGACCGCCTCCTCGATCGTCATGAAGAAGCGCGTGACGTTGGGGTGGGTCACCGTGAACGGCTCGTCGTTGCGCAGCTGCTCCGCGAGCACCGGCAGCAGGGACCCGCGGCTGCCCAGCACGTTGCCGAAGCGGACGGCAGCCACCGTGGTGGTCGCGCGTGACGCGGCAGCATGCTTCGTCACGAGCTCCGCGAGCTGCTTCGTGGCACCGAGAACCGACGTCGGGTCGGCCGCCTTGTCGGTCGAGATGAGGATGAACCGCCCGACCTCGTGGAGGACCGCGGCCGTGACGACGTTGAGCGTGCCGCGCACGTTGGACTTGACGCCCTCACACGGGTGCCGTTCGAGCATCGGCAGGTGCTTGAGGGCCGCGGCATGGAAGATCACGTCCGGCCGCATGTCCCCGATGATCTGGTCCATGCGCTGCGCGTCGCGGATGTCGGCCACGACCAGGTCGTCGGAGTCGAGCAACCCCTCGCCGGTGAGCTCGAGCTGGAGACGGTGGAGGTTCGACTCGTCGTGGTCGAGCATGACGAGTCGCTCGGGTCCGAAGCCGTTCACCTGACGACAGAGCTCGCTCCCGATCGAGCCACCCGCCCCGGTGACCAGGACCCGCGCGCCGCGGATCGTCGCCTGGACCTCGGGAGACACGACGTGCATCTCCGGTCGACCGATGAGGGCTCCGATCTCGAGCGAGCGCAGGTCGGTGCCCACCACGTCGCGCTGCATCATGGTGACGAACGACGGCAGGTGGCGCACGCTCGCGCCGACGCGCGACGCCGTCGTCGCCAAGGTGCGGACCTGGGCCGAGGAGAGCCCCGGTATGGCGAGGAGCACGACGTCGACACGCTGCACCGTCACCACGGCGAGCAGGTCGGAGAGCATCCCCAGGACGGGGAGTCGTCGCACCACCCGCTTGTGCGTGTCGTCGTCGAGGAAGCCGATGGGGGCCAGACCCAGGTCCGGCACGTTCTCGAGATCGCGCGCCAGGGCACGACCCGCCTCCCCAGCGCCCACGATCAGGGTTCTCAGCCCCTTCTGCATCGTGGGGATGAAGCCCAGGTCGGCCGGTGTCCACTCGTACTGCAGTGACGTGCTCACTGTGTTCCTCCCAGCTCGGCCAGCGCCGCGCAGACCATGTCCACCTCGGCATCACTGATGACGGGATCCATCGGCAGCGAGAGGGTGCGGTCGAAGACCGCGTCGGCACCGGGGTGCCCACCCGCGGACAGGACGCAGCTCCGGCGGAACCAGCTCAGTCGATGGACCGGGATGAAGTGCACGGAGGTGGCGATCCCGCGGGCGCGCAGCAGATCGATCAGCTCGTCGCGCGGCACGCCGTACTCGGGCAGGACCCGGACGGCATACAGGTGCCAGGCATGACGTCCTGTCGTGGGCCGAGGCGGGCGCCGGATCCCGGCGATGGCGGCCAGCGCGCCGTCGTAGCGGTCAGCCACCTCTGCTCGTCGGGCCTGGTACTCGTCGAAGTGCCGCAGCTGGGCCCGGCCGATCACCGCCTGGACATCGGTCATGTTGGCCTTGAGGCCGTCGACGGCGACGTCGTACCTCCAGCCGCCACCCGGCAGGTAGCGACGCCAGGCGTCGGCCGACATGCCGTGCAGGCGGGTTTCGCGGAGGCGCGCGGCCAGCTGCGCGTCGTTCGTGGTCACCATGCCCCCCTCGCCGATGGGCAGGTTCTTCGTCGCGTAGAAGCTGAAGCAGGTCGCGCGCGAGATCGTGCCGACCACAGCCGAACCCGAACGGGTCCCGAGCGCGTGGGCGGCGTCCTCGATGACGTGGTCCAGGTCGACGCCTGCCGCTGCCGCGAGCTCCCTGACGTCCGTGGGCAGGCCTCCGAGGTGCACGACGAGGAGGGCGTCGACGCCGCCGCACTCGGCGACGGACGCGGCGACCGTCTCGGGGCTCGGCATCGCGGTCAGCTCGTCCACGTCGGCGAGCACGGCCACGTGGCCGGCATGGCTGATCGCGGATGCCGCCCCGCAGAAGGTCATCGTCGACGTGAGCACCTTGGAGCCGGGTGGCAGGTCGAGCGCGCGCAGGGAC
>Ga0247818_10000628_pt1 | contig 22186 bp, 19 predicted proteins | sample 13C_Glucose_Day1_FD_192424 | JGI IMG/M metagenome (GOLD analysis project Ga0247818, IMG submission 192424) | Soil microbial communities from agricultural site in Penn Yan, New York, United States - 13C_Glucose_Day1 | ecosystem: Environmental > Terrestrial > Soil > Agricultural land | place... | reverse complement strand
CCGAGCTGGAGCTGCGGGACCTCTCCGAGGGACTGGTGCAGCCCGCCGCCGAGGATCCGGAGGTCGTGATCGAGGTCGGCCCCGGCGGCCGGTGGGTCGCCGAGTACTACCCGCACGACAGCGCCGAGGAACTGCCCGACGGCGGTCTGCGGATCACCCTCCGCACCCCCGACCCCGCCTCCCTGCGCAGGCTCGCCCTGCGGCTGGGCGGCGAAGGACGCATCACCTCGCCCCCGGACCTGGCCGAGAGCGCCAGACTGGCGGCACGTGAGGCGCTGGCCGCCTACGACTCCGCGCTCTGAGGGGCCCGGACCGGTGGACCGAGGAGACGAAGGCCGTATGACTGCGATATCGAGCACACCGGGCGGGCCGGTCACGGTGCCCGGCACCGTACGCTTCCGGGCCGCGTGCCCGGACTGCCGTGAGCGGTTCGAGCTCGCGGCGGGAGCGCTGCGGCTGGCGATAGGGGCCAGCCGCCGCACCACCTTCTACTCCTTCACCTGCCCCGAGTGCGGAACCGCGGTCCGCAAGCCGGCCGGGGAGCGCATCATCGAGCTCCTCAGCGGCGGCGGCGTGCGGACGCTGCGCCTGCACACCGCCCTGCGGTGACGAGACACGTCCTGCGGTAACGAGAAACGTCGAGGAACCGTCCATGTTCTGGCCCATGCTCGCCATCGCCCTGGGATTCGCCGGCCTGGCCGTGCTCGGTGTCCTGGCCGTCAAGGTCTTCGTCGAGGCACAGCGACTCGCCGGGCAGGTCGCCGCCACCACACAGCGGATCAACCGAGCGGCGGAGGATCTCGAACGAGCGGCCACCACCCTCGCCGACACCGGAGAAGCGCTTCGATAGCAGAGCGCGGCCTCCTGATTCACCGTTTCGGGGGGTACGCTGCTGGAGCGGCCCAGGCAGGGAGGTGTGGGCCGCAAGCGGGAGTACGCACAGGCATTGCCCGGCGTTTACCCCTGCGGGTTACGATCGCTGCCAGCGCGAAGGTCGGACATCTGTCCGGTCGAACGGGTAGCGAGCCCACCCTCCAGACGCCTCAGTGAGAAGGAAGTCGCACATGATCGGCAATCTGAAGCCCCTCGAGATCGTTCTGATCATCGCTGTCATCCTGCTGCTCTTCGGTGCCAAGAAGCTCCCCGACATGGCGCGTTCGCTCGGTAAGTCGGCCCGCATCCTCAAGAGCGAGGCCAAGGCCATGAAGAAGGACGACGCGGAGCCCGCGGCGCCCACCACGGAGACCGTCGCGGACACCACGCCGCCCGCGGCCACCGCGCGCACGATCCAGGCCGCTCCGGGAGACGTCACCAGCTCCCGCCCGGTCAGCGAGGCCAAGCCCACCACCCAGAGCTGACAGCTGATCCCGGACACCGGAAGCTGTCGCACGAGACGAGGGAAGTGGGTTGCTCAAGTCTGCCCGCAAGCAGGAGAAGGACGACGAGGGGCGGATGCCCCTCCTCGATCACCTGCGTGAGCTGCGCAACCGGCTGCTGAAGTCGGTCCTGGCGATCGTCATCGCCGTGATCGTGGCGGCGTTCTTCCAGAAGGAAATCTTCGAGTTCCTGATGAAGCCGATCCTGGACTCGGTCGGCTGCAAGAACGGCGCCGTGACCATGGTCAACGGCCGTCCCTGCGCGGAGATGACCACCAACGGTCTGCTGTCACCGTTCACCATCGCGCTGAAGGTGTCCCTGATGGCGGGTGTGCTGGTGGCCACTCCGGTGTGGCTGTACCAGCTGTGGGGATTCGTCGCCCCCGGTCTCCACAAGCAGGAGAAGCGTTACTCGGTCGCCTTCGTCGCCGCCGGAGTGCCGCTGTTCGTCGCCGGTGCCTACCTGGCGTACGCGATCCTGCCGCAGACCGCGGAGATCATGCTCGGCTTCACGCCCGACAACGTGAAGAACCTGCTGCCGCTGGACGACTTCCTGGACCTGATCACCCGCATGGTGATCGTCTTCGGGCTGGCCTTCGAACTGCCGCTGCTGCTCATCCTCCTCAACATGACCGGCGTCCTCTCCGGTGCCCGCATGCTGCGCTGGTGGCGCGGCATGATCGTCGGACTGACCGCCTTCGCGGCCATCGCCACCCCGGGCGGCGAGCCCATCTCGATGCTGCTCCTCGCGGGCCCGCTGGCGGTGCTCTACTTCATCGCGGTCGGCATCTCGCTGCTCAACGACAAGCGCAGGCGGCGGGCGAACCCCGACGCCGAGCTCGACGACGACGAGGCGTCGAAGCTGGATCTCACCCCCGAGAGGGTCGGCGCGGTCGAACCGGTGTCCCGGCCGGCCCTGCCCGAGCAGGCAGGCGGCGAAGCGGACGGTGGGCGTTCGCACCGGCTCAACGGTTACGACGACATCACCTGACCTTGTAAGGTCCCGCGGGTGACCAGCGAGATCACCCTCTTCGTCAATCCCACCGCGGGAAGCGGCCGGGGCGCGCGTGCCGCGCAGCCGGCCGCTTCCGCGCTGCGGGACGCCGGCTTCTCCGTACGGACCGTCCTCGGTGAGGACGCGGACGACGCCCTGCGGAGGGCCCGGGAGGCCGTGGCCGGCGGGACCGGAGCGCTCATCACCGTCGGCGGGGACGGCATGATGTCCCTCGCGCTGCAGGCCGTCGCGGGTACGGCGACGCCGCTCGGCGCCGTCGCCGTGGGCACCGGGAACGACTTCGCCCGTGCCCTCGGTCTGCCGATCCGTGATCCCGCCGCCGCCGGGCGGCTGGCCGCCGAGGCGCTCAAGGCCGGCACGGTCCGCTCGATCGACCTGGGCCGGGTCGGGGAGCGCTGGTTCGGCTCGGTGCTGGCCTCCGGCTTCGACTCGCGGGTCAACGACCGGGGGAACCGGATGCGCTGGATCGGGGGCCGCTTCAAGTACGACCTGGCGATCCTCGCCGAGCTGGCGGCCTTCCGGCCGATCCCCTACCGCCTCCGTCTGGACGACGGCCCGGTGACCGAGGTCGAGGCGACGCTGATAGCGGTGGGCAACGGCACCACCTACGGCGGCGGCATGCGGATCTGCGCCGACGCCGTCATGGACGACGGGCTCCTCGACGTCACCGTGGTCGGTGACTGCAGCCGGACCACCCTGCTCAAGGTCTTCCCCAAGGTGTACAGGGGGACGCACCTCGGCCATCCCGCGGTCACCGTCCACCGGGTGTCGTCGATATCGCTCGAAGCGGCCGGGGTCACGGCGTACGCGGACGGCGAGCCGCTGGGCCCGCTGCCGCTCGACGCCACCTGCGTACCCGGCGCGGTGCGGGTCCTCGCACCGTGAAACAAAGATCGGGCTGACTGTCATACGAGGCGGGTAGGCTCGTATCAAGATGACAGAGGACCTCTCACCAGCTGAGCGATACCAGGCGTCCCGGGTCCGTGCGGCCGAGCAGGCCACCGCCCTCGGGCCCTTCCGCGAGATGTACGAATTCGGACTGGACCCGTTCCAGATCGAGGCCTGCCAGGCGTTGGAGGCCGGCAAGGGGGTGCTGGTCGCGGCCCCCACCGGGTCGGGCAAGACGATCGTCGGTGAATTCGCCGTTCACCTGGCTCTGCAGCAGGGCCGCAAGTGTTTCTACACCACGCCGATCAAGGCCCTGTCCAACCAGAAGTTCGCCGATCTCGTCCGGCGTTACGGCGCGGACAAGGTCGGTCTGCTGACCGGTGACAACAGCGTCAACGCGGACGCTCCCGTGGTCGTGATGACGACCGAGGTCCTGCGCAACATGCTGTACGCGGGCTCCCAGGCCCTCACCGGCCTCGGCTACGTGGTCATGGACGAGGTGCACTACCTCTCCGACCGCTTCCGGGGTGCCGTGTGGGAGGAAGTGATCATCCACCTCCCGGAGTCCGTCACCCTGGTGTCGCTCTCCGCGACCGTGTCCAACGCCGAGGAGTTCGGTGACTGGCTGGACACCGTCCGGGGCGACACACAGGTGATCGTCTCCGAGCACCGGCCCGTGCCGCTGTGGCAGCACGTCATGGCCGGACGCCGGATGTACGACCTCTTCGAGGAGGAGACCGACCACGGCGGCAGGGGCACCGGCCGGCGTGAGGTCAGCCCGGATCTGGTCCGGCTCGCCCGGATGGAGAACCAGCGCGGATACAACCCGCGCGAGCGCCGGCGCGGGAAGATGGTGCGCGAGGCGGACCGCGAACGCGAGCGCCGTCAGCGCAGCCGTATCTGGACCCCGTCCAGGCCCGAGGTCATCGACCGGCTCGACGCCGAGGGGCTGCTGCCCGCGATCACCTTCATCTTCAGCCGGGCCGGCTGCCAGGCGGCCGTCCAGCAGTGCCTCCAGGCCGGGCTGCGGCTGAACGACGAGGACAAGCGCCAGCTGGTGCGGGAGATCGTCGAGGAGCGGACGGCGTCCATCCCGCCCGAGGACCTCCACGTCCTCGGGTACTACGAGTGGCTCGAGGGCCTGGAGCGGGGCATCGCCGCGCACCACGCCGGGATGCTGCCGACGTTCAAGGAGGTCGTGGAGGAGCTGTTCGTCCGCGGCCTGGTCAAGGCGGTCTTCGCCACCGAGACCCTGGCCCTCGGCATCAACATGCCCGCACGCTCCGTGGTACTGGAGAAGCTCGTCAAGTGGAACGGCGAGCAGCACGCGGACATCACGCCCGGCGAGTACACCCAGCTGACCGGCCGGGCCGGGCGCCGGGGCATCGACGTCGAGGGGCACGCGGTCGTCCTGTGGCAGCGGGGCATGGACCCCGGTGCCCTCGCCGGACTCGCGGGCACGCGTACGTACCCGCTGCGTTCCAGCTTCCGGCCCTCGTACAACATGGCCGTCAACCTCGTGCAGCAGTTCGGACGGCACCGTTCGCGCGAGCTGCTCGAGACCTCCTTCGCGCAGTTCCAGGCGGACCGGTCCGTCGTCGGGATCTCCCGGCAGGTCCAGCGCAACGAGGAGGGCCTCGCGGGCTACAAGGAGGGCATGACCTGCCACCTCGGGGACTTCGAGGAGTACGCGCGGCTGCGCCGCGACCTCAAGGACCGCGAGACGGAACTGGCGAAGCAGGGGGCGGCCCAGCGTCGTGCGGCGGCGGCGTCGTCCCTGGAGAAGCTGAAGCCCGGTGACGTCATCCACGTGCCCACGGGCAAGTTCGCCGGGCTCGCGCTGGTGCTCGACCCGGGGCTGCCGGCGGGGCGGACCGACAGGCACCGGGGGCTGGAGTACCACGACGGACCGCGTCCGCTGGTGCTGACCGCCGAGCGGCAGGTCAAGCGGCTGGCCCACATCGACTTCCCGGTGCCGGTCGAGCCGCTGGAGCGGATGCGGGTGCCCAAGTCGTTCAACCCGCGTTCGCCGCAGTCACGGCGTGACCTCGCCTCCGCGCTGCGGAGCAAGGCGGGGCACATCGACCCGGGCCGGCACCGCAAGCAGCGTGCCGCCGCGGCCGACGACCGGGAGATCGCCCGGCTGCGGACCGAGCTGCGCGCGCACCCCTGCCACGGGTGCGACGAGCGCGAGGACCACGCCCGTTGGGCGGAGCGGTACCACCGGCTGCAGCGCGACACCCGGCAGCTGGAGCACCGGATCGAGGGCCGGACGAACACCATCGCCCGGACCTTCGACCGCATCGTCGCGCTGCTGACGGAGCTCGACTACCTGCGGGGCAACGAGGTCACCGAGAACGGCCGCCGGCTGGCGCGGCTCTACGGCGAGCTGGACCTGCTGGCCAGCGAGTGTCTCCGGGACGGCGTCTGGGAAGGACTGAATCCCGCGGAACTCGCCGCCTGCGTCTCGGCGCTGGTCTACGAGGCACGCCAGGCGGACGACGCGGTCGCCCCCAAGCTGCCCTCCGGACCGGCGAAGGCCGCGATGGGCGAGATGGTCCGCATCTGGGGCCGGCTCGACGCCCTGGAGGAGGAGTTCAAGATCAGCCAGACGGAAGGAGTCGGCCAGCGCGAGCCCGACCTCGGCTTCGCCTGGGCGGTCTACATGTGGGCCTCCGGCCGGTCGCTCGACGAGGTGCTCCGCGAGGCGGAGATGCCGGCCGGTGACTTCGTGCGGTGGTGCAAGCAGGTCATCGACGTGCTCGGGCAGATCGCGGCCGCGGCTCCCAGGGACGGGAGTTCGGTCGCGAAGAACGCGCACAAGGCCGTCGACGCCGTGCTGCGGGGCGTGGTGGCGTACAGCTCGGTGGGGTGAGACCCACCGAGGACGGGTGAACCGACGAGTGGCCACGGGCGGGCTGTCCCTGCCGGTGGCCACTTCGGTGTGTTCTCCTGTCAGGTCTTCTTGTTCTTCATCGAAAGTCCCGCGCAGGCCGCCCCCAGCACGACCGCCAGTCCACCGACGATCACGTTGTTGAGGATGACGCCCGTGTCGGGGCTCTGTCCCACGACCCAGGTCGAGACGATCAGCCAGGCGCCGAGCGCGACGATGGCCAGGCTCATCCCGGTCATCCGCTCCGGCATGGCCGTGAAGCAGAGGGCCAGCACGGCGATCGCGATACCGATGACGAGGTTGTGCGTCACCAGGTCGGGCTGGTTCGCGGTGAAGTGGAGCACCCACGGGGAGACCGCGCAGTACAGACCGACCAGGAAGACCGGCGCGTCCGCCATCGCTGTGGTGCGGCGCCCGCTGATCACGCGGTCGTGGCGCGCGCGCATCTCGTCGGCGTCGGGGTGCCCGGAGATGTCCCTTCCGGTGTGACCGGAAACGTCCCTTCCGGTGTGCGAGATGTTACTCATGAGGAGGTTCTCCTTCGCACTTGCTGGAGCGACCGCGACGAGGAAGCGCGGTCATCAGCTCTCCCCACCAGTGTGCTCTTATATGACCCTTATGTGTAGTTCTCCCGGCGGCCGAATCCTGCGGATCCGTCGAGGCGGCGGGGTTCGATTTCAGAGCATCCGGGAGTGTGTGGCGGGAGCCCTGGGTGCGCCGATGCCCGCGGAACCGGCCACTACGCCGACGGCACGAGCCCCGCGGTCCGCGCCGCTCCGGTCAGGTCGGAGAGCGCGGTCCTCGGGGCTCGTCGGCGTCATCCCGTCAGCGGACCGACGGTACGGCGGGGGGTCAGGCGGCCGGCATCAGGACGGTGTCGACGATGTAGACCGTGGCGTTGGCGGTCGGGACGTTGCCGCAGACGACCTTGGAGGAGTCGTTCACGGTGTACTCCTCGCCCGATCCCGCCGTCGTCAGCTTGGTCTTGGCGAGCGTGTCGAACGACCCCTTCTCCAACTGCATCGGCGTCAGCTTCTCGCCGACCACGTGCGCGGTGAGCACCTTGGTGAGCTCGGCCTTGTTCGCGAGCAGCTTGTCCAGGTCGGCCTTCGGGATCTTGGCGAAGGCGTCGTTGGTGGGGGCGAACACCGTGATGTTCTCGGCGCTGTTCAGGGTGTCGACGAGGCCGGCCTGCTTGACGGCCGCCACCAGGGTGGACAGCGCCGGGTTGTTCGACGCGGCCGTGGCGACCGGGTCCTGCGCCATGCCCTTGAACGAGCCCGCGCCCTCCTTCGGGACCGACGCACAGCCCGGGCCGAACGGCTCGTCCATGGTCGCGGCGCTCTCGGTCGCCTTGGCGGGAGCGCTCGACGCGGCCTTGTCCGCACCGGCGTCGGACGAGGTGTCGGAGTCGCCGGAGCAGGCGGTCAGCGCCAGGGGCAGCAGGGCGGCGGCGGAGACGGCGACGGCGACGCGGCGAAGGTGACGGGTGTTCATGATGTTCTCCTGAGTGGATCGTTGTTGACAGAAGGAAGGGAAAGAGAGATTCGGTGGGAGCGGCGGTGGTCAGGTCACGTCGACCACCACCGAGTGCCACCCGGTCGCACCGTCGGGCACGGTGCCGACCCGTTTGTCGGTCTGCGTGGCGCCGGTGCGGTCCGTCGCCCGGACCTCGAGGGTGTGGTGGCCCGTCGTGGCGGGCCACTCCCACACCCACTGGCGCCAGGTGTCACGGCCGGCCTCCGCCGCCAGCTTCGCGGTGTGCCACTCGCCGCCGTCGACCCGGACCTCGACCCGGGCGATGCCGCGGTGCTGGGCCCAGGCGACACCGGCGACCGGCACCGTCCCGGCGCGCGGTGCGGCGAACGGGCGAGGCGTGTCGATCCGTGACTGGGTCTTGATCGGAGCCTCGCGGGACCAGTCACGCTTGACCCAGTAGGCGTCGTACGCGTCGAACGTCGTGAGCTCGATGTCCTGGATCCACTTGCACGCCGAGACGTAGCCGTAGAGGCCCGGGACGACCATCCGGACGGGGAAGCCGTGGTCGAACGGCAGGGGTTCGCCGTTCATACCGACCGCGAGCAGGGCGTCGCGCCCGTCCATGACGTCCTCCACCGGCGTGCCGATCGTCATCCCGTCCACGGAGCGCGACACGATCTGGTCCGCCGGCCCGCCCTTCGACGGGGGCTTCACACCCGCCTCGCGCAGCAGATCGGCCAGGCGCACGCCGATCCACCGCGCGGTGCCGACGTACGGACCGCCCACCTGGTTGGACACACAGGTCAGGGTGATGTCGCGCTCGACGAGCTCGCGCCCCAGGAGGTCCTGGAAGGTGAGGGTGACGGGTCGCGCCACCCCCTTCCCGTGGATCCGCAGCCGCCACCGGTCGGCGTCGACACGCGGGACCACCAAGGCGGTGTCCACCCGGTAGAAGTCCTTGTTCGGGGTGGTGAACGAGCTCAGGCCGCGGATGCCCAGGTCCGCTCCGCCCGGTATCGCGGGGGCGGGTGAGCCCGGTGCGGGGAGCGCGATGTCACCCCGCGAGGCGGAGACCCCGGCCAGCCGGTCCGCCTGGAGCCGTCGCCCCAGAAGTCCCGCACCGGCCGAGGCCGCCGCCGCTGCGGTCGCCGCGACGACGAACCCGCGGCGGTCGAAGGCGCCCTGTTCCCCGTCCCCGCCCGTCTCCCCAGCCGCGGGAGGCGGAACGGTGACGGGGGCCAGCCGTCCGGTCAGGAGATACAGCACTCCTGCGGCCACCAGCGCGCCCACGACCGAGGGCAGTACGTCGAGCGGACGGCCCTCGGGCCGCCCGGCCGCGGACACTGCCCCGACCACACCGAAGACCAGGACGGCCGCCGCGCCGGTCCACCGGTGCCGCAGCGCGAGCACCCCCACCGCCATGGCGAAGACCGCCAGGAGGACGAGGATGCCGAGCTGCAGGACCAGCTTGTCGTCGGTGCCGAAGTTCCGTACCGCGAAGTCCTTGACGGCCGGGGGAGTGCGGTCGATGACCGCCCCGCCCACGGCCGTGACCGGACCCGCTTCTGGACGCACGACAGCCGCGACCAGTTCGGCGACGCACAGGGCCGTGAACCCGGCGATCAGACCGCCGAGTGCGGCGAACGCGGCGCGCACCCGGCGGGATCGCCGGGAACGGGCGGCCCCTTGCTTCTGCGAAACGTCTTGGTCTGTTGTCACGCCGGGAATTCGGCGCGGATCGCCAGGCGGATTGGTCATTCACTCGATCGAAGGAAGTCCGATCATCGGCCAATCCGCGAGGCCCGCTGCTCCGAATGACCTCTGAGGGGCACTGGGAATCGGCCCCCGCACGGCATGCATGACCGGAAGGAACCCGAATGACAGGCGAGCGGCGGCGCACAGCCGTAGTGGGCAGCGGGGTGGCGGGACTCACCGCGGCGCACGTCCTGGGCAAGGCGCACGACGTGACGCTCCTCGAGGCGGACGGGCGCGTCGGCGGCCACGCGCACACCCACGATCTGACCTCGTCGGACGGCCGGACGCACCGCGTCGACTCCGGGTTCATCGTGCACAACCGGCGGACGTACCCGAACCTCCTCCGGCTCTTCGGCGAACTCGGCGTGGCCACCCAGGAGTCCGAGATGAGCATGTCCGTGCGCTGCGAGGGGTGCGGACTCGAGTACGCGGGAGCCCGGGGCGCCGCCGGGCTCTTCGCCCGCCCCGCGTCCCTGGTCCGCGGCCCGTACCTCCGGATGCTGACCGAGGTGCCGCGGTTCCACCGGGCGGCCCGGGCGCTCCTCGCCATGCCGGAGGGGACCGGGGCCATGACCCTGGGGGAGTTCGCGGCGCGCGGACGGTTCTCGCCCTACTTCTGCGCGCACTTCCTCACCCCGATGGTCTCCGCCGTCTGGTCCTGCGACCCGGTGACCGCGCTGCGCTACCCCGCCCGCTACCTGTTCCGTTTCCTCCAGCACCACGGGATGCTCACGATCGGCGACTCCCCGGTCTGGCGGACCGTCACCGGCGGGTCGCGCGAGTACGTCGACCGCATCGTCAAGCAGGTCCACTCCGTCCGGACGGCCACCCCCGTCCGGACGGTCCGCAGGCACAGCGACGGCGTGGAGATCGTCACCGAGGACGGCACCACCGAGGACTACGACGCCGTGGTCCTCGCCACCCACCCCGACCAGGCGCTCCGGCTGCTCGCCGACCCGACCGAGGAGGAGCGCCGGACGCTCGGGGCGTTCCGCTACTCCCGCAACCCGACGCTCCTGCACACCGACACCACGCTGCTGCCCCGCAGCCGGGGGGCCGCGGCCTCCTGGAACTACCTGATGCCGTCGTGCGCCGCCGACGCCGACCGGGTCACCGTCAGCTACGACATGAACCGCCTCCAGAGGCTGGACGCGCCCGAGCGGTTCGTCGTCACGCTGAACGGCGCCGACCGGGTCGACCCGGACCGCGTACGGGCCCGCATGGTGTACGAACACCCCGTCTTCACCCCCGAGTCGGTCGCCGCCCAGGCCCGGCTGCCCGCGCTCTCGGGACCGGTCACCGCCTACGCCGGGGCGTACCACGGCTGGGGGTTCCACGAGGACGGCTGCCGTTCGGGCGTCGAGGCGGCCGCGGCCCTCGGGGTGGCCTGGTGAACAGCTCCCTCTACCCGTGCACCATCACGCATGTGCGGACGGCGCCCCGCAGGTACGCCCTGCGGCACCGCACCTATCTGTGGCTCATCGACCCCGACCGCCCGCCCGAGCTGCCCGCGCTCCTGCGCCCGCTGGCCGGTTTCGACGCCCGGGACCACTTCGGGGGCACGGCGCCCACCGTCCGCGCCGGACTCGAACGGTTCCTGAGCAGCAGGGGGGTCGACCTCGCCGACGGCACCGTCACGATGCTCACCCAGGCCCGTGTCCTCGGCCACGTCTTCAACCCTCTGACCGTCTACTGGTGCCGCCGCTCCGACGGCAGCCCGCTCTGCGTGGTCGCCGAGGTGCACAACACCTACGGGGAGCGCCACTGCTACCTGCTGCGTCCGGACGCCGCGGACCGTGCGGAGACCCGCAAGGACTTCTACGTCTCGCCGTTCTTCCCGGTCGACGGCGACTACCGCATGCGGCTGCCCGAGCCGGACAGGCGGCTGAGCCTGACGATCCACCTGGAGCGCGAGGACGCCCGCCCGTTCACGGCGACCGTCCACGGCACCCGGCGCCCCGGCACGCCCGGGCAGCTGCTGAGGCTGTTCCTCCGTCACCCCTTCTCCACGGCGGTCGTGTCCGCCGCGATCCGGCTGCACGGCATCCGGCTGTTCCTGCGGCGGCTGCCCGTACAGCCCCGTCCCTCCCACCACACCCAGGAAGGCATGCAGTGAAGGTGCCCACCTCTCCCACTCCGCCCACCTCTCCCGTCGCGCCCGCCCGCAGCGGCACGATCCCGGCCCAGACACGGACGGCCACGAACTCCCTGACCGGGGTGGACGCGGCCAGATGGCCCGATGTCGCCGCACAGCCACGGGCCTCCGGGATGAGGACGGCCGTGGCCGAACGGCTCGTACGGCACGCGCTGTCCCGGCTTCCGCTGCGTGCCCGGCTGGCCGGCCGCGACAGCATCGGGCTGGGCGGCCCGCTCATGGAGATCCGCCGGCCCGACGCGTTCTTCCGGCGGATCGGCGCGGGCGGGCTCATCGGCTTCGGTGAGTCGTACATGGCCGGTGAGTGGGACTCGCCCGACCTCGTCGGGGTGCTGAGCGTCCTCGCCGCGAACGCGGCGGACCTCGTCCCCGCACCGCTGCAGAAGCTGCGCGGTCTGTGGGCCCTGCGGCAGCCCGCCTCGCAGGCGAACACCCCCGAGGGCTCACGCGACAACATCAGCCACCACTACGACCTGTCGAACGACCTCTTCGCCCTCTTCCTCGACGACACGCTGACCTACTCCTCGGCGGTCTTCCGCGGTTTCCCGGCGGAGTACGACCTGCTGCCCGCCGCCCAGCACCGCAAGATCGACCTGCTGCTGGACCTGGCCGGCGTGGGCCCCGGCACCGAACTGCTGGAGATCGGCACCGGCTGGGGCGAACTCGCCCTCCGTGCCGCCGCGCGGGGCGCCCGCGTCACCACCCTCACGCTCTCCAGGGAGCAGCAGGAGCTGGCCAGGGGCCGTATCCGGGAGGCCGGCCACGAGGACCGGGTGGACGTGCGGCTCTGCGACTACCGGGACGTCACCGGGGAGTACGACGCGATCGTCAGCGTCGAGATGATCGAGGCCGTCGGCGAGGAGTTCTGGCCCGTGTACTTCCGGACACTGGAGCGCTGCCTCGCCCCCGGCGGCCGCATCGCGCTCCAGGCCATCACCATGCCGGACGACCGGATGCTCGCCAGCCGCAGCACCTACACCTGGATCCAGAAGTACATCTTCCCGGGCGGACTCCTCCCCTCCACCGAGGCGGTCGAACGCGTCACCACCGCCCACACGGGACTGCGGACGAGACAGCGCAGCACCTTCGGCATGCACTACGCCGAGACCCTGCGGCTGTGGCGGGAACGGTTCGAGGAGCGGGCCGCCGAGGTCGACGCGCTCGGCTTCGACGCGACCTTCCGCCGTATGTGGACCTTCTACCTCGCCTACTCCGAGGCCGGATTCCGGTCCGGTTACCTCGATGTGCAGCAGCTTCTCCTGACCCGTGAGGACACCGCGTGAACACCTTTACCGACACCCCGGGCACCGGAGCTGCGCAGCGGATCGCGCCGGTGGTCGAGCAGTTCCTCGGCGGCCCGCCGCCGGTCAGGATCAGGATGTGGGACGGCAGCGAGACCGGTCCCGAGGACGCTCCCACGGTCCATGTGCGCTCCCGCCGCGCGCTGCGCCGACTGCTGTGGCAGCCGGGCGAGCTCGGTCTCGCCGAGGCCTACATCACCGGTGACATCGACATCGCCGACGACCTCGCGGAAGGGCTGCGCGCCATGCGCCGCGCCTCACGGGAACAGGGTCTCGACCTGCCCCGTCCCGGTGTCGCCGACCGCCTCCGGGCGGCCGGGACCGCGCTGCGCCTCGGCGCGGTCGGCCCGCGCCCGCCGGTTCCCGCCGCCCGGGCCGGGCTCAGCGGGGCACTGCACAGCAAGGCCCGCGACCGTGCGGCCATCAGCCACCACTACGACCTGTCGAACGCCTTCTACTCCCTGCTGCTCGACGAGACCATGGCCTACTCGTGCGGCTACTGGACCGGCACCGGCCCGGACTACGGCCCTGCCGACGCCCAGCGCGACAAGCTGGAGCTGATCTGCCGGAAGCTGGGGCTGACTCCCGGCGCACGCCTCCTCGACATCGGCTGCGGCTGGGGTTCCCTGACGCTCCACGCGGCGGCCCGGCACGGGGTCCGCGTCACGGCGGTCACCCTGGCCAGGGAACAGGCGGCGTACGTACGCGGACAGGTGACGGAGCGCGGCCTGGAGGACCTCGTCGAGGTGCACTGCTGCGACTACCGTGACGTCGCCGGCCTGCCGGACTTCCGCGGCGGGTACGACGCGGTGTCCACCGTCGAGATGGGGGAGCACGTCGGGGACGCCGAGTACCCGGCCTTCACCGCGCTGCTGCACTCGGTGCTCCGGCCGCAGGGCCGCGCCCTGGTCCAGCAGATGTCCCGCGGCTCCACCGCCCCCGGCGGCGGCGCCTTCATCGAGTCGTACATCGCCCCGGACATGCACATGCGCCCTCTCGGGGAGACGGTCGGGCTCCTCGAAGGGGCGGGTCTCGAGGTGCGTGACGTGGAGTCGATGCGCGAGCACTACGTGCGGACCGTCGAGGCCTGGCACCGGACGCTGGAGGAACGCTGGCCCCAGTTCACGGCCCTCGTCGGCGAGGAGACCGCCCGGGTGTGGCGCCTCTACCTGGTGGGCGGTGCCCTCGCCTTCGAGGAGCGGCGCATGGGCGTGGACCAGATCCTCTCGGTCCGGCCGGACGCGGAGGGTGCGGTGGGCATGCCCCCGACCCGCCACGGATGGTACGAAGGCCTCGGCGTGGCCGGACGGGGCGGCGACGCTCCGGACGAGCCCGTCGTCGCCGGGCCGCGTGCCGGGGCCGGCCGGTGAACGGCTTCGCCTGGCAGGCGTTCGCCACGAATCTGGGCGCGGCCGCGGGAGCCGCCCTCGGCGTGATGCTCGTGACGTTCCTGATCGCCCTGCGCAAGCGCGTGCACCGGATCGTCGACGTCGCCTGGGGTCTCGGCTTCGCCGCCGTCGCCCTCGCCTCGTACGTCATGTCGGCCGACGGCGACGGCGACCAGGGGCGCCGCCTGCTGCTGACCGTGCTGACCGCGGTCTGGGGCGTGCGCCTGGCCGTGCACATCGGCCGGCGGGGCCGTGGCCACGGGGAGGACCCCCGCTACGCGGCCATGCTGGCCAAGGCGCCGGGCCATCCCGACCTGTACGCCTTGCGGAAGGTGTACCTGCTCCAGGGCGCGCTGGTCTGGCTCATCTCCCTGCCCGTGCAGGCCGGGTACTACCTGCCGGGGCCGCTGGACGCGTGGGCCTGGGCCGGTGCGGCGGTGTGGGCCGTGGGGCTCGCCTTCGAGGCGGTGGGGGACGCGCAGCTGGCCCGGTTCAAGCGCGACCCGGCCAACAAGGGCCGGATCATGGACCGGGGGCTGTGGTCATGGACCCGGCACCCGAACTACTTCGGTGACTTCTGCGTCTGGTGGGGACTGTTCCTCGTCGTCTGCGCCGACCCCGCGGTGGCGGCCACCACGCTCGTCTCACCCGTGGTGATGAGCCTCCTGCTGACCAAGGGGAGCGGCAAGGCGCTGCTGGAGCCGCACATGGAGGGCCGGCCGGGCTACGCCGAGTACCTCGCCCGCACCAGTGGCTTCTTCCCGCGGCCGCCCCGCAGGCGCTGACCGGACCGCGTGTGCCGCCCGGTCCGGCACCGCGCGCCTCGCCACGAGGCGCGCGGTGCCGGGTCCCTGGGCGGCCTCGGGACACCGACCGGCCCGGGCTCGTCCGCGCGGTGGGGCCGGGCGTCGCGTGACGGGCGCGGCCGGCTTCGGCTACCCCCTCGGCTCCAGCCGGACGACCATGCCCTTGGCGGTCGGCTGGTTGCTCGACTCGGCGACACTGTCCAGCGGCAGCAGCACGTTGGTCTCGGGGTAGTAGGCGGCGGCGCAGCCGGGGGACGTCGGGTAGGCAACCACCGTGAAGTCCTCCGCGCGGCGATCCGCGCCGCCGGCCCAGACACTCACCAGGTCGACCTTCTGCCCCGGTGCCAGTCCGAGACGGGTCACGTCCTGCGGGTTCACGAGGACCACGCGGCGGCTCCCGTGGATGCCCCGGTAGCGGTCGTCGTCCGTGTAGGGGACGGTGTTCCACTGATCGTGGGAGCGCAGGCTCTGCAACACCAGGTGCCCGTCGGGAGCGTGCAGCATCTGCCAGGCGTTGCGGGTGAACATGGCCTTGCCGGTGGCGGTGCCGTAGACGCCCTCGTTGACGGGGTTGGGCAGCCTGATGCCACCGGGACGGGCCACCCGCCGGTTGAAGTCGTGCAGCCCGGGCACGATGCGGGCGATCCGGTTCCGGATGGTGCCGTAGTCCGCCTCGAACTCCGCCCAGGGGATCGAGGCGCTCGCGTCGAGGGTCCGGGCGGCGAGCCGGCACAGGATGGCGACCTCGCTGAGCAGGACCTTGGAAGCCGGCTCCAGACGCCCGTGGGAGCTGTGCACCTCGCTCATCGAGTTCTCCACGGTGACGAACTGCTCGCCCGTCGCCTGGATGTCCCGTTCGGTGCGGCCCAGGGTCGGCAGGATCAGCGCGGTCTCGCCGCACACCGTGTGGGACCTGTTGAGCTTGGTGGAGACGTGCACGGTGAGACGGCAGCGCCGCATGGCGTCCTCGGTGACGTCGCTGTCCGGAGCGGCCCGGACGAAGTTGCCCGCGACACCGACGAACACCTTGACCCGGCCTTCGCCCATGGCCCTGATCGCGTTGACCGAGTCGAACCCGTGGGCGCGGGGCGGCTCGAAGCCGAACTCCTCCCGCAGCGCGTCGAGGAAGGAGTCGGGCATCTGCTCCCACACGCCCATCGTCCGGTCACCCTGGACGTTGCTGTGCCCGCGGACCGGGCACGCCCCGGCCCCCGCCTTGCCGAGGTTGCCGCGCAGCAGCAGGAAGTTGACGATCTCCCGGATCGTGGGGACCCCGTGCCGGTGCTGTGTCACGCCCATCGCCCAGCAGACGACGACGCGCTCGCTGCGCAGGACCTCGTCCCTGACCTTCTCGATCTCGCCGCGGGTCAGCCCGGTCGCGGCGAGGACGTCCTCCCAGGCCACGGTCCGGGCGTGGCGGGAGAACTCCTCGAAGCCACTGGTGTCGGAGCGGATGAAGTCCTGGTCCAGGACGGTGCCCGGCCGCGCGTCCTCCGCCTCCAGCAGCAGCCGGTTCAGGCCCTGGAACAGCGCGAGATCGCCACCGCTGCGGATCTGGAGGAACTGATCGGCGATCGGTACCCCGCGTCCGATGATCCCGCGTGCCTTCTGGGGGTTCCTGAACCGCAGGAGACCCGCCTCCGGCAGGGCGTTCACCGCGATGACGCGGGCGCCGTTGCGTTTGGCCTCCTCCAGAGCCGACAGCTGACGCGGGTGGTTGGTCCCGGGGTTCTGCCCCACCACGAGGATCAGGTCGGCGTGGTGGAGATCGTCCAGACTCACCGTGCCCTTGCCCGTGCCCAGGGTCTCGTGCAGGGCGAACCCGCTGGACTCGTGGCACATGTTGCTGCAGTCGGGCAGGTTGTTGGTGCCGAAGGCCCTGGCGAAGAGCTGCAGGAGGAACGCCGCCTCGTTGCTGACCCGGCCCGAGGTGTAGAAGACCGCCTCGTCCGGTGAGTCCAGCGACCTCAGCTCGTCGGCCAGCAGTCCGAGGGCGTCGTGCCAGCTGATCGGCTCGTAGTGATCCGCGCCGGGCCGCTTGACCATCGGCTCGGTGAGCCGGCCCTGCTGGTTGAGCCACCGGTCGGACCGACGGCCCAGTCCGGAGACCGTGTGCCTGCGGAAGAAGTCCGCCGTGACACGCCGGGACGTCGCCTCGTCGTTGATGTGCTTGGCGCCGTTCTCGCAGTACTCGTTGACGTGCCGGTGCCCAGGAGCCGGATCCGCCCAGGCGCACCCGGGGCAGTCGATCCCGCCCACCTGGTTCATGGTCAGGAGCGTCAGTCCGGTCCGCCGCACCGACGTCTCCGCGAGGGAGTACTCCAGGGCGTGCGTCACGGCGGGCACCCCGGTGGCCCATGTCTTGGGCGGAGTCACGTTCAGCCGTTCGTCCGGCTCTTCACGCGGGGCCTTCTTCATGGGACGTGCCCTCTCGCTCTCGTGCTCTCCGACGGACGGACGGTCAGCCGACGGGCCAGTGAGGGACCCGGCTCCTGGCCGGCTCCGTCCCCAGGGGCCGGACGTGGCCGCCGCGGATGGTTCCGCGCCAGGCCCCGCCCTCGCGTCCCAGGCCCTCGATGAACTCCTTGAAGTGACCGAGTTCGGCCCGCAGCGCACGACGTACGAGGCGGCCGGCGTGCGTGCGAGGATCTGCGGCGCCGTGGGACCTGAGGTCGATGCGTACGGACACCTCGGTGCGGTCCGCTTCCGTCGCGCGGAACGACACCTCGCCCCGGTGGGCGAGACGCGGACCGAGACTCCGCCACCTCACGAGGGAGTCGGGCCGCTGGTCCACGATCTCCGCGTCGAACTCGTGTCGCACCGGGCCGAGGCCGATCACCCAGCGGGTCAGATTGGGGCGGATCTGCTCGACCCCCTTCACGACGGCCATGAACCGGGGGAAGCTCTTGAACTGCGTCCACTGGTTGTAGGCGGTGCCGACCGGCACGGCTACGACGATCGTCTCCTCGACGGTGCTCATGGCCCCACCTGCCCCTCGGGCGCTGTGATGGTCGGTGTCGCCGCGCGTGCCCCGCCCCGTGATCGGCGATCGGAGAGGACGCGCCCCTGCTCACCCTGCATCAGCTCCCCGGACGCCGCTACTCAGGAGAACGCGGACTCCCCGGTCCCCGCCTCGTACGGAGGCGGGGACCGGGGAGCGCGGACAGCGTGGCGGGATCGGGGATCAGGCGTCGCGGAAGTCCATCAGCGCCACCGGCGACGAGGTCGGCTCGTCGGAACCGCCCGCCGGCTCCACCGTGATGCCCATGCCGGAAGCACGGTCCACGGGCCCGTCCAGCAGCACCGCGTCGTCCGTCGCGGACGGGTTCATGAGTCCGGCCGAACGCATGGCTCCGGCGTCGTTGAACCACAGCTGGTAGACCTTGCCGCCCGGTGGCTGCGCCATGTCCGAAGCCAGGAAGACCGCCCGGTTCACGCTCTCCGAGACGACCACGGTGCCCCGGGCGCCGCCCCCCAGGTCCGCGGTGGTCGTCCGGGCATCCGACGCGGTGAGCACCCGCGCCACCTGCTCGTTGTGCTGCTGGGCCCGGTCGGTCTCCTGCCGGGCGTCCTGGGCGACCTGGTTCTGCCACACGGCGACCCCGCCGAAGGCGGCAGCGGCGGCGACACAGGCGGCGAGCGCGTACGTCGACCAGCGGCCCGCCCGCCCGGTGACCGCCCCGGCGCGAGGACTGCGGCCGTGCGGCGGGGGCTCCTGCCGCACCGTCGTGATCTCCCGCAGCACCCGGTCGCGGAGCGCGGGCGGCGGAGTGGCCGACACGGCGAGTCCGAGCCGCGCGGCGGTGGCCGACAGCTCCCGTACCTCCTGGGCGCACGCCTCGCAGGCGCCCAGATGCCGTTCGAACGCGATCCGCTCGTCCTCCGGCAACGCGTGCAGTGCGTAGGCCCCGGTCAGCGTGTGCAGTTCGGCCGTGCTCATGCGCTCACCCCCAGGCAGTCGCGCAGCCGGATGAGTCCGTCGCGCAGCCGTGTCTTGATGGTTCCCAGTGGTACGGACAGCAGTTCGCCGACCTCGCGATAGGTCAGCCCGCGGTAGTACGCCAGCGTCACCGACTCCCGCTGGAGCTCGGAGAGGGTCCGCAGACAGCGTCGCACCTGCTCGCGCTCCAGACGGCTCTCCACCTGCTCGGACACCTCGTCGAAGTCCGGGGTGCGGTCGAGCAGCGCGGCCTTGTGCTCGCGTGCCGCGGCCGCCTCGGCCGACCGGACCCGGTCGACCGCGCGGTGGTGGGCGAGCGTCAGGACCCAGTTCATGGCGCTGCCGCGCGAAGGCTGGTAGCGGGGGGCCGTGCGCCACACCTCGACCAGGACCTCCTGGGCCACCTCCTCCGACTGCGCCGGGTCCCGGAGCACGCTCCGCACCAGTCCGAGGACGGGTCCGCTGACCTGGTCGTACACCTGGGTGAAGGCGTCCTGGTCGCCGCGGGCCACCTGGACGAGCAACTCCTGCAGGCCGGGGCCCGGTGAGGGCACCCCACTGATGTGTACGGCTTCTTTCACGCGGACGTTCCTCCCGGAGCATGCATCGTCTTCTAGGGTGATTCGGAGCCGCTGTTCCTCCGGATTGGTCGAACAGGCTACGGATTCGTGGGCCTGGCCGCGTGACGGGGAAACGCGGAACCCGGCCGGCGTCCAGGACGGCGACCGGGTTCCGCGGGCGGTGGAGGGCTTTACCTGGCGGCGCTCTCCTGCTCGCGCTCCACCTGCTCGTTCCACTCGCGCTTGACCGCGCGCCACGCGTCGTCGTTCTTGCCGAGACGCCAGTAACCCGAGATCGACAGCTGCCGGAGCGGGACACCGCGGTCCAGACGGAGGTGGCGCCGGATCTCCTTCACGAAGCCCGCCTCGCCGTGGACGAAGGCCTGCACCTCGCCCTCCGGGAACTCCAGGCCGGTCACGGCCGCGACGAGGGCCTCGCCGACCGGCCGGTCGCCGCGGTGCAGCCAGGTCACCGAGACACCGTCCGGCGCCACCAGCTTCTGCTCCTCGGAGGCGTCCGGCACCTCCACGAACGCGTGCACCCGCGCACCCTGGGGCATCTGCTCCAGCGACGCGGCGATCGCGGGCAGCGCGCTCTCGTCGCCCACCAGCAGGTGCCAGCCGGCCGAGGCCTGCGGGGCGTAACCGCCGCCCGGTCCCAGGAAGGTCACCTGGTCGCCGGGCTGCGCCCGGGCCGCCCAGGGGCCCGCCAGGCCCTCGTCGCCGTGCACCACGAAGTCGATGGCCAGCTCGCGCGAGGCGGGGTCCCAGGAGCGAACGGTGTACGTACGGGTGGTGGGCCACAGCTCGCGCGGGTACTCCTCGCGGATCGCGGCCATGTCGAAGGGGTGGCTGTAGCCGGCGCCCTCCGGAGCGAAGCACAGCTTGACGTAGTGGTCGGTGTAGCCCTCCAGGGCGAAGCCGGCCAGGGCGTCGCCACCGAGGACCACGCGCACCATGTGCGGGGTGATCTGCTCGGTGCGCAGGACCTGCGCCCCCTGCGCCTGCGGTGTCCGGCGTTGCGGCTGCTCTGCCACGAGGTTCTCCCTGCTCTGGGCACAAACGATGTCCTGCGCACTTAGGCTTACCTAAGCTAGCATCTTCACGCCTGGAGCGTGAGAAGCAGGCGCTGAAGGGAGTTCCCGAGGCCCCACCGGGCCGCGAGGGCCTCCAGGGCGGCCGGATCGCGGGGTTCGCGGGGGAGCGCCGGGTCGAACCCGGGGAGCGGGACGTCGTCGGCGACCCGGACGACCTTCGGCGCCACCGCGACGTAGTCCCGGGCCTCGTCCAGACGCCTGCGCTGGGACGGGGTCAGCCGGGCGGCGGGGTCGTCCACCGCCGCCATGATTCCGGCCAGGTCGCCGAAGGCGTCCAGCAGCTTCGCCGCCGTCTTCTCCCCGATGCCGGGGACCCCCGGGAGGCCGTCGCTCGGATCGCCGCGCAGCAGCGCCAGATCGACGTACCCGGCACCGTCCACGCCGTACTTCCCGCGCAGCCACTCCTCGTCCGTCACCTGGAGCGTCCCCACGCCCTTCAGGGGGTAGAGCACCCGCACACCGCGGGCGTCGTCGACCAGCTGGTAGAGGTCGCGGTCCCCGGTCACGATGTCCACCGGGCCGGTGGCCCGCCCGGTCAGCGTGCCGATCACGTCGTCCGCCTCGTACGGGGAGACCCCCACCCGTGCGATCCCGAGGGCGTCCAGCACGGCCTCGATCACCGGGACCTGCGGGGAGAGCGTGTCGGGCACCTCCTCCTCGTCGGGAAGGCCCTCGGCGGTCTCGGCGGCCACCCGGTGGGCCTTGTACGTCGGGATCAGGTCGACCCGCCACTGAGGGCGCCAGTCGGCGTCCATGCAGGCCACGAGGTCGTCCGGACGGTGGTCCTGCACCAGCCGGGCGATGAAGTCGAGCAGCCCGCGCACGGCGTTGACCGGGGTGCCGTCCGGTGCGCGCACCGAGTCCGGGACGCCGAAGTAGGCGCGGAAGTACAAGGAGGCGGTGTCGAGGAGCATCAGGCGTCGCGTCACCCCCCGATCATGCCGCACCCCACCGACACGGCGGCCCGGGGCGAGTGAGCGGTTCCCGGATCCGGCGGGTTTCCGGGTGACCTGGATCACACATGTGTTTGGGTCGTGTAAGTGGGGGCAGGCGCGGCACCGGAGCGGACCACGTCCATTTTTCAACCAGTGGTACGTGCTCTGCGGACCGAATCCGCACCGCTCCACGGTCTGCCGAAGGGGGTGGCAGACCGTTTTCGGTTCAACGCGTGAGGTGTATGTGTCCAGGCTGCAAGCCGAGCACTTGTACAAAGTGTTCGGCAGACGACCCGATCAAGCCGTGCGGAAGCTCGAGGGCGGTACCCACCGCGACGAGCTGCGCGCCGACGGAACGACCGCAGCGGTGATCGACGCCTCGTTCACCGTGGAACCGGGCCAGATCTTCGTCGTCATGGGACTCTCCGGTTCCGGGAAGTCCACCTTGCTCCGGATGCTCAACGGGCTGCTGGAGCCCACGGCCGGCCGTGTGCTGTTCGACGGGCAGGACCTGACCGCCCTGAGCCCCCGTGACCTGCGCAGCGTCCGCTCCAACAAGATCAGCATGGTCTTCCAGCACTTCGCCCTCTTCCCGCAC
>Ga0247818_10000627_pt1 | contig 22193 bp, 21 predicted proteins | sample 13C_Glucose_Day1_FD_192424 | JGI IMG/M metagenome (GOLD analysis project Ga0247818, IMG submission 192424) | Soil microbial communities from agricultural site in Penn Yan, New York, United States - 13C_Glucose_Day1 | ecosystem: Environmental > Terrestrial > Soil > Agricultural land | place... | reverse complement strand
GTTTTCACCTGATAGCTGAACCAGTCGCGGTCTTCGCCAAGGTTGATTTTTACTTTGTAATCGAAGGGAGAACGAGTGCGCTTATCAACGATTTTGTAATCGTCGAAATCAATGCGCATTTTTGCTTCGATGTTTTGCCGGTCGCCCAGTGGCAGGCCGATGTACTCTTTATTCCCGATTACAGCGGGCCGGGCCAGCCGGTACGAACCGTTAAAGTTCTCGCAACCCTTACAGGCTGCTACCGGGCGTTCTGGCCGTAGCTCGCAACTTCGACAACCCTGATCGGAAAAGAAGTCATGAGAATATTCCTTCGTGACTAGCCTTTCCTTCAGGTCGAATTTCGGAATGTACATCTTATCCGATACGATTATTTTTCCCATGCACTCACTTCGATTTAAAACTTCGGATAAAGGTGACGATATTCCTCCGTCATACTGAATTCGCTGCCGATGTGAATATTGAAACGATATTCTTGCTCGGCGGTCATCCTGTTAACGCAGTCGATCAGGTCTTTGGCGGGCCAGTTACGGGCGTAAACATTCATGCGGGTACGTGGTGTATTTACAGTCTCCAGCGCCCGCACACAATGCAGAAAAACTTCGTCAAGATTGGTGTAGGTCGCGACCACGATTGCAGGGCAACCTTTGTGGAAAAGCACAGGCACAATCGGATCATCGTCCGAAAGCAATTCGTGATGATCGCCGGTTTTAAATTGCTGCATCGTCGTGTACAAAGTCCACGATGGTTTCGGGCCGGGCAGCAGCACCATGGGCGGCGTGCTATTCGGGAAACCTTCCAGCGGCGTCCAAACGATTTTATCCATTGAGGTACGCCCCAAGAATTGGATTGTGTGCCAGCGTGATTTGCGGCAGTTCTGTAAACGTGAAGTTTTGCGCAGCGCGGATAATTCCGTGATTCGCCAACTGCAATTCGAACACGATGAACGTTCCGTCTGGATAGCGTGCCGCCGTGTTGCGCATCAGCTGGTACAGATCGGTCGGCGTATCCATTAGGTGTTGGTACACTTCGTGGAATTGATCGCGACAGTGGCTGAACATGCTGCGCAGAGTATCGGGGTGCGTCGTGTGATCATGCACCACAACCAGAACGCGTTTTGTCGTTACGGTGGTCACATTCATTTCATACCGCCAATCATTTTCCGTTGATAATTGTCCAGTTCAAACACGACGGACAGCCCACGTTCCAGCAGCGCGAAAACAATCCCACGCAACATGCTCAGGTCTTCGGTATAAACCGCAACCAGTACAGGTTCCTTTGAGGCATTTGTGTACTCTGCAATTTCGTCATGAAACTGTTGAAGGTCGTCGGTCGAACCTTCGGTATCCAGCATGATAATGCTGTTGCACCGATTGATGCGAGTGCCGAGATAGCGCTCGTAAAGTTCGTCGTTGGAAACTTCTTTTTCTGCGTACACAAATGCCGTGTTCATAGGATTACTTGCTCCGGTCTGGAAAGGACTTTAATGACCTCGACAAGGTTCTTAAACATAAAGCCTGCCTTGTCGATATCTTCGATAACAATGCTCGCGGATTTCTCCAGCGTTTTTACTTCGTCGTAGAAGTCGTAGAAGTCGCGCATCACGGCTTCCACAAATGCTTTACGTTCAGCCTGTGCGCCGACGCGTTTCAAAGTGTCGCCGTATTCGGCACACAGATAATCGCGCAGCTTCGACAACGTGCGTTCCATGGCGTTGCTGATCTTCGTACATTGTCCGAGGATTTCAGCGCAACGGCTGCGCGTAGACTGATCTTGCAACATCGCTTCACAAACTTTTTCAGGGAATGAACGCGTGCGTTTGCGTTTCAGTTCGCGGGTCAGTCGTGTGGTGTGAAGGCGTTGCAATTCTTCGTGGTATTCTTCGAAGTCGATGTTGTACGCCGGGTTGCCCCGGAAGTTTTCGAGGAATTGCTGATAGCGCTGATTCTTTTTAATCACGCGCCGCATTGCCTTCAACTCTTCACGATTACTCATTCACGTCCTCTTCCGGCGCCAGTTGCGTGCCGAAGTGTCCCGACATTGTGATGGTGATTTCCGCAACGCTCAGCACGAATTCTTGATTGATTTCGGTCAGGTTGGAATATTCAGGCTCAGCCCACGGAAAGATCCGCCAGTTCTCGCGATACCAGATACCGGCCTCGAAAGGTTCTGCGTCCTCTTCGCTTTCGAACTGTGCGCGATGTTCGTAAACAGCTTCGCACAATTCACGGATCGAATCGGTATAACGTTCGCGATCCACTTCCGTTTGCTGATCCCAGTTCGGGTAATGCTTGATCCCGCAAACCTTGGCAAACGTGTAGATCATCGAACACAAAAGTTCTGCGTGTTCGGGTTCTTCGAAGTAGCGCATTTTATGTGGCCTCAGTCACAAGGTAAGGGGAAACCGCGTTGCCGCTGATTGCCAGTACCGAACCTGCTGTGCTTTTGAATAGTTGGAGTTTTTGTCGGTGCGATGTGATCGGGTGCGGGCGGTAGTCGTGTTTCTCTTTTTTGTTGCAGGAAATAATCAACTTGTGCGCCGCAAGCTCAACCTTTGACACGTCCGTGATAACGAACAGATGGCCGTAAATGGAACGACGTTTATTCACGAAGTTATACATTTTACAGAATCTGTTCAGTACCTCGGGATTTTCGTAGTCGATCATGACAGGCTGATCAACCAACTGGCGAAAGAACAGTCCGATATGGTGGCCGTCGTGGGCCGTGCCGAAATCTTCGAACGTATCAACTTGAGCGACCGTATGACTAAACGTATCGGCCAAGCTGAAAATCGGACTGATATTACTTCGCTTCATCATAGGTGCCGACCAACGTTAACGTTCCGTCATCGACTTTCGTAACGAGGCGATAGGCAGACATTGCGCCCGGCACCTTGTAGAAATTCATGTCGATTTCAATACCGGAAACTTTGTTGAAAAGATCCATAAAGATCCGTGGGTCAACACGAATGTCCATGGGTTTGCCTGTCACGTTCGCTTTGAATTCGTCGGATACCTTGCCGCCCTTACCCTGCACGCTCATGATCGTTTTGCCTTTGCTGAAAGCGAGCGCCATTTTCGTTTCGCCATCGGACAGAACCGACATATTCGAAACGGCAGAGACTGCTTTCGTGTCAAAGGTCATTGCGCTCATGACTTTCATTTCATCAAGCGCTTTGTTGTACTGCACCGCCTGCCCCACTTCGCCATAAATCAACTGGCCTTCGGGAATCGACACGGTGAAGTCAGCACCAGTTGCACGGAACCGACCAGAGTCTACCGAGAAACTGATTTTATCCGCCTGAATGAATTTCTCGATTACGCTGAATGCCTTGGCGGGCAATGCGCTTTTCAACGGCGTCGAGTTTTTCACTTTGGTTTTGAACAGGGCGACGTGGTGTTCATCATGGCAATAAACGCGCATGATTTTTTCACCGATTTCAAAGATGATCGGGAGTTCCGATGCACCGTAGAAGTCGGTAAGGCGCACACGCTTTACCGCATCGCGCAGCTTGGTCACAACGTCTTTCGGCATCGGATCAGTCTTGCGCCCGACCAACTGGTGTTCGAGCATTTGAATGTCGTCGGCGTCGAATTCCGTCACGTTCAACTGCGCTTTGAAATTGCCTTTCTTTTCCTTGAAAGCGATTTGACCGCCACCGGTTTTGAACAGGCAATCGGCCCGCGTTTTCAGCAGGCCAATCAGCGTCGGAGCGTCGATTTTCACGGTGCCCGATTTGGTAGCTTCGCCGGGGATCTTGGCACAGGCCAGCGCGTCAGTTGACGAACCGATCAGATAAATACCTTTGCCCTTCTGCGTAGCCAGAACGAATTTCGCATCGTCCGCTTTGATGTACGTTGTTACGTTGATGATGTTGGAAAGTGTGGTGGCAAATTCTTTGCCGTTACACTCGAATTCCAGTTCGTTACCTTCGATCAATTTCATTGTAGGGTATATCCGAAAATAGGTGCATGATCGTAACCGATCAGCTGGATTAACAGGCTCAGTTCGCCAGTCTCAACACACTGCGCCACCACATCCTGCCACGCGAAAACCAATTTGAATTTCGTGAGTACCTGACCTTCCAAAATATCCAGAAGTTCATCCACTGATTCTTGGTTCGCGTAGACAGGCATATCGGTGTCGTCGGCCTGAAGGTTGCGAATCAACTGCTGCAAGAATTGGCACAGGTCGGAAAGGCGCGGATCATTAATGTCCGCACCAATCACCGTTGCCGAAAACTGCGTGATAAGCATACCGGAAACGTCTACGCCTTCGCCGTGATCTTCACACCCTGACTCTTCCAGAATTTCTGCTGTTTCAAAGCCCATTCAGGTGCGTCCTCTTTCATGCGCGCCATGATTTGTTTGAACGTGGCGTTCGGATCAAGATCGTAGCCGAGGTCGTCGCGTTGGCCTTTGAGAGTTTTCATCAGCACTTCGTTGAATGCGTATTTATCTTTCGTCTTGAAATCACCAGTCAATGCGTAATTCCAACCTTCGCACTTGTCGAGCGAGTGGCCGAATTCAAAGTCGATTTCCAATTGGATATCAAACTTGAAGTTGTGACGTTTAATCATTTCGCGTTCTACGTCGTGAGTCAGTCCCTCTTCGATCATCTGAATTGCCAGCCAAATGTCTTGGTAAGCGCAGGAGAATTCAAGGGAGTCGTGTACGCTGTTCGCCTGAATGAAATCAGGATAGTGACCGGTCTTCTGGAAATGCTCAAACCGGCGACGTTCGATGCAGCGCGCACCCGTCATCATGAAATCAGAACCCATGCCCTGTACTGGACTATTTACAGATTGCCGTTCCGCACGCGACGTGATGTTGCCCGCGTCTTCGTGAGAGTTCGGCGTGATCAGGCCCCACAGGTTACGGCGACGGCCTACAGGCGATTCCACGTACAAATGCTTGCGTGCGTGTGCCTTGGCCTTATCGAACCACTTACCGCCGACCGGGAATCGTTTAAAGAATTGTGTTGTCAATTCCTCAACCATTTCGACCGTGGCGTTGATGGACTTCGCTGTACCTTTCGCGCCTTGCTGGTAAATCAAACCGAAAATTACTTGCTTAACGGCTTGACGCATTACCTTGTCAACTTCCTCGATTGCTTTCCGGAAGAAGAACGCGGCGTTGATCTTGTGAACGTCACCCTTGAGGTCGATTTCCTTGGCAAGATCCATTGTCGGTTTGCGTTTGAATTTCTCACGCAATTTCAAACCGATCCGGAATGCTTCCGCTACCGCACTGTCGCCAGAAATCAACGACCAGCATCGTACTTCGTGCGCCGAGTAGTCCACCTTAATAATTATTCGACCGTCCGGTGCAATGAACAATCGTTTAATCAGTTTACCCATTTCACTACGCGACGGAATTGTCTGCAACGTAGGATCGCGGGCCGATGTTCGACCAGTAACCACGTCGAGATAACCGAACCGAGGACGCATGCAGCGGTCGAATCGGAAGTCTTCGTCTTCGCCCCATTTTTTAATGAAGCTCTTCACATACGCGTTGTAAAGTTTTTCGATCTTCGTCAGTTCCGTGAACAGCTTAATTTCCGGAACGTCTTCGTATTTCTTTTGGAAGTCTTTGTCGATCTTACCCAAGCCCTTTTTGTTCATCGTCAGGGGCTTGAGTTTCAGCACTTCGAAGAACAGCAGTTGCTTGTGTTCCTCCTTGTTAATCTTGAAGAGCTTCGTTTTCGTTCGACCGAATAGACCCATGGCCGGGACGCCCGAGCGTTTGGCAAGAAGCTTGTTAGCTTTCTGTACCCCCTCGGATTCGTACAGCGCTTTAAGCACGCGGTTTTTCTCGCGCACAATATGCGAGTCTTTCGACTTGAGTTTGAACAGCCAGTCGATATCGACATACGAGCCGTTGAACTCAAGGTTAGACAGCGTGTGAATCTGATCGCTAAGCTGTTCGGTAACGAGCGAGAAATACTTGTCGTAACCGATTGTCTTCGCGTATTTCATCTGCAATTTTTGAATGTGCAGCAGGACGATTACGTCGAGGGCCATGTACGTTAAAACCGGCCCTTCCAAATCCATGTCCGCGATGAATGCCCGCTGTTCCTTACCGAAGTCGGATTCGTAATAGGCGCGACAGCCGTACTGCATGCAGATATTGAGCAACGAGTAATAGTTTCGCCCGCTGATCCCTTGAATCGTTTTGTGGTTTTCATCCTTGGCGAATTCCGCCGAGATAACACACCACAGCGGCGTCTTGAAATAACGAACGCCGAGGTCACGACGCGCAGCGATCAAATCGAACGCGGCGTTTGCGTAGAGGTTGTACTTGTTCTTCGATTTGTGTTCGAAGTAATCGCGCAATTTCTCTTTGATGTACGCAAGTTCTTTCGGGAGGAACGGCGTATCCTTGTGCAGGAATGGCAGGATGTACGCCTTCCCCGTTTCAGTCGCGAACTGCCACGTCACCGTGTAGTTCTTTCGCCGTTTCAGACTTCGGGCCTCCGTGTCGATTGACACGACTTCCGCGTTGGTAATGTCCTTCAACATTTTGTCGAATTTCTTAATCGTATCAACCATCACGATTTTGTAATCCAACTTCGGAACCTTGTACATCATCTTGCCGTCGTTAAGACAGGTCGTCAGGTTCCGAGCCACGTACCCGGCTGCTGCCATCGTGTCATCGGATTTCTGCAATGACCGCAACGACAAAGTAGAGACGTGATTGAATTTGTGCGTGTCGCCTTTTACCGTGACCTTGGCTTTGATCGGCACACCGTAAAAGTGCTGCCACAAAATACCGCGTTCACTTTTATGCTGCGAAATGAAATCGCCGCTGATTGCTTTGGTCGGGTCAGGCCCGAACGTCACAACCGTATCCGGTTTGTAAACCGAGATAACGTATTCCAAACGCTTTTTGAATTCCTGCTGTGCCAGTTCCACAAACGCAGGCGCACCGCCTACGGTTTTGAAGCTGTGATAACTCATGCACAACCAGTTGTAATCGTCGAGCTTGTGCGGTGCCTTGTTAAAGTTCTCTGCCAACTCAAAAAGGTTTGACATGAGGTCGCCGGTTGCACCATCGAGAATGCGATTCTTCCGCATCGCTTCGCCCGGCATATAGTCCAACACAAACAGAATTTTCCCACGAGCTTTTTTCGTAACGTGCTTGGCGAGTTCCACACCATCGAAGCTAGTAATCTCGTACTGCTTCAGCGCCTTACTATACTTGTGTTTAAATTCTACATATTCACACTTCATAGAATTACCCGAGAGGGGATTTAGGCCTATGCTATATTTACAGTTTTGCCCCGCAACGAAAAGGCCCCCGAATCCGAATGGAAACGAGGGCCATGATTCAAAACAGCTTCACCATTCGAAGAATATCCGATAGGCGACTGTCGTATTGCTCAGGTGTTGGATAGCAACACCAGCGGCGGCTAAGCGTGCGCAACGTATCAGTCGCTAACAGCTTGTCGCCTAGTTGCGTGTACACTTCCCAATTGATCGGAAGTTCATAAACGCTTTTATCACCGCCCGACAAAATAACCATTGGCCGGTGGTGTGGTGCAGCGTCGATGAATCCGACAAAGCGCGGGCTTTCACGCCACATCATCAGCGCCGCTTCGGTGTCTGGAATTTCAACGGTTGTCACACCGTCTTCCAAACCTTCGATTCGAGGCCCCCAAAATTCACCAGAACCCAAACCGAAGAAACCGAAAATGTCCGACGTTTCGTGACCAGCGATCAATTGAGGAAAGTTCGTGGTCAAGATCCGATAATGCGTGTTGTTGCCTTTGATGTACGCGTAGTGAAATGCTACGTCACTCTTGTGCATCGTCATCGGAACTCTCCGATTCTTCCGCCACAACTTCCGGACGTTTGCCCGGTTGCTTTGGTGGGTTGGTTGGCTGCGTGGTGCGTGTGCGCGAACGGATAATTTCTGCCGCTTTTTCCGGGGTCATCTGGCGGTGGTTAAGCACCTTCTTTTCCCAGTACAAACCTTTCGGCAGTTTTTCATTCAGCGAGAACGGCAGGCCGTTCGCGGGAATGCCCGGCACATACGAATCGTGGAATTCGAAATCGCGCTTTGCCTTGATTGTGGCATCGCTCCAGATCCCGTCGATTGCACCGTTGTAGTAACCGAGAAACGCAAGCACGACTTGCTGCGCCATCAGTTCCATTTTTCCAGTTTGCATGTTTTTCTCCAGCGTTAAATGGGCCATCCTTGGCCCGACCGATTAACGGGTTTTGTATTTGAAGGTAAGCTCAGACAATTCTTTCAGCGCCTGATCTTTGTTCGACACGGTAACGTTACGCGCTACTTCCGCAACCTTCGCTTTCAGGTCGGTTTTATTCTTCCCGAAATACATCCATTCACCGTCAGTCTTCAACCACTTGGCGCCGGAGTTCGGAATAACTTTGCCGATGTGTTTGATGATGCCGGGGTTAGTCCGCAAGTCCACGCAAAGCATCACGTGTTCTTCGGTGAAGATCGGGAACACACGAATGGCCCGACGGTTGCTGCTCATACGTTTCTGCACGCTGAAGAACGCAGGCAATTCACTTACCGGCGCCAGTTCCAAGCGATACCACAATTTGTGAGTGTTTTTCATACCTTCGTCAAATGCGCCGTTGATCGAAGCGAACAAATCGTTCGTCTTCTGATTAACTTCGAAGTTGTCGTAGATCCAATCATAAATTGCGTGGAATTTCTTCTTGTTCGAAACGTTGATGTACGCGTATGCCGGAGTGAATTTGAAACCTTGCTTCGACAGATCCACATCGCCCGATTCCACGATTGCTTCCAGTGTTGCGAAGCCGTGGTAGTAGGCAGGATACAGCGAAATTTCTGCTGCTTCGATTTCTTCCGGCTCTTCAGGGAAATCCTCCTGCTCAACAATGACGCCGACTTTCGGATTGTCGGTTGGACGCAATTTCTTGCCGCCGCCGATTTTCACCGTACCGCCAGTTTCGTAAATGCCTTCGTTGAGTGGACGCCCTTTCTTTTCGTTCTCCGTGCGTTTCTCGCCGTCTTTCGCTTCCTTCTTGATAACGCGGATTTTTTCGCCTTCTTGTTTCTTCCGGATGCGCTCTTCGCGTTCTTCCTGTTCCGCTTGTTTGCGCTGCTGTTCTTCCAACCGCTTTTGGCGGGCGGCGGAACGTTTCTCTTCGGTGTCAGTACCAGCCAGCGACACGTCAAAGAATTGCGCTTCCTGTTCCGGCGAAATATTCTTCTGCGCAAGGTAAGCCATGTTCACTTGAACCGTCACACGCCCCGGCATACCGGCAGGTGGATTTTTCAAGTTCACAATGAGGCTAGAGAGCTTACCGCCACGGGTGTTAAAGCCAACGATACGCCCGGTGCCCCATTCGGTAACAACCGGTTTCGTGCGCAATTTTTCGCTGAAGTTTTTCACGACTTCCGGATCACGCAGCAGAACTTCAACGTTCAGCAGACCCCAGTTGTGGTGGTCGGGAATTGGTTGGTTCGCAACGAACGGCACCAGTTCCATACGGGCCGAGCCTTCCAGATTTGGAGCGCCTTCAATCGGCAACATATCCGCTTTCATCGAATTGCGCATTTCTGCGAATTCTTTTGCTTCCACGGCGTTGAGGCGACGATACGCGTCTTCCATTTCGTTGAAAGGTTCGTCGTCGAGGCCAGCGGTCGATGCAAGCATGTCCACACTGAGAGCCAAACGACGGTCGTCTTTTTCCGTTGGAACATTCACAGAAGCCAGCAATTCTTTGTACAACGGATTCGCTGCTTCGGTGATTCGAGCAACACCGAAAGTTTTGGAAATAACACGCGCCAGTTTCGGCACTTCCATGGTGTTGTCGGCCAGTACCCAATCCAGATAAACCACGTCACGGGTCAAACCGCCTTCGCCTTTCGCCGCTGCAATTGCGCCCTTAGCATCCGGACGCCACACACGCGCAGCAGTTTGCGACAAAGCACCCGGCCCCCATGGGGCTTCTGCACGAATCATTCGGCTTGCCAATTGAAGGTTGTGACCTTCGGACATGCCTTGTTCGTTCGCAATCAGAATTTGTACGCGATCATCGGTTTTGAAATCGTTGAAAGCCTTCACGCGATCAGGTTCGTCGCCGGTAAACTTCACCGCCATCGCCTGATAGTTCGGTGGCAATGCATCAAACACAGCCCGCGCACTTGCGTTGTAACGCGTGATAATGATCAACTTGCCCTTCGGTTCTGGCTTCCAATAATCTGGAGCTTCGACCGGAGTTTTCGATTGAACGTTATCAGGAATTGCTACGCGAGTTTCGCCCGGATTGTATTTCCGTGCGACATACAGCTGGCCTTCGAAATCAACGAGGTCGAGTTCGATGTAGCGAGTGCCACGGCGCCATTTCTGCGGGTTGAAGTGCTTGGCTGCAAGGTTCGCGATGTACTTCGCTTTACGCGAAATAAACCCTTCACCCATATTGCCGAAAACTTCGGTGTAGGCTTCGTCTTCCTGCGGGCAGATAATCAGGCGTTCGAAACGCGCAATGTTTTTCTCCCACAATTTCTGCGCGATTGCTTCGCCGGAGAAGTCGGAGTCGTTATCGACGAATTTATCGCCGTTACCTTCCTTGCCATCTTCCTCTTCGTCGTCGCTGTCGTCGCCACCGTTTTTCTCTGCGAGCGCTTCAGCTTTCGCTTTCTGACGCAGCAGTGGTTCCATTTCTTCCAAGGTACGGTCGAGAACCAAACGGTACAATTGTTCGTGCAGTTTTTGCTGTTCGATTTCGGCTGGCGATGTTCCGTCTGCGCCGTCGTAGTCCACCATTGGAACCGGGTGGAAACTTTCGATAGCGGACGGCAGCATGTATGCCCAATCCTTTTTCTCTTTCACAATAAACGAAATATAGTGACCGAGTTTATCGACAGCGCGTTTGCCGTTGAGCGGGGTGTAGGTGCTAATGATGCGATCCCCGATTTTCACCAGACCGCTATCTTTTTCCGCTTCTTGATCAGGCTTGATATTCGCGATATCACCAGCACGGAAAACGTGCGGCGCTTTCAACGCGATTTGACCTTCGATATCTTTCGCCCGGTCAGGCATGATCGTACCAGTCAGCAGGCGCAGCCATTTGACAGTGGTCGAAGAGGTAATGATTTTTACTGCACGGTGACGCGCAGATTTAAACGATTTCAAGTTGTGCGATTCGTCGATTGCCACATAGTTGCAACCGAGGCGACGAATCAACTCAAGGTTTTGCGAGAAGTTAACCTGCGCGTTACCGATACACACGCGGGTATTCCGGCCTTGAACGAAAGTCATCGAACTGATAAAAATCGTGTTCGGTGGTGCGTTAACTGCCAGATCACTCAGGCGTTTTTCACCAACGGCTTTCATCCAACGTTGCAGAACTGCGGAACTGATCGGGAATGCGTTCCAATTGGAGCCTTGGAAATATTTCATTTCCTCACACCAAGTGTTGATCAGGCCGTTCGGGCAAATAACCAACGGACGTACAACGGTGCCCGCTTCTTTCATGTCTTTCATCAGACATGCAATGTCGATAATGCCTTGACCGGTTTTACCACCGCCCGGCGCCAGTGCCAGAATTGCGAAGTTTGGCGGATTCTTTTTACGCAGCGAACTTTGCACCGATTCTTGGTGCGGGAAAATTGCACGGTCTTCACCGATTTTCCCCGGCATCTTGATATCTTCGGCGCTGAACGATGGATCGGGCTGGATAGACTCAGCCTGTTCCGTTGCTTCTGCGAAAATCGTTTCCGCATTTGGCGCATATTTCCCGAGCATTACAGCGAACGGCAGAACGTCACGGTACAGAGTGGCGTTAGCCTGTAGCGGCATGCTGATCGAGAAGTTTTGGCCCGGACGATCAGGCATTTCGCCCAAGTTCACAATGGCCGAACCAGCGCGAGCATTCGCGTAGTGTTCGATTTCAACACTGTTGATCGCGTCGAGGATTTGCTTGAAAACTTGCCCACCGAAATAACGGAACAGGCGCGAAAATTCTGCGGCGGTCGAAATCGTGGTGTTGAAATAATCCGGATGGTTTTCCAGTTCGAGACTGACTTCCGATGCACGCGGAGTTTTATCACCGTTGCGCAAATTCTCGAAAGTTTCGTTCCACAGGTGCGTGCCTTGTGCGCCGGAAGCCATGTCCATTGCAGTTTCCAACAGGCTTTGAATCACGCCGCGAGTGTTGCCCTTTGCGCGATCCGGAAGCGTGCCTTCTGGTGTCAGAAACTTGATGTAATCCGGACTGAAATCGAAACCCGGTTCAGTCGGCAGCTTCGAATAATTCAGGGCGCGCATTGCACTGCCCAACAATTCAGGAAGCTTTGGCACTTTGTTATCGACGTAGGCCAACCGCATGTAGAGGTTGATCAGGTTCGATGCCAATCCGCTTTTCGCGAATTTCAAATGGTCGTCAGCGGCGCCGTAAAGTTCTTCTGCGCGTTTGTACGCCCACGCGGTGTGTTCCCCGTGGTTCAGCGTGTACATGGCTTGCGCAAACGAACGCTTCATTGGTGTTTCGCCGTCTTTGGCGAGGTTGAAACCCAGCCAGTCAGCGATTGCCAAAGAATCCGGAGTTACTGCACCAACCGAAGTCGAAGTAACGGTGCGGCCCGGTGTGTCGGTTGCCTGAATGTTGATTCCGAAGTCCCAATCGAAACCGAGGGAACAGCCGTCGAAATCGTTCAGTTCTTTTACAAGTTCCTGCATGCGCTGCAAATCTTGCGCATCAACCCACGGCCACTTTTCTTCGCGGGGTTCGGCTTGGAAAGCAGCCAAAGGAATTTCGTTGCGGCTCAACAGTTCCAGCAATTCTTCCGAAACTTTCTCGAAATCTTCGGCCAGAGTAGTTTTTTGCAGCGCGTCGATACTTGGACGAACAGCCATCGTGCCTTGCGGCGTGATGAACATGTTTTCCGCGTTACCTTTGGTACGTTCAACAACGTAACCGAATTGTTCACGCAGCGCCGGGATTTTCTTCAGCGTGGAAGCGCTGGTCGCGTAGCGCGGGATATGATCCATGTGAATTGCTTTGGTGTTGGTAATCTTGTAAGCCTTACCAGTACCCGTAACTTTCGCACGCAGAACCTGCGCGATGTACAGGGAGAACCAAGAATTCGCACGGGTCAAACTTGCACGTTCGTTGGCCGGAGTTTGCGAAACAAAATGCGCGATATCCGATTCCAGCGTGAAGCGGATCGAAGTACGAACGGTGATGTTCAGCAATTCCGATTCGGGAGTAATCTTCGGGCGTTCGCCGTTCAATTGCTCTTCGATTTTCGCATTAACTGCGGTCGGACTCAGCGCCTGTTCGTTGAACGCTGGTTTGGTGTTGCGCAGTTTTTCAGTCAGTTTTTTAACAGCGTGACTCGGCTGTTTAATCAGTTCGATTTGCAGGAACTGATCAGCGAACGGGTTGGACACAACCATGTCGGTGACGATTTCACCGGCAGTCGGCATTTTCAGGCCGGTGTGTTTCGTCCAGATTTTTTCAACGTCGCTGAATTTGGTGTTAAGCGGAACGCCACGGTGAATCATGCGCTCGCTGCTGGCAGTGGTGCCAAACAGGAACATGTGAATTTCACGCGCTGCTGCCAAAATCTTTTCGCCCATCGACGATTGCCACGTGCCTTTACGGCGCATTTCAGTCAGTGGGAAATCGTTGTTGGTTTCCAGATATTCGCTGCGACCGAGTTCGAAGTCGGACACGCCGAAATATGGCGCAGGCAGACCTTCTTTTTCAGGGTCAGCACCGGCACCCATCAGCACCACGTCGAGGCCTTCGTTATAGCGCTTCGAGCGGTAAACGTTGTGGAAGCTGTGCGCAGTACGACGCGAAGCACGCAGGAAGTTTACAACGTCTTCCTGAATGGAACCGGACGTGCGCTTCGAATGGAACACTTGCACAAAAATCGAAGAAATCAATTCTTCGTTCTGTTCGTCGGTGTTCATCGACATGACGTTTGCGCGGCCCATGCAGATACGGACGAAACGCAAAAACATGTTGAGGTTGGAAGTTACGTCGCTCAACGATTCCAGAATTGGAACCAGAAAGTTACGTTCTTTCTTCGGGTAGAAAAAGGATTCGTATTCGAGGTTTCGCGCAGGTTCCAGCGAAATGGTACGAATAGATTTTACGAATTCGGAACTGTCGTCGCCCTGTTCGTCTTCGTCATCGTCGTCGCCATCTTCATCGCCGTTCGCACGGGCGTAGGCACTCAGCTGTTCGGAAAGTTCTTCCTGCTGCTGAAGTTCCATGCGCTTTTTACGCAAAGCATCTGCGATTGGATTTTCTCGCCACTGTACACGATTCATGCGTCGTCCTCAGAAATCACGCCTTCGGTTTGAATGATGCTGGCCCACGTTGGGTTCGGCTCACGTTTTTGTTCAACCGCCAGTTTTACCAGCGCTTGAGCCATGGCGTTACGCACGTGCGGATCAGGTTCATCTGCGAAGGGTTGCAAATTGTAGAAGCTGTACAGGTTGTTGTATTCCTGCAAACGGAAAGCTTCGAGCAAACTTTCGACAGCTTCTTTCATATCGAAAGTCGGCGGGGGCAATTCCGGAACATATTCGGCGTAGGCTTCGTCTGCCAGATCCTGAATATCGTTGCGCAGCACTTCGGCCAAATGCAGAATTGCTTTCAGTTTCTGTTCAGGCGGCGCATCGCCCTTTTTGATAACGGTCAGGATACTTTCGATCCCATCCAGAGCGGTACTAAGGCTCATTGCAAGTCTCCAATTGAGGCCCTTCGCCAGACGGCTAAGAGTTCTTTTTCTAGAAGCGGGTAGTGCGGCATTTCTGTCAGAAAGAAAACCTCATATTTCAAATAGAGGTGATCGCCCTTCAGGCGCGCAATGCTGATTTTCATGTCGCGATTTAACACCACCACATTTTCCTGCCACGGCTTTACCTGTCGGATTGTTCCGGGGCAGCGATCATTTACGATGGTTACGGTTTCACCACCGCGCATTACTTTGCGGCGATCAAGTTTCAGTGAGTCCGGAAGTTCCTTTAGCACTTTCACTTGCACCATTCGATTCAACAAATAATCGAGGGTGAATCGTTGAGCCTTCATTTTCACTTGGCCCACGATTTTGAAACCGTGAACAACGTTGGTCATGTCGTCGGAATCAAACACGATTTCAAACGTATGCTTTTGCGGCTTCAGGTGATACAAAAGAAACTTGGAATGCAGCGCGCTACTGAAAGCGGCATACAGTTTATTTACAGTAAAGAAATCCTTCAAATTGTGGAGCGTTTTGACTTTTACCCCAGCCTGACGCAAAAGGATTCGAAAACCTTCTTTCAAAACTTTAGGGTCAAGCTTTTGCACATCGGGTAATTCTAAAAACGCTTCCCACGATCCGGCAAATTCCGGATCAATGTCAGGTGGCATCTTTAGCATCTTTTTTCTTCTTCGCTAGGATTAGATGTTTGGAATGTCGGCTACTGTGCTGGGCAGCATGGCAGTCGGCGCAAAGGGTACGCAGGTTGTGCATTACGGTTTGCCCACCACTGGCAACAGGGCGAATATGATCGACCTGCAAATACGTTGTGTTCGGGCATTTGGTGCATTTGTTCCCGTCGCGTTTAATCACCTTCGCACGGATTGTCATCCACTCACTGCGGTCGCCGTAAACGGTTGCAGAAGCACGACGAACTTTTGCCACGACTTTTGCTTTCTTCGGCCCGCTTGCAACACTCTTAACCCGCTTGGGGGCGACACGCGTGGGCCTCATATCAATACCTTCCGCATCCGATCCAGTGCTTTTGGATATTCTTCGGTGACAGATGCCGCCGCTTCACCCAAAGTATTTTTCAGTTTCTTTTCCACTTCCGAACGCTGGTCTTCGTTCTTAATGAACTTGGTGATTGCGCCCATCATGTGGAAATAAATATCGGTGAAAGCCTGCGCCACAATCTGCTGATACGGGCGCATCACAATCGCTTCCAGTTCGGAAATCTGTGCAGAAATATCGCGAGTGGCACGCAGGTCTGCGATCACTTCACGAATCTGCGAATAGATGGTGTTCAACGCATAAACGTCTTTGTTATAAATGCGATCTTCCATCTGTTCTTCGAGACGTTGAGCAGTCTGAATCAGTTGCTCAAAAATACGGCGAGTTTCCGCATCGTATTCATCGACCGGGGCCGGGAGGTGGACGTATTCTTCCACCGCTGCAAGCGTGGTGGCTTTGCCTTTCGCTTTCTTTTTCAACGCCGCATTTCCAGCAGGCAGCGCGATTTCTTTACTCAGCGATTTAGGGCCGGGAATCAACTGGCCTTCCAGCGCTTTCTTTTTCTTTTTCTTGATTGGATCTTGGCCGACTTTGTAGGTGTTATCTTCGATCACGATTGGTTCGTGTTTTTCGACTTTAACCTTTTTCTTTTTCTTAACGGATGGGCCACGACCTTCGTCAAGGTGTTTATTGCGAAGCTTACCGCGATCATCGACGCTAATGCCGTCGTCATCGCCGCCGCGCACTGTACGAACTTTTACCTTAGCCATGTATTCCCCCTAACCGCCGCCAAACCGACAAGAGGGGGCGCATGGCCCCCTCTTGAATTTCCCGCTTTTTGTTTAGAAGAAAACGTGACCGCGAACGCGAGTCATGAACTCTTCGAAGAATGCCGGGCGACGTGCGAAAACGCGGCTGTAGAACGAAGAGAAACGATCAACGTCAGCAGCCGATGCAACGGCGATGGAATCCTGAATTTCTTCTTCTTCCAGTTCGACGGCGCCAGCGGTAACAACGATCATTTCGCGATGCACGGTTTCGGTCTGGCCGTTCGGACGAACAACGAAAATGTCCGGGGTTGGCGAACCGTCTTCGTGGTCGATGGAAGCGCAGGCAATACCCATTTGCAGGTCAGCCGATTGCTGCGAAACGTAGGTGATAAGGTCGCCGCCTTCAACCATTGCGCGATCCTGCGAGGATTGCAGGTGCAGGTTTTTGTTGTTGAAATCGTTCACGTCGGATTTGGCAACGGCCAGCAATTGCTGCATTACCATGGTGTCGTCGGCGCAAACGGATTTAACCATTACTTCGCCGGTTGCGGTTTTGCGCAGAGTCCACAGATTTTCGTCTGCGTCCATGTACATGTTGGCCGCAACGGCCTTGTAGTTCGGGCGGTTGCCGTCGTTCAAAACAACGCGTTCGGAAACGACGCCGACGATACCTTCGAAGTGATGCAGGGTCGGTTCAGCGGCCAGCGAAACGAACGAACCGTGAATCGGAGAAACGCCTTTGAATTGCGCTTTGATACCGGCGAAAACTTGTTCAGCAGTTGCGCCAGCAGAAGCAACGGCGACAACGCGCATGAAACGGTCGTCGATTGGAAAGGCTTCGCGAATTTCTACTTTGGTTACGGCGGTTTTGCCGGAAGTAACCAGCGCATCGCGGGCTTTGGTAGCGTTGAAAGTCATGTGGTAAATCTCCAGAGGATGTATTGTTAAATTACGAATTGTTTATTCGTCAGTTAAAAGAAATTGCGGAAGAATCCGCCTGTAGATCCACGCCCCGGATAACCCGGAATACGGGTCATCGCAGTGTTCGAAATTCCGAGAATACCGAACGCACGACTTGAATCAATGAAACCACCACCCACACTGCCATCGCCGCCCAAAGCACCAGCACGGCCCAACAGTTTTTTCAGCGGTTTTACTTGGCTTTCGATTTGCGCATCAATGCGGCCCAATGCACTTTCAATTGCCGGTGTGCGGTCAACGTTCAGGCTGACAGTTTGCCCGCCGAAATCAAACGCTAACGAACCTTCTGCTAAGTTCTGCGAACCCAATGCATAGATTGCAGAACAAGTCAGCCACGCATCGAGCAAAGGCCCTTGCATGTTGGTGCCGGTAAAGTTCGTGATATTCGGAAGCAATCCGTTGAAGAAACTCAGACCACGCGAGAGATATTCCATGATATCGGATTGCGTGTATTCCAGTTCAGGAATAATGTTCGCAACCCGCGCACGGTTAATGTAATCCTCAAGCTGTCGGCTGGCCGTAAGAATCTGCGGCGTGATGGCCCACACTTTGTAAGTCAGCGTAGTTTTCGCAATCTTTCGGGCCGGGGTATGATCCACCAGCATCGTCAGAGGAAACATTTGCGGACTGCCAATAATTGCGGGCATGTCGATCACGGTTCGCTTATTCATCCGTTCGACTTTAATCGCCGGATCTTCAACGTTCCAATCTGCAAAAACCGTTTTGTTGTTGTAATACAGCGAGACGGAAAGCGTATCGCCTTCTTTCCCTTTTTTCGCTGCTGTACCTTTCGACAAATCGGCTTTCTTAGCAGGCACTGGCGGTTTGTACGTGACCGGCACCGTTAGTTGCATGCGCGTATCACGACCGCAAATGATAACCACGTCTGCTTCACGACCGAGGGTCGCGGGTTCAACTGTGATTTTCGTTCGTGCCTGATATTGCCCGGTGTCAGATTCGAATGACCAACGGGCGGTTAATTCGACCGCATCGCGCAAATCCATATTCGGGATCGGTAGGTCTGCGATCCAGTGGCCGGGCATGCTTTGATACGGCTTCGCGTAAACTTCTGCAATTACCGATTTGTCAGTATCGAATAAACGAACGAGCGGTGCCGGTGTGTTTTCCGTTGGGATTACCGGATCGTCGAAGTCATCGAAAAACTCTTCGGTGATTGAACAGGTTGCGCCTTCGTGAACGGTGGTCATTCCACAACCCCTTGAGACAGGTTTTTCGCCAACGTCTCAATATCTTGCAATGCGGATTCTTCCAAAGGCAGCAGCGCGGCTAGGCCAGCTTCCTCGGGTTCGATTTTGTTCTGCACATAACGCAGGATAAATTCGCGCAATTGATCGAGCGCTTCCCCTTCGTACTGTGCGTAATACTTACTGCGTCGGCGCATTGGCAGATTCGGTGCAATAAAGCGGACGTAATATTCAATGAATTTCGGCGTCCATTCTACGTGCAGCAAATCGGGCATTCGCTTCCAGAAATCCAGAACGTATTTCCAATCCTCCATCGCCGTATAAAACATGGCGCGAGGAATATTCTGGTACAGGAGTTTTCCAGCAGTGGATTCAACGCCACCGGTATAACCGTTCATTTGTCGAATAATCGCTTTCGTGTATCCGCCAGCAATGTCGTACAAATACCGCTGATCACGTTCCATCATTTGCTGCATGCGCGCACGTGTCAGGATGTTCAACGGAATCGAAATGCTAATGAAATCTGCGGACTGATTATCTGACGTTCCCCAAATGGCGGTGTAGCCACGCATCCACGTTTGATGCGCAACCTTTTCCACATCGGCATTATTGCGAAGTGTCCGGGCGAACGTGAACACAAGGCCAGTGCGCCGGACTTCTTTCGGGGGCATATCGACAAGGCCCACGCTCATGTTGTTGTACATCGACCAGATGTTCACCAACGTAAACGAGGTTTTAAAGATGAACGCCATCGGCGTTTTCTTCAATGATTCTTCGACATAATCGAGAACCATTTTAATGTCGATCAGGTAACGGTCGGTGTTATAGGTGGTGATGTAATTATCGCCGCCACGGGGCCAAGCCGAAAGACGAAAATCTAACGGCTTGGAAATGAAGTAGTGCAATTACTTCAGCGTCAGGCTGTAGGAGTGAACGTTCTGGTCAATGTTGCGCAGCGAACGCACATAACCTTTCTTCAACAGCGCTTTGACTTGCGGCAGGCCGTCGAAGATCCGGATAACCTGCGCCTGAATCTCACGATCATCGTCAGGGAATTCCAGAATAACTTCGTTCTCTTCCACGTTAACGCCGGATACGCCTTCGATGGCGGAAAGCCGCGTGGTGACTTCGGTCGCGTCGAGATTGAGGTCTGCTTTGGTGGCAAACATCACAACGTCATGGCGAGCGATTTCGCGGTCGATATCTTTGACGAAATTCTTCGCGATTGCAGCGGTGTTTTCGCCTTTGATTTCGGTGCCGAGGTTGTACAGGTACGGCAGCGCCACACGATCCAGAATGTTCACGTAGGTGCGAATTGCGAACGCGCTTTCGGTTGGTTCCAGACGCGCAGTAACCACGACGACCAGCGCCTTGTGGAAACCTTCGCTGAAATTGCGCCAGTGCGTAACGTCGCAGTTCAACACGAAATCAATACCGCCGTCAGCGGCACCGACGTTGATGTAATAGGCGAGTTCGTCTTCTGCTTCGTCGCCTTCAGCACGATTTTCAACGTGCGTTTTTTCCATGCCGTCGAAATACTTCTGAATGCGCTTGAACAGATCGCCAACTTCGTCAGGCATTACGTTGTCGGACATTTCCGACATTGCGTGCAGCGCTTCGGCGTAAACTTCAGCCAATGCGTTGCGGTTTTTGATCATGTCTTTGACCAGCGCTTTCATGCCTTCGTTTTCGGTGGCACTGCACTTGTCGATAATGGCGTCGAGTTCGTCAATCGCACCACGCATTTCGAGGGCGTCGATATTCTTTTGCAGCTGACGCGGGCCGGGCATCTTGATCTTTTGAACAGTCAGGCCATAACCGCCAGCGCCGCCTTTGCTATCGGAACCGCCGCGAACTTCGCGAACCTTTACCGAACTTGCAGTGGCTACTTTCGAGCGGAAAGCTTTACCGAAAAAGATACGCAACAGGCTGGTGAATTTCGACAGCAGACGACGGTACGAAGACTTTCGTTTGCTGTAGTATTTTGCAGCCTGTTCCGGCGTCATACGCTGGATGAAACTCAGGTCTTGTTTCATTTAGGATTCCATGATTGTGTTGAGTTTGTCTTTTTCTGTTTTGCCAACGTTGAGTAACTTCGTCAGCTTATTCAGGGATCGCACATCGTAGATTTTCCGACGGCCCACGATGAAGGAAATCATGAAATTGTTTCCATACTGCGACACGCGATGGATGATATCGGTGTTTGGCAAATTCACAGCCCGGCGCAGGTACGGCAATACGCGGGTCAGGAACTTATTGATATCTTCCGGCTTCACAAACGGTTTCAACACAACGTTTAGGCGGTCGTCAGTTACATCGACGCTTTTCACCAGTTTGGAAGCGAGCAATTTATCGTCTTTCGGCACCGGTTTGTCGATGTAATCGAAATCGGAAAGGTTGCCCATGATGTAGGTCTGCACGTCCTTTGCCGAATCAACGCCGGTTTCTTCGGACAATACAAACGGGGAATCAGGAATTGCAATGCGGTATTGCCCGCCGTACAGCGTGAGCTTAACGGTGATTGGCCCGCTAACGAATCCGTTTTTGTCCTGCACACCATTGTCTGTCCGGAAACAAATCATTTGGTATTCAGGCAAACGGATATGCAATTGCGTTGTGTGGCTGATCTTCGAAAGGAAACGATACACAATTTCCGACAGATAATTGAGGTGTTTATCCATTCGGCTGGAACAAACGCTATCAATCAAATCCATCAAAGTCTTTTGGAATGCGCGGATGTTCTGTTGCTGTGCGGCAATCATTTGGAAACAGCGATCACGTTTCGAATCGCTGAAGTCTTGAGCGACGGTGCGCGCACAACGAAGTTCCACCAATGAATCGACGCAGAATGTCAGAGCTTCCACACCATCGGATACCTTGAGGAATGGCAGCTTCTTTTGGTTGAATTTCGAAACCAAAACGCTGGTAGCCGTGTTGATCCGGGTTAATACCGTTACGACTTCGTTTGCGTTTCGGGCATTTTTAAGATCAATGATATTTGGGTTATCATCAATGTATTTTGATTGTATTTGCAATGCACGTACACCCGAATATGTGGATATACAATTAAATTATGGTCTAGATAGCAAAAAACCCGTCTCCCCTTTTACAGAGAGACGGGTTTTTTGTTTGAATCAAACTGCGAATCAGGTATTAGCTGAAACGAGCTTTTGGAACGGCACCACCGGTTTTCTTACCGGCTGCTGCTTTGGCCGGAGCGGCTTTAGCGCTAGGCGCTTTGGCTGCTGGCTTTTTCGCGGCTGCGGCTTTGGTCGGTGCTTTCGCGGCTGGCTTTTTGGCGGAAGTTTTACCGGCAGTTTTACCTGCGGTTTTGCTACCGGCTGGAGCCTTGGCGGATTTCTTTTCAGCCGATTTGGCCGGGGCTTTTGCAGCGGCTTTCACCGGTGCTTTAGCTTCGGTTTCTTTCGGCTTGTTTTTCGAACCAGCCGGACGGCCACGCTTTTTGGCTACAGGAGCTTCAGCGGCTGGCGCTTTGGCTGCTGGCTTTTTAGCGGCGGCTTTTTTGG
>Ga0247818_10000626_pt1 | contig 22197 bp, 9 predicted proteins | sample 13C_Glucose_Day1_FD_192424 | JGI IMG/M metagenome (GOLD analysis project Ga0247818, IMG submission 192424) | Soil microbial communities from agricultural site in Penn Yan, New York, United States - 13C_Glucose_Day1 | ecosystem: Environmental > Terrestrial > Soil > Agricultural land | place: USA... | reverse complement strand
TCGCCCGGGCCGCCGAGGCGGTCGCCACGTGCTCCACCGTCAGGCCCTGAGCGGTGAGGCCGGCGACAATGCCGCTGGCGATCAGCTCATCGTCTTCGCAAACCAGTACGTGCATGGGAGCTCCCTGAGCAAAAACATGAGTGGAACAGGTGAGGATTAAGGCCAAATTATGACGGCTGCTTATACCGACGAGAAGCGCCTTCGGAAAAAACTTAGCCGCCGACCCGGGTCGCTCACAACTATAGATGAACTTTGTATTTATTACTGCACCCACCACACACACTTCAGTTTCAATTCGACACACAGCCACTATAAAAAACCATTCCCAACATAAAACCCGACCTTTAATGTGATGCCAACAAACAGCAACAATGACACGATCAAGAATCCAGAAAAAACCGCCTCAACAAGAAGACACATCTCAACTCAGCGAAAGGACTCACCCATGAAAGTATTAAAAAATTTCGTCTCCGTCGATTGGCGTTCGGGGAGAGACCGCATTTACTTCTTCTTCAAAGATGACAATACGTACAGCCTGTTCGATATCGGTGACGACGCTACTCCGGATGAATACCCTACGCCGGTCAATTACGACAACTGGCACACCTTTCACAAGCACGTTAAACATCTGCGATTTGGATTCACGACCACCGATATTGAAAACGAACCTTCAGGTGGACTTGACCAGGACTTTCTTTGGCTCTTCTACTATGAAGGAAGTACCCCCATGGTCTGCAAGTACGACCAGGATACCGACAAGGTTATCAGAAACTATCGCGTGGACTCTTCAGTATGGCACACCCTCCTTCCTTACTTTGATCGTATCGTTGCAGGCGTATGGTGGCGAACGTATGCACCAGGCATCAAGGGGAAATTTCGATTTCTTATGAATGATGGCAACTCACTATTTCTTGATCTGAATTTACCGCAACGCCGAGCCCATTTTAATGAAGGAATACATGAACTGGAATTAAAGCCCATTACCAACACCACATGGCCTGGCCTTCAACCCTACAAGCATCGAATTATCAGCGCGGCACAAAACGATCGAACATTTGCCGACAGTTACCTGTATATCTTCCTGACCGACAACGAGTATGTCACCTATAACATCCCTGAAGACAAACTCGCACACGGCCTGAAAAAAATCGATGACCACACTTGGCCCGGACTGCTACGCGACTGAGCTTTCAATGTCCCTGGCGGCAATGCGCGGCGGTTAATCATCGGTTAATCGCCGCCCGCCATTGTGCACCTCACTTGCACAGGGACAAGGCTTACCCATGCGTCGACTGTTTCTATTTTTCGTTCTCCTGATCTCGGGTCTGGCCCAGGCCGGGACCAATCCGTTCGAAACCAAACCCGACTTTCTTCCCGTCGGCAAAGCGTTCGTCTTCACCTCTGAACGCCTGGAGTCCGGTGAAACCCAGCTCTACTGGCAGATCGCCGATGGCTACTACCTGTACCAGCAACGCCTTAAAGTCGACGGATTGCCTGCAGAATACAAACCCGCCTTACCTGAGGGCGAATCTCATAGCGACGAGTTCTTTGGCGAGCAGCAGGTCTATCGCCAAGGCCTGGAACTGAAGATCCCGGCGGGCGCCACGGGTCAGATCAAGGTGGGTTTCCAGGGTTGCGCCGATGCCGGCCTGTGTTACCCGCCGCAAACCCAAGTGGTGGATCTGGGTGGAAACGCTGCGGCATCGGCCGTTGGCGAAGCACCTGATCAAGCCTTGGCCAGCGGCCTGCAACAGCGGGCACTGGGCTGGAGCCTGCTGGTGTTCTTCGGCCTGGGGCTGCTGCTGGCCTTCACCCCTTGCACCCTGCCCATGCTGCCGATCCTGGCCGGTTTGATTGTCGGCAGTGGCGCCACACCCCGACGCGGGTTTGCCCTGGCCAGCAGCTATGTGATCTGCATGGCGCTGGTGTATGCGGCGATGGGTGTGCTGGCGGCCCTGCTTGGCGCCAATCTGCAGGCATTGCTGCAGAACCCCTGGTTGCTGGGCAGCTTCGCCACGGTGTTTGTGCTGCTGGCGTTGCCGATGTTCGGCTTCTTCGAGTTGCAATTACCGGTGGCCGTGCGGGATCGCCTGGAGAACGTTTCTCGCAACCAGCGCGGCGGCAGTCTCTTTGGCGCTGGCGTCCTGGGGGCCGTCTCCGGTTTGCTGGTGGGTCCGTGCATGACCGCTCCGCTGGCGGGCGCCCTGCTCTACATCGCGCAAAGCGGCAATGCGTTGCATGGCGGGCTGATACTGTTCGCCATGGGCATCGGCATCGGCGTACCGCTGCTGTTGCTGGTGACGGTGGGCAATCGTTTCATGCCTAAACCCGGCGCGTGGATGAACCTGCTCAAAGGCGTGTTCGGTTTCCTGTTCCTCGCCACTGCGCTGCTGATGCTGCGTCCGGTGCTGGCTGAACCCCTGTGGGTCGGGCTGTGGGGTGCATTGTTGTTGATCGCCGCCTACAGTGCCTGGAAACAGTCGGATGGGTTCGGGCGCGTCGCACACCTGTTCGGTGCCAGTTCGCTATTGCTCGGCTTATGGGGCAGCCTGCTGATGATCGGTGCCGCCGGCGGCAGCGATGATCCGTTCAAACCGTTGCAGGTCTACAGTGCAACAAACCCGGGCAGCGCCACAAGCCCTGTCGGTCATGACGCCTTCACCACCATCAACGACCCCGCCGCCCTGCAACGGGAGCTCGATGCGGCTCAGGCACAAGGCCAATGGGTGCTGCTGGACTACTATGCCGACTGGTGCGTGTCGTGCAAGGTCATGGAAAAACAGGTATTCGGCAAAGCCCATGTGCTGCAAGCCTTGAGCGATGTGCGCTTGCTACGGCTCGATGTCACCGCCGACAATGCCGCCAGCCGCGAACTGCTCGCCCGCTATAAAGTGCCGGGGCCACCGAGCCTGTTGTGGATCGGTGCCGACGGCATCGAGCGCCGCAGTCAGCGCATCACCGGCGAGGTCGATGCCGACACCTTCCTGCAACGTTGGACCACCACCCGAGACGCCCGTTAATGCTGACTTTTACCCTCGGTACCTTTGCCATTGCGCTTAATCACCTGCTGCTGATCAGTGCCTTGGCGCTGGCGACCTTTGTCGGCTGGCGGGTGGCCAAGCGCGGTGGCGAGAATCCCGAGTCGGCGCTGTTCAGCTTGTTCCTGCTGGGCATGCTGGCGGCGCGAGTAGGGTTTGTCGCCGTTTACTGGACCCATTATCGGGACGATCCGTGGCAGATGATCGACCTGCGTGACGGCGGTTTCCTCGCCTGGCCAGGCGTGATCGTGCTGCTGCTCGCGGCCTTGTATCGAGGCTGGCGTCGCCCCGGCTTGCGCCGCCCACTGGGATTTGGCGTGGCCAGCGGTCTGGCGTTCTGGTTGCTGGCGACGTTTTCCCTGACGATTTACGAGCAAGGCACACGCCTGCCGGAAATCACCCTGCGCAATGCCGCCGGTGAAACCGTGCAGCTGGCCGACTACAAGGGCGGCCCGCTGGTGATCAATCTCTGGGCCACCTGGTGCCCGCCGTGTCGCCGGGAAATGCCGGTGCTGGAAGATGCCCAGCAACAGCGCCCGGACCTGACCTTCCTGTTCGTCAACCAGGCCGAAAGCATGCAAAGTGTCAGCACCTATCTGGAAACCCAGGGCCTGAGCCTGTCCAACGTCCTGTTCGATGGTGGCGGCCGATTGGGCCAGGCCGTCGGCTCCATGGCATTGCCGACTACGCTGTTCTATAGCCCCGAAGGTCGCTTGCTGGGCAGCCATCTGGGAGAACTGTCGGAAGCCAGCCTGGCCCGCGCCCTGGAAAGCTTCGACACCTCTAATCCTGCCACACCAGCCACTTCTTCAAGGAAACCGCCATGCCCCGCCTCCGCCACCTGCTGACACTGGCCCTGGGTGCCACCCTATTGCACCTGCCGTCGGTGCAGGCTGCCGAAGAACTGCCCGAAGCGATCAAAAAGATCGAAGCCAAAGGTGCGAAAATCGTCGGCCAATTCGATGCCCCCGACGGTTTGCGCGGCTATGCGGCGCAGTACCAGAACCGGGGCATGGCACTGTACCTGACCCCGGATGGCAAGCATGTCCTGCTGGGCAATCTGTATGACGCCGAGGGTAATGACCTGAGCAGCGCGCCATTGCAGAAACTGGTGTACGCCCCCATGGCAAAAGAAATCTGGGGCAAAATGGAAACCAGCCACTGGATCGCTGACGGCAAAAAAGACGCACCGCGGGTCGTCTATATGTTCAGCGACCCAAACTGCCCTTACTGCAATATGTTCTGGGAACAGGCGCGGCCGTGGGTGAAGGCCGGCAAGGTGCAGTTGCGCCATATCATGGTCGGCATCATCCGTGAAGACAGCCCGGGCAAATCGGCGGCGCTGCTGGCTGCCAAGGACCCGCAGAAAGCCTTGCAGGACCATGAAGGCGCCGGCAAGGGCAGCTCGCTCAAGGCCTTGAAAGAAGTGCCGCCGGCGATTCAGGCGAAGCTGGCGGCGAACATGCAGTTGATGGAAGAGCTGGAATTGTCTGCGACACCGGCGATTTTCTATATGGATGACAAGGGTGAGCTGCAACAGCAGCAGGGTGCGCCGTCGCCGGACAAGTTGGTGAAGATTCTCGGGCCCAAATAAGCAAGATCAAAAAATCGCAGCCCCCCTGTAGGAGCGAGCTTGCTCGCGAAAAACTAAAGGGCAACGCGTACATCCTGAAAGAACGCGTTATCGTTGACGACCATCGCGAGCAAGCTCGCTCCTACAGGGGGGCTGCGATCTTTTTTCAATGCTCCGCTGAATTGCGCTGGGCCAAAAACGTCAGCAGTTCATCTGTAACGAACCGCGCATTCTCCAGATTCGAGATATGCCCCGCCTCCGGCACCAGCACATAGGGGCAACCGATCAACTCGGCCATTTCCCGGGTTTCCGCCGGTGGTCGTGGTTGATCCTGGTCCCCACACATCAGCAGCGTGGTGTCCGCGTCCAGCTCGCCCAGACGCGGCAGCAGATCGTCCCGGCCAAACGTGATCCGTCCCATTGGCACGATGCTTTGGCGCAGACGATCCGATGGCAGCGCCGCCAACGACGCGCGGAATTCCTGATACAGCGCCGACTCCCGGTCGATATCGGGATGAAAGAAGATCGGCACAATGGTATCCAGCAGCTGTGGCGTTATCACGCCGATTTCTTCGATCTGCTTTAACAATGAGAAATAATAATCGCGAGTCGGCTCGGGCTCTTCACCTAGATAGGTGTCCATCAGGACCAGGCCGTTGATTCGCCCGGGCGCCGATAAAGCCAGGCGCGCGCCCCACATACCGCCGACCGAAAGCCCTACCAGGGTGACGCGTTCGATGTCCAGATGATCGAGCAAGGCCAATCCCTGGCGAGCGATGTCGTCCAGTGAAGTGGTTGCAGGCGGTTTTGGCCCGGATAGGCCATGCCCCCACAGGTCCGGGGCGATCACCCTGTATTGTTGCGACAGGGCGGCAATCTGCGGCGCCCACATGGCCTGGTCCCAGAGATAGCTTCCGGCAAGCAGCGCTGCCGGGCCTGTGCCTTGATCGATGTAGTGCAGCGGTTGTCCGTCTATGGTTACGAAGGGCATGACTGTTTCCTTGGTGAAATGGGATTCACTTAAAGAGCAGGGGCAGCCTGAGCTGGGCGGAAATGGCAGTCAACGCGCAAATATGCGCAAAATGTGCCGGCCCCTTCGTCGGAACGCCGCCCGGAGCGGGCTTGCTCCGGGCGGCGTTCCGACGAAGAGGCTCTTACAGATGCTGGAGAACTACAGCCCCTCCAACTCCGCCATCAGATCATTCAACCGATCCACCTTCTCCTCGGTGATGTCACTCGCCGCCAACCCGTCGATATGTTCGGCCAATTCCTCCACCGTGCTGCACTCAAACATCGCGCGCAGCGGCACATCGCGTTGCAAGGTTTTCTGCACCCGCGAAGCAATCTGCGTCGCCAGCAGCGAATGCCCACCCAGTTCGAAGAAGTTGTCGCGAATGCCGACCTTCTCGACCTTCAGCACTTCGGCCCAGATATCAGCCAACGTCTGCTCCAGCGTATTACGCGGTGCCTGGTAATCCTGGCTCTGCAACTGACCGATCTCCAGCGCCGGCAGGGCCTTGCGATCGAGTTTGCCGTTGGCGTTGAGCGGCATCCGCTCGAGCCACAGCCAATGCAGCGGCACCATGTATTCCGGCAGCTCGGCGCGCAGGCGTTGCTTGATGCGCTCAAGGTGTTCGCTCGGATCCTGCGCCGAGTCAGCCGCAACCAGGTAACCCACCAGATGCTTGCCGTTCACCCCTTCCTGCACGCCGACCGCCGCTTCACGGACCTCCGGTTGCTCATGCAGACGGGCTTCGATTTCACCCAACTCGATGCGGTAACCGCGAATCTTCACCTGGTGGTCGATGCGCCCGACGTATTCCAGCACGCCGTCGCTGCGACGACGGGCCAGGTCACCGGTGCGATACAGGCGATCTGCACCAAACGGGTTCGGCACGAACACCTGCGCAGTGCGCATCGGGTCGCTGACATAACCGCGGCCCACCCCGGTGCCTGCGACGCACAACTCGCCCACCGCCCCCAAGGGCACCAAATCCAGCGCGCCATCGAGCAGGTACAAACGGTTGTTGTCGGTCGGCGTACCGATCGGCAAATAGCTGCCGCGCGTCGACGCCAGGTCCACGCGGAAGAAGGCCACGTCATCCGAGCACTCTGCCGGGCCATAGGCATTCACCAGTCCGATATCCGGGTAGCGCAGCAGCCATTGATGCGCCAGTTCCGGCGGCATCGCTTCGCCGGTCGGCAGCATCCAGCGCAGACCGTCCAGGCTCATGCGTTCCTGGGCGAGCATGCCCTGGATCAGCGACGGCACGCTTTCCAGCACGGTGATGCCCTGGCTCTGCACATGGGCCAGCAAACCTTGCGGGTCATGGGCGATGGTGTTCGGCACGATGTCCACCCGCGCCCCGAACAGCGGTGCGGCAAGGAACTGCCAAACCGAAATGTCGAAGCTCTGCGAGGCGGTCTGGGCGATCACGTCGGCATCGCTCAGGTTCAGGTACGGCACTTTGCTCAGCTGGTTGTTGAGCATGCCGCGCTGCTCGACCATCACCCCCTTCGGCAGACCGGTAGAACCCGAGGTGTAGATCACGTAGGCGAGATTGTCCGGACCGCTGTAGATACCAGGATTCATCAGCGAAACATCGCTCGCTTGCACCTCTTCCCAGACCAGCAACTTCGGACGATTGGCGCACCCGAACTCATCGAGCAATGCCATGGCCTGCTCGCGGCAAGCTTGAGTGCAGACCAGCAACGGCGTGCGGCTCAGGTCGATGATCCGGCTCAAACGCTGACTCGGCAGTCCCGGGTCCAGCGGCAGGTAACCGGCGCCGGCCTTGAAGCTGCCGATGATCATGCCCAGCAGATCGAGGTTACGTTCGGCCAGCAACGCCACCGGTTGATCCAGCCCGACACCGGCCGCGACCAGCGCATGGCCGAGGCGGTTGCTGCGCTGGTTCAGCTCAAGGTAACTGTGTTGCCGATCCAGGCAGCTGGCGGCCATCCGCTGCGGATGCCGGGTCACCTGCGCTTCGAACAACTCGACGTAACTCTGCTCCAGCGGATAATCGTGCTCGCTCTGGTTGCAGCCATGGATCAGGAAGTCCTGTTCCTCGGCACCCAACAGCGGCAAATCGGCCATGTCGCCATGGAAGCCTTCGACCAGCGCCAGCAGCAAACGCTTGAACTCGCCAAGCATGCGCTCGATGGTCGACTCGTCGAAATAACGCTGGTCGTAGGACAGGTGCAAGCCCAGGTCATCGCCCGGGTAGCACACCGCCGTCAGCGGGAAGTTGGTGTGGGTACGGCCCGAATCCGAGGTCGCGTTGAGGCTTTGCGCACGGTCCAGTACCGAGACTTCCACCGGGGCGTTTTCGAACACGAACAGGCTGTCGAACAACGGCTGGCCCTTGGGCAGTTCGCTGTTTTCCTGAATGTTCACCAGTGGCAGGTACTCGTACTCGCGCAGCTGCATGTTGCTGTCGAGCAAGCCGCTCAGCCACTGGCGCACGCTGCAGCGCTGGTCGTCTTCCGGCATCTTCACCCGCAGCGCGATGCTGTTGATGAACAGGCCGACGGTGCGCTGCATCTGCGGCATTTCCACCGGGCGCCCGGCCACAGTGACGCCGAACAGCACGTCGCGATCACCGCTCAAACGCCGCAATACCAAGGCCCACGCCGCCTGGGCGAAGGTGTTGATGGTCAGCTGATGCGCCTGGGCCAGTTCGCGCAGTCGGGCGCCGTCACGGGCATCGAGACGGGTGTAGCGGTCGCCGACGAGCATGCCGCCGCTGTCACCGGCGTGTTCGCGCAGGAACGGCCGGTCGCTCGGAATCGGCGTGGTGCGTTCGAAGCCTTGCAGGTTGTGCTTCCACCACTGCCGTGCCTCGGCCAGGCTCTGGCGTTGCAGCCAGCCGATGTAGTCGCGATAACGCGGTGGCACGGCCAACTGCGCTTCCCGGCCTTCGCCAAGGGCGCTGTAGATTTCGAAGAAGTCGTTCATCAACAGCGAACGGCACCAGGCATCGATCAGGATGTGGTGATTGCTCATCATGAACCAGTAGCGCCCCTCGCCGACCTTGATCAGACGCAGGTGGAAAGGTGCCTGGTTGAGCAGATCGAAACCGGCCTCGCGCTCGCTTTTGAGCAGTGCCTGCAACTTCGGCTCTTGCCCGGCCTCGGCGATAGCGCTCCAGTCCAGATACTCGATCGGGGTGCTGCCCGGTTTGTGGATCACTTGCAGCATGTCTTCGCCGACGTTCCAACAGAACGACGCACGCAAGGCTTCATGACGGGCGATCACCGCCTGCCAGGCCTGGGCGAAACGCTGCGGGTCGAGCTCGCTGTTGATGCGGTAACGGTCCTGCATGTAGTAGAGGCCGGTGCCCGGTTCCAGCAGGGTGTGCAGCAGCATGCCTTCCTGCATCGGCGTCAGCGGGTACACGTCTTCAATGACCGCAGCCGGCACCGGTAGCGCATCGAGTTGCGGCTGGGTCAGCCTGGCCAGCGGGAAGTCCGACGGCGTCAGGCCGCCCGCGTCGTCTTGCAGGCAATGCTCGACCAGGCTCTGCAATTCGCCGAGGTAAGCGTCCGCCAAATCGGTGATGGTTTGCCGATCATGGCGTTCGGCGCTGAAGGTCCAGCGCAGCACCAGCTCACCGCCGTATACCTGACTGTCGACGCTCAGCTCGTTGGGCAGCGGCGCTTTCGGATCGTGTGCGGCGCCGACCGGCTCATCCAGCGGACGGAACAACGCATCGTTGCCGAAGCTCTGGTCGAATTGGCCGAGGTAGTTGAAGGTGATCGGCGCCACCGGCAGTGCAGCCATGGACTGGCGGCACTGATCATCGGCCAGGTAGCGCAATACACCGTATCCCAGACCCTTATGTGGCACCGCGCGCAATTGTTCTTTGATCGCCTTGATCGAGGCGCCCTGCTCTTGCATCGGCATCAGGCGCAGCGGATAAGCACTGGTGAACCAGCCAACGGTGCGGGTCAGGTCGATCTCGTCGAACAGGGTTTCGCGGCCGTGGCCTTCGAGCTGAACAAGCGCCGATTGTTGCCCGCTCCAGCGGCACAACACCCGCGCCAAGGCTGTCAGCAACAGGTCGTTGACCTGGGTGCGATAGGCACTCGGCACCTGTTGCAGCAATTGCCGGGTGCGCTCGCCGTCAAGGCGTACGCTGACGGTTTGCGCATGGCGATTCTGCCGACCGCCCTCGGGACGTTCGCACGGCAAATCAGCGGTCGGCCCCGCCAGTTGCGACTGCCACCAGCCCAGTTCTTCGCGCAGGGATTCGCTGCCGGCATACGCCTGCAGGCGTGCGGACCACTCCTTGAAGGCACTGGTTTTCGCCGGCAATTTGACCGACTGGTGCGTGGCCAGTTGGCGATAAGCGGTTTGCAGATCGTCCAGCAGCACCCGCCAGGAAACCCCGTCCACCACCAGGTGATGAATGACGATGAACAGCCGTTGCTGGTCGCCGGGCGCATCGACCAGCAGTGCGCGCACCAGCGGGCCCTGTTCGAGGTCGAGGCTGCGCTGGGCATCGGCAAACAGTGCGGTGCATTTATCCATGGAGGGCACGCGCACTTGCCAGAGCACCGGTGTGTCGCAGGCCGGCTGGTGTTCGGCGGTCCATTGCCCTGGGACTTCAGCGAAACGCAGGCGCAAGGCGTCGTGCTGTTCGATCACGGCCAGCAGCGCCGCTTCAAGGCAATGGGGTTCCAGGGGCACCGTCGGTTCCAGCAGCAATGCCTGGTTCCAGTGCTGACGCTGCGGGATTTCAGTGTCGAAGAACCAGTGCTGGATCGGCGTCAACCGCGACTCGCCGGTGATCAGACCTTGTTCAGCGCGCAGCTGCTCGACACGGGTCGCCACGGCGGCCAGGGTCTGCACGGTCTGGTGCTGGAACAAGTCCCGCGGGCTGAAGTGGATGCCCTGCTGGCGGGCCCGGCTGACCACCTGGATCGACAGAATCGAGTCGCCACCCAGTTCGAAGAAGTTGTCGTTGAGCCCCACCTGCCCGACGTTCAGGACCTCGCACCAGATGTCGGCCAGGGTCAGTTCAAGCGCGTTGCTCGGCGCCACGTACTGTTGGCGGTTCAGTTCTGGATCCGGTGCCGGCAGTGCGCGGCGGTCGAGTTTGCCGTTGGCGGTCAGCGGCCATTGAGCCAGCAGGATCAGGTGCGTGGGCACCATGTAGTCCGGCAGTTGCGACTTGAGGTGAACCTTGAGGGATTCGCGCAGTTCGGCTTGTTGCGTTTCGTCCTGTTCGGCGAACTCGGTGACAACGTAGCCGACCAGTTGCTTGCCACTGGGTGCATCGAGCGCCAACACCACCGCCTCACGGACCGCTGTGTGTTCCAGCAGTCGGGTTTCGATTTCGCCCAGCTCGATGCGGAACCCGCGAATTTTCACTTGATGGTCAATGCGCCCAAGGTATTCCACCAGACCATCGGCGCGCTGACGCACCAGGTCGCCGGTGCGGTACAGACGCCCGCCATCGGCGGCGAACGGATCGGCGACAAAACGCTCGGCCGTCATCCCCGGACGCTGGTGATAACCCTGGGCCAGACCGGCGCCGCCGACATACAACTCCCCCGTCGCGCCCTGCGGCACCAGCGCCAGGTCGGCGTCGAGGATGTAAGCCACGCGAGCGCCGATCACACTGCCGATCGGCACGCTGCCCAGGCCTTCTGCCAACTGTTCCGGCGCCAGGCTGGCCAGCGGCATGACCACGGTTTCGGTCGGGCCGTAGGCGTTGAAGAACAGGCTCGGCTTGAACGCCGCGCGGATTCGCTGCAGGTGTTCGCCGGTCAAAGCTTCGCCGCCGGTGATGCACATGCGCACCGGTAGCGTCTCGTTCCGGGTCGCCAGCCATTGGGCCAACTGGCTGCCGTAGCTCGGGGTGAAGCCGAGGATGTTGATGTGGTGACGGCGGATCAGACCGCAGATTTCTTCCGCGTCCCACTGGCCTTGGGCACGCAGGACAACCTGGGCGCCGCTCAACAAAGGCACGAGCAAACGTTCGGTGGCCGCGTCGAAGTTGATCGAATAGAAGTGCAGCTCGCAATCGTCCGGGCGCATGCCGAAACGTTCGATCACGGCGCGGCAGTGCATGGCGATTTCGCCGTGGGACACCACCACGCCTTTGGGTTTGCCGGTGGAGCCGGAGGTGTAGATCAGATAGGCCTGATGTTGCGGCAGGCTGATAAATGGCAGCTCGCTGGCGGGATAGTCGAGCAGCCCGGCAGAGTCTTCTTCCAGGCACCAGCGGGCGACAGTGGAAGGCAACTCACCCAGTGCGTCGAACATCGCCGCATCGCTGAGCAGCAAACCGATGCCGCTGTCTTCGATCATGTAGTGCAGACGATCCAGCGGGTATTCCGGGTCCAGCGGCACGTAGGCGCCGCCTGCCTTGAGGATCGCCAGCAGGCCGACGACCATTTCCAGCGAACGCTCAAGCGCCAGGCCCACCCGGACCTGAGGGCCGACCCCACGTTCGCGGAGCATCCAGGCCAGGCGATTGGCGCGGCTGTCGAGTTCGGCGTAGCTCAGGGTTTTGCCGGCAAAGGTCAGTGCCGGAGCATCCTTGCGCACCAGCGCCTGCTCGCTGAACAGATGATGAATACACTGATCCAGGCGATGCTCGCCCGGTTCGACGCCGAGGCTGTCGAGCAGGTGTTGCTGTTCGCTCGCGTCCAGCAACGGCAGCTCACTGAGGCGCTGTTGCGGATCGACCAGCAGCGCTTCGAGCACATTGCGCCAATGCCCGGCCATGCGCGCAATGCGCGGTTCGTCGAACAGGTCGGTGCTGTAGGTCAGGCAGCAACCCAGGCGGTGATCGAGATCGGTGACTTCCAGGTTGAGGTCGAACTTGGTCGCCCGGGCATCGTTGGCCAGGTACTCGACGGTCATGCCGGCCAGGGTACGGCTCTGCTGGAATTCCCAGCGTTGCACGTTGCACATCACCTGGAACAGCGGGTTGTACGCAGCGCTGCGCGGTGGCTGCAAGGCCTCGACCAGATGGTCGAATGGCAGGTCCTGATGGGATTGGCCCTCGATCACCGTGTGGCGAATCTGCTCGAACAACTCGCCGACGGACATCTGGCCGTCGAGCTGGCAGCGCAGTACCTGGGTGTTGAGAAACGCACCGATCAACCCTTCGCTTTCCGGACGGATCCGGTTGGCGACAGGGGCACCGATGCGCAGGTCGCTCTGGCCGCTGTAGCGGTACAGCAGCACGGCCAGCGCGGCAGTCATGGTCATGAACAGGGTCAGGCCGTGGTCTGCGTTGAAGGCGCGAACCCGGGCGGCAAGCTCATCGCTGAGGTCGAAACGAAACAGTTCGCCCTGATGACTTTGCACCGGCGGCCGCGGACGGTCGGCGGGCAGTTCCAGCAGCGGATGTTCGCGCCCCAGTTGTGCGGTCCAGTAGTCGAGCTGGCGCTGGCGTTCGCCGGACTCCAGCCACTGGCGCTGCCACACGCTGTAATCCAGGTACTGCACCGGCAGTGGTGCCAGCGGCGATTCGCGGTCCTCGACAAAGGCTTCGTACAGCGCGCTCAGTTCCCGGGCGAAAATGTCCATCGCCCAGCCTTCGGTGACGATGTGGTGCAGGGTCAGCACCAGGTAGTGTTCCTGTTCGGCGGTCTTGACCAGGCAGGCGCGCAGCAGCGGTCCCGTTTCCAGATCGAACGGCGTGTGGGCTTCGCTGTCGGCCAGTTGCTGCACCCGTTGCTCACGGCTGTCGGCATCCAGCGCAGAGAAATCCTTGCAGTCCATGCGCAGGCCTGTTTCTGCATGAACCTGTTGCCGGGCCACGCCGTCAACGCTCGGGAAGGTCGTGCGCAGGGTTTCGTGGCGCATGATCAGCGCCTGCAACGCCGCTTCAAAACGCCCGACGTCGAGTACCCCACGCAGCCGCGCCATGCCCCCGACGTTGTAGGCCGGGCTGTCCGGTTCCATCTGCCAGAGGAACCACATGCGTTGCTGGGAATAGGACAACGGCACCGCCTGGCTCCGGTCGACTGTCTCGATCGGTGGCTGTTTGTTGGTGTTGCCGCTGGCCTGAATCGACTGCACCTGTTCGGCAAACGCGCCCAGTTCACTGTGCTCGAACAGCGCCCGTAGCGGCAACTCGACGTCGCAGGCCTGGCGGGTGCGGGAAATGATTTGCGTGGCCAGCAGCGAGTGGCCGCCGAGGGCGAAGAAATCGTCGCGCAGACCGATCTGCGCAAGGCCCAGGACCTCGCGCCAGATACCGGCGATTTGCTGTTCCAGCGCGGTGACCGGCGCGACGTGTTCGCGAACTTGCCACTGGGGTTCCGGCAAGGCGCGACGGTCGAGCTTGCCGCTTGGACTCAGGGGCATTTCGTCCAGACGCATCAGCTGCGCCGGGACCATGTATTCAGGTAACTCGGCGGCCAGTGCGGTTTTCAGGCGCGCGGACTGAGCATCAATGTCTTCGGAAGAATCGCTGGTGGTGTAGTAACCGATCAACTGTCCGCCGGCCGCCGTTTCATGCACCAGCACCACGGCTTGTGCAACGCCCGCCTGGATCAGCAGCCGTGCTTCGATTTCTTCCGGTTCAACCCGGAAGCCGCGCAGTTTGACCTGCTGATCGAGGCGACCGAGGTAGTCGATCACGCCATCGGCAGTCCAGCGGACACGGTCGCCGGTGCGGTACAGACGCGCACCCTGCTCGCCCAGCGGATCGACGACGAAGCGCTCGGCGGTCAGGCCCGGGCGACCCAGATAGCCTCGCGCCAGGCCGATGCCGCTGATGCACAATTCACCCGGCACACCGACCGGAACCGGATTGAGATCACCGTCCAGCACGCGGCACACCACGTTGCCCAGCGGACGCCCGATCGGCGAACGTTCGCCATCGGCGGTGGTGCACTGCCAGTGAGTGACGTTGATCGCAGTTTCCGTCGGGCCATAGCGGTTATGCAATTGCACCGCCGGCCATTGTTCCAGTACCCGGTTGCGCAACTCGGCAGGTAAGGCTTCACCGCCGCAGAACACACGCCGCAGGCTGGTACATTCGGCGGCCAGCGGTTCATCGATGAACAACGCCAGCAACGGTGGCACGAAGTGCAGTGTGGTCACGCCGTACGTTTGAACGAGTTGCGCGATGCGGTGCGGGTCGCGGTGTTCGCCGGGACCGGCGAGCAGCAACCGACTGCCGGTGATCAGGGGCCAGAAGCACTCCCACACCGACACATCGAAACTGATCGGCGCCTTTTGCATCAGCACGTCGGCGTCGTTCAGGCGATAGGTGTCCTGCATCCATTGCAGGCGTTCGGCGAGGGCCGCGTGGGTGTTGCCGACGCCCTTGGGCTGACCGGTGGAACCGGAGGTATAAATCACGTAGGCAAGGTTGTCGCCGTGCAGGTGCAGGCCCGGCGCATGGCTCGGCCAGCCATCCAGATGCAAGGCGTCCATGGCGATTACGCTGACGCCGTCGCTGGCGGGCAGTCGGTCAAGCAATTGGGTCTGGGTCAGCAGCAATTCGACGCCGCTGTCGTTGAGCATGTAGGCCAGGCGTTCGGCCGGGTAGTCCGGGTCCAGCGGCACGTAGGCGCCACCGGCCTTGATGATCGCCAGCAGGCCGATCAGCAACTGTGGCGAACGCTCGGCGGCAATGGCGACGCAGACATCCGGACCGACGCCCTTGTCGCGCAGGTAATGGGCCAGGCGGTTGGCCTGGGTGTGCAGTTCGGCGAAGTCGAGTTGGCCGCCGTCCCAGATCAGCGCGATGCGTTCCGGCGTCAGGCGCGCCTGTTCGTGGAGCAGCTCTGGCAACCATTGACTGGCCGGCTTGCAGGGTGCTGCGCTCCAGCTTGCTTGCTGATCGAGCTCACTCGACGTCAGTAATGGCAGGTCGGCAATCAGGGTGTGCGGCTGTGCGCAAACCGCTCGCAGCAGGTGGCTGAAATGCTCGGCCAGCCGCTCGATAGTCGCGGCGTCGAACAGTTCGCTGGCGTAGTCGAAGGACAGGCTCAGGCGACCCTTTTGGTCTTCCTCGCTGTGCAGTTGCAGATCGAACTTGGCTTCGCGGCTGTGCCATGGCAGTTCTTCGGCAAGCAGGCCCGGCAGACGTTTTAAGGCACTGAGATCCCGTTGCTGGTGGTTGAACATGACCTGGAACAGGCCTTGTTCACGAGCCTGCGGGAAGGCTTCGAGCAGTTGTTCGAACGGCAGGTCCTGATGCGCTTGTGCGCCCAACGCGGCCTCACGGACCTGCGCCAGCAGCTCAACGAATGGCTGTCGCGGATCCACCTCGGCGCGCAGCACCTGGGTGTTGATGAAGAAGCCGATCAGGCCCTGGGTTTCCAGGCGCGGACGGTTGGCGTTGGGCACACCGATGCGGATGTCGCGCTGGCCGCTGTAGCGGTGCAGCAGGCTCTGGAAGGCGGTGAGCAACAGCATGAAGCTCGTCGATTCATGGGCCTGGGCGGTCTGGCGAATGGCATCGCTCAACGTTGCGCCAAGCTTGATGGAATGACGGGCGGCACTGTGGCTGTGTTGCGTCGAGCGCGAGTGGTCGGTGGCCAGGCTCAGTGTCGGATGCTCATCGCTCAACTGTGCTTTCCAGTAGGCCAGTTGCCGCTCGCCCTCCCCTTGCGCCAGCCATTGGCGCTGCCAGCTGCCGTAGTCGGCGTAGTGCGTTGGCAGTGCCGCCAACGTCGCGTTCTGGCCCTGGGACGCGGCGGCATAAAGACGCGAGAACTCGTCGATCAGCACGTTCAGCGACCAGCCGTCGGCGATGATGTGGTGCAGCGTCACCAGCAACTGGTGATCCTCATCATCGAGGCGCACCAGGGTCACCCATAGCAGCGGACCTTTTTCCAGGTCGAATTGGGTACGGGCCTGGTCCTCACGAATTTGCAAGGCGCGGGCCTCGCGTTCGACGGCTGGCAGGTCGCTGATGTCGATCAATTGCAGGTTGAATTCGGCGCCGGAATCGACCTGTTGCAGTGCTACGCCGTCACGTTCGAAGAAGCGTGTGCGCAAGGACTCGTGACGCTCGATCAGTTGCTGGAAGCTGGCGCGCAAGGCGTCTTGATCCAGCTCGCCGCGCAGGCGCAAGGCACCGGGAATGTTATAGGCGCTGCTTTGCGGGTCCAGTTGCCAGGTGATCCACAGACGGTTTTGAGCCAAGGACTGCGGGATGGCTTCAGTGCGCGACAGTGGGGTGATCGCCCCCTGAGCCAGGCCTCCATCTTTTTGCTGTTGAACCACTGCGGCGGCAAACGCGCCAAGGGTCGGCGCTTCGAACAACAGGCGCAGGTTCAGTGCCAGGCCGAGGCTTTCACGCAGACGCGCGACCACCTGAGTGGCGGCAATCGAGTTGCCACCCAACAGGAAAAAGTGATCGTCGGCGTTGACCTGCTTGACCTGCAGCTGCTCGCACCAGATCTGGCCGATCAGGGTTTGCAGCCCGGAGCCGGATTCGGTTTTCGCCTCATGCTCGCTGGCCACCGTCGGGAACTGCGCATAGCTGTCGAGGCTGCCGTCCGCCAGCCGATCGCGGCACGCCGAGCGTTGCAGTTTGCCGCTGGACGTCTTGGGCAGCGCCCCCGGATTGAGCAGCACCACCACGCCCGGCGCCTCCTGATACGCCTCGGCCACCGCTTGGCGAATGGCTTTGATCAACGCGTCGGGCGCGAGGATTTTTTGCACGCTGCGGCTGATTTCCGCCGCGATGCCGATGCCTTCCTGCCCGTCGATGTTCACGGCGAAGGCGGCGACGCGCCCTTTGCGCACCACGTCCACTTCGCGCTCGACCGTCTGTTCGATGTCCTGTGGATAGAGGTTGTGCCCGCGCACGATCAGCAGGTCCTTCAGGCGCCCGGTGATGAACAGCTCGCCGTTGCGCATGAAGCCCAGGTCGCCGGTGCGTAACCAGGTACGGCCGGCGTGCTGGACGAAGGTCTTGGCGGACGCTTCGGGGTTGCGCCAGTAGCCGTGGGCGATGCTCGGGCCGCAAGCCCAGACCTCGCCGACGCTGTTGTCCGCCAGTTCGTTGCGCGCCGAGGGATCGATGATCAGTACCGCGTGATCCGGCTGGCCGACGCCGCAGCTCATGATCGCGCTGCCCTCCCCCGGCTCGACACGGTTTTGCGCCAGGGCCTGATCGTCCACCCGCAGGTTGCCGATACCCTGGCCGCGAGGGCTGCCGGCGACGAACAGCGTGGCTTCGGCCAGGCCATAGGACGCCATGAAACTGTCTGGATTGAAACCGCAAACGTCGAACTTCTCGGCAAAGCGTTCCAGCGTGTCGAGGCGAATCGGTTCGGAGCCGGAATACGCCACGCGCCAGCCGCTCAGGTCGAGGCGCTCCAGGGCCGATTCGCTGACCCGCTCGCTGCACAGCCGATAGGCAAAATCCGGCCCGCCACTGATGGTGCCGCCGTACTCGCTGATCGCTTCCAGCCAGCGCAACGGCCGGCCGAGGAAGTAGGCCGGCGACATCAGGATGCACGGCACACCACTGAAAATCGGCTGCAGCAGGCCGCCGATCAGGCCCATGTCGTGGTACAGCGGCAACCAGCTGACGATCACGTCGTCCGGGTTCAGATCGATGCCGAAGCCGTGGCGAATCAGCAATTCGTTCGCCACCAGATTGCCGTGGCTGACCTGCACACCTTTAGGCAAGGCGGTGGAGCCGGAGGTGTATTGCAAGAAGGCGATGTGGTCGTCCTGCAGGTCCGGTGCGACCCAACGTTCGGCCAGCGCGCTATCCAGGGTATCGACGCACAACAGCGGCGGCGCGCCTTCGATGTGCGACAACGAATCTTCCAGGCCGGCGCTGGTCAGCAACAGACGCGGCTCGGCATCGCTGATGATCGACAGCAGGCGTTCCTGATGATGACGACGGGTCGATTCCGGTGGATAAGCCGGCACCGCGATGACCCCCGCATACAGGCAACCAAAGAAGGCCGCGACGTAATCCGGGCCACTGGGGAACAGCAGCACCGCGCGATCGCCAAACTCGGCCTCGGCCTGCAATGCGCCGGCAATGAGGCGTGCCCACTGATCCAGTTCGCGATAACTGAGCACCACAGCCTGATCCTCGGTTTCGGCGAGAAAACGCAAGGCCACCCGGTCCGGCGTCAGGGCCGCGCGGCGCTGGAGGGCTTGGACCAGGGTGCTGGGGAGTTCGAACGCGTCGGTCATGGGGTTTCCTGCCTGAATTCGGCTGTAGGAGCGAGCTTGCTCGCGAAAAACCGGAGAACGCCGCGGGGTGTCAGGTGCCCATCGTCATCGTTAACGACCTTCGCGAGCGAGCTCGCTCCTACAGGGGTATGAGGGATTGCGCTGTGCTATTCACCAATGAGAACGGATGACGTTCGCAAATAATTAGTCGACGGGCCGGATCGCCAGCCCCGCTGCGGCATTGCAAGGGAGCGTCGCAAGCGCGCGAGCGCAACAGCGTGTCGCAGTTCTCACTTCGCACCTTTGGGGAGCATTAATTCTCTTTCTCAATTGACAATCATTATCATTCAACATAATTTGTCGCTCGATGTGTAGGACGGCAGCGGTCTTTCAGGCGTCCCACTAACCTATTTGCAGCAGGGTGATTTCCATGACGGAACAAGTGTCCACAAGCAGGTGCGATTCACCGCTACTTCAGGCATTCGTCGACAATCGACTGATTCTGGTCAAGATTGCAGCCCGGATTACCGGCTGCCGCTCGCGTGCCGAAGACGTGGTACAGGACGCATTCTTCCGCCTGCAGTCGGCGCCGCAGATCACGTCTTCGTTCAAGGCTCAACTCAGCTACCTGTTCCAGATCGTGCGCAACCTGGCGATCGATCACTACCGTAAACAGGCACTGGAGCAGAAATATTCGGGGCCAGAGGAAGAAGGCCTGAACGTGGTGATCCCGGGCGCTTCGCCGGAAACCTCGCACATCAACTTCTCGACCCTGGAAAACATTGCCGACGCGCTGACGGAGTTGCCCAGCCGCACCCGTTACGCGTTCGAGATGTACCGTCTGCATGGCGTGCCGCAGAAAGACATCGCCAAGGAACTCGGGGTCTCGCCGACCCTGGTGAACTTCATGATTCGCGATGCGCTGGTGCACTGCCGGAAGGTGTCGGGGAGTCGGGTGGATACCTTTGCCCGCCGTTGATATCTGAAATTCGAGTCGCCCCCATCGCGGGCAAGTCGGATCGCCGCACCGCCGCTCCCACAGGTTTTGGGGGTGTTCTCTGATGTTGTGCTCGACACAAAACCTGTGGGAGCGGGCTTGCCCGCGATAGCGGACTCAAGACCAATAAAGATCTTGAGTCCTGCGTATCACGCCAACTCACACCGCTCAAAAAACCGCTCCCGCCCCAACACCATCAACGCCGCACGCTTATGCGGAAAATCAAACTCTTTCTCGCAATGAAAACGCTGGCCCTGCATATACCCGATCATCTTGCCGTTGTCGGCCCGAGGCTCGGCAACCACTCGTTGGGTGCGGGGATCATCGAGCAACAGGTAATGCACCAGCGCCGATAACCAGCTCGCCACCTTGTGCGGGCCGCGGTGATGTTCTTCACCGACCAACATGTGAATACCCCGGTCGTAATCGTGCGCCTCATAGAAGGGTGCGATGCGATCTTCCTTGGCCCAATAGGCCTCGAAATAAGCAAACGGCTGATCGTCGAAACAGCCGATCAGCGTCAGGGTGTGGGGATCGGCCTCGAGTTTGTCCAGGTACTCGCGATGCTGCTCGAGACTGCCCTCCTCCTGCCAGAAACTCGCGACCCGCGCACTGTTCTGCCAACGATTGAACCGCTCAAGATCATGGTCGATGTCCAGCGTGCGCAGGGAAATCCACGCGCCCAACCGGGCATCGAAACGTCGATACACCTCGCCCCGAGGTTTCACTGGTCGCAACGGATGACGTTTGCCGCCACTGATGACCATTTGCTGCGGATAGCTGGTGGCCAGAGATTGCCCGAGCCAGGGTTGCGGCAACTGCCAGAACAGCGTGCGTTCGCAGCGATACTGGCCCGAGGTTCCGGTGGCGACCAGCAAGCCGTTGCGCAAGGCATCAACAGGGACTTCATCCAGCTGCCACGTCAGGCGCTGACAGGCAGGGTCGCGGGCAAACAGCCAATAACAGGCTGTGCGCAGCGCATCGCCATCGGGGTGGTCGCAACCTTGCTCTATCTTCACCTTTAGGTCGGTGTCGCGATTGAGCCGCAACCTGATCAACGGCCGTCCATCGAGGTCCAGGCTCAGCCGGCTCTCGGTTTCATCAGCTACAAGACGACTGCCGGTGGGCAACGCCAGGGCAGTCAGGTCATTCGGATCGGGCATGGGTCGGGCTCACGTTAATCGTCGACAGTTATGTGAGATAACGTGAGCCAGCCCTGAAAATTTAGCGCAAATCGCCCCAGGACTCAGGGTGACTTGACCCAAATTTCACTGATGATGTAGTCATTACCGAGACCGGTGGCGACATGGCTGACAATCTGCAACTCCATCTGCGAAGAGCACGCTGTAAATGTGCCCTCAAGCACTTGCGAATTAGCAATCTGCGTCTCTGGCACAATGACTTGCGTTCCACAATTGAGTGATAGAACTGGAACTGCATGCCAGCCAATCCAACGGCGCACGTCTAACCCAAAGCTATAGGTTCGTCCCACCTCCAGGTTTGCGAAGTTCTTTTTCAACACAACCCCGGCGGAATCGATGGTGTACGTTTTGTTAAATAAAGAGTAGCCATCCCCATCCCGCGCGACAGTGAGATCTCGAGGATCGACTCCGGCCTCACCCCGCATCCAGCCATTCCAGTTATCCGTCCCGTCCTGCGCACTGAACGTCGTTCGATCTTCGTAAGGCTCCTGAACCTCAAGACTCAGTGGTGGAAATAACGTCGGGCAAGCACATTCGCCTTCATCAATCACGGCCTGAAAAACAAACATGAGGTGACTGCCGTGTTCCAACCCTTGCAGTAGCTCCCAATTGATACTTCGAGACCAGCCAGCCTCAGCTTCCGCCTTTGTAACCGGCTCGGCGTCAACGACAAGCAGCATCATTGTCGAGCCGTCGAGATTTTTCCCGGAGATATGCAGAGTAGTGGGTTGCCCCTCCGCAATCGCCCGCCAACGTGCTACCTCAACGGTGATACCGGAGGTCCCATCGGGCTTTTGCAGGGTCAGTACATTGTCGACAGCTTGAGCAACCACAGGGCTTGGAAGGCGCGGAAGAGCAAGCAATTGGAGATTTGACATGGCAGTTGTCCTTTCTGATGAGGCTCCAACCCGTCAACGGGTCTGGCACCGGAAAGTCATCTAACCGTGAGTAAAATTGAGCGTCTACTGTCATATTTGACAGTTTTAACAGCACGAAACTGGCGAATCGACGAATGGCCGATCGCTATGTCATTCAACAGGTAAATCGCGACCGGTCAATCATTGAGCACCGGCACCACGGCAATCCTGTATGGATCAAAAATCTTCAGCATCTGGCCGTTCTCGCGCAAGTCTTGCAGCAACTTGCCAAACGCCGCGCCACTGATGGGGGCTGTCGGGCGGAGGATGGCGTAGTGGTGATAGATTTGGTCGACCCGCTGCGACACCAGCAATTGACCGGCGACCTGTACGTTGCGCAGC
>Ga0247818_10000625_pt1 | contig 22197 bp, 28 predicted proteins | sample 13C_Glucose_Day1_FD_192424 | JGI IMG/M metagenome (GOLD analysis project Ga0247818, IMG submission 192424) | Soil microbial communities from agricultural site in Penn Yan, New York, United States - 13C_Glucose_Day1 | ecosystem: Environmental > Terrestrial > Soil > Agricultural land | place... | reverse complement strand
GCCTCATAGCTGGACCACAACAGAATTATGGGGGATCGACGAATCAAGGACTCCACGTCGAACGGACGCCACCGCAAGTGAGCGTTGAACCTTGGACGCAAGAGGCGATTGCGTTACTGGGCGTACTCTCCGACAAGGCGATCTCTACACGACTTGGCATTACGCAATACGAGGTCTTGAAAAAAAGGAATTCCCTGAAAATCACCAGGTACGAAGCTTGGACGCCAGAAATGATTGCGCTGCTGGGGACGGCTTCGGACGCACAAATAGGCAAAGACCTCGGAAAATCCCGTCTGAATGTCACGAACAAACGTCTTGCGATGAACATTCCGAGCTTCCATAAACGTACGGAGGCCGCAGTATTCCCAGCGGATTTGATCGATCAATTCAACAAGCTCAGTGACGGGGAGATTGCCAAGCGGACCGGATACTCAAAAACCACGGTTTTTAGCCATCGCAGGAAAATGGGGATAACCACAACGCACGTTCAGGGCTCCCTTCCCGAAGAAGCCAACGCTTTGCTTGGCAAGGTCAAGGATCGCGAAATAGCCAAGCAGTTTGGCGTTTCAAGCCAGTGCGTGCACAAGCGCCGCAAGTCTCTGGGTATTGCGCCAGCGCCTGGCCCAGAGCAGGTTTCACTTCCTGACGAAGTGATAGCCCAACTTGGGAAACGACCTGATACAGACATCAGTTTGGAATTTGGCATCAACATCACTACCGTTGGACAAGCGCGCCATAGCCTGGGTATTGCTCGTTTTTCCCCGACAGGGTTGCCCGACCAAGCCTTGTCCATGCTCGGCACAAAACCGGACGCCACCATAGCCAAGCTTTTTGGTAGTAACCAAAATTATGTGAACAGAATCCGGCGTGGGCTTGGTATCAAGTCATACAGGCCATACCGCGTCATGACCCCCGAAATCATTGATCTGATCGGAACTGCAACTAATCGCGAAATTGCAAAGCAGACGGGCGTGAGTATGGCCACCATCACGAACTACCGGTCCGGTCGGACGAAATTGAATTGATCGGCTGCCGCCTGGGCTCCGGCTAGGCATCGGCATTGCGGAGTGTGGGCAACCGCTTGGCCTTTCGGGGTGAGGTGGTGTCTTCGATCAGTGCACGCGGTCTAGCCCTGGGCGGCGAGCAACCCATTCCAGCAACGCCCACCCAACGCAACGCCGGCAATCTCGACTCCCATGCTTCGACCGTGGGGGTGATCTGAGGGCGCCGGCCGGCAACACCAACACCCACCCTCGCGACTGGCTGCCGCTATCCTTACGCCCACTGAAAATTGAATGTTGGTAATCCTATGAATGCACACGCCGTATCGAGTAGCGAGCTTGATGGCCTATTTTCCTTGGTGAAAGAAGCCAGACCGGAATTCACGCCTAGGACTCGCCTCACGTCCATAGAGATGAGAATGGTCTTAGACAAGCGTGTGACGACGACAGCCTTTGGTGAGTACGTGATTCAGCATGAGCGGCGCGGCTTTGGCAGTATCGAGCGCGACATCGAATGGCTGGCAGAGCAATTTGGGATTCCAGCTCGGACCATGTTCTATAAACCCAAGCATCTTGATGACGATGTGCTGGGGTTCTCTGGCTTCACGACCACCGACGCTGTGGGCCTCCTGATCGCAATGGAAGACCTCGGTCTGTTCGTGGCGCCAGCACTGCTGGTGGAGGCGCTGTTACCGGACGTGACCAGTAAAGCGCTGCTGACCGATTCGGAGTACCGCATTCTGACGTACAAGGCCGCCACCGGCCGGCGAAAAACGACACTGCGATCAAATGTTGAGCGTGATTCAAGCATGATCACCGAAGAGGCGTTCCGGGACTCTGCCGGATATCGGTACAAGATGACTCGACAGAATGGCCAAGCCCTATCGTTGGAAGTGAAAGGACCTAAGCACCGGGAGATACAGCACGAATACGTGACGTGCGACTACTGTGACCTGAGCTACGAAACCAACAACACCTCTGACTCAAGACGACATCGAGCAGCCCATCGCCTGGCACAGCAATTGTTAGACCCGAAACCCCGCCCCAAATTAGCCGCGCGCCTGGCTCAAGGGGGCCGGTCCGATATTGTGGACTCCGACGCTCCGATGTGGATGCAGGAGGAGGTTCGCAAACGTGCACGAAAATTCAAGCGGGAATTTAAGTACGACAGCACTCAGTGGCCAGACAACGGTAAAGAACCCATTGATCCAGGGTGGGAGGGTTATCTGCTCACAGCAGGGCCTGACGGCACCATTGCAGGAGCCTGCGCATTCTTCAAGATCAATGGCGAAATGGAAGGGGTGCAGTTGGAATGGTCACTCCAATGGGTATGGCTTGCACCCAAGTACAGGCGCCAAGGCATCCTTCTGAAGCACTGGCCATTGCTGGTGGAGCGGTACGGGAATTTCTTCATTGAGCCCCCGGTGTCGGACGCCATGCGTGGATTTGTAGCCGAACACGGCACAGACGTTCAAAAGGGGTGGTTTGCCAAAGCCTTCGGGACAACAGCTCAAGGGGTGGCCCTGCCAGAATAAAGTCACCGCCCCTACCCTTGGCATCGCCGGCCCCCAGCTTCGGCATCGAGCAGCATCAGCACCCCGGTCCCTGGGCTCGGGGTTGGCGCCCACCGCCCGGAAATAGCTCACCAATTTCACTGGTGACACACCCTGGGGCAAGTGATCATTTCCTCGAACTTCGACTTGCGCTGCTGGCGCGATCTCACACCAGACATCGAGGATGTGCCCCATGACAACCAGCCCACAGACCGCCGTGACCAATCAAGCGTTAGACATCACCCTTAAGCCGCAGCGTTTCTTCCACGGTTCGCGTAAACATTTCCCTATCGGTCTCACGCTGGCCCCGCAAGCAGACGGTTATGTCCAAAGTAATGATGCCGTGCCCGATTTTGAGAAGTTGGTCGAATCCAGACGCCCAACGTACAAGACTGCCCGGTCGCACAGCGTGTTTCTGGTAACGGACCCTGACCTGATCGATGCAGCGGGGGGTTACAACGACGCCGTGTATCTTGCCGACCCACAGTCCACACCTGAACAATCAGACCTCGCGTGGTACACAGAGGCGTTTGTTGAGATGGACGCTCAACCCCACTCTCATTCTCGTGTTTTGGAGTGCATCGACCACTACTGGTCAGGTGAGCCATTTCCGATAGCCGATCGCCGCTGCCCTGAGTACCGTGTTACCGCAGCCATCGTGCTAGAGATGGCCGAGCTCAACGTTGATTTGGAAGACTTGGAACCACTGTCTTCTCTGACCTGACCGGGGAACCAGTTTCACCCCCGGAAAACTGCCCCACTTAAGCACCCTCTACCGGAGTGAAAAAACCCACCATTTCCACTGGTGACACACGTAGGGGCAAGTGATCATTTCCTCGAACTTCGACTTGCGCTTCTGGCGCGATCTCACACCAGACATCGAGGAGTCCCCCATGACGACCAATCCACAGACCGCCGTGACCATTCAAGCGTTTTACAAGGCCCTTGAGCGTCATGACTGGTACTTTGGCATGTCTTCGGACCCTCGGGCCTATCGGTTGGGTTCTGCGAGCTACGCAGCACTTGAGGCGATTGCGCGCGCGGGTGGGGAATCGTTTCAGACGCTGTTGAACGAATACAGCAAGCATTGTTTCACCGGGAAGCCGTGGGGCACTGTCCAACATCCAAAACCGCCTGCGCCGGGCTCGACAGCGGCTGACGTAATGATCGATCAGTGCGCGAGCTCTGAAGAGGCTCAGGCGCCAGTGGCGGCCAGAGGGGTGAAACGCAATGCGAGGGGCAGAAAAGAATCCTTGCAGTGGTTCCTCGTGCCGCCTAAGCGCCAAAGCCGATGGATGCGCCTTGCAGCCCTGACAGGTATCACCGTGAAAGCAGCTCGGATTATCTACAAGCGTCTGGTGGTGGCTCTGACTACACCGATTCACTAATCTCGGACAAACCGAAAGTGGCTGGCCCAGTTCGCCGGGCAAGCCACACACTCGGCATTGCGGTAGCCCTTCATTGCACTCCCCCACCTTCAGACCATCCCAACTCCCGTGTTGGGTTTTGGTTCTGGCTCTTTGAGTTCATGTCCGTGGGAGCTCATCCCCGATCTTCGGAAGCGCCATTTCTGCCTGCCCGGTTCAGGCCCAACTAAACCCACCTCGATTGCAGTCTTCGGGATTGAATCCCTTCGCGCGGTCAGTCCGCAGCCGGCAGCGCCAGCACAGCGAAATCATTTTTCAATGCTGGTGACACAACGACCACGGACCCAAAATTGGCACATCGAACAAATCACTGAGGAAGATCGAAATGACCCAGCCAACTGCATTGAATCTCGCACTCGAAGCTCTGAAACTTGCTGCCGATTGCGGCAGCGAACTTGACCATAAGGTTTACGTGGACGCTAAACGAAAGCTTCAAGAGTTGATCGATTCGCTGATCGCGTTCGATTCGGAGATGAACAACGAAGAGCGCGTGCCAGAAGGTGACGACTACAACCAGTTGGTGTCTCTCCTCGAAATTCAGCACTGCGTGGCCCGCAAGGCCCCAGAGAAAGGGAAAAAGGCAGGTAAACGCAAGATTCCACCACTCCAGACCCTCTTGATGGGTCAGTCGCAGACGGCGGCGTTCAAGGCGGCAGAAAAGCGCTGGCCCGGAGTGAAGCTTGGCTACGTGGGCACCGATCCAGAGACGTTCCGTCACTACTTTCAAGAGTATGCCAACCCACAGCCATTCATTCTCGGTTAAACGATTGAGATCATTGCTGGCGCCGCACCTGCGCCAGCATCACGACCATCTCCGACTATTCGTTGTGGCGCGCGGGTCCGCCCTTGGCATCGCCGGTCCCAGGCATGGGAGTTGGCGTACAAAGGCCAGCGACAGCAATGATTTGAGTTCAGTCGCTGGTGACACAGGCAAACCGGCCTGAAGCTGGCCCCATCGAAACCAAACACGGGAATACCACGATGACCACCACCACTTTCATCCTGAACCAGAACAACGCCAAGCTGCTCGGCTTCGTATTTGACGGGTTGTGCCGCATCAACCAAGAAGTGCGCCACGCTCGCATGGAAGCGGGTCAAACGGGTTATGCCGATGAAGTGGGCACCTCTGAAGAAAACCTGCTCAGCGCGGCCATGATGATCTCGGCGGAAGCGGTAGCACGCCTACAGCCTGCCATCGATTTCTACCGCGAAAACAATCTGGGCATGCATGGCATGCACTTCGAGTATGACAACCTTGACTACTGTGAGGACGCTGGCGTAGCCAACTGTTTGAGCCTGTCAGCCTTCATTTGGAAATTCCTCGACGCAGACCATTGCTACTGGCGGCTCGCCGCCGAGAGCCTGCGCCCACAAGAGTTGCCAATGGACCGGATCATCGCCGAGTGGCGTGAGCAGAACGACCTGATCTAATCCCTCGCCAAATCTAGCGGGGTGCGCCTCTACAGCCCCGCTTGCCGCCGTTCTAACCGAAGATCCTCATCAGCGCCTGCAATCAGGCCGATTGGCCCGCAGAGCGGCCTCTGCGCCGGCTGACTGGCGTCACCTCAGTCCTGACCTCGATCCCCCACCCTCGGAATTGAAGTGGGCACTCTCCTGCCCGAACATTCCGCCCGCCGCCGTGCTCAAACCCATCGTTTGGATTCACCGGGAAGAAGCGGGAGGACTGCCGAAGAATCGGCACACAAACGCTGGTGACACAGGTAAGGCAGCCTGAATATGGACCCATCGAAACCAACACGGGTGCAGCAACATGAGCATGAATCGCGAGAACGTAGCGTGGCAGTCCAGCAACGGTAAGTGGAACCTTGGCTTCTACGACTACTACCACGTTAACCAAGGCGACGAAGACTTCGATCCGGAATGGGACGTGGAATACACCGACGACTTCAACTGGGTGTCCACCGGCCACGCGACCGAAGAAGCTGCTCACAACTCTTGGGATGGCTGTAACCCAGGCGGCGGCACCGTAATGGAATACAACGCCGGGAATGCAAAGGCGTGTGATGCGCTCGACGCTAAGGCAGTGGCCTGCCGCGAGGCGCACGCGAGAGCCCAAGCAGAGCTCTTCGCGCACGCAAGCCAATGGACACGTCCATTCCGTTGATACTGGTCACTGGTTGGTGCTGAACACCAATAATTACCGGGTGCCGTGCTGAAGAGCGCGGCATCTGTCTTTTCGGCCGGAGACTTTTGGTCGCAATCTCAATCCCGAAGATCCGTATTGCGCCGGCTCGCTCAGTGACCCAACGCCTAAGCTGGGGTTTCACAGCCTGCTGTCTTGCCCCTGAGCAATAAAGCCGGGGGCGCAGGGTGGGCGGCAATTGGCTCCCCTCTTCGTCCTCGACCCCACGTATGACGGCGAGGCTTCGGGTGTTCTGGGGCCGCTTAGCTTGATTACGACAGAAGGTCTACAGGCCCGCCCAGGTGCACGATCGATTCATCACTGTCCGACTCGATTTAGGTGTTCCTGGTGCGTTTGTACTACGCGCGTGGGGCGATAGCCGCTCTCAGCAAATTCTCCCACTCGCTGGGAAACGGGCACTGCTCAACTGACTGAGCAGACTTTAGGCATGCAGTGCGGTTCCGGGACTTTTCGGTTGCAATGACGGTAGCAACTGTTGCCGCAACGAAACACGCAAGTACAAATCCGATCACCGCCTGTGAAACCCGGATAGCCATGCTCACAGCTGGATTTGCCATCTTCTTTTCTCTTCATTCCGTACGGTTGGCGGACTTGGATTATCCCTGATTGGTTTCAATAGGAGCGAGAATGTTCACTGGTCACCGACAGAGCCCGGAATAGATAGGTTGGCATGTGGGAGCGAACTCTTGCCCCTTAACCAGTCACCGCCTGCTTTTCTTCATCCAACTGCGTGTTCATGAGACTGGCCACCCTGTCGGCGCTGACCGTCGCCAGCGTCTCGGAACAATCGTCACAGCCCAAAAAAAACTGGCAATCCACGTCATTGGTATTCAGTCGCCCCTGCTGGATTCCCGAGCGGGTGATGTTGGTTGTCTGCCAAGTCAGATTGGTGCTACCGCATTTACATTTGGTGATTGACGAAGCCTTGATAGTCATGGGGACTTTCCTTTTCAACGAGAGTGCATGCCGACCACATTTCGACGGGTAAGGAGCAATGTTGAATGCCAAACGGCTGTGTCACCAGCGATCACAGTGAAAAATGAAGCGCTCCTAAGCAGTACCCCGAAGACACGTCCTCAAGCCCGACGATGGGCTTTCTGCCACACCCACCACCTGCCCTCTCGCCACGCCGGACACAGCAGCATCCAACCTCACCGAATCCAGTCTTCGTGATTGGGATCACTTGGCGCGGCATGTCGGCTGCCGAGCGCCAGCCTGATGAAAATCATCCGCTAACGCTGGTGACACACATAGGTGGCACCCAACATGGGCTCATCAGTTACACCACTACCGAATACGAATACCCACCACACGGCGGGAGAGGAATCCAACATGGCCAAGATTTCCAAAGAAGCAGCGAAACGTCACAAGCAGGCACTCGACCTGGTTCATTCGGACAAGCGCCTGTCCCTTGACGATCGCTTCTTCATCCTTGAAAACTTCCATGAGGGTGCCACCAATATGAACGGCCTCGCTGGAGCGTTCTTCACCCCCGAAGGGTTGGCCCGTGACTTGTCGATTGAGGTCTACGGCGGCAAATCAATTATTGACCTGTGCGCCGGCATCGGCGGCTTGGCCTTCGCCTGCCGGGACAAGGTGAAGCGGATCGTCTGCGTTGAGCAAAACCCCGAATACGCGTTGGTCGGTCAGCGAGTAATGCCCGACGCTGAATGGATCGTTGGCGATGTGTTCAGCCTCGGCGACATTGGCCATTTCGACTGGGCGATCTCAAACCCACCATTTGGCGCAATTAAAACTGGCAGCAACGTAAAGGGCGCCTACACCGGAGCTAAGTTTGAGTACCGGGTCATCGAGCTCGCCAGCAAGATTGCGGATAACGGCACCTTCATCATTCCTCAAGGGAGTGCGCCCTTTCGCTACTCTGGCCAGCGCGAATACAGCGTCTGCATCGACAGTGAATGCGACAAATTCATGAAACAGACCGGGATAGTGCTCGGGAATAACTGCGGCTTGGACACCTCCTCGTATTTGAATGAATGGAAAGGCGTTTCGCCGATGTGCGAGATCGTGGTTTGCGATTTCGCGGCGGCCGAAGCAGAAGAGGAACCAGTGGCCGTAGTGGTCCCTGAGCCCGTACCGGAGCCAGTGGCGGTCGCGGTATCACTTCCTGCGCAAGCGCCAGCGCCAAAACCTAAGCCGGTGCCGGTGCCGGTGCCGGTGCCGGTGCCGGTGGCCGTAGAGCAGCCCATGGCACCCAAGCGCAAAGAACATTTCGAAATGCAGCTAAGCCTGTTTGACGCGGCTTAGCGATAATTACCGCGCGCGGCGCGGTGTGATCAACCAATTCAGCTTCCCATGAGAACCATCCATGAGATCAACCAACACGAAGCGCAAGCCCGCAGCGCCGGTCCAAGCGGATCTGTTCGGCATCGACCAGATCGCCAGCGTCTACAAATCGCTCCCTGAAGCTGCCCTGGACAATGCGACCCTATACAAAATGGTGACGCAAAAGCTTGGCCTGCCGGATGAGGCCCTAAACGATAAATGCCCGGTGGGCACCAGCGGCGAGATGCATAACCTTGCGCGGCGCCGAATCCGGTGGTTCCAGCAGACGCTGAAGCAGCAACGCGTTCTGGAGCGGGTCAAAGGCGAGCGTGGGGTTTGGCGCCTCACCGAGGAGGCTAAGCGGGATCTGCACGCAGCTAAACCGGGCGTCAAGCTGCTCGGCTTCAGCACCGACTTGGGTGTAGCTATCTGGGGACCAAGCGGGGACATCTTCAAGCGGCTGAATGTTCCGGTTACGCTGATCTTCTCAAGCCCTCCCTATCCATTGAGCCGTTCACGAGCCTATGGCAACCCCAGTGAGCGCGAGATCGTGGACTTCATCTGCGACACGCTTGAGCCGGTGATCGAGGCCCTAGCCGAAGACGGCTCGCTCGTACTCAATGTATCGAACGATATTTTCCTCCCAGGGATGCCAGCAAGGTCCACCTACGTCGAACGCTTAGTGCTGGAGATTTGCGATCGCTTTAATCCGATGTACCTCATGGACCGTTTATGCTGGCTAAACCTATCGAAGCTCCCCGGCCCCATCGCCTGGGCGAGTAAAACGCGACAGCAACTCTCCACTGCCTATGAACCTTTGCTGTGGTTCGCGCGCAATCCATTGAAGGTCAAATCCAACAACAACCGAGTGCTCGAACCTCACTCGGAGAAACACCTGAAGCTGATGCAAGCGGGTGGGGAGCAGCGAGTTACCAACTATGGCGACGGAGCCTACCGTTTGAAGGTCGGCAGTTTCGGTGCCATAACCGAAGGCCGGATTCCGAAGAACGTGATCAGCCGTGGTCACCGTTGCGCTCATGGGCTGCGCCACCGACAGGCCTCAATTGATCTTGGCCTGCCCACGCACGGCGCCGGCCAGCCGCTCTCAATCCCGGAGTTCATGATTCGGTTTTTGACAGAGGAAGGTGATCTTGTCCTGGACCCATTCGCCGGAAGAAATATGACCTCGCTCGCCGCCGAGCTGAATAACCGCAGGTGGATTTCAGGCGAACTCAACTTGGAGTACATCCGGACCGGCGCCGAACTGTTCCGTGGGCGGCCGGGGTTCCAACTCAACCCGCAGATCGAACAGGCATTCAAGCGCGGCTGAGTAGCCTGAAATGGTTTGGCCGGCGCCGTATCGCGCCGGCCGGGCAAAGGCAGTGGTCCTTCGAGGAGTGCTGCTTAGGCCAGATCTACCATCCCGAGGAGCGCCAGCGCCAACACCCTCCGCGAAACAAAACCATCGGTTTTCCCGCACTCCAAGACGCAAAACCATCGGCCATGACCCCTCCGGCCAAACCCACAACCACCCAGCCCCCAAACGTGATCGTTTTTACACGCTGATTCGGAGGAATGAAGGCGCCCGGTTCCATATAGTGCGCAGTGCCCCTGAATTGGTGCCACGCAGCCCGGTATCTCTGGACCTCGTGAACAGCGGCATGAAGGTGAGGTCTGATCTTCGGCATCGGCAAAGGCTGGAAATTGTTATCGCGGGCGCTGGTGACACAGGCTGCGCGGGTAAATCATTGACTCCTGATCTGAACAAGTACTGCCGGTTCGGCAGGCAATAACGATCAACAGATGGACAAGCAGATGGCCCTGACCCTCAACGATGAATTCCCACGGCTTCGCACCCTGGGCGTGCTGGACGGCACAACTGCCTTGCACGGCTACATCATTGCTGGCGTCGTCAATACGACTTCCAGCAGCTCATACATCCTGCATACCGAAACGGTCGGTGTGCACTCCTGCGATCTCCGGATCGTTGGTCTGGGTGATGACTGCTACTTCGTGTGGACCGACAGTCACGGTGATGCGGCAACGGGTCAATTCAATCTGCTTGAGGTCGGTGAGACACACCGCCTGCAAACGTCAATGACCCACGACCAAGCCAAACGCGCTTAATCCCGGAGTACCTTTCGATGACCGCACAACAACACAAGCTGACCTTTGCCTTCCTGTCTGCCTACAGAGGCGTTCACGACTTCTGCGTCCACCTCGCCGACGCCAGCAAGCCACGCATATCGGTCCGCGTCATGCGCGAATGGCATGAAGCCTCATCGGAACTCAGCGCGGAAGAGTTCGAGCGTCGGGTCAATGGCAACATTGGCTTTATCACCACAGGGAACAGTGAAATCCTAACCCCGGAACTGGTAGCAGCGTTTAACCGCCACCAATTCGAGGAGCACACGAAGGCTGAAGCCACGATCTTGGCCAACCCGAAGCGTTACGGCGCCTACGAGTCAAAACCGTATCAACTTCTGGTGGGCGGTCGCTTTGACACAACCACCCGCGAGTGGGTGCCAATGCACGGGTTCGAGGAGATCCGCGAACTGGCCCGTATCCCGGCAAACCAGTGCAGTGATGCAGCCCAGATGGCCCGAGGAATGCAGGCCCAGGCCGCCTAAGACACGAAAACGAATATTTGCCCGCTGCGTCGATACCGAGCAGCGGGAGCAAGAACTAAGCCTTTGGAACAATCCAAGGGGCGAGCAGTCTACAATGGGGACATTTCCAGCGTCTGGCGCTGATTTGCCCCGCCTTATTTGATCCACAGAGAATTGAAATACATGCGCCCACTCAAACAAGCTGTCTATACCAGCCGCACGGCTGACAAATTCGTGGTCCGTCTTCCTGACGGAATGCGTGAGCGGGTGGCCGAGGTAGCTCGGAGGAATCATCGCAGCATGAACTCCGAGATCATTGCGCGTCTTGATGAAAGCCTTGAAGCACCAGTGCTCCAGGCCAACATTGACCCGAACTCGGTAACACTTCACGAGCGCCGCCTGCTGGAGTCCTTCCGCAAACTGGGCGAGGCGAAGCGCAAAGCGCTGATGATGCTGTGCGACGCGGACGACGACGCAGCATAAGGTCAAGCCCGGCCATTCAGCGCCAAAGCGGACTCAACTCACCAAGACCGGAATCAACCGGTCTTAGGGCTGGTGACACCACCAGCCCCGTCAGAGAATCAACCTTGTACTTCGAACACACCTGTAGGGCGCATCCCTACATTCGGACTCAAGGAATTCCCTATGCAGATCATTCAAGACCTCCAAATCACCGGCTTTGAAAGCTGGGAGCGTGATTCGTATTACCGAACCAAGCTCACCGTCTTACGTACTCGCGATTCAGTCACCCTCTCCTTCGCTGCACCGCACATGGATGCAGCTACCCTGGGCCTCGACCTGTTGGAGGCCAAGACGCTCAGCAGCGACATTCAAGAGCTCTTCTCGGAAACAGGCCGGCTATTGCGTTGGGGTGAGTGCAAGCAGTCTTCACCCTGCCGCACGGACGATGAAAGCAAGCTGGTGATCGAAGTCCGTACCACCACTCAAGGTGAGCCGTATCAAGAAGGGGTTTCGCTGGCAATTCGCCGGTTTGATCACTCCGACGTGGCCCACATCGAACTCGCCCCAGAACATGCTTTCGCCCTGGCCAAGGTATTGGGTGCCGAGCGCTAACAGGCACGCTTCCCAATTGCGCTGGCAGGCCAAGGTCCAAGCATTGGACTTGGCAACCGGCTCACCCTGTACGCTCGCCGGATTAGTCTGCGACGTGCAACATCGCAAACAACAGCGACAAAAAAGCCCGCGATCGGCGGGCTCCTGATGACGCATGCGGTTCACCTCACCCAGGGATGAGGGTTGCAGGCCAGCGCTTAAGCTCAGTGCGAATAGCCAAAGACTGGGCTTCGGTGATGATTAGATTTTCATCAAGCGCGCGCACGTAACCTTTCACGAATTCCAGCGCGTCCCCGGTACTTACAACATTCGGGTGATCACGACCCGATCGCGAATCCTCAGCCAGTCCATTGATCAGTGCTCGGGCACGATCAAACGGAGTGGTTGCCGTTTGGGAAGTTTTATAAAACCACATTAGCCCTAAAATGAGAAAACCCATTATTAAGATGAGGTTAACAACCGATACTAGACTCACGACTCCTCCTTATATTTTGGACGCGGATAACGCGCCTCTCCTATGTGATTTAGCCTGCAACAATGGCGGGCTGATGGTGAAGCGGCATTTCGGTTAACTGGTGGTCAGCTTGAGTGCAGCTTCAGAGTCGCGCAAGTTTGACCTTAGCCCCCAGGCGCCAATGGCTATGACACCGGCATACAAAGCAATGAACAGCGCCGGCAGGATAAACACCAGCGAATCGAAACCGAATGTCCCGCCGCAGGCATACAGCGATAGGAACACGGCAACAAACGCGAGCAGTTTGATTGGCCGCGACTCTTGGTCGCGAACCAACTCAGCCTTCAGGGCTTCAACCCGAGATTGCAGAATGTGCTTGGGGTGCTGCATCAACTGCTGGGTGTGTTTGTTCAATTTCTTTTCCCTGTTAATCGCGCTTGGTTGTCTGAGTCTCACTCGATGCCAAGATGGGCCGTTGAATGCTCGGCACCTCACTATTGGGGCTGTCGTAGACTCCGGATGCTTCTTCAAGGATCGGAGCAAATATCCAGCACCAACTGCGCGCATTCGCCGTAGCCTTGCCCCAGTAGAGACGCGAGAATCCGAACGTAATACGGCCCTTCTTCCTCATCGAACAATTGGAGGACATTCACCCACCTGCTTGGCGATGGCTTCAACGTCCAGTGACGGTATAGGGTTGGATTTTCGGCGATATGGCGTTTGACTCACTACCTGCTGTGTCATGTTTCGCCACCAGTTCCAAACTTCTGCGCGAGTACGCGGCCCGTATACATCCTCGATCATGTCCAGGTACTCACGCCCCTCATTCGGCAGAATGCGCCACAATGCGTTTACGGCGGTTAGAGCCGCGATGGACAACAGCGCGATGATGCCGGACAGGACCTTGGCTGGAAAAAACGGACCGAGCATCAAATACCAACAGACAACCAGAATAACGGGGGTAATCGCTGACACAGTCAGCTTCGAGGCGAATTCTTTGGTCGCTATAAAGCCGATGACCGTGTAGACCTGCCAACGGTTGACTTTGGTAGCATCCTTCTCAAGCATCTTTTTCTCCTAAAACAAGTATGCAGGTTACATTTGAGCCCGTTTTGATTCGTGCTTTTGTTAGGACTACATCAGTTCACTTTGAAGCGCTCAGCCTGTATAGCCATCGCGTACTGCTTGCCTGCCAGGCTCCAAGACATGATGTGCACGTCGCCAGGAGCCATTGTGTCTTTTTCCCTGAGAACCATGGATGCCACGTTGCCGGCGTTCGCCAATGCCGAGTGTTTGATTTGCATCACGGTTTCCGCTTTGCCGTGGGTGGTGTCGATCTGAATCGCGTCCACGTCCAGGCGGTAGCCCACCTCGGCGTAACTTCTCACGCTATCCGTGCCATTTTCGAACTTGACTGGCATCGTCACTTCGATCCCATTCAGATCCTCCATCGGGAATAGCTCGCCTTCCACAACAGAGATAGACGCTGGCTTGCGCAGCACTGTGAACGAACCATTGCCGGCAATGGCTTTGGCAACAGTCTCAAGAGTGGTGTCCTTGCTCTGACTCATCTGCTCGCCAAGCTGGTGCATCGCTTCCCGGTCAAGCTTATGGTCCACCTCGATCAGGGCAACACGATATTCGGCCGAAGGGGTGTAGGGATCAATCGAAGGGGAAAGCGTGGCCGCCCCGTTGCTGACTGCGTACACAGATGAGGCGGCAGCTACGGCAATTGCAGCAACGGTGGCGGATAGTGCTTTGGAGGTCATGAAGCTGTTCCTGGTCATTCGTTCAGATGTTCTTTTTATTTGGCGGCCAATTGACCACGCCCTATTACTTGGCTTGTGCAATCGCAGCACGAACCTGCAAACAAGCAACGTAGAGCAGAAGAACCGAGGGCACTACGACAACAAGCAAAAGCTGGACGAACACGCCCGTTGATTGCACCAGCATCCCAGTTGCAACTTCTGCGAGTGCGCCGCCTTGCATTACTACTTTGGCCAAAAAAGAGGTAAGCGAGAGCAGCGCGTTGTAGCCCATGGTGAACATCGCGACGGCCAGCACAATCAGGAAGAAGCCACCAACCAATCTGAGGTTTCTTTGTGCAGCAGGCGACACAGTGCGCCTCTTTGGCTGCGCAGGTGCCCGACCAAACGTCCGGAGGGTTCCCACCGGTTCAAACTGCAACTCCGCTAGGACATCTACCACTTGCTTTCCCTGTGGAGATATCGTGAAGGGCACGACCATATCGCCCTGGTCAGTGAGTTCGATAAAACCCAAGCGTTGCAGCTCAAGAAGCGCGACTAATTCGTGTTCATGGGCGGTTTCGAGGTCATGCGCGGGGAGCTGCTTGAGAATAAAGTACGCTTCGTTCGACATTCTCTCCGACCAAACTCGACTCCCGTCCTTGTGATTGAAGGCGTAGCCCAGTTCCTTTTTTTCAAAGAAAACCAGTGTGCTCATGTTCAAACTCAGATCCTCATCATCAATATTGTCAGCCCCGAGTGTGGGAACTGAGTCCGCAAAAAGTCTTTAGCGCCGGGCATGCTCGGGCAGCAGCAAGAGCCACGTGGTTTGAAAAAGCATTCTTGCACGCGGGCGCCAGCGCCCCTGGTCAATCGGGGGTTAAAAACGACCTAAGACCCGTGTCCAGTGGACTAATCACATTGCGGCGGCGAGCAGTGACGCCTTTACCCAGTTGACCCAGCGCTCTACGCGCGGCACGCAAGAGCCGAGCGCATCACGGTAATCAGGGTGCTCCAGCACAAAATCGTGTCGAACCCACGCTTTGGCACCGAGTTCTGCTACGTCCGGCTGTAATTCATTGAGATCGAGCCGCGCCCCATCGGCCAGGACAACGAAAACATGGTCGTCGTTGCCGGCCAACCGCCCGCCGAACAGTGCACGCGCCAACAGAGCAGCAAATTTGCAGCTCCCCTCGCGATCACCTTTGTCCTCGCGCCCCCACTCGGACAAGCGCTCACGCCAAAGCTTGTCCAGTGCCTCGCCGGCCAGCGCCAGGGTCTCCGGCGTTACCGGGCAAGTGCCTGCGTGGGTTGTGTTCAGGTTTTTGAGTGATAAGCGCATGGCGATTTCCCCGAAATTCGATGAGCTGGTTTTGAGGTTAGCGAGTCAGGAGCAAGAGCGGCCATTCGAGAACAGGATGCTTGGGGCCGCGTCAGGCAATTGCTCCCAAATTAGTAAGCGTGCGCATCTGGAAGCGATGACCACAGTCGTAGCACGTCACTAAGCCGTTGCGGATGTTGCCGCCACTGTCGCCGGTTTCCGGTGTTTGGCCCCACCCACCAACCATTTCAATTTCTTCAGTCATCGTGAAATGGAAGCCTTGGGCGCCGCCGCACTTTGGGCAGCCCTGAGCCGGGTTATATGCAACGCAGGTGCAGCCTGGGCAATTGGCCAATGCTGGGCAGCCGGTTTGATGCACAGTTAGATCTTTTGCTATCTCGGTGGGCATAGAACACCAATGTGCTGGCGGGCCACCGGGTTGGCGTGGCTCGCATGGCTCGACAATTTGGAATTAGCTGACTTCAGCCGGTGCGTCGTAGCGCAGATAAAGGCGGCGGGCGTAGCTCTGATCGACCTCAGCATCGACCTGTGCGGCGAACTTAACCGCGCCAGCGCAGATCTCTTCGATGCTCAGGTCCTTGGCAATCGTGAACCACGTAGTGCTCAGAATATTGCTGCCTTCGCTTTGGTACTCGCCAACGAGTTGGAACCCTTCAGAGCGGGGCTCAAGAGCGATCACAGCAGTTTTTTTGCCAACGGCAGTGTCGTATTCCTTCTCGACGACGAAGCGGGCATAGTCCAATTCGGTGTCAGCTTTGGTGCTCCAGCCATCAGCGGTCAGGCGCTCCGCGATGGCTTTCTTGATGCTTAGTTTGTCAGTGGTGGTTGGCATGGTGCGATTCCTAATTGGGTGCGGTTGGCCGGGGCCTTGAACACATCTTCAATCTGGCCCACCTGTGTCACCAGCGAATAAAAGGAAAAAGTTTGGTGCCCTCGGCGATGCGTTTGCTCATTGGCAAATGCGCATACTGAATGGAGGGCGTTATGCCTGCCGCCACCTCAATCCTCGCTCTCGGGATCGGGAAAGAGCGAATGCCAGGACCGGGCGAGGTTAGCCACTCTCCAAGTAGTTACTCACCAACGATAGAGAACATGAAAGTGGTTGCCGTTGAGAGCACCAGTGCCTACCGCAGCGGCAATTACATCATCAACGTAAAAATGCAGCGCCGCGCCCCTTGTGTGCTCGGCGACCTCCCTTGACCTGAGTTGCTGAACCGTGATGCCCGCATCCACATCAATTGCAGCAAAGAATGACGATTCCCCCTTGCAGTGCCACGGACGACTGATCACGGATACGTGAGCATCTTCTGGGCACTCCGGAGCAAGATTTTGAGCTACCCATTCACGAATAGCGTCGGCGTAGATTACTGGTACAGAGTTGGTATGCATCGGGGGTTCCCTAGGCGATGAAGGTAACGTCGAAAGGTTAGGCAGAACTCATGTTCGACCTAGCGCACCTGTGTCACCCGTGGATAAAACGAAACGGGCGGTACGGTCCAGAACAGGCCAGCCCGCCAGCTACTGGCAGCGGGCATCCGGTAGTGCACCTTCGCCATAGAATTCGGCAATCTGCTCATTCAGTTTGTCGAGCAGGTCTGGGCGTTTGAACTCGACGTGCAGGGTGCCTTTCTTGAACGCCTTGGCCCTGTAGTAGTCGTTCTCGAATACCTCGCGCTGCTCGAACGCGATGTTCATTTCGGCTTCTAGGGATCGAGGATCGAACTTCTTACCGTCCAAGGTTTGAAAGACCCGGTCAATGTCATTCAGCTTGTCAGATGAGGTGCCGTAGCGGATGGACAGGCCTCGGCGGCATGACGGTCCAACCATCCACGACATAATGACCTTCTGGCCGATCCGGAACGGTTCGGCTGCATTGGTTTTGTAGGTGTCTGACAGGTAGCGGAACACGTTGAACACGCCGCGCCGGAACATCACGCCAGCAGTTAGCTGCAAGTCGATGAAGGTGGAGCGGATATTCGCCTCGTTAAATTCTGGCGGTTCGGGATACAGGCTTTTCTGGAACTGCTCCACGGCCTGAGCGTCCATCAACTGTTTGAAACCGGTCAGGTCGAAAGCGCGACTCCACATTTTGGTGTCCAGCTCGATGCGCACATTCTTTTGTTCAACGGGGAACTTGGCGCCGTGCGGCATCAGGTGACGCCCATGCATTTCGAGTACTTCTTGGGCCTGCTCAGTGAGCCGGCGCGCGTCCTTGAGCAGGCGCAGCGCATTATCGCGGGCAAGGAGCAGGTCCGTTAGCGTGGTGAGGAGCGCAACATCCTTGAAAACGGTCATAAGTGGCTTTTCCGTGTGTGGGCCGGTCGCGGCTTGTTTATAGGCATGGACACATTTTTGAGCCGCCCCAACTGTGTCACCAGCGAATCGAAAGAAAATTTGGCCCACCTGGTACGACAAGTTCCCGCAGCCTCGAACGCGAATCCCCGGAGTCGGGAATGAGCAGTACCGTCGCCTCGATCCCGGCTCTCGGGTTTTGGACGCATTGCCTCAGCGCCGCAGCCAACAGCAGGGACTGGTCATTCGAGCAAAGGCTGAGTTCGCCACGAGGCGCGGCGAGTACCGCAACAGAGCGCCGAAAAAGATGCTGGAAATGACACGTAAGTCGCTGGTGACACAGGTCTGGCGCACACAGAATTTAGTCATGGGCTCAACACGAGACCGACGACTAGGAGTGTGACGATATGCTGCTTTTCATCACTGAATGGACTGGGACCATCTTCGGCATTACCGGCGCCGCCCTGCTGTCCAGCAACACCAAGCACTCTCCGTGGGGCTGGTGGCTGTTCCTGATCTCAAGCCTCAGCCTGTGCCTGTTCGCCGCCCTGTCGAGCTCGTGGGGCCTCCTGCTGCTCAATGCAGCGTTCGTCAGCACCAACGTCACCGGCATTGCCCGCGTCTGGCTGCCACACGTCCGCACACTCAAAACCCGTCTCAGCGCCAGCGCCAGCTAAGCGCGCTGCACCCAGTCATAGAGCCAGACACCATGAACGAATCGACTCAGCGCCAGCACGCCCCCCACAACGAAGCCGAACAAGACAGCCCCGGCGACGAGTTCGCCCGCTTCGAGGTGCAAACGAATGGCGGCCTGCTGGTGGTGGGTGATCCGGCAGCGCTGCTGGAGTACATCGCCCCGATGAAGCGGCCTACAAAGCCGCATCAACATGGCGTGCTGTTGCGTAAGGCTGATGCAGACCTACGCCGGTACATCCCGGTGCGGTTGCAGCCACTGGGCACCGGCTCCCGGCTGGAGTACTTCGAAAGTGGTGGAGTAGGCATCGCAGGGGACTTCAGGGGCGGCTACATGGGGATCGCCGAGACCCTTGCCAAATTGGAGCTGTTCTTTACCGAGGACTACGGCCCAGAGGAATTCATGCGAGTGTTTGGTAAGGAAGCAACGCCAACGGCTGTGGAGAGCTATACCGACCGGCAAGCGGTAATCACGGCTCGCAAGACACAGAACGAGGCGGACGCCTTAGCCAAACGCCTACAGTACGCCCGCACCACTGGCGATCTTACGGGCTTGTCCCAGGGTGAATTGGACATCATCAAGCGTGAGCGAGCGGCGGCGTCGGCGCACTGGGAAGCCGAAGCATCGAAACACTGGATGGACAGCGTCGGGGTCGGCGTTGTCGGGAACCCACTTTACCAAGCGTTCCTTGATAGCGTTGAGGATGTCGTAGCGCTGGCGCAAAGTCACAGCAATGGACCGTACTTCGCATGGCACGCCGAGCGCTGCCGCGAATTTGCCAATGCCAATCGTGGGAACCCGGTCCTTGAAGCGAAGGAATCACGGGCAGCCTTTGAAGTGTTCTGCCGGGCGTGGGCGGCCCAAAACCTGTCATCTCGGGTTGCACGCAAGGGAGCGGGCAAACTCCGAGCTACGGAAGTAACAGGCTAAGCGGTTGCATAGCCCGCGCAACCAAATAAAGTCAGGCTCACCGAAGCATCGAGCAGTGCCAAGGCCGAATACAGGGATTGGTGAATCCACCTTTCCCCCCGCGTCGCCACCACGAAGCATTCGCCGATCTTCACTCTCCAGTCCATGTGAGCTCCTGATGTCCAACCAGTTCGAACGTACCCTACTCCAAGTGGCCTCGGCATCTGTGCTCGCTGGCCTGCCCCAGCATCTGCGTGACATTCCAGCCCAAATCGAAGCGGCCACCGGCATTGCGGTGCAGGTGCGCCCGTACAGCAACGAGGCACCAACCAGCCGGAGCATGGGGATTCCGACTATGCCGGCGATGCTGGACATCAACGCCAATACACAGTCGGTGACTATCTGGTGTGCCCCCCTTGTGCTCACGTCGCTATTACTCGGGCACCAGTTGATTGCCCTGCGCCGTTACGTGTTGGAGTCAGTGCCGCGATTCGTTCCGGCCAGAGACGCAGATCGAGAAACAAAGTCGGATTTGCTGTCTATGGAAAACGAACTGGAATTGCTCTTCTTGATCCCTGAAGAAACAAGGACCTTCCCGGATGCCAAGGCGTTCTGGGTTGGCGAGTTCAAAAAGATGATCCCGCTCGCCCTGGACAGGAAGAGTGTTTTCTATTTGGCCATGATGTGGGCACAGGTTCGGACCAGTCTGCCTGATCAAGTCGAACTTGCCGCCATGATTGAAGGCCACCTTGAAGCCTTTGGCGAAGCGAGTGTGACGATGGCGGACGATATCAGGATGCTTTACAAGCTGGCGCTTCCCGATAAGGCCTCATTGCTCGCCGATATGACCACGGCGATGTCTCCGGAATTTCTGTCACAACTCAGCACGGCGAGCTTTATCGTCAAAGACGGCGCGTTGAGGTCCCAACCATTCACCCTTAGTGGTACACCCGAGCTGGCATAAGCCAATCCCGACCGTGGTGACTGGGGATAGCCAATACCTGGGCATTACCACGAACACCACCTACGGCCACCCATTTCAAAAGGACAATTGAACGATCCATCATGAATGATTTCGAGACCACCCTACTCAAGCTAGCCCCAGAATCCGTGCTGTCGGGGATTCCCCAGCACCTGCTCGACATTCCACGCGAAATTACCGAACGCACCGGCATTCACGTCCAAGTGCTGCCATTGGGCAAAGCGCCCATGGCTCTTGCTACAGGCGTCGAGCCGGCGCCGCTGCTGCTGGACATAAACGTCGTAGAGCAATCCATCACCATTTTGTGCGGCCAGAGCCAACCGACCTCGGCGATGATCGGCCACGGACTCATACGCCTGAGGCGCGCAGTGCTGGAGTCAATTCCAACGCTGGTGCCTGACTTTTCCGCACCGCCTGAAATCGCCAGCAAAATTTCGCAGTTGGAAAACGAGCTTGAAAATGTATTCGTCCTCCCTGAAGAATTCAGCGTATTCCCATCGGCCAAGCAGGACTGGGCAGATCACTACCGTAAGATGATCCAGGCAGTGGCTTCAAGCGGCTCCCGCGACGTGCTCTGCATTCGCTGGGCTCAGATCCGGAACAGCCTTCCGGAAGAGACTGAGATCGCTGAATCACTCGCAGCTCATATCCGCTCCCATGGAGACGAATGGGTCAAGTACTCAGAAATCCTACGGATGGCATTCGGGCTCGCACTCAAGCAGGGCGTTTCCGGCAAAGAAACGCTGCAAGCCTTTGTACAAGGCGCCTGTGCTGACCTTCGCACGCATATGGGTACAAGCTGGCTCAAAGCAGAGAACGGTTACTTGGGGTTCAAGCCATTTTCGATCTCGGGCGGCTCTTTTGCAGACAAGGTCAGCGCCATGGCCTGACCCCGCAGGGAAGCCACGTGACATTTCGGCAAGTGGCCTTCTCTACCGGTAACGAATACCGCTCGTGACACACATTTGACCGTGCGTAAATTGTTGCACTCCCCGGCAAGAACCGCCGAACGCACACAAGGTCACCATCATGAGCATTTCCGAATACAACGCCCACCGGTCCAACGCCCAGCAAACATCCCAGGACATCCTGTCCCTGATTGAATCCCGCTCCTCGGGTCCTTGGGGCCAACAGTTGATGACCGAGGTTTTGAGCAGCCTTCTTCAGAGCACCTTCACCAAGCCGACAGGTTTTGTCGAATCGACGATCTCCGCGTGCCTGGCCAACGCCGCCGCCGCGCAAATCGGCCCGCAGATCAGCGCATGGATAGACCTGCACCAGTGGATGGTCACCAAGGGCTTCACGCACGGCAATGAGTGGGAGCTGGGTGGTACAGACCGTTTTGCATGCGCCATGGCCGATGAAGATCAGTTCAAATCGTTCGTGGTGCGCACCCAATCCCAAACCTTCCTGATCGCGATCGAGATCTGCGAAGGCTTCGAGCTCGGGATCGACGGCGAAACCCGCAAGGTAACAAAGCATGGGGTGGATATCCGCATGTGCCAATCCCCGGCGCTCCAGCGGCCATGCCATCTGGCATTCATGCTGAACAAGCGGGAAGCACAGGGATCGGCCTACTTTTTCCGAAAGGACGTGGAAGACCGTGGATACGTCACCAGCGTGCGGCCGGACATCCTGGCCAGTGGATGGACCACTGGCCAGGAT
>Ga0247818_10000620_pt1 | contig 22252 bp, 18 predicted proteins | sample 13C_Glucose_Day1_FD_192424 | JGI IMG/M metagenome (GOLD analysis project Ga0247818, IMG submission 192424) | Soil microbial communities from agricultural site in Penn Yan, New York, United States - 13C_Glucose_Day1 | ecosystem: Environmental > Terrestrial > Soil > Agricultural land | place... | reverse complement strand
TCATTGCCTACCCGCCGCTTGCCGAGCCACTCGCCCGCGGTGTTGTCATTATCCAGTATCGAACAGAACACGCCAGGATCATGCCGGTATTTGGCAAAGCAGCTGTTGAAGTATCACCACGTCTCGGTCACCTCCACGTGACCGTCGACGACTGGAAAGGCACATGGGCGCACACCAGCGAAGACCCGATCATCCTGGTTGGACTGACGCCCGGCACTCACAAGGTTCTGCTTGAAGTGGCCGATCCTACTCACAAAATCCTCACCAGTACGACAGTGAGTTTTATCGTTCCGCAGAAGAAACCGGCGGACGCTCCCCACATTGACAGTGATCACGCAGTCAAACCATAACGATTGGGTGTTCATAGTTGACTGCGGTGGTTTGAGTAGCCCCTGATTTCGAAAACACATCTGACTGACTACTCAGCCGATTTCTGCCTTTCGTTACCGTCAGCTTTGGATCGGTGGCTGCTTTTCGCGACAGGCAACAATCGGCCAAAAGCGGTCTGTCAACTCTGCCTACGGACGCGAGATTGATTCAGATTTGTACCAAACTACTATTTTGTTGTTTTATTGGTGTCCCATTGATGCTCGTCATTTTTCCAACGACTGGTATATGGGGGCAATTCAAAGGCGCCACTCATTGGCCCTGCTCCTCACGGATTATTTCGGCTACCGCGGCAATTTCACCCCGCATCCATCGGTGCGCCGGGTCGGCGTGGCAACGCTCGTGCCACACCTGTGACACGATGAAGCCAGCGACGTCTACCGGCGGTTCGAGTACTTGCAAAGGTACAATGTTGGCGATGCGGCGCGCGGTCAACTCGGCGATCATGCCGATCAAATCCGACTGCGAGACCAGGATTGGTGCTAATAGAAAATGCGGCACAGTCACTGAGGTATGGGCATGAATACCGAGCGTTTCATAGAGTCCATTGACCGCCTCTTTCACCGCGCCGTAGTTGCTGCTGACGCGCAAATGCTTTCCCGCACAGAACTGTTCAAGCGAAATGGCACCATCAATATCTGGGTGACCGATTCGCACAATCGATTTCAATCGATCCGTAAACATCTTCCTGCTGTAGTAATTCGGCGGGGCATTCTCCTCGTTCCACAACACCAGATCGATATCTCCGTCTTTCAGAGCAATCAGGTCGTCCTGCGGCTTTAGCGGTCGGATATCCAACTCGACCCTGGGGGCAATCTCAATCAAACGTTGAACCAGGGACGGTAGCAGAATGAAACTGATGTAGTCGGTCGTGGCGATTCGAAACACGCCATTGAAGCTCGCAGGGTCGAAGCCTTCCGCCGGGCGCACAAGGATTTCCAGGGCTTCGAGCGTCTGCTGCAACGGCTTGGCCAATTCGAGCGCACGTGCGGTCGGCGCCATGCCACGGCCCATCGGTACAAACAGCGGATCATGGAACAGGTCGCGTAACCGGGTGAGCGTGTGACTGACCGCCGACTGCGACATGTTGAGCATCTGCGAAGCACGCGTGACGTTGCACTCCTTGAGCAGGGTTGCGAACACTTGCAGTGACTTCAGATCGACGTTGTGCACCAGGTGTCTCCTCTCGTCCAATACCGCTTGCGCTGATGGCGCGCGAGTCGTGCTGATAATAGCCCTAGAGGCCAAAAAAACAGCAGTGCTGGGTCGGGGTTTCCACGTGATCTCACCAAAAAAAAGCGGGCGGCGCTGTGGATACCGTCACCCGCCAAAGGTCACCCCAAACTTAGTACACGATTACGGAGCGGATGGATTCGCCACGCTTCATCAGATCGAAGCCATCATTGATCTGCTCAAGCGTCAGACGGTGCGTGATCATGTCGTCAATGCTGATGCGGTTTTCCATGTACCAATCGACGATCTTCGGCACGTCGGTGCGCCCACGCGCTCCGCCGAAGGCCGAGCCCTTCCACTCCCGACCAGTGACGAGCTGGAATGGCCGGGTGCTGATCTCCTCACCAGCGGCGGCGACGCCAATCAGAATCGACTGGCCCCAGCCCTTGTGGCAGCACTCAAGCGACTGGCGCATGGTGTTGACATTACCGATGCACTCGAACGCGTAGTCGGCTCCACCGTCGGTGAGCTGGATGATCGCGTCGACGACGTTTTCGACCTCCTTCGGGTTAATGAAGTGGGTCATTCCATACTTACGCGCCATTTTCTCGCGTGCCGGGTTGATGTCGACCCCGATAATCTTGCCGGCACCGACCAGCTTGGCACCCTGGATCACGTTGAGACCGATACCGCCCAGGCCGAAGACCACCACGTTGGCCCCCGCCTCGACTTTGGCGGTGAAGATCACCGCACCCAAACCGGTCGTCACGCCGCAACCGATGTAGCAGACAGTATCGAACGGCGCGTCTTCGCGAATTTTCGCCAGCGCGATCTCCGGTACTACGGTGTAGTTCGAGAATGTCGATGTGCCCATGTAATGCAGGATCGGCATGCCGTCGAGCGAGAAACGGCTGGTTGCGTCTGGCATCAGCCCGCGACCCTGTGTCGAACGGATCGCCTGACACAGGTTGGTCTTCTGCGACAGGCAAAACTTGCACTGACGGCATTCAGGCGTATACAGCGGGATCACGTGGTCACCCTTTTTCAGCGACTTCACGCCAGGGCCAACGCCGACCACCACACCGGCTCCCTCGTGGCCGAGGATGGCTGGAAATATGCCTTCCGGGTCGGCGCCCGACAGCGTGTAGTAGTCTGTGTGGCAGATGCCGGTGGCCTTGAGCTCAACCAGAACTTCACCCTCTTTCGGGCCTGCGAGGTCAACGGTCTCGATAGTTAGTGGGGCGCCGGCTTTCCAAGCGACTGCGGCTTTTGTTTTCATTATTAATACTCAGCAAAGGGTGATAGTTGATACAAGTTCGAGTGAGCAGGCAGCTAGTGCGTACTTTCCATTCCGGAAATCACTACCTTTTCTTTACGGGAGCCACTCATTACGTTGAAAAAAATGTTCAGCACCACGGCGGTAAGAGCGGCCAACAAAATACTGCTATGTAACAACGGAGCTAGTTGCGGAGGGAATTTTGCAAAAAAGTCGGGATTGATCACCGGTAACATGCCAACACTGACGCTGATCGCAATGATGTAAGCGTTGAATTGATTTTCTACGAAGTCGACCTTGGCCAACATGCGAACACCGCAAGCAGCGATCATGCCGAACATGATCAGGCCCGCCCCGCCCAGTACATACGGCGGCACCGAGGCGACCAGTGCGGACATTTTCGGGAACAACCCCAGCAACATCAGGATCACCCCCCCCATCGCGCAAACCCAGCGACTGCGCACCCCGGTAATACTGACCAAGCCGACGTTCTCTGCATACGACGTATAGGGGAAGATGTTGAAGATCGCTCCCACCAATGTGCCCAAGCCATCCGCTCGAAAACCGTTGACCATCATCTTTTTATCGATCGGCTTGCCAACTATCTCGCCCACTGCAACGAACATCCCGGTCGCTTCGATGAAGGTCACCAGCATCACTATGGACATCGCCGCAATCGCCCAGAAGTCGAACTTCGGCATCCCGAAATGAAAGGGCACCACCAGACCAAACCAAGCAGCGTTATGAACCGAGGAGAAGTCGACTGCACCCATGGAGGTTGCCACGACCATGCCGAACACCAGCCCCAACAGCACAGCAATATTGCGCAGGAAGCCGCTGAAGTATTTGGTGATAACCAAGATGAAGGAGAGCACTAGGAAAGACATGCCGATTAATTGCGGATTGCCAAAATCAGGATTGCCAATCCCGCCGGCAGCCCAGTTGGCGCTTACGCCCATCAGACACAGGCCCACCACCAGAATTTCTGTACCGATCACAACTGGCGGAAAGAAACGCAACAACCTGGCCATCAACGGCGCTAACAAGATACCAATGATGCCGGACACGATCATCGAACCATAAATGCCCAATAGACCTAACTCGGGATTGGTACCGATTGCAATCATCGGCCCGACCCCAGTAAATGAAACGCCCATCATGATTGGCAACTTGATACCGAACCAGCGGATGCCGATTGCCTGAACAAGCGTAATCAGGCCCGAAACAAACAAGTCAACGCTGATCAGATACGCGACCTGTTCCTTGGGCAGGTTCAATGCCATGCCGATGATCAAGGGTACCGCCACCGCGCCCGCATACATCACCATCACATGTTGCATACCGAGTATGGTCAACTGCCCGGCAGGTGGTACTTCGTCGACCGGGGCACGCGAGTTACTCGGGATATAGCGCTTGGTATCCATTTCTTCTTCCTCTGTCGTCGATGCGACTTTTTTTATTGTTTATTACAAGGATGTTTCGAAGACTCCCGACATCACGATAAAGCCAGGTAGGCGTTTGATACGGTCAGTCCATCTTCTAAGCGCGGGATAGTCGATCAGCGAGATACCGCCTTCGTCGGACAGCATCACGTAGGGAAAGCAGGCGATGTCGGCGATGGTCGGGTGATCCCCGCGACAGATCCAACCGGCGTTCTCACGCTCGGAGAACCACAGTTGCTCGTCGAGCACCCTGAACAGCAGGTGGGCGCCGGCGCGGGCCTTGTCGGCATCGAGTTCGTAACGCAGCAAGTCATGCAGGCGAGCCGCCGACGCGGTGCCGGTAATGCCGTCAGCGAACGCCAGCCACATATTGACCTCGCCCAGGCTTTGCGCGTTGCCGGTCGGATACCAGTGACCACTCGTGTCGTAGCGTGCAGCCAAATAGCTCAGGATCGCCTGCGCGTCGCGCAGCACAAAGCCGTCATCATCAAGCACTGGCAGTTGGCCAAGTGGGTTGAGCGCGAGGAAGTCATCGCTCTTATGTTCCTTGCCCGGGAAGAACTCGATGCCGACTTTCTGGTAGTCGAGACCGAGCATGTTCATGAAGAGGCGCAACTTGTAGCAGTTGCCCGACAATTCGTAGTCGTACAGCGTGATCATTTTCACACTCCCTTACAGGTCGAGAACCAAGAGTTCGGAACGGCTGCGCGATACACATGGCATCAGGCACCGGCGACTCTGTTTTTCATCTTCATTCAGGTAGACGTCACGGTGCTCAGGGTCGCCGTCGATCACTGCGATACGACAGGTGCCGCACACGCCCTGTTCGCATGAGGTGTCGACTGCTATGCCGTGCGCCTTCAGTGCGTCGGCGAGGCTGACGCCGGCCGGCACGACGAATTCGGTGCCACTGGCTTGCAGCCGAACGCGGAAAGGCTGATCCGTGTCGTGCGACACTTCGTTAGCGAACAGCTCGAAGTGGACGTGTGCACTGGCGATGCCGATGGACGACGCGCGTTCACACACTAAATCAATCAGCGGACGCGGCCCGCATACGTAGATATGGCCATCTGAACCAATCTCACGTAGCGCTCGATCGACCTCGTCGCGCGTCGCATCGACGGCGAGGCCTGTATGCAGCTTCAAACCGTCCAACCCGGCGAGGCGATCGGTAAAGGCGACATGCTCTTTACTACGCGTGAAATAGTGAAGTGCATATGGCAGACCTGCATGCTGCAACGCGGTGCTCATCGCCAAGATCGGAGTGATGCCGATGCCGCCTGCGATCAGCACGCCGCCCACATCCGGCACCAGCCTGAAATGGTTTTTCGGAGCAGACACGGTCAAGCTGTCACCGACCTGCAGCGACTCGTGCAGCGAGCGCGACCCGCCGCGTGATGCCGGTTCCAGCTTCACGCCGATCACCAAGTGATCGCGTTCATCCGGTGCGTTGACAAGTGAATACTGGCGCACAAGACCGTTGGGCGTATGCACATCGAGATGCGCGCCGGCCTCGAAGTCGAGGTGTTCGCCATCCGGAAGTGCCAGCTTGAAGCCAGCGATTTCTTCTGCGGTATTCCAGCGTTCGGCGACAATCGTCCGGATTATGGTTCGACCATCGAGTTGGGAGTCTTGAGCAGTGCTTTGAACGATAGGGATCAGGCGAGGACTGGTCGCTGGCTTGGCTGACGGGAGGCGAGCCAGGGGGGATTCACGACTTTCCACATAGCGACGAAGTGTTGTCAGTAGACCGTTATGCCAGCGCAGAGCCTCGGGCTCGCCCATACCCAAAAGATTGGCCGAACCATGCACGATGGTCTTGAACTCATCCGCTGGCTGTAGCCAGAAACGAACCTGGCGCTCGCCCGACGGAGTCTGCCATGAGAGGTTAATCTCGACGTCGTTTCGTTGCACCTGACTGGTACCCGACAGGGCGTCCCTGTCACCGTCGGCGTAGCGCGCCAGCCCGGCCGCCACCGTGTCGAGGCTTGCGTTGAAGGTAAGGCTACGCAAAGCGAGCGGTAGTGGTTCAAAAGATGGAAGGAACGTCATTTCAGCCGAGGCTTTGTCCTCAGCGGCCAGGTTGACCCACACGAAGCCGTTCACTTGCGTCGCCGCAAACGTGCGCGCACACAGGCTTGACGGAGGGGCTACTTCGCTCATGGCGGGAATAAGGGTGCAGCGGCCGTCGCCGCTTCGGTACTGCCAGCCGTGGTACTGGCAACGCAGCTTTTCGCCGGTGTTCACGCCGAGTGTGAAGCGTACGCTGCGGTGTGGGCAGCGGTTTTCCCAGGCGTTCACGCGGCCAATATCGGATCGCCACAGTGCGAGCTCGACGCCGTGCAGTTGGCCTTGAAAGACATGGCGCATCGTTAGCTCATCGGCACGTGCCACCGGGTACCAGGTCTGATCTAGCATGTTCATGGTGTGCTCCTCTTCAATGGTCGGCGTGTTCAGGCCGCGCGGTAGGTGCCGTAGACGACGCCTTTGTCATGCAGCCAGCGGCGGTAGGCCGCCGACATCGCATCGGCGCGCGTCGGTACCTCGAACTTCGGATCGAGAGGCAAGGTTCGCGGCACATGATTGGTCAGGATCATCAAGTCCTGGCCAAAGATGTTCTGCTGGAACAGTCGCAAATCGCGATCGCTGGTGGTCTCGTCGATATAAACCAGCACTACATGCGCGATACACCATTCCTCATCGAGCGGTTGCACGAAGAGACATATCGCGTCTCGGCGTGTCGGCTGCGGTGGGCTGGTTTTGTAGAGGATGGAGACGAAGGGACGCGTCACACGGTAGACATATTCAGCCTCGATTCCATTTGTCGCGGTAGCTGCAGCCATCGGCTGGTAGAATTTGCAGCCGTTTGCATAGATTTCATCGTGCTTGACGTCGTGTTCAACCCGGTAAGGGGCAACGTCTGTGTGCGGTTCCTCGCCCAATAAACCTGTGTGCACGTATGGGAAGTGCGCCATATCGAGGAAATTCTCGATCACCCTTAGTCCCGATACGTGCACCTTCATCGAACCTGAGCCAAGGATGCGCCTGTCGGCCTCATCGAATTCGGGTAGCTCGAAAAAACTGTCATCGGGAGTGCCGAGCGACACCCAGTGGGTGTGGTAACGAGTTTGTGTACGACACGGCTTGCCGCTTCCGTCGGCAAGATGCGCAATGAAAGTACCTTCGGCATCACGACCGTAATCGATCTCGTAGCCCAGAACGCTCGTGCGATGCTGAAAGCCGTCCTTTAGATCCTCGACTACCGCGACTGGATACCATTCGTTCCAGACTGCTGCTTCGATCTGCATGTTTTCCTCTCTTATTGTTCTGAGTACGGCTCTGTCACCGTCCTGAGGACAACAATAAGGGGGGGGGCGAGGTAGAACTAACGCTTATGGTTCATTGCAGGTATGACGACTTTTCATAGCTTTGCTTAGAAACGATTTTCAGTGCAGGAGCATGCGTGGATACAGCTCCAGCCATAGGCGGGCGAACCTTTTGCCTGCCCTAAAGTCCGTAGGAGTTTTTCGCTTTAGCCGTCACAGAACGCAAGTCCAGGACACAACCTTCGGAGTATTGAGCTCGTAAGCTGCTTAGCGCTTAAGAGCAAAACAGCCAGTTCATCATCGACTACGCTTGTTTTGTTTGAGCACTGTCCTCGATCTGAATTGCCCCTAGTTTCAGACGCCATGTTTTGAGCAGAAACCTCCCGCTGCAAGTGTCCGTTTTTGGCCGTTAGCTCCCCTCCGCGAAGGGCAGCTTTGGGTTGTGGATTCAACCGGTTGCCACAGGCAGAAACCGGACAGAAGTGGACCCTTACCCCGTTCTCATGCGCATGAGCCATGCCTTTCCACCGATTTACCGATAGTTTGGAACAGAGCGTTTAACGGCCCTGATTGCCTGGCCATAGCGTCCACGGAATACATACGACCCCATCGAATAACAATCGGGCAGTTCTCATCAGGCCGCAACTCATCAAACGATCATTGCCAAGACGCAATTCTACGGTGAACTCTCCCGTAGGGTGTTCAACCGAGAGGTGCTTGATGTCGCCGGTAACGGTACACGCCACGCTCGCCGCCACACTGCCCTCGATCAGGCAGGCAGCAGCCACACTGACCGCACCGAACACGCCGATGCTGGTGTGGCATCGGTGCGGAATGAAGCTGCGAGTGCTGATTGCCCCGCCCGCTTGTGCCGGGGCAATCAGGCACATCTTGGGCACATTGCGCTGGCTCACATCCCCCAGATGCATAAGCGGGCCGGCCTGCAAACGGATCGATTCGAGACGGGCCTTCAACTCAGTATCGGCATCCAGTTGTGCCGGACTCTCATAGCCGCTCAGACCGAGGTCTTCGGCTCGGATCAGCACCACTGGCATTCCGTTGTCGACGCAGGTGACTTCAACGCCATCGAACAGATCCACAACGTTGCCGGTTGGCAGCAAAGCACCGCAACTGGAGCCGGCGACATCCTCGAACTCCACGACCAACGGCGCTGCGTACCCCGGCACACCGTCTATCCGCGCGTCGCCCGAATAGCAGACGACACCCTCCGGTGTCGGTACATGAGCAATCGCGATCTGCCCGGTGTTCTCCATGAAAATGCGCACCGAGGTTACATCACCCGTCACGGCCACCAGGGCGCGTTCAATAGCGAACGGCCCGACACCGGCGAGAATATTGCCGCAGTTCTGGCCGTAGTCGACCCGCGGCTCATCGACCAACACTTGGGCGAAAAGGTAGTCGACATCGGCGCCGGCGCGCGCGGACGGCTTGATGATCGCCACCTTGCTGGTCAGCGAGTCGCCGCCACCGATGCCATCGATCTGCCGTGCATCCGGCGAGCCCATGACCGCCAGCAGCACGCGGTCGCGAAGCGCTTGCTCGTCGGGCAAGTCGCGGGCCAGGAAGTACGCGCCTTTCGAGGTCCCGCCGCGCATCAAAAGGCAAGGAATACGTGTCTGGCCCATGCTCAGTCTCCGAGTTCATCGAGGCTGTCGACGTAACGCAGGCCCTTTTCCGCGAGCCGTTGGCGCATGTTGTAGATGTCCAGCCCCAGTTCGCCCTTGGCCAGGCGCAAGGCCTTCTGCTCCTCCAGGTCGGCACGCGCGCGACTGGCTTCGACAACATGGGCAACTTCGCCGCGACGCACGATGACCACGCCATCGTCATCGGCCACCACCACGTCGCCCGGGTTGACCAACTGACCGCCACACACCAGCGGCAGGTTGACCGAACCGAGGGTCTCCTTGATGGTGCCCTGGGCACTGATGGCGCGGGACCAGACCGGAAAGCCCATCTCACGCAGGGTGTGGGTATCGCGCACACCGGCATCGATCACCAGGGCACGTACGCCATGGGCCTTGAGCGAAGTGGCAAGCAGGTCGCCGAAGTAACCGTCGGTGCACGGCGAGCTGGGGGCAACCACCAGAATATCCCCGGGGCGGCACTGCTCCACCGCCACATGGAACATCCAGTTGTCGCCCGGCGCAACCAGCACCGTGACCGCCGAGCCGCTGATGGCCGTCCCCCGTTGAATCGGTGTGATCGCAGACGCCAGCAGGCCTTTTCGCCCCTGGGACTCGTGAATGGTCGCGACACCGAAGCGCCCCAGTTCATCGACCAACGCCTGCCCGGCCCTTGCGATGTTGCGCACGACGACGCCGGTTTTTCCGATCAGCTCGCTCATGCCAGGTTCTCCGTGACGCGCGGGAAGATGCTCTGGTAGCCCTCGCCATAAACGATGTCGCGGCTGGAGGTGATGCCAACGTTGCGCTTGGCCTGCACACCGCGCTGCAGGGCGACGCGCATGTAGTACTCCCAGAGGTGTTCCTGACCGGCCATGCACTGGATGGCCGCATACTTCTTGTCCCAGACCGAGGTGATGTCCAGCAACACATCGGGGCGCCATTCGCATTGCTCGGGCTGGTGCGGCTCGAAGCTGTAGACCGGCGGTGCACCGACAATTTTCTCGCCCGGCCTGAAGCCTTCGGCCTGGGCGATGATGCGCGCCTCTTGCGTCAGGTTCATGGCCAACGGGTGATCGTAATTGTAAGGGTCTTTCTGCGAGTGGCTGAGGACGAACTCGGGCTGGACGCGACGAAACACATCCGCCAGGCGAAACAGGGTTTCCTTGTCGGCACGCATCGGGTAGTCGCCGATGTCGAAGAACTCGACGCTGGCCCCAAGGATATCGGCCGCGGCCTGGGCCTCTTCACGCCGCGCGGTTTTGACTTTTTCTTCGCTCATCTGGCCCTTGCGCCACAGTTTGGCGGACTCACCGCGCTCACCGAAGGACAGGCAGACGATGTGCACGGCATACCCCTGTTGCGCATGCAGCGCGATGGCACCGCCCGCGCGCCAGACGAAATCGGCAGAGTGGGCGCTGACGACCAGCGCATTTTTCGGTGACTCGATCATTGCGGATACTCCTCCTGCGTTTCGAACGAGCATCGCACTGCGACCCGCCCCAGGAGTAATGCGTTGAAGTGTTTTAGGTATGCGTTTTTTTTATTGCCATCCAAACAGGGCAGCGGCATAGTCCAGCTCAAACGCCCCTTTGCAGAGTCCGTGCCCCATGGAATCCACCGAACTGCCCAGCCTGATGCACGTACGCGCCTTCGTCCGGGTGGCCGATCACGGGAGTGTTTCCAGGGCCTCTGTGGCGCTGTTTCGCGCGCAGTCAGTGGTGACCCGGTCGATCTCCGAGCTGGAGGCCCAGCTCGATGTGCCATTGTTCGAACGCCACGCCAACGGCATGCGCCTGACCGGTTTCGGCGAGCGCTTGCTGCCTCGGGCACGTCGCGTGCTGGCCGAACTCGACAGTGTGCCGCGACTGCTCGATGGCGCGGACAAACGTGCGGTCGAGCCGCTGTACCTGTTTCAGGCCCGACGCCTGCAAGTGTTCGTCAAACTCTGCGAAACCCGCCACATGCAGACCGTCGCCAGCCTGCTCGGCCTGAGCCAACCGGCGATCAGCTCGACTATCAAAGTGATGGAAAGCGGGTGCGGCCAACCGCTGTTCGAGCGTACGCCCCGCGGGTTGCAGCCAACCCGCGCCAGCCACGAAATTCTCTTTCCGATCCGCCGGGCGCTGAACGAACTGCGCCACATCGAGACCGATATCACCGCACTGCGCGGTACCTTGCAAGGCGTGGTGCAGGTCGGCGCCCTGCCCTTGGGCCGCACCCGAATATTGCCCGAAGCCATGGTGCGCATGATGGCCGAACACCCGGGCATCCAGGTGATCACCAACGAAAGTCCGTTTGATTTACTGGCGACAGAGTTGCGTGCCGGTGATGTCGATTTCGTCTTTGGCGCCCTGCGCCCCGAGGCCTACGCCAGCGACCTGGTCGGCGAAGCGCTGCTCACGGAAGACATGGTGGTGTTGGCGCGGCGCGGTCATCCGCTCTATTCGAAAGCCGTGCTGCACGATGAACTGGGCGCCGCCCGGTGGGTGCTGCCTCGTGCCGGCTCGCCGGCCCGGCAGATGCTTGATGAATGTTTCACCCGATTCGGCATTGCGCCGCCCCGGCCTATAGTAGAAAGCGGCGATATGGCAATCATCCGCGGCCTGTTGTTGCGCTCGGACATGCTCGCCGCCGTCTCCGCCCATCAACTGGAACAGGAGATCGCCTCGGGCGAGCTGTGCATCCTGCCCCTGGAACTGAACCAGACCACCCGGGCTATCGGTCTGACTTATCGCAATGGCTGCCTGCACTCCCCTGTGGCCCAGGCCCTGATGGAAATGATTCGCCGGGTGATCCGAGAGCAGGCTAGCTCCCAAAGTTGACCGAGGTCTAACGTAGGAGCGAGCCTGCTCGCGACGGCGATAGTGAAACTACAACAAGCTGATCGGATAGCTGACGATCACCCGGTTCTCATCGAACTCATTGGTGCTGAAGCTCTTGCGAATGCTCGAGTTGCGCCATTTGACGTTGAGGCTTTTCAGCGGACCGCTCTGCACCGTGTAGGCGAGTTCTGACTCACGACCCCACTCCTTGCCGTCGGTGATCGCGCCGGTATGCACGTTATCGCCGCTGATGTAGCGGTTCATCAGGGTCAGGCCGGGGACGCCGAGGGCGACGAAGTTGTAGTCGTGGCGCAACTGCCAGGATTTTTCCCGGGCGTTGTCGTAACTATTGTTGTAGCTGTCATTGGCCAGGGTGCCGCCGCTGGTGCCGTTGACGCGCATCCAGGCACTATCACCGGTGAGTTTTTGCAAACCAACGTAGAAGGTGTGGCCGCCATACCGGGCCGATACCAGCGCCGAGACGGTACGGTTGTCCAGGTCACCGGCACGGGCACTGCCATCTTCACGGCCCCAGAAGTAGCCGAGGTTTGCGCCCAGCGTCCAGGCACCAAGGGGCTGGCTGTGGACCAGTTGCAGGTATTGCTGCTGATAGATGTCCTTGAGTTCGGCGTTCCACAGCCCGATCAACGTGCGTTTCTCGTTGAAGCTGTATTCGCCGCCGACGAAGTTGAAGCGATCAGACGTGAACGCGGTCTTGCCCTGCATGAACATGTCTTCCATGCTCGCATCATTGCGTGGACTGTTCTGCCGGAACTGCCCACCGTAAAGGGTCAGACCGTCGATCTCCTGCGAAGTGACCTGGCCACCACGAAAGGTTTGCGGCAACGAGCGACCGTCATCGGAACGCAGGATCGGCAGCACCGGCATCCACTCCCCGGCCTTCAGTTCGGTCTTGCTCACTTTCATTTTCCCGGCCATCGCCAGGCGACCGAAATCATCGGCGGGACGCCCGTCACCATGGATCGGCAACAGCTGAGTGCCGCCGGTGCCCTTGCCGCCGTCGAGCTTGACCGAGTAGAGCCCCAGCGCATCCACCCCGAAGCCCACCGGGCCTTGGGTGAAGCCGGAGCGGACGTCGAGAATGAAATTCTGAGTCCACTCTTCGGCCTTGCCTTGCGGATAGGCCGGGTTGGTGAAGTTGCGGTTGATGTAGAAGTTGCGCAGGTTCAGGTTGGCGCTGGCATCTTCAACGAAGCCCTCGGCGAACGCTTGCAGCGGTAGAGCGCAGATAGCTGCCAGCGAACAGGCGATTCGATGATTAACGGCGATTTTCATTGTTATTGTTTTCCGGTTTTTTTGGGTAAAGGAAATGCCCTGCGCCCGCCATAACCGGGCACAGCAAGATCAGGAAGAAAAAGAATTGAAAGCGGCCCGGGACGAGCCGCCGAACTAACCGCTGATGATCAGCGCGGGCCTTTACCCGCCACCGAGTAGAGCACCTGCTGGTTTCGGGTTTTCATGAACTCTTCCAGGCTCTGTCCACGCATGGCGGCGTAGACCTGCAAGTTGGGAATGCCGAGTACCGCCGCGAGTTTCTCCAGCACGAAGAAGATTGCCCCGTACTGGATCAAACCGCGCCAATCACGACGGCGCAACAGATCACGCTCCTCGTCGCTAAGGCCCCCTTCATCGAACAACGCTTCCGGTGCTTCGAGAAAACGCTGGCGCCATTGCGGCTCGATCATGCGATGCAGGAACTTGTTCAGGCGATAACCCTTGGCGCTGCGCTCCAGAGTGAATGGATAGGTACCCTCGAGTTTTTCGATGCCGGCCAACTGGTGCTGCATGTGCTGCAAGTGACGTGCGTTGACCTCGGCAGGCACCGCTCGGTCCTGGTTTTCCAGCAACAGGGTCGCGATACCGGTCATGGATGGCAGGTAATAGTCCTGATGCAGATTCTTCACCGTGGCCGACAACGCGCCGCGCATGATCAGCCAGGTGATGACCTCCGAGCCTTCCATCCCGCCCAGGGTGGCGTACTCGGCGTGGGTCAGCTCGGTCAGACGCAGCGGGTCGTTGACCAGCAGATCGATGAACTGCTCATCCCATTGCGGGTTGTTGAAGCCGCAACGCTCGCCATGCACCTGATGGGACACGCCGCCGGTGGCGACAATGGCCACCTTCAAGTCTTCGGGATAGCTTTCAATCGCGCGACGCAGGGCCTGGCCCAACTTATAGCAGCGCAACGCACTGGGGATCGGGAACTGCAACACACCCACCTGCAGCGGCACGATTTGCACCGGCCACGCCGGATCACACGGCAAGAGCGCCGACATCGGCGAGAAAAACCCATGGTCCAGCGGCTTGTCGCGGAAGAAACTCATGTCGAATTCATCGGCCATCAGGCTTTGACCAATGTGCCGCGACAGCGCGGCATGCCCGCCCACTGCGGGCAGCGAGCGTGGATTGCCGCCTTCGTCGGCGACCTCGTAACGCTCATCGACGCCGAGGGAGAACGCGCCATAGTGGTCGAAGAAAAACGACGTCACATGGTCGTTGAAGATGTAGAACAGCACATCCGGCTGTTGCTCCTTCAACCACACCTTGATCGGTTCGAAGCCTTCGAAAATCGGCGCCCACGCCGCCTCATTCTGTTTATCGTGATCGACGGCGAAGCCGATGGTAGGTGTATGGGAGACAGCGAGGCCACCGATGATACGTGCCATGACGAGTTCCTGTGTTCGAAAAAGATTATTGCGCCAGCAAGGCCCGGTTGACCCGGCGCCGTGCATGACCGTTGGCCAGGATCGCCAGTGCGGCGATGAAGGCAGGCACGCTCAACAGGGCGAACAGAAACGGCAAGCCAAGGCCGAGGCTGAGCACCGCACCGCCGATGAGAGAACCAAAGATACCGCCGAAACGCCCGATGCCGAGCATCCAGCTCACGCCCGTTGCACGGAAATCCGTCGGGTAATAACCAGGGGCAAACGCGTTGAGGCCAGTCTGCGCGCCGCTCATGCAGAAACCGGCGGCGATCACCCCAAGCGCCAGCAGACTCGATTCCAGGCTGAAAGCCCCCAGCAGCAGGATAAACACCCCACCTAGCGCATAGGAGGTGGCGATCACGCCGTTCGGATTGCGTCGGTCCATGATCCAGCCCACCACGATCGCCCCGACCGTACCGCCGATCTGGAACAGGCCGGTAATGGTGGCAGCACGCTCGATGGACAGGCCACCTTCGCGCAGCAAGGTCGGCATCCAGCCCATGGTCAGGTAGATCACCAGCAGGCCCATGAAATAGGTCAGCCAGAGCGCCAGGGTGCCGGCCCGATAGCGCTCGGTGAACAGCATGCGCACCGGTGCCTTGTGCTGGGTCTGGGGTTCGGCGAGGGTGAAGTTTGTATTTGCCGGGAATTTGCCCCCAAGCTTGTTCAGTACTTTGGCGATCTGGGAGGCTGGTGCATTGCGCGCTGCCAGGAAACGTGCGGACTCAGGCAGCAACAACCAGAGGAAAGGCAACAACACCATTGGCAGAATGCCACCGGCCAGCAATACCGATTTCCAGCCGTGCAAGGGAATCAACCAGGCTGCCAATAAACCGCCCAGCCCCGACCCCATGTTGAACCCGGTAAACATGATGGTGATGAACAGCGAGCGATTGCGCTCTGGCAGGTATTCGGCAAGCAGCGTGGTGGTGTTGGGCATCGCGGCGCCAAGGGCCACACCGGTCAATAGTCGCAAGGCCGCCAGCTCATAGGGATTACGCGCAAACGCACACGCCAGGCTCAAGACGCTGAACCCCGTCACCGCCAACAGCAGCACTTTCTTGCGCCCCACACGATCAGCGTAAGGGCCAGCGGTCAAGGCACCGATGGCGAGCCCGACCATCCCGGCACTCATGACCGGGCCAAACGCCGCTTTGGACAACCCCCACTCCTGAATCAGCGACGGCGCGATAAAGCCCATGACCGCCACATCCAACCCATCGAATAGAACAATGAAGAAGCACAGGCTCATGATGAGCCACTGGTACCCGGCAACCGGTCGGTTGTCGATCCACGCCTTGATGTCGACCGTCTCGTGACTCATTCTTTTCACCTTCTTATTTTTGTAGATATATCGAACGGCCTGGAGATCGGTGCAGGCCAGAGGCCTGCCCGACAGCCGAACGCTGGGCGTGACTTTAAAGCCGCAGCTGTCTGTGCCGCCTCTGGGAAATCCTTAAACGGGTATCTGTTTTTCTTATCGGATGATTTGCAGCGCAGCACTGCACGGCCAAACGGCGTGGGCACGAACTGGCCATACTTGCGCGTGCCTCAACACAGGAGTTAGGCACCGTTCTGAGAAAACTCGGCAAGATGTGAAATGCGTCGCCCCTCAGGGTGACGGTAGATAGCCCATCACACGTGACTCACCCATCAGCAGCGGGCGATTCAGTTCCGCACAAGCACGCAAGTACTCGGCCACCAGAGTGACCCGCTTCAGCTTGCGCAGGTCCTCGCTGTAATACATCCAGAACTGCCGCGTGATCTCCACTTCACCGGGCAGCACTTCGCACAGGCGGGGATCGGGGCCGGCGAGGAAGCAAGGCAGGATCGCCAGCGCCCGCCCTTCCAGGGCTGCGTGGTAATGAGCCACCACGCTGGTGCTGCGCAGGCGACTGTTGGCGCCGGGCATCAGGTCGTTCAGGTAGAGCAGCTTGAAGCTGAAGGCCAGATCCTCGACGTAGGTCACGAACGGGTGAACGGCCAGGTCCTCGCGACAGCCAATCGTCGGATGACTGGCCAGGTACTCCGGCGTCGCATACAGACGCAGGCGGTAATCGCACAGCCGCGAGCACACGTACGGACCGCGCTCGGGTCGTTCCAGGGTGATGGCGATGTCCGCCTCGCGCCGTGACAGGTTGATGAAATGCGGGACCGGCAAAATGTCCGCCGAGATATGCGGGTAGTGCTCGAGGAAGTGGCTCATCTGCGCAGTGATGAAACAGGTCCCGAAGGCTTCGGTACAGCCGATGCGCAGGTGCCCGGCGAGCCCCCCGGTGGTGCCGAAAACCTGCTCGCAGGCTACCAGCAGCGTACTTTCCAGGGATTCGGCGTGGCTGACCAGACGCTGCCCCTCCACGGTCAGGACAAAACCTGCGGTTCGCGACTTCTCGAACAACAGAGCACCCAGACACTGCTCCAGGGCGCGGATGCGCCGCGACACCGTGGTGTAGTCCACCCCCAGGCGGCGAGCTGCACCGCTGGCGGTGCGGGCACGGGCGACCTCGAGGAAGAAACGCATGTCGTCCCAGTTCAGTGGGTTCTGCGTTGTGCTTTTTTGCATATCCATCGGGCTTTTCTGCCAATACATATGGGAAATATGCACTTATATACTCGCATCTCACCCAACTTGGCCAGCGTCGTTTTCAGGCCAGGAAAGCCCCCCACCCCAATAATAAATACCGAGGGCTGACAGCATGAGCGCATGGATAAACACCGGCTTGCACGCCGGACACAAACAGCTGCGCAACAGCGCAATCGCGGCCACGGTTCTCGTCTGCCGTTGGCCCGATCCACTGCTCGCCGCGCAGCGGATCGGGCTCGCCCTCCTGCACCGCCCTCTCTCCACCGCAAGGTCATCCGGGCGGCAATAACTCCAGCACATCAGCATTCAGGTGGCGTCCCGCATCGGGTCGCTGCCCGGGTACCCGTACGCCCCTCAAAAGGCCGAACAACAAAAACAACTAGAAATGCGGAGCTGCACCATGACGACCGACCATCCGAACCACGTCCAGACCTGTGCACTGGTCAGGGCCAACCCCAAGTTCCACCGCCTCGCGCGCCAGCGTGCACTGCTGGCCTGGACGCTGAGCGGCGCGGTCCTGGCTATCTATTACAGCTTCATCATGGTGGTGGCTTTCGCCCCTGCCTGGCTGCACCTGCCGCTCTACGACGGCAGCCACCTCAGCCTCGGCATGCCAATCGGCGTGACGATCATCCTGTTGTCCTGGCTACTCACCGCCTGGTACGTGCACAGCGCCAACACCCGCTTCGACGTACTCAGCTCGCAGATCCTGCAGGAGTCCCGCGCATGAAACGCCTGTTCGCCCTTCTCGCCCTCAGCCCTGTGCTGGCCCATGCCGAGCCCATCATTGCGCAGAAGCAACCGCTCAACCTGCACGCCATCGGCATGTTTTTCGTCTTCGTCCTCGCCACCCTGCTGATCACCTGGTGGGCGGCACGACGCACCCGCTCCGCCGCCGACTTCTACAGCGCCGGTGGCGGCATCACCGGCTTCCAGAATGGCCTGGCAATCGCCGGTGACTACATGTCGGCGGCAACTCTGCTGGGCCTGTCGAGCCTGGTCTTCGCCAAGGGCTACGACGGCTTCGTCTACATCATCGGCTTCTTCGTCGGCTGGCCCATCGTCACCTTCCTGATGGCCGAGCGCTTGCGCAACCTGGGGCGCTACACCTTCGCCGACATCGTCTCCTACCGCCTCGATCAAACCCGCGTGCGCAGCTTCGCCGCCCTCGGATCGCTGACCGTGGTCTGCTGCTATCTGGTGGTGCAAATGGTCGGCGCCGGTCAACTGATCAAACTGCTGTTCGGTCTCGACTACCGCACGGCGGTGGTGGTAGTCGGACTGTTGATGCTGGTCTACGTGATCTTCGGCGGCATGCTCGCCACCACATGGGTACAGATCACCAAGGCGGTCCTGCTCCTGGCGGGCGGCACCACCCTGGTGCTGATGGCCCTGAGTCGCTTCGACTTCAGCTTCGAGAACCTGGCCGCCCAGGCGGTGGCCGCGCATGCCAGCGGCGTGCAGATCATGGGCCCGGGCACCTTGCTGGCCGACCCGATCAACGCGGTGTCCCTATCCCTTGGACTGGTCTTCGGCATTGCCGGCCTGCCGCACATCCTGATGCGCTTCTTCACGGTGCCCAATGCCAAGGAAGCGCGTAAATCCGTACTGTTCGCCACGGTGTTTATCGGTTTCTTCTTCCTGGTGGTCTGCGTCCTGGGCTATACCGCCATCGTCATCGTCGGCACCGATCCTCAGTACTACGTCGATGGCAAGCTAGGCGGGGCCATGATTGGCGGCAGCAATATGGTGGCCATGCACCTGGCGAAGGCGGTGGGTGGCAACCTGTTTCTCGGTTTCCTCTCTGCCGTGGCTTTCGCCACCATTCTCGCAGTGGTGGCTGGCCTGGCCCTGGCCGGTGCCTCGGCCATCTCCCATGACCTTTACGCGTCGGTATTGAAGAAGGGCTGCGCCGACGAGAAACAGGAAATGCGCGTGTCGCGCATCGCCACCATCTGCCTGGGCATCGTTGCGATTGCCCTCGGCATTCTGTTCGAGGGGCAGAACATCGCCTTCCTGGTCGGCCTGACGTTCGGCATCGCCGCTTCGGCGAATTTCCCGGTACTGATCATGGCCATGTACTGGGGCGGCCTGACCACCCGCGGCGCCCTCTATGGCGGCCTGACCGGCCTGGTCAGCGCACTGGCCCTGGTGATCGGCTCGCCGTCGGTGTGGGTCGGCGTACTGGGGCATGCCCAGGCGCTCTTCCCTTACGACCAGCCGGCGCTGTTCTCCATGCCACTGGCCTTCCTGGTCATAGTGGTCGCTTCCAGGCTTGACCGCAGCGAACGCGCCGACCGCGAGCGCGCCGCCTATGCCGACCAGTTCGTCCGTGCCCAGACCGGCCTTGGAGCTGCCATGGCCAGCAGTCACTGACGCTGCTTTTTCCGGGGCTGACACCCCGAGCGCGAGTCCGCTCCTTTGCTTCGCGCTTTTTTACGCCCGACCTGCGCCGCTCGGCGCAGGACACCCCAGAAGCGCCCCTCCCTCGCCAACGCCAAGCGGCGCGGGAGCGGCTCGTCGACAACAAAAACAACAAAAGGCAACCAATGAAACCCACCACCCTCACCCTGTTCCTGGCCGGCACCGGCCTCGCCGCACAGGCTCACGCCGATTTCTTCGCAGACAGCACGGCCAGGCTGGAAACGCGCAACTTCTATTTCAACCGCGACTTCCGCCAGGCCAATGCCGCCCAGTCCAAGCAAGAAGAATGGGCCCAGGGTTTCCTGCTGCGCTACGAATCCGGCTATACCGACGGCATGATCGGCGTCGGTATCGACGCTCTTGGCCAGCTCGGCGTCAAGCTCGATTCCAGTCCCGATCGCTCCGGCTCCGGCCTGCTCAAGCGCGATAACGAGCCGCCCAAACGCGCCAAGGACGAGTATGGCGAACTGGGCCTGACGGCCAAGTTCAAAGCGTCCAACAGCGTGCTCAAGCTCGGCACCCTGACCCCGAAGTTGCCGGTACTGCTGGCCAATGACTCGCGCCTGTTGCCGCAAACATTCCGCGGTGGGCAGTTGAACGTCCAGGAGATCAAAGGCCTGAGCGTCGATGCCGGGCGCGTGGATCGGGTCAACCAGCGCGACTCCTCGGACTACGAGAAAATGGCGATCACCACCACCGGCGCCAAGGGCATTGTCAGTGGTCAGGCCCGCAGTGACGCCTTCAATTTCGCCGGCCTTGCCTACCGTTGGAACGACCGGCTGAACACGGGCTACAACTACGGCGGCCTGGACGACTTCTACCACCAACACCAGTTCAGTCTGGTCCACGTGCTGCCGCTGGGCGCAGGCCAGACGCTCAAGAGCGACCTGCGCTACGCCCGCTCCACCGACGACGGTAACAGCAACATCGACAACAACGCCTTCGGCGCCATGTTCACCTATGCCCTCGGCGGCCATGCCTTCGGTCTGGGCTACCAACGCATGAGTGGCGACACCGGCTTTGCCTACGTCAATGGCAGCGACGCCTACCTGGTCAACTTCGTGCAGATCAACGACTTCGCCAACAAGGACGAGCGTTCCTGGCAGGCGCGCTACGACTACAACTTCGCGGCGCTCGGCATTCCCGGCCTGACCTTCATGACCCGCTACCTGGCCGGCGACAGCATCGATCTGGGCGCCCGCAGGCCTGAGGGTCGCGAATGGGAGCGCGACACCGACATCGGCTACGTGGTGCAGAGCGGCCCGCTGAAAAACCTCGGTCTGAAGTGGCGCAACGCTACGGTGCGCACCGCCCACTTCGGCAACGATCTCGACGAGAACCGCCTGATCCTCAGCTATACCCTGGCGCTCTGGTAAGGCCCCGCACAAGGCGGGTGCCGCTCACATCGCTTGACGGTGCGGGCAGCACCCGCCTTGTGCATTTCTGGCGCATCGGGGATGCCGCCAGCCTGTGTTTTTTTGCACAACGCACGAGACTTTTTGAGCATTCTTATTTGATTTATGCCTGCCTATACTCGATTCAACCGCTTGGTCATGAACCAGGTCAGTCCCAATAAAAATAAACAGGGCACCCACCGTGAAGCCATTCTTGCTTGCCGTCGTCTCCCCACGTTCAGGTACCCGCGCGCGTCTCGGGAGACTCCAATGAACAACAACTGCCAACCTTTCCTCGCCGCCCGAGACTTCCTGCTGGAACACCGCACCGATTACGCCACAGCTGTGCGTGATTTCCGCTGGCCACAGTTGACCGAGTTCAACTGGGCTCTGGATTACTTTGACGCCATGGCCGAGGGCAACCAGGCCAATGCCCTGTGGATCGTCGAAGAGGACGGCAGCGAACAACGCTACAGCTTCCAGCAACTGGCCGCGCGCTCCAACCAGGTGGCCAATCACCTGCGTGCCCTGGGCGTGCGCCGTGGCGAACGCATCCTGCTGATGCTCGGTAACGACGTCGCCCTGTGGGAAACCATGCTGGCCGCCTTCAAACTCGGCGCCGTGGTCATTCCCGCCACCGCCCTGCTGACCCCTGAAGACTTGCGTGATCGCATCGAGCGTGGCCATGTGCGTCATCTGGTGGTCAGCGCCGCTCATGTCGACAAGTTCGACGGCCTGGGTGAAGGCTGCAGCCGCATCTGTGTTGGCCCGGCCCCCGCAGGCTGGACCCCGCACAGCGCTGCCAGCGAATATTCCGAACAGTTCGAAGTCGAGGGCCAAACGCTCGCCACCGACCCGATGCTGCTGTACTTCACCTCCGGCACCACCTCCAAGCCGAAGATGGTGCTGCACAGTCACCAGAGTTACCCGGTCGGCCACCTATCGACCATGTACTGGATCGGCCTGCAGCCGGGCGACCTGCACCTGAACATTTCGTCCCCGGGCTGGGCCAAGCACGCCTGGAGTTGCCTCTTCGCACCATGGAATGCCGG
>Ga0247818_10000618_pt1 | contig 22340 bp, 21 predicted proteins | sample 13C_Glucose_Day1_FD_192424 | JGI IMG/M metagenome (GOLD analysis project Ga0247818, IMG submission 192424) | Soil microbial communities from agricultural site in Penn Yan, New York, United States - 13C_Glucose_Day1 | ecosystem: Environmental > Terrestrial > Soil > Agricultural land | place... | reverse complement strand
GTGGGGCCCTGCGGGCCGGGGATGATCGAGTCCGAACCCTGGATACCCTGGGGGCCCTGCGGGCCCGCGGGGCCGGTCAGGCCCTGGGGTCCCTGGGGGCCGGGCACTGTCGAGTCGGCGCCTGCGGGGCCGGTGGGGCCGGCCGGGCCGGTGAGGCCCTGGGGACCCTGCGGCCCGGGGACTGTGGAGGCTGCCCCTGCGGGGCCTGCTGGTCCCTGAATGCCAGCGGGGCCTGCCGGGCCCGTTGGGCCGGGGACAGTGGAGTCCGCGCCTGCCGGGCCGGCCGGGCCCTGGAGGCCTGCGGGGCCGGCGGGTCCCGCGGGTCCGGGAACGGTGGAGTCGGCACCTGCCGGGCCCGGAGGGCCTGCGGGACCTGCGGGTCCCTGGGCGCCAGCGGGGCCGGCCGGGCCGGGCGGGCCGTCAGCGCCGGCAGGGCCGGCGGGGCCGGCCGTGAGCGGGGCGCCGGTGTTCGGGGTGATCGGGACAAGGTTGCGCATGTCGCGCTCCTCGCCCGCGCCGATGGCGAAGGAGAACGGGGCGATGTAGTGGAACTCGCGGGAGTGGTCGTACAGCTCGTAGCTGACCCGGTAGGTGAAACCCTGGGGGACGATCTCGGGGTCGTCGTTGCCCTGCAGCTCCACCCGGAACGCGCCGAAGGCATCCAGCTTGATCTCCACGCTGTGCGCGGTGATCACGGTCTGGGGGGCAGTGATGGTCGTGGTGTCCGGGGAGATCCGGATAATGCCGGACAGCGGCTGGCCGGCCGCATCCAGCATCCGCCCGGTCAGGATGGCGGGATTGTTGATGTTAGCCAAGTGGGGCACCGGCCTTCAGCCGGGTCAGCCAGGACGCGACCGAGGTCAGGAAGGACTTGCCGACCAGGATGCCTACGGCGCCCCAGAAGGACGGGCTGGTGATGTCCCCGTCGCCGAGCAGGACTGCCAGGCCCAGGCCGATGGCGATCAGGGCATCGACGATGAAACCCTGCCAGAGGGTGCGGGCCCAGGGGGTGGTGGCCACGGGGTCGAGGATGCTGGAAGGGGCGGCGTGTTCAGCCATTATCGGATCCGTTCTGAGTTGGATGGGAAGAGGAAGTGGCCGTCGCCGCGCTTGAGGAAGCTGTTGGCGGCCTGCCAGATGGTGACTCCGGTGACGATGAGTGCCACGCCGGAGCCCACCAGGGCCCCGGCGACGGCGAAGTACCTCATCTGGGCCGTGCCATGAAGAGGGCGATTAGCCATTCAAAGAACCTCCGCAGCGTGCCGATGTCGTCGCTCACGGGCGCCGGCGGGGCCGGCGGCGGGGTGATGTCGTAGTCGGCCAAGTCCAGACCGGAGCAGCTGGTCGCTGCGCCCGGGACGTCCTTGTGCAGTGTCAGACCCAGCTGGTAGCCGTACTTGGTGCGCAGCGCCGCGAGCAGGGCCCTGACGTTGGACTGGATGGCCAGGGCGCGGATCGTGTAGCTGCCGTCGGGGTTCTTCTCGGTGGCCCGGGGGTCGACCTCGATGCCGATCCAGTCGTTCCCGCCGGGGCCGGCGTGGAAGGCCCGGTCGGCCAGCGACACGCACTGGACGATCCGGGTGTCGCTCACGATGAAGTGCGCGGACTTGGACGTGGAGATCTTGCAGAACTCGTTGATCACCGAGGACATGGACGGGTTCACCGCGGGGGAGTTCCACCAGTGCAGTACGGCCTTGGCCGGCTTGTAGCTGAACTCCTCGCCGTAGTTGTCCCAGTGCGCCGGGATCTTCTCGACGAGGATCCCGCCGATGGACCCGAAGTCCAGGGCGAAGTCATAGATGCCCGTCACAGGCGCTGTGGGCGGTTCTACTGACACCGGGGGCGGTACGGGCACCGGGGTACGGTCAGGCAGCCCCGTTGTCACTGAAGGGTCAAAGAAGGCCGCTGAGGCGTAGCCCAGGTTGTCGCAGTACCAGATGTCGGTTCCGGCCACGGTCTCGCCGTGGACGTACCCTTCCCAGACCTCTTTGGAGCCGGCCTTGATAATCCGGACCACGGGGGCGGAGGTGGCGGGGGCCGACCGCTGGTTGACGTTGTCCTTGCCTGCCGTCCAGTAGCGGGCCCCCGATGATGCCGGCTGCAGGGAGACGATGTCTTCCCAGTAGGCGGAGCACACATTGGCCGGGTTGTGCCGGCCGTAGGTGCTGGACTTGATGTTGTAGCCGTCGATCATGGTCTCGAAGTGGCAGTGCGGGCCGGTGGTCCACTTGCCGGTGTTGCCCGAGTAGCCGATGACGTCGCCCTGCTTCACCCGGTCGCCCTTGTTCAGGTCTGTCCGGGACAGGTGGGCGAGGATGAAGTTGGGCTTGCCGGCGCCGGCATTGAGGACCACGCAGATCCCGCCGCCCTCGGTGAGCAGCCACGGGTTGTCGCTGCCGTTGGGGGAGCGGCACCAGTCGGCCCACTCGATCACCCCGTCGGCCGGGGCCCGCAGCGGGGTCCCGGACGGCAGGGCCCCGTCGATGCCGGTATGGCCCCCGGACGGGTTGACCCCGCCGGGGTTGGTGCCGTACCGCTGGGAGATTACCGTGCCCTTGGGCCACGGCCAGATGTAAGTCATGCGTTGCCTCCGGGCATGAAAAAGGCCCCTCTAGGGGGCCTGGGATGGGGGACGGCGCCGGGACGGCGGCGGTGGTGGCAGCTCGGACCAGATGTGGGCCTCCAGCTCGTTGATCAGCGCCAGGTCCTCCTCGCGCTGGCGCTCCAGGAACATGACCCTGACCTCCAGCCGGTTGGCATCACCGCGCAGCGCGGTCATCTCCGCCTGCCAGTACGCCATCAGCGACGTCCAGTCGGCGGACACCGCCGCAGCGGCGGCCGGCGCAGCGGCGGCCTCGGCCGCCCGTTCCGTGGCGTTGGCCGCAGCGGCCGCCGCCCGCTCCGTGGCCTTGGCCGCCGTGCTGGCGGCGCGTTCGGTGGCCCTGGAGGAGGCGCGGGCGGCCAGCAGGGCCCAGATGCCGCCGCCCGAGAGGACGGCGGACAGGAAGGGGATGAGCCATTGCATCCATACTTGAAACTCCATGGCTGGTTAGACTCCTGTGAAGTTGGCGATCGAGATCGGCACCCAACCGGTGGCGGTGCGGATGAACATCTGGGAAACGGGTGTCACACCGCCGGGGGCGGTGCCCCCAGTGGATTCGGTGACGGTCAGCGTGACCCGCTGGGTGTTGGTGTCCGCGCTGTAGCCCGAGAACGCCAGGCTGATCTGCGCCCCGGTGTCGGTGACCACGACGCGGCCGTACTGGGTGGCGGCCAGCCCGGCTGCCGGGTACGGGGACACGGTGTAGGGGCCGCCCTTGTGGGAGGACGTTCCCTCGCCCGGCGCGGCATGGAAGATCGGGACACCGCCCGGGGAGTTCGTGCCGTTGTCCGCGGCGACGGCGTGCATGTCACCGGCCAGCATGACGATCTTCTTCCCGGACGCGGCGAAGTAGTTCGCCAGTTCCGTGCGCTCGGTGCTGTAGCCGTTCCAGCCGTCGTCTCCGACTTCGGGCGGGCAGATCCACGGTGCGGACTGGGCGATGACAATGACCGGTTCCGTGGCGGCGGTGATGGTGTTCTTCAGCCACGTCTTCTGCGTTGCGCCGAGGGCGGTCTTGGAGCTGTTGTCCGCCGCCGAGGGGATGGTCTTGAAGGACCGGTCATCGAGGACGATGAACCGGACCCGGCCCCAGGTGTAGGTGTAGTAGGTCGCGGAGGCCGGCCACAGCTCGGTGCGGACGCTGTTCCAGTTCGTCCAGGCGGTGGCGTCACCGCCGGCCGTGGAGTCGTTGTTCATGCCGTCGTGGTCCGAGGGCGTGTAGACCGTGTTGGCGGTGGCCAGCACCGACTGGTAGGCGAGGATCTTCTGGTTGTGCTTGGTGCGGAAGTTCGCCACGGTCGTGCCGGAGCCGTCGGCGTAGTACAGGTCCCCGAGGATCAGGAACATGTCATCGCCCCGGGCCGCGACGGCGTCGACCACCGTGGTGTCCGTTCCGTTGAAGCATGAGGCGAAGCAGAACGAAAAGCTGGACGCCCCGGACGGAGCCGTCTTGAGCCGGCCGATGGTGGTGCTGGTATCCAGCACCTCGCCGCCGGTGTTGGTCATGGCCACCCGGTAGTAGTAGCGGGTGTTGGCCGTGAGCCCGGACGCGGTGAGCTTGGCATCGCCGTTGGCCGACGGCGTGGCCGCCGGCCCGTACACAACACCCTGGGTGCCGGCGGAGTCGGTGGAGACCTTCAGCCGGACGCTGGTCGCGTTGGTCACCTTGACCTGGACCAGTGCGGTGGTGCTGGTGTTCGTCGCGGGGATGCCGACGATGCGCTGCACCAGGGAGGGTGCGGTCACGGACCCGGACGTGCGCAGGGCGAGGGTGATGCCGGTCCACAGCCGGGGCGAGACCGGGTTGAGTGTCCACAGCCGGGTGCCGGAGGCGCCCGGGGTGGGCTGCTGTTCGTAGAACTGGCCGGACTTGCGGCCGATGGTGGTGGACTTGGTCACCAGCGTGGTGCCAGCCAGGGTCTCAAGGTCGCTGGTGCTGGAGACGTTGGCGGCGATCGTGTGGAGCAGGACGGAGTTGGCCGTCGTGGTGGTGATGGACGGCATCAGCAGCGTGGTGGCATCGGCCGTGGCGTTGGACACCGGGGCCGTGTCGAGCGGGGTGACGGTATCCACCCCGGACCAGCGGCTCATGATGGCCGTGGTCCGTCCCGATGTCGCCCAGGTGCCGACGGTGACCGTGCCGGTCTCCCCGCCGACAGCCTTCTTATAGAAGACCGACGTGGCCGTGTAGGTACCACCGACAGCGTCCTGGGCCTTGGCCAGGGTCCAGCCGGACGGCACTGTGGTGAGCGCCGTCTGCTGGGAGAGGGTCAGTGACAGAACCAGCAGGTCGTTGGCGACGATGCCGGCGGGGTAGCCGACAGCCAGCGACGTGGCGGCAGAGGACTCAACAAGTGTGGGGGTCCCCTGGAGTGCGATCACGGGGCCGCCCTCTGCATCCAGATGTCATTCGGGTACGCCCCGCCGGTGCCGGAGGTGACACTGGCCGGCTGGGTCCAGCAGACCCAGAACACGACGACGTTGGGGTCCGTGGTGGGGCGGGGCGGGGTGACTCCGGTTGTGACGTTCTGGACCACCACGTTGGTGCCCGATCCACCGGTGCCGCCGCTGCCGGTGGTCCACTTGGTGGCGTCGAAGGTGGCGGCGGAGGTGTGGGCCTGCAGGGCTTTGACCAGGGCTCCGCTGGGGTTGACCACATACTGGTCGAGGGCGTAGGCCTTGGCCGGCTTCCAGGCGGCCACGGCGCCGGCGCGGATGATGCCCGCATCCACGGACGCATCCGTCGGTGCGGTTGCGGAGGCTGCGGCGGCCTCGGCGGCCACCTTGGCGTTCAGTGCATTGAGGGCTGCGTTGGACGCGGCGGTGCCGGCTGCGGCGGCCTCCTCCAGGAGGCCACGGTAGGAGCTGAGGTATCCGACGAACCCGCCGCCGGACCAGAGGACCTGCGGGGTGGTGGCCTGGAAGGCCGGCAGGAATCCCTGCCGGCTCACTTGCACGGGGTTTGTCAGCGGGGCGCCGGAGATGTCGACCAGCGCCAGCGGGGTGACCATGCCGGTGTCGGAGGCGTCGTAGATGGTGACAACAGCGTCGGAGACCAGGAGGCTGGATCCGTTGGAGTTGAGAGCCAGTTGGGTCTCGTATGGGTAAAGTGCCATGTCCGTTTCTTTCCGCTACCAGCCGATAGCAATCCAGTTGATGCGGTGAATTTTGTTCAGGGCGCCGTGCCGGCCGATGACCAGGCTGCCGGTGCCGTTCACCGATGCCGGCTGGGAGCGCAGGGCGTAGACCCACTCGGTCGTGCTGCCGAAGCCTGCCTGGCCGAATACGCCACCGCCGCCGCCCACGCCGCCGGCCGAGGCGTAGGTGAGGGACCCGCCACCGGCCCAGTCGTCGCCGTCCATGGCGATGACGGTCAGGAGGCCGTTCGGGAAGGGCTTCTGGAAGGTGAGCCGGGCGTAGCCCGAGTTGTCGGAATAGTTGACGTTGGTGCCCGCCTGGACAAGGAACTGCTGGCCGCCGTTGATCATGTTCTGCGGGTTGGAGCCGGCGGCGCCCGCCAGGGCGCCTACCGATCCACCAAAGAGCGGGATGCGCCCCATGACGAACGTGGACCAGGACGGGTTGCCGTTGGCGTCCAGCTCGCAGTTCCACTGGGTGCCGTTGACCATGATCTGCGCCCCGGGCATCTTCAGGTAGGTCAGGGCCAGGTCGTCACGGGCGGTCATGCCGCCGTTGCGTGCCCAGCAGCGAAGGTCCACCACGGAGGTGGGGGCCGTCTGCCCGGCCGTGAACTGGACCAGGGCCAGGGGCTGGTCATCCAGGGTGCCGGGGGTGGTGTTGCGGGCCGGCAGGGACTTGCTGGAGCTGCCGGTGACCAGGACGAAGGTCGTGAGACCGCCGGCGCCGCCCCAGTTGCGGCGGGCCACGACGAGGTCCCAGCGCGAGCCGGAGGAGACCGCCGTGCCCTGCAGGGACACTGTCGTGTCGGAGGTGTCGAGGATGCCGTGGCCCCAGCCGGAGCCGGTGGCGACGGTGATGCCACGGTCCAGCGTGGCGTGCGGGGTGACCTTCCAGTCCTGGCCGGCGGCCACGCCGTAGTGCGAGGATCCCGCGAGGGGGATCAGCTTGGACCACTGGGCCTCATTGACCGAGCCGTCGTAGCCGATACTCGTGATTGCCATTTACTTGCTCACCTTCAGGTCGTTGATGCCCTTCTTGAGCCGGGCAAGGAAGTTTGCGATGGTGCGGTCAGGGGAGTCCCTGATGTCGCCCACTACGGGGGTGGTGACGAGGCCTTGGTCGCGGGTGTAGCTCAGCGTGACCTCGCGCAGGATGTCGGTGCGGGTGACGGCGCCGATGCTGATCGTCACCTGGGCGCCGACGACGAGGCCGTTCTTGCCGTACTGGAAGTTCGCGGACTCGGAGAGCTGGACGGCGAAGCCGGCCTTGGGCTCGCCCTCGGTCAGGCCCTCCGTGGCCCGGGTCTGGACTAGGGCGGCGGTGTCCGCATCACGGGCGTCCTGGAAGTCCTCCACGACATCCCGGTGGGCCGTCTCCAGGGTGGTGTTGGTGGCCCGGCGGAAGATCCGGGCAACGCCCTCCCCGCCGCCGCCGGCCACCACGCGGGTGGCAGTCGGGTCCTCGTCGGTCCAGGACCAGCTGGCGATCAGGCCGGAGTCCTCGGTGAGGGTGTAGTTGAACACCGGCGGCACGAAGACGTCGCACAGGATGTAGCCGGTGCCGTCGGCACCCTGCCGCATGGTGATCCCGATGCCGGCCTGCTCGATGGCGGGGAACAGCTGCTCGTAGAGCGGGTGGAAGCGGAACTTCACCCCGTCGGGCACGGTGGCCCCCCGGTTCTGGTTGGTCGCCATGGCGACCGGCATCCCCAGGCGGAGCCGGATATTGGCGTCAATGACCGCCTTGGCGATGGTCTCGGCGTTGCCGGTGTAGGTCGCATACTCGCTGGTGCCCTGCGCCGTGATGTCGGCGGCGGGCACCGGCCAGCCCAGGACCTGGTGCAGCAGCCGGAAGTCGTCCCTGAGGTAGACCGTCAGGGTGCCGTCGACGCTGGGGCCCTCGGCGGAGCGGCGGTGGATCTTGCCGCTCATCAGCTGCTGGCCGCGGAGGAAGATCACCAGCCGGGCGCCGTCCTCCAGCAGGTACGGTGCGGCGTGGTGGTCCAGGTCCACCACCAGGGCGGCGGTGCCGGTCTGGTTGAAGCGGGGCGTGACCACCAGGGAGATCGGGTCGCCGACGAATGCCTTGAAGTTGAAGTTCTTGTCGTAGACCTTGATGAGGAAAGGGGAGTCCTGCATGTCACCACGCCCGGTAGTAGAGCGGCTTGAAGGTGGCGCTGATTGAGCCGGTGCCGCCAGCGATGTTCAGCGACAGGTTCGACACGGCCCCGGCCGGCAGCGGGGCGAAGTCGATGCTGCCCAGGTTCATCGTCTTGTCGGTGGTCCAGGGGCCGTTGACCGGCCCCATCATGGCCGTCTGCGCCGCCGGGCTGGTGTCGATCACCAGCACATCGCCGGCCGCGACGGAGAACGGGATGTTGATGGTGCGCCCGTTGACGCCGACCGTGGCGCTGGTGAGGGGCCCGTAGACCTTCCACACCACATGCGCCGGGACGTCGCCGGGGTTGTCCAGTGTCGCCTGGGTAAGGGTGTTGCCGGGGGAGATGGTGAACGCCGGGCCGCCGGAGATCGGGAAGAACGGGGAGGTTCCGCCCGCTTCCCAGCGGCGCGTGATCGACGCGCCCTCCCAGTAGGGCTGCTCGGCCGCGAGGGTGATGCCGTAGTTGGACCAGCCGGCGAAGACACTGTCGGTCTCCATGGTGAACTGGCTGTCGTCGACGAAGCGCAGCTTCAGGGTGCGGGTCGAACCGTCCGGGAGCGTCACGATCCACTGACCGGTCAGCTGCGGGTCGAGGGTGCGCCAGAAGGCGCGGTCCCGCTCGATCCAGTCCTGGCTGCCCAGATCCGAATAGATCTGCAGCGGCCAGAAGACCTCCCGCACGTCGATGGTGTGGCCCCGCCACCGGGCGCCCGGCAAGGATGCGTGGGCGGCCCGGTGGTGGATGACAGGAGGCATACTGAGCCCGCGGACGCCGGGCAGCATGACGGTGCCCGTGGAGGAGTCGGTCAGGCTCCATTCGACGCCGTCCCACCCCACCCACTTCATGTCCAGCCCGGTCCAGAGGACCGGGGGTGTGGTGGGCGCGACGAGCCCGCCAAATACTACGCCCATGGGCTATGCTCCTTATTTGATGCCGGCCACGGCGAGTGCGTCCTGCTGCAGCTCGCGCAGCTTCTTCACGGCTGCATCCGGGTCTACGGTGTTGAGTACGCCGACGGTGACGGACGTGTTGGACGTCCGGGTCGGAACTGCGGTGCCGACGGTGCCGCCGTCGGCGTAGGACTTCGTGGCCTTGGTGAGGGTGTAGCCGAAGTCCTTGGCGACCTGGGCCAGGATCTTTACCGAGCGCGGGCGCTTGGACATGGCGTAAGGTACGTAGGCCTCGCCCCGAGTTTCTTCTTCCGCCCACACTCTTATCGGGCCGCCGGGCTTGGTGATCTGCGCGACGTGGTTCTCGATCCCGCCGTTGGCGAACTGCTTGATGCCACGGCCGTTCAGGATGTTGCCGTTGGCGCTGCCGATAACCCGCTGCCCGGCCCGGGCCGTGGGGTCGCCCGCATTCGTGTAGTCATAGGCCACGCGGATGGCGACCGAGCGCGTCATGGTCAGGGAGTTGAGCGCGATCTGGACCGCCCGCTCCGACGCACCGTTGAGCTGCGCGAAGATGTTGGCGTAGAACGGCACGCCGACACCGTTGCGGATGTCCTGCAGGGCCTTCTGCAGGCCGGGAACTCCGTCGGCCACCTTGAGGATGGACGTGAAGTCGCCCCTGTTCCACTTCGCGCCGGTGCTCTCGACCAGAGACTGGATCTTGCTCTCGGCCTGGTCGGGCAGAGCGTCGAGCTGCGCCACCCATTCCTTGTTGACGAAGGCCTCGGCCGCAGCGACGGGGTCCTTGATGGCCAGTATGGCCAGGGTGGGGTCGGCGTCCAGCTGGGCTGTGAACTTCTGGCCGTCGAAGGTGCCGCCGAGGGTGGTGACCATCGCCTGGGCGATGGCAGCCGCTTCCGTGGCGCCCGAGAGGGCGACCTTGAGGACCCATTCGTGGCCGAAGACGGCGTCCCACTGGCCCGCGACCATATCGGCCGACACGCCCGACGCCTTGGCGAGTGCGTCGTAGTCGGCCCTGTGATCGTCGACGAATTTCTTGGCCTTCCCGTAGGCCACCGCGGCGTTGTCGCCCGCCTTGATCGCCTCGTCGTAGATTGCCTTGGATCCGGCCCAGGTGTTATTGACCTGATCGACCAGGGCCTGGTTGACCTGCATGATGGCCTTGTTGCCGCTGGCGACGTTGAGGAATCCGTCGCTGCCGTAGACCGAGTCGCCGAGTTTCTGCATTTCCCCGGCGAGCGGGGTGACCAGATCCTGGAGATTCCTGAAGCCACTGGCGTAGGCGCCCAGGGACTCGGCCGCCTGCTGCTTGGCGTTAGGTCCGACCAGCAGCTCGAAGGTCTTGCGCATCGCGTCGATCTTGGAGGCGCTGCTGGCGGAGGCGTCCTGCAGGACGGTGGACGCCGCGGCTGCGGCGCCGAGCTGCTTGTTCGACTCGCGGACCTGTTCGATGAGGCTCTTCTGAGCCTTGGCGTGCTCCGTGGTCTCGATGCCGGCTGCCTTGTTCACCTCGGCGTAGTCCTGGATCTGCTTGCTGCCTGCCTCGAAGCTGCCACGGTTCTCATCTACTGAGCCCCTGAGCACGTTGACCGCGTCGTTCATTTCCTTCAGGCGTGGGGTCGGGCCTTCGGGGCCGGCGAAGGAGCTGCCGAACTCGTCATTGCCCAGGGACGCGGCGCGGGCCTGCCTGTCGGCTTCGGCATAGGTCCCACTGACCGCGTCAAGCTTCCTGTTGAGGCTGTCCAGGGCAGGGCCGCCCTTGAGGATGGCGTCCGTGACTTCCTGCGTTCCGATGCCGAGCTTCTTCGCGGCCTCCAGGGCTCCGGAATCAACGACCTTCTTAGCGGCGAGTTCCCTCGTGGCCTTGCCCACGGCGTCACCGAAGGCACCGGCCGCCCGGGCATCCGCGTTGAGGGCGTCCGCGTACTCGTTGGCGAAGGGGGTTGCGCTCTTCTGGGCGGTTGCAAGTGAGCCGATGCCGAAGGCGATCAGGCCGCTCAGGGCGGCGAGAACGACACCGATGACCGGGACCATGAGCTGGACCCGGAGGGCCGCGACCCCGGCCTGGACACCGACAGCCTGCATGGCGGCGGCGGCCAGCGGGCCGGCGAGAGCCGCCAGCTTCAGCGCACCGCCGAGCGTGAGCATCGCCGTTGCAATGCCGAGGAGCTGGGCGGGCGGCATGGCGGAGATCACCAGAGCCGCGCCGATGGCGAAATCCGCGAGGAGCTGGATCACGGGGAGGAGCCCGTCACCGATTTGCTGGACGCCGGAGGCGAAGGCCGGAATGATCGTTCCGGCCACCGCGGCCAGGGCCGGGCCCAAAATGTTGACCACTGTCGTGCCGAGCTGGATGAGCCCGGGCAGGAAGGGCTCCAGCGCGTGCCAGGCCGTGGTCAGGACGGTTGAGAGTTGCATGAACAGATTCCGGAAAAGTGGCCCCGAATCGGTGGCTACCGCACCCAGGATTTGCCCGAAAGTCTGCAGGATGGTTGCGATCGCGCCGGCTGCAGGTCGCAGCGACTCGAACATGCTCGTGACCCCGGTCAGAAACGCCGACATGCCCTTGTCCAGCATGGGGCTGGAGAAGAGATCGCCGAGGAGGGCGATGAAGGTCCCGAGCGCCTGGCCCGCGCCAGAGAGGCTGTTCTTGATCGTGACCGAGAAGACATCCATTGCCGGGCCGAGATTGCCGAGGGCATCGTGGAAGGAGGTCGACGCCTCGCGGGCCCCGCGGAAGATGTTCTGCATGTTCTTCTGGAAGCGGTCGCCGGCTGTGACATCGTCGAGCCGTGCCATCATCAGGGAAAACGAGTGCAGGGTGACGGCACCCGCGGCCTGGGCCGACTGGCCGATGTTGCCCCAGACCTTGACGATGGATCCGCCGGCACTGAAGAGGTCCTTCATGCCCTGGATGCCCTTGTCGATCCACCGGTTGAGCGTGCCGTCAGCGGCGAGCCGCTGGACCCAGCCGTCAAACCTTCCGGCCCAGGCCTCGAAGGCCCGGCCCAGTCGGGGGAAAACGGTTGAGCCGACCACGCCGAGGGTAAGGAACCCGCTCATGAAGGACGCCATGCCCGTCTGGGCGACGTCGAAGCCGCGGGTCAGGTTGTCGAAGAAGACCTTGGTGCCGCCCTGCTCGGTGAGCTTGACGACGGAGTCGAGGACGCCGGAGAAGATGCCGCCGAGGGAGGTGGCGAGCCTCCCGAGCCCTTCACCCATCGCCGGCAGGGCGACCCGGGTGAAGGTCAACATGCTGTCGCCGGCCCGGTCCCAGAAGTTCCCCGAGACCGTTTCGCGGATGTCCTGGAAGACCACCCGGATTTCCGCGGCGGCCCGCTTGCCCGACTCGGTCAGTTTCTCGATGGCCTTCGTGTCGCCGTTCACGGCAGCACCGAAATCCTTGAATACGCCGGTGAAGACGGTCATCACGGCGCCGACGCCGAGCAGCAGCGCCGGAGCGAGCAGGCCGGCCATGCGGAGGACTTCACCGAGTCCGTTGCCGAGGGAGAAGACGTTGGCGGTCAGTGACAGGAACCCGGAGGTGAGGGTGGAGATCCCCACCGTGAGGGCTGCCACGATGGGCAGGTTGCGGTCGAGTCGGCCGAGTGCCTGGCCGAAGCCCTCGGTCCAGCGTGCCGCGGCCCGCAGGCCGGTGAGCTTGGCGGCGGCCAGCAGGAGGGTGGAGTTGGCCAGCCGCATCCGGATGTTGATCACCTGGTCCTTGGTCAGGACTGCGATCGCGGTAGCGGTTTTCAGCATGTCCGCCGGGCCGATGCCGGCCTTGACGTTGAGCTTGCTCTTCTCCTCGGCGGCCTTGATTCGGGCGTCGAGCTGGGCCAGCTCGGCCTCCAGGTGCTCTTTGTCGACCTTGACCTCGATGGTCGCGGCGTTGACCTCGTTGAGCATTCCCTGGAGCTGGGCACGGGCGGCCTTGACGGAGTCCGTGTTGTCGTAGTTGACCTTCACCTGCACCGGGGTGCCGGCCAGGATGGCCTCCATCTCGGCACGCTTGGCGGCCAGCGCGGCCGGATTCAGCTCGACGTCGAACTTGATCGAGTCGATCTTTTCCTGTTCGGCCTTGATCTGGGCGATGACCTTTTCCAGGGAGGCCCGGTCGTTGGTGTAGCTGAGGCTGATCTTTTTGGTGGGCTCGGTGGCGTCCAGCTTGGCCTGGATCTCCGCGGCCTTGGCGGCCAGTTCCTCGTCGGGGAGGTTCAGGTTGATGGGGACTTCGATGCGTTCCCGCTGGATCGCCTTGATCTTGGCCAGGACGCTCTTGTAGCCCTCCGCGTCCTGGGAGTACCTGACGATGAGGGGGGTCAGGGTGAGCTGTCCGCGGAGGTAGTTGCCGGCGGCCTGGAGCTTCTGCCGGTTCAGCTCGACGTCCATTTCCAGGGCGCCGATCTTCGCCAGCTCGGCCTCGATCGTGGCGATCGAGGACTCCAGCGCCGCCCGGTTGAGGTCGTAGCGGACGCGGACCTTTGCCGGGATCTCAGTGGTGTGGTCGCGGAGCTTCGCTTCGATCTCCTCGACCTGTGCCTGGAGGGCATCGTCGGAGAGATTCAGGTCGATCGGGATCTCAACGCGTTCGCGCTGGATGGCCCTGATCTTGTTGAGGACGTCCCGGTAGCCGTCCTCGTCCGGGGTGAACTGGATGATCAGCGGGGCGTTGGCCAGCGCCTCTTCCGCGGCGGCCCGGGCCCGGAGCAGCTTGTCCCGGTCCACCTCGATGTCGAAGTGGACGGCGTCGAGCTTGGCCAGCTCAGCATTGATCGAGGCAAGGGCCTTCTCCAGGCCGGCTCGGTCCTCGTTGTAGGAAAGGTGGAACGTCTGCTTGATCGGGGGTGTTACGAACTCGGCAAGCTTCTCGTGCATCTCCTGCTCGATAGCGTCCCACTCGGCCTCGTCCATGGACGGGGTGATGGTCTTCTCAAGCTTCTCCCGGCGCAGCGCCGCGATCCGGTCCAGGACGGACTGGTAGCCCTTCTCGTCCTGGAAGTAGGTGATCTTGACCTTGGCTTCCCGGGCCATCTTGGCCAGGTCTTCCCGGGCCTTGTCGATGCTGCCCTGGTCGTCCAGCTCGAAGGTGATCTTCTGGGTGGGCTCCAGCATGGACTCGAAACGCTTCTGCGCCGCACGGACGGAGTCGTGGTCGATCTTGATCTTCCAGGTGACGGACTCACCGTCGAGATCCTTCTCCAGCTTCTTCGCGTCGGACTTGGCCTTGGCGGTGTCGAGCTTGACTGTGGCATCTACCTCGACGTCGGCATCGAAGTTGGCGAGTTCCCTTTTGACGCCCTTCTGGGTTTGTTCTCTGAAGTCGGTGGTATCAGGGCGGACCTTGATTGCCACCGACCCTACGAGTTTGAAGTCAGCCACTTGGCCATCCCATCTTTCTGAACAGATCGAAGTTGTCTTTGTAGACCGGCTCTGACCTGGCCGGCGGGCCTTGCCAGTCGGCGGGGCCAATAGTGGGGAAGTCGGGCGGGCCGTCCTTCCAGTGCCCCGTCACTGCGGTGTTCAGGTTGATGGCATTGATTTCCATGGCCTGCAGGCGCCGGTCCAGGGTCCAGGACATCCGGTCCATGATGGCTTCGGCCCTCGGGTCGGCTTCGGGCTGGTCTTCAGATTTGGCGGGGTGGTCGACTGCCAGCGCCGCACGGAAGCGGCTGCCCTCGGGGAGGTTATTGATCAGGGAATGGATCACCCGGATAGAGGAAAAGACCTCGCCAGCAATGAAGCTGACGAGGTCAAATCCCCAGAACTCTTTGAGATCCAGGTAAATCTCTTCGCCGTATTCGTCGATCAGCTCTCCGAGGGCGGCGCTTCCCCCAGGTCGGTCTTCTCCGAGTAGGCCCGGAAGATGAAGAGCCAGATGCCGAGATCTTCCTTGCCGGCCCATTCGGCCAGTGCCGCATGGTCTCCCTTGTCGCGCTCGGCCGCGGCCAGCGCATCGGAGAAGATGTTGATCATCAGCTCGGACTGGTCGACGTCGGTGTCCTCGCCAAGTTCCTTGAGGCGCCGGTCGACGTCCATCGCTTCGGCCACCTGCTTGCGGCGGGCCTTGGCCAGCCGGAAGATCGGTTTGAATCCGAGGACCTTCCCGTCCTCGGTCTCGATCTCGAAATCGGGGTACTTCTCTGCTGCGCCTTTGCGCAGGTCATCAAGCTTCAGTGCGGACATTGCTGATCTCCTATGTAGTCATGCGTGCGCGGACGGGGGTAAAGCCTGTGGGGCCGGGTCCGCACCGGCCCCACAGGGGTCTTGGGGCTAGACCGGAGCTGCGATCGTGACGGTCGGGTCCGTGGTGTAGCCGCTGCCACCACTGGTGACGTTGATGGAGGTCACGACACCGCCGGTGACCACCGCGGTAGCGGCAGCACCCGTGCCGGCGCCGCCGGAGAAGGTCACCGCCGGGACGGTGGTGTAGCCGGAACCGCCGGAGACCACCGTGACGCTGGAGACAGCGTTGGCGGTGCGGGTGGCGGTGGCCGTGGCGGTGGAGAGGATGACCTTCGGGGTCAGCCAGCGGAAGGCGTAGTCGTTCGCGCCGTTCTGCAGCGGAGTGACCTTGACGGGCAGCTGGACCAGGTTCTCGGTGTCCGAGACGGAGAGGTCGTCGGAGCGGATGATCGAGACCTTGGGGGCGTAGATGCCGGCGGTGGTCTGGCCGTCGTAGAACACGACCAGCCAGGCGACCTCGGTCGGGACCGGGCTGGCCGGGACGGTGACGTTATTGGAGCCGTCAACCGTGGCGTTTGACCCGTAATACAGCTTCAAGCTCGGAGCATCGAACTGGAGCAGATTCATGATGAAGGCTTCAGTGCGGGCCGCGGTCGTGGTGCGAAGGGTCTTGTTCTGCAGGGACCGGAGGGTCGTGGTTTCGCCACCCTCGGAGCTGGCGGACAGAATGTCCTGGACGGACGTGTGGCCCATGTGGGTCCAGGTGCCGCCCGGGTTGCGGAGGTCAGTGGGGAGCGCGGTCCCCACCGGCGCCGTGTAGAAGTGGCCTACGCCAACCTTCAGTACGGCATCGTTGTTCAGTGCCATTTAGATTTCTCCTAAGGAAGGGGCTCGGCCCCAAAGAAAATGCCCCGTCGAATTAACGGGGCATGAAGCGGTTTGTTACGGTGCTTTGGTTCGGAGGCCTCACCAGGAGACGCACGATAATTTCGTACCGACAGGCGTTTTTCGGCAAACTCGCGTATTGAACGACCGAAGTCGATGTCTGCCAGTCGGAGACTTTGGCCGGGTGGGTGGACACCTGCATGACGGCGATGGAGCCGCAGCCGGGGATGGACAGCTGCTGCTGCTGCGCCTGGCGCAGCGCGTACCGGCACATCTCGGAAAGCTCTTCGCCTTCTTCGTCCGCGTCGGGGCCGTCGGTGATGGTGGAGATCATGATGATGGCCGACTCCATGAACCGGTCATCCCTGGTCGCCAGGGCCAGGGTGCCGGAGCGCCGGTCGCGGCGGGCCACGATGGCCGGCGTCTGCATGTTCTCGCTGAACTGCGAGTAGATGTGGACGTTCTGGTTTACGAAGAATCCCTCGAAGATCTTGCGGACCAGCTCGTCCACAGACCCGAAGAACGGGGACGGGATGTACTCGGTCATTGCGGCCCCCGGTAGCGGTTGATTGCCCGCTGCATGGCGCCGCCCAGGATGTGCAGACCCTCGTGCCGGACGGGCTGCGCCAGCTTCTTGCCGAAGGCCTTTCGCTGCACCCAGCCGAACTCGATGGACATCGCAGACCGGTCCAGCCGGTTCTTGCGCACGTACTCTCCGTCGCCGCCACCGGGATCTTCATCCTTGAGGTAGACGTACCAGTCGGGGGTGTCGGCGCTGGCGTTCTCGTGCCGGGCGACCTCGATGTACGCCTTGCCTTTGCGGCGGTGGGCCGCGAGTTTGCTGTGGGCATCCCGGCCGATGGTGAGGGCCTTCTTATGGACGGCGTCCTTGACCTTCGGCAGGTGGGAGACGGTGTCCTCGACGGACCCCTTGCCCCTGTCGGGAGCCGGGCTGCCGTCAGGCTTCAGCCACGTAATCTCATGGGCCATAGGGTTCGTCCAGACGGTTGCGGGAGCGGATGATGAACTCGACGTGCTGCGTGGCCCTGGACACTCCGGTCGTGAATCGGGGCGGGGCCGCAAGGTCCCACTCCTCGCCACGGAAGACGATCCGGGCCCAGGAGCCCACGGGGGCGCTCCTGGTGATGCAGCGCATCGACTTGATCGAGACCTGGCCGGCGATTTCCGCGTCACCCTGCCGCTGCGTGGAGCTGGTGACCCAGATCTCGACCGGAGTAGTGGCCGGGATCCGGACGCGTTCTCCGCGGGCGTTGGTGACGGTGACCTCGGGGTAGATGAACATCTGCTCGCGGCCACGGTCCAGCAGGATCGAGCGGCGTGCCACTATTCGTACCCGAGCGGAAACGGCTTGTTGCCGCCCCAGTCCACCGGGGCGTAGCCCCGGTCCTCTGCCATGGTCCGGCTCCGCGGAACGGGCCGGTCGCAGCTGTGCAGGCTGACCGAGCGGACGTTGCCGGTTCGGCCGAGCGCCCGGACGATCGTGATCTCCTGGGGGGTCAGCGCGGCGCCGGCAACGTAGGAGGAATGGCGGTTGAATGTGACCATATCCCCCCGCTCGGAATCGAATCCTGAGGGGTTCAAATAGCCCCGGGCAGCCGCCGCCACCGCGATGGTGACGGCGACTGCAGGGGCGCTCTCAGCGGTCCAGTAGGGCTGCTGGGCGTAGTGCCGGATCTGCTCCGACGCCTCGTTGAGGACGGCCACGGCCAGCTGAACATCTTCGGCCTCGGTGATCGGCTCGCCGATGCGAGCGGCCACCTGGCCGACTGTTGCGAGTGCTGGCATGGCTTACCCCTACGGTGCGGCGATGGTGACGGTCGGGGTTCCGGTGTAGCCGGTGCCCGCGGCGGTGACCGCGATGGACACAACCTGGCCGTTGCGGATGGAGGCCACGGCGGTAGCGCCGGTGCCGGCGCCGCCGGAGATGGTGACGGTCGGGGTGGAGGTGTAGCCGAAGCCCTGGGCCACAACGGCGATGGAGCCGATGGTGGAGCCGGACTTGGTGATGGCGGCCGTGGCAGTAGCCTTAGCGCCCGGGTAGTTGCCACCCAGCGGGAAGGGCTCGCCCTGAACCTCGGCAGCCGTGATGGTCTGCAGGTTGTAGGCCTTGGCCAGGAAGGAGCTGGCGGAGCCGCCCGGGGTCGTGGTGGAGCCGTCGCCCGGCTTCTTCTCGATGGCGGAAGTGCTGGACTTCAGGGCCAGCTTGACGCCGCGGACGAAGTACTCATCCGGGGAAACCAGCTCGTTGGAGCGGCCGTCGAATACCGTCAGGCGGTCCTTGACGTAGGAGTATCCGGCGTAGCAATCGAAGACCGACCTATCAGTTAAGTAGGCGGTATCATAGTCCATCAAAAAACGCAAGGCCCATCCGCCGGCGGAGGCGGAAGCGCCGAACGGCACGGAGCGGGGGATACGCGGCACGCCGGTGAAGGCGAGGAAGCCGGAGCTGGCGTACATGTACGCTTCGTCGGCGGGGATGTGCGTGGTGGACACGAACTTCACGCCGGCGATGGTGCCGAGGGTGGCCGTGGTCAGGGCGGCATCGCCCGTGCCCTCGTCCTTGAGGAACCGGTTGGACTTGAGGATCTTTTCCTCGAAGTCGACGCCGCAGATGCAGTACAGCGTGTCGTTCGGGGTACGCATCAGGCGGAGGGCCTTCTTCGCTTCCACGACCGCGTTGTAAAAGACATCTTGGTTGGAGCCCTGCGCGGCGGTGATGCCGGCGGAGTCATCCTTGACCAGGATCACGCGCTCGTAGGGAGCCTTCAGGATCTGGTTGAGAACACCGTGTTCGAGATAGGACGCGATGGAGGAAGTCTGGGCGTCGATGATGTCGCCCCAGCCATCCGTGAAATCCCAGTCGGCCTGCTCGTCGGTCATCTTGATGGCTGAGTACGGCCGGTCGGCAGAGATAGTCACGGTCACGACTGACTCGGAGTACGTATCTGTCAGGATGGGCTGCGAGCGATCGTTGCGCGGCGTGTAGGTACGCACCGGAACGGTGCCCTTGACGCGCTGGCTGATCGTGTCGCCTTCGGCCTTGAAGAAGGTGGCGAGGTCGTTGCGCTTGGTCACCGTGTTGGAGATGACGAGCTGGTCCTTGAGGGCGGAGACCGCGGCCTGGATAAGGACCTCGGGCTTCACCTTCAGGTGTGGTGCATAAGTCATGGTGTAGTCCCTTTCAGGGGGCATGAAAAAAGCGCCCGGAGGCGCTTAGGAGTGGGGAAGGTGCTAGTGACGGTTCCGCTTGTAGGCTTCCCACGCGTCAAACCCGGACTGCTCGTTCGGGTTGATCGTGGGGTCAAGCCCGCCACGGGGTTCCTGGACCGTGACAACCACGGGGTCAGCGTCGGCCGCCGGCTTCAGGCCGGCCAGCTTCGCTGCCTGGGCGGTGAGTTCTTCTTCGGACTTGCCGGTCAGGAACTCCACCAGGTCATCGCTCAGCCCGGTCTTGCGGGCCACCCGTTCCCGGGCGAGGGCGACTTCGAGGTCGTTGGTCTTGGTGTCGTAAGCAGCAGTGATCTGCTGCACTTCCTCCGGCGTCTTCGCCGCGGCCAGCTTGTCCTGGAGTTCCCGGGCGAGGACGCGCTTGTCGGCGGCCTCTTTGCGGGTGTCTTCCAGTTCCTTGCGGACCCAATTAAACTCGGCGGGGAATGCGGCCCAGGGATCCGGGGCCGTAGTGGATTCGATGACGACGGGGGTTGCTGCGGGCTCCTGGCCCTGTGTCTGCTGCTCAGACAATTCTGTCCTCCTGGGACTTAGGTATTGGACAAACCGTGGGGGTTGTCGGGGTTCGCCTTCCGCTGGGCGTAGATCCAGCGGCGCCAGGCGTTGCGGGCGTCCCTGCCGGAGTACCCTGCAGTGACCCTGGGCCACATGCTCTTGAAGTACTGGCTCAGCGGGGGGAGCTGTGAATCCTTCACGAATTTGTAAATCGGAAAGCAGTGGCAGTGATTGTGAAAGACCCTGGTCACGTCGGTGTCGCTGAAGCCGGCGCTGTTCTCGCTGGCGAAGACAAAGCCTCGCGCCGCGAGGAACGCGCAGAATGAGCAGGGATCCGGCCCGGTGCCGCGGGCCACCGCCAGAACGAGCCTGTCGTTCTTGATGGCGCCGTTGACGGCGTCCCGGCCGGCGCTGATGCCGGCTGCGTCGACGGTGCCGGACCCGATGGATCCGTGCACCGAGTGCACTTCCTCGATGCCGCTGAGGGCTTCGTCCGGCGTGATGTCCGGGCTGGAGCGCAGGTCCTTGACCTTGTCGGCGGCGTCCTTGATCTGCTTCCTGAGCAGGGCACGGAACGTTTCGTCGACGTCCTGGACGTCCCAGTCGTCCGGCCATTCGTACCGGTCGACCTTGATGGGCTCGCTGTCGTTGGTGCCTTCCCGGTCCAGGAGTTTCTGGATCAGGGGGTCGACCTCGACGTCGTCCAGGTGGACCGCATCCGGCACGATGTCCGGAGGGGTGGCGGCCAGCTTCTCCTCGAACCACCGGATGTCGGGGTCGTCGCTGCGCGTGCGCGTGGACGGGAGGGCTGCGATGTCGATGGCAGCCCTGCGGAAGTTATTCCGGAGGCTGCCCAGTGTGGTGGAGGTGGTGCTGTCAGGAGATCCTTCCGGCACGCCCAGCGTGCGCCCGGTCTCCAGGGCCCTGACCAGCTGGTAGTGCGCGACTGCCAGCCGTCGGGACATCTTGCGGATGGCGACGATCACCAGGATGGAGTTCGTCAGCCATGAGGCGGCGGTGTCGTTCGGGTTGAGCTTGGACACGGCCTGCCATTCGGCCAGCGCGACGAAGGCTGCAGCGAAACCCAGGCGTGCCTGGGCCGCCTGGTGCAGCTGATCAATCGCCTGGACCTCCTCAGCCCTTGCCATTCACTACCGGCTTGGGCTGGGTGCCATTGGGGGAGGTGGGTTTCTTGATACCGTCAGTCCCGGATACTCTCTGCGCCCGGGCCGCGGTGGCCTGGGCGATGCGGGTGTCCATGGCCTCCTGCTCCTCGACCTGCTTCTCGTGCAGCTGGTCCCAGTCGTCCAGCATCCCGTTGGTGACGCCGGGGATCATGGGCCACAGGCCCTTGCGCGGGACGTCGAGCATCTGCGCGGCCTTGCCCAGGGCGTCCATCATGACGGCAACCGTCTTGGTGGTCTGGTCCCGCCAGCGGACTTCTCCGCCGTAGGACTGTGCACCCTCGGAGTCGCCGGCGGCCAGTGCGCCGAGCCGAAACAGTTCCTCGTGGGACTCGCCCAGGGTGATGTGGAAGGACTCGATCCAACGGATGAACTGGGCTTCGGCGGCGGCCCACGCTTCCGCGGACAGGTTGGCCAGGTTGGAGATGGAGGCCAGCGGCGGGAACTGCGAAATGGTCGTGAAGTTCCTGGCGGCCTGCTCTTCCTGGCGGATGTAGCCGTCCAGGGGAGTCTCCTCCAGCTGTCCAAATTTCGTCGCCGGATCATCGCTCAGCAGGAGTGAGGCCTGGCTGATCTCGATCGGTTCCGGGATCGGCTCGCCGTTGGCATCCAGGACCGGGTTGCCGTCCTCGTCCTTGCGGAAGGAGGGCATCAGGCCGGCGGCGAAGCGGATTTTGAATGCGCCGAAATCAGCGGTCACGTTGGTGCTGAAGGTGGCCTGGTTGAGGCGGTCCTGCAGCGGGATGGCTGCCTTGACCACGCCGCGGGTGCGGCCCTCGTCGTCGACGAAGCAGGTGTACCGGACGACCGGGCACTTCTCCAGCTTGTGCGCGAAGGGCTTGCCCTTGACCACGAACTTGCCGTCGACCGAGTAGGTCATCTCCCAGCGGTAGACGTCATCCCAAAGGATGGCCAGGCCGGGGACCTTCTCGTTGCGCGGGTAGCTCTTGATCGTCAGGACGTGGGACGGGCGGATGTCGTTGACCGGATCCCGGAAGTACGCCACGGTGTTCCTGGTGGACAGGATGTCGAACTTGATGTCCTTCGGGTCCAGGTTGTTCACCGCGACGAAGGCGTGACCGTAGGTCAGCACCGAGCGGTACACCGTTCCTTGGCGCCCGTCCATGCGATTTTTCTGCCACTGGGTCCACTCCGTATTGGAGTTCTCCGCGGTGGTGGTGTCCCTGCGGTCCAGCTTGCCGGCGGTGCGCCGGCGGTAGTCGTCCACGAAGGACATCTGGCTGGGCAAGTTCACCAGCAGGGGGATCCAGTTGGCGATGGACCGCTTCTGCAGGTCGCGGATCTGTTCGGTGGCGTTGCGGGGGGCGTAGGGGAGCAGGTGCTTGCCCTCGAAGTAGTCATGGCACAGGTCGTACTCGGCCCGGTCATGCTGGAGGGTGAGGAACATGTCCTCGACGAGCTTCAGATCGAAGTTCCCGGCCTTGACATCGGGGTTGGCATAGACCTGGTCCCGCTGCCCCTTGGCAAATTCGTCAAAGGTGGGCAAGGGTTCTCCTAGTTGAATT
>Ga0247818_10000617_pt1 | contig 22350 bp, 18 predicted proteins | sample 13C_Glucose_Day1_FD_192424 | JGI IMG/M metagenome (GOLD analysis project Ga0247818, IMG submission 192424) | Soil microbial communities from agricultural site in Penn Yan, New York, United States - 13C_Glucose_Day1 | ecosystem: Environmental > Terrestrial > Soil > Agricultural land | place... | reverse complement strand
GTTCCTGATCTGGCAGTCGCAACGCCTGACTTTCAACCAGTTCTACGATCAGGTCGATCGCCTGGCCGGGCAGATGGTTGCCCGCTTTGACTTGCAACCGGGCGAGCGGGTGGCGATTGCCATGCGTAACCAGCCGGCGTGGCTGGTGGCCTTCGCCGCTATCCAGCGCTGCGGCGCGGTGTGTGTGCCGCTCAACAGCTGGGGGCTGCGCGATGAGTTGCAATACGCTTTGCAGGATAGTGGTTCGCGCCTGTTGTTGTGTGACGAAGCGCGCCTCGAAACCCTGCGCGCAGACCTCGTCCGTGAACAGCGGGCGACGATTGTCGTCGGAGCCCAGGCAGGGTCGTTGCCCGAGTATTGCCTGCGTTTCGAAGACCTGATCGGCGCTCCGGTATTGCCGGTGCCAACGTTGGAAATCGATCCCGATGCGCCGGCGCTTATCCTCTACACCTCGGGCACCACCAGCCGCGCCAAGGGTGCAGTGTCGAGTCATCGGGCCATCTGCCAGGCGCTGTTTGCCCTGGATTTTCAGGGCGCGTTCTGCGCCATGAGTTCGCCTGAACGCATCGGCGTGGTGATCAACAGCGGCTACCCGCCGACCACCCTGGCAGCGGTGCCGATGTTCCACGTCAGCGGCCTGCATGCGCAGTTCCTCTCGGCCCTGCGCGGCGGACGGCGGTTGCTGCTCATGTACAAGTGGGATGTGGAGCAGGCACTGGACCTGATTCGTGACGAGCGTTGCACCCAGTTCAACGGGGCGCCGGTGATGATGCAGCAACTGCTCGCCTCACCGCGCTTTGGCGGCGAGCACACCGCCAGTCTGTTCGGTTTGGGGCTGGGTGGTGGAGCGGCGTCCGCCGGGGTGTTGGACAACATGCTCAAGCTCAAGCCCGATGCCATCGGCGGCGCCGGCTACGGTCTGACCGAAAGCAACGGCATCGGCGCTGCCATCGGTGGCGACCCGTTCATCTACAAGCCGGCAGCGGCGGGGTGGGCCTTGCCGATCGTCGATATTCGCATTGGCGATGATCCGCACCGACCGCAGCCTGCGGGCACTCGCGGGGTGATCTGGCTGCGTTCGCCGACCTTGATGAGCGCCTACTGGAACCTGCCTGAAGCCACCGCACAAAGCCTGCGCGACGGGTGGCTCGACACGGGCGATATCGGCTACCTCGACGATGAGGACTTCCTCAGTATCACCGGCCGGGTCAAGGAGTTGATCAACCGCGGAGGCGAGAAAATTTCCGCCGCAGAAATCGAGACGTGCGTGCTCGATATGCCTGGTGTCCTGGAAGCTGCGGCGTTCGCCATCGCCGATCCGCTACTGGGTGAAGCGGTGGGGCTGGCCGTGCATGGTCAGGCTTCGACGCTGCCCCAGCAAGCGCAAATCTGCGCCTTCATCGCCCAGCGCCTGGCCGCCTACAAAGTGCCGGCGCAGGTCTATCGGGTACTCGAACCCTTGCCACGCAACGCCACCGGCAAGGTGCTCAAGGCACAGCTGCAAGAAAAGTTGGGCGCATAGCGCTGCCTTAGTCTTTCCGGACGATGTCGGGGCCGGCAGAAACCGAACAATGGGTCCATCCACACAGCCTTATCAGCGAAGGAGGCATCACATGAAAATAACAAGAACAGGTCTCATGCTCGCGGTCGCAGTCACAGCCAATAGCGGGCTGATGGGTTTTGCGCACGCCGCGGTGTCACCTCAGGAAGCAGCCAAACTGGGCAAGGAGCTGACCTGTGTCGGCGCCGAGCAAGCCGGCAATGCCGAGGGCACCATTCCGCCGTACACCGGCAAGTACCTGGGTGAAGTCCCGGGCTGGAATCATGTGAAGTTCTCCGGCGACCAGCCGGTGGACCCCTATGCGGCGGAGAAGCCGATTCTGGTGATCACTGCGCAGAACATGAGCCAGTACGAGTCGCACCTGACCGAGGGCCAGAAGGCGCTGCTGAAGAAGTATCCGACCACCTACAAAATGAACATCTACCCAGGCCATCGGGATTTCCGCTATCCGGATTATGTGTGCCGCCGTGCGATGGACAACGCATTGCAGGCCAAACTGGTCAATGACGGTGCAGGTTTTACCGGGATTGGCCAGGTGCCGTTCCCGATTCCCAAGAACGGCATGGAATTGCTGTGGAACCACCAACAGCCGGCGCGTGCCTACACCGAGGAAAAAACCACCGATCTGGCTTCGGTCCTGCCCAATGGCAGCATCGGCTGGGGGCGTGCATATGCCCGTAACCTGGCATTGGCCAATTCACCCAGTGCCGACTCCAGGACCGAAGACAAGATTTCGGCCATGAGCAACAACATGACCCTCAAACCGGCCCGTGACAACGGCACGCTGAGCATTTCGCACGAACCCTACAACTTCGGTACGGACTCACGCCAGGCCTGGTCCTACAGCCCATCCACCCGCCGCGTACGGCAACTACCGGGCTACGGTTTCGATCAACCAATGATTGGCACCAACGGCACCATGACCGTCGACGAGGACCGTTTGTTCAACGGCACTCCGGAGCGCTTCAACTGGAAGCTCATTGGCAAGCGTGAAATCTACAGCCCGGCCAACGCCTTCAAGCCCAACACCGCGTCGATCAAATATGCCGACATGCTGACCCCCAACCATCCCAACCCGGAGTTCATGCGTTATGAGTTGCGTCGCGTCTGGGTGCTGGAAGCTGACCTGAAGGAAGGCTATCGCCATGTCTATGGCAAGCGTGTGCTGTTCATCGACGAAGACACCTGGAACTCGGTCATGGCCGACAACTACGATGCCCGTGGGCAGCTGTGGAAGCACGCCATGGTCAACTACTACTACCACCCTGACATGAGTGGCTGGCAGGCCGGGTCGCAATTCTTCATGGACTTGAATTCAGGCCAGTACACCGGTTACGGCATGACCAACGAGTCGAAGAAGGGCCCGATCCTCAACGAAGGCAAATTCACCCCGGACCAATACACCGCGGATGCGGCGCGGGCGATCGGGCGGTAACGACTTCGGCAATACCCGCTACAAGTAAAGGCCTCGCCGGGTAACGGTGGGGCCTTTTTGGGTTGGGTTCTGCAATAAGGTTATTCGATAGCAGGAGGATTTACCTGAGACAGATCAGCACGATGCTCTTGTTTTCCCGAGATGCCGTGAAGAACCTTTTTTTGCTGGTCAGACGCGTTCTTTCAACAACGTCCCATTACCTGTAGCAGCTGGCGTTAGTTCAGGGCTAGACATCTTCGTTGCGAGCAAAAAACCCAGTCAGCGCGATTACACGCTGACTTTCAGGTTGTCAGTCAGTTGATCGGCTGAGAGGTGATCGACCATTGGGGATCCAGTGGGCCGATGATCTCCAGCAGCCGTTTGTAACCGGTACGGAGAATGCGCCATTCGCCTTGTATCTTGATGTAGCTATCCTCATAGATCGCGCTGCCGTTAAGCAGGGTCTGCTTATCGAGGTTGATGAACAGGTCGTTGAGGTACCAGAGGCCAGTGGCTTCATCACCGTTGACCACGATTTCCGGGGTGTGGCCGTTGTGCATGCCGAAACGGCGATTGGTGAAGTTGGTGCGGTAGAACTCGATGGCCTGCTCCAGTCCGTTGAGTTCGAGCTGGTAGGTCGGGCTTTGAAAGCTGATCCTCACCTCGGGGGCGAGGATGCTGCGCAGTAGTTCGAGGTTACAGGTATCGATACCTCGAAAATAGCGGGCCTTGAGCTGTTTGATCTGCTCGATGGCAACGAGATCCAGCATGTTATTCAACTCCAAGGGGAAGGCGATGGCCACACGGGTACCGTGTGGCCGCTGGAAAGAGGCGACGTGCTTGTCGCCTTGAAGTGCTTAGCAGGGCAGAAAGTGGCCGCCGTTGACGTCCAGTTGTGCGCCGGTAATGACCTTGGCGTAGTCGCTGGCCAGGTACAGGGCGGCCATGGCGCAGTCGTTGTCTTCGGGGATCTTGCGCAGTGCAATCTGTTGGGCGACCTGGTCGACCAGCGACTCCATCGGGACACCCAGGCGCCTGGCTTCGCTCTCGAAGTGGCCGATGACCGGCGCGCCCCACATCCAGCCCATGAAGGTGGAGTTGACGCGGATGCCGAACGGGCCAAGATCCTGGGCCAGGTACTGCACGGCGGTTTTCAATGCACCCTTGGAGACGGCATAGCCGGATTCCAGTTGGTTGGGGGTGCGGGTGGCCATGGTGTTGATCATGACGATGCTGCCCGACTTCTGCTTCTTCATCTGCGGCAACACGGCCTGGGTCATGTGCATGGTGCCGAACAGGTTGACGTCCATCGCGTTGCGCCAGTCGTCCATTGACGACTCGGAGGAACTGCCCCAGGCGCCATGGGCGTAGGCAGAGTTGATCAATACGTCGATCTGGCCGAAGTGCTCGATCGTCAGGTCGGCGAGCGTCTGGCACTGTTCGGCCTGGGCAATGTCGGTGGGGACTTTCAGCACAGGAGTGCTGTAGCCGGCGTCGCGGATGGCCTGTTCAGCCTGATCCAGCTTGGCCGGGGTGCGGGCGGCCAATACCACGGCCTTCGCCTGATACTCCGCGGCACGCACGGCCAGCTTGATGCCGAGGCCAGGACCGATACCGGAAATGATGACGACTTTATCTTTGAGCAACATGGCAATTACCTTCTTATTGTTCTGGTAGGGAATGGGGCGTTCAGGTGCGACTGGCGTGCAGTTCTTCGGCACGTCGTTTCAGATCCAGGGCCATCTGGTCGAAGCCGGTTTTTACCCAGGCTCCGTGTTCACGCATGATCGTGTCCTGGTTCAGGCCCAGGAAAATGTCAGTGGTGAAATAGCTGCAGCGGTTGGCATCGATGGCCTTGATGTACTGATCGCGGCGGGCGGCGTCCATGTTTTCCGGGACGGGGCGCTGCTCCCAGGACAGCAGTCGCTCGGGGTCGCAGGCCACGAGGTATTCGAAGACCGGAACGGTTTCGCCGGTATCGGGCGTAAGTACCTGCATATGCACCTCGTCGCCGATCTGCAGGCCGCACTGAATGTTCGGGCAGAAGCTGTTCCACTGGTGGTAATTGTCCAGATCAATGAGCACTTCCCAGACCACCCGGGCGGGGGCATTAATTTCCACCGTGTGGGAGGTCACTATGTTTTCTGCTCTGGCCATGACTGTCTCCTGTTGTGCATTCAGTTGATGGGTTTGGAGGTGATCTGCAGCTGTTCACTCAAGGGCTGGATAGTCTCGAGCAGGGTTTCGTAGCCCGTCTCGGCGATCATCCAGCGCTCGCCGCGCTTGATGTAGCGATCCTGGTAGATCGCACTGCCGTGCATGTGGGTGTTTTCCTCGAGGTTGATGAACACGTAGCTCAGGTACCAGAGGGCTGTCGCCTGGTCGCCATCGACTTCGATTTCCGGGGTGTGACCGTTGTGGGTGGCCAGGCGGGTTTTGGTGAACGAGGTGCGATAGAAGTCCAGCGCATCGCCCAGGCCATTGACGTGGAACTCGTAGGCAGGGCTCTTGAACGACAGGGCGACGTCCTCGGTCAGCATGCCCTGGAGCATCTCGATGTTGCAGGTGTCGATGGCGCGGAAATAGCGCGCCTTGAGCTGTTTGATCAGCTCGATTGCTTCTAGATCCAACATGTGAAGCCTCCTTGGGGCCACTCAGGCACTGAGCTGGTACTCGCTGGTGAGGATGCAGTCGATCTTCTGGAAGTCGATGAATTTGCTGGTCGATTCGTACATGGCTTGCTGGCGCTGCGCGCACTTGTCCGGGTCGCCCAGGGCGGCGAAGAATCCTTGCGGATTACCGATGGCCTCGGGCGGGAAGTTCTCTTCGACGATGGCGTGCAGCACCGGTGCGCCGAAGGTCAGCGCGCGTACCACGGTGTTCTGCCGGTAGCCGAAGATCGATTGCAGCGGATAGGCATTAGGCCCGTGTCCGTTGCGCCAGGTGTCGTACCAATGCTCGTAGCTCATCCGGTCTGGCTTGTGCAGCAACGCCACCTGATTCATGCCGGGCGTGCGCTCGCCGACCGGCACCCGATACTGGGCGGCACGGGGCTGGCGCTCCTCGGGATACGGCTCGGATTCCACCACCAGATAAGCCTCCAGGCGGCGGGTCTTGGGCGCCACGAGTGCCTGGATGGCGGGCCATTGCGAGGCACTGTCCAGCCACAACGAGAGCAACCCGTCCAGGGGCACGGCGCTATTGGTGATGCGCTGCGTCGAGGCGGCGGCCACCGCCTCGTCGACCAGCATCACGCGGAGGTTTTTTGCACCGGCTGCAGTCAATGCGTCGCGCAGGTCGAACAAATCCGCACGCCATTGCCTGGCGTTGGGTTGTGTCGGCTTCCACAAGGTCAAGATGATTTTTTCCATGATTTCTCCAACCTGCGTTCAGTGATTGACGCTCAGGTGACGGGCGCGATATTCGCTGTAGTCCTGGATCATCTGCGTCTCGTTCAGACCGAAGCGCTCCAGGCTGTAGTCATGGCTGGCACGTTTTTCCCGGCTGTTTTGCGACAGCCAGCCCTGCGCGTCGGCGCGGGCCTTATCGGTAAACGGCAGATTGGCGAAGGCGTAGACCTTTTCCAGCACTTGCAGCGGCTGCTTCACGGTGTCGGCGAAGTGGATGTCGAGAAAGCGCTCGGCCACATGCTGTTCGCGAACCTGCATGGTGTGACGGATGCCTCGCGCCATGCGGTTGTTCCACTGCTCACCAGCGGCTTTCGGGTCCGGGTTGTCGCTGTACATCTGCCACAGGGTGTGGGCCATGCTGGCCATCGACGGGATGGTCTGGGCCGGTTCACGGTGGGTCAGAATCACCTGCGCCTTGGGGAAGACATCCAGCAGCAAATCCAGGGTGTGCAGATGTTGTGGCGCTTTGAGCAGCCAGCGTTGACCTGCCGGCTCACGCCGTTGTTGCTTCTGCCACTGCAAGAACTGCAGCATTTTCTTCAGTTGGGTGTAGACCGGCCGCTGGTCTTGCTGATCCAGCCAGCGGGTATAACTAGGCACGTTGACGTAGGCGTCCATGGCGCACATGAACGAGTGTTCCATGAGCATGAACTCTTCGTCGCAGAGCATCGGATCCAGCGGGTGGATCGCGAGGATCTGCGGGATCACCTCGGCCATCAGATCGACCTCGGCCTTGGCCTGGGCGATGCGCTTGGCCGGCGCGGCCAGAGTTTCGTCAGTCAGCGGTGCCGGAAAGCGAGTTTCCCACCAGGCGGCGGAGTAGAAGCGTGGGTCGACCGCCAGCGTGCGCTGAAGCATGGTGGTGCCGGTGCGCGGCAGGCCGACGATGACCAGCGGATCGTCGATTTGTATCTGGGTTATTTCTGGATGACGGCGCAGGTAGTCTTCCATCACCAGGCGGTTGACCAGTTGCCCGACCAACCTTTCTTCCAGCAAATACAGGCCGGAGGCTGACAGCTGGGCTTCGGCGGCCAGGGCATCGAGCAGCGCCTGCAACGACTCGCGGTAGTTGTCATCGCCAAAATCGCTCAGGCCATTGCTGCGCGCGATGGCGCTGGCCAGCAGTTTTTCGACGGTCAGGTCTTCAATGCGGGTGTGCGCGTTCATACGGCCTCCGCGACGGCAGATACGTTTACGACGCGGGTGGTGGGGTGGCATTGCTCCCGGGCGCCGACCCAACGCAGGCAGAGCGTGCCCTGGCGTACACCGGCGGTTTGCAGCCAGTTGCTCACCCCGGGGTCCAGCTCACTGAGTACCAGCGTCACGCCGCCGTTGTCGTCGTAGCGGGCCTGATGCTTGTTGAAACAGATCTGGTGGTAGCGGTAGTCCAGCGACTCCATCCAGTAATTGTTGATCTGCAAGTTCCAGAAGTCGCAGTCCGGCACTTTATCAATGTGGATGACCAACGCCTCGTCCGCGGCTAGCGCCCAGTGCGAGTGGTAGTAGAAAATGTTCGGATCGCCGCCAACTGACTGGCAGAGCGCCTGGTTGGCTGGGGGCAACTGATTGCTGTGCGGCAGGTAGCTTTCGCTCCAGTCGGCGAACAGCCGGGCGGTGTTTTCCACGAAGCTCGATACCCGCGCCAGGCCTTGTTGGAACGTCGCCGGGTCAAGGGCCTGTGGCTTGGAATCGGTGCCGATGCGCTCGATGCTCAACTTGGCCGGCACTTCGCTGCGACGGTCAAGAAACGTCTGGCGTACGATCAAGGCATTGGTGGCGCCTTCCATTTTCAGCCAGTTGCCCGTTTGCGGTTCGCTGCTGAGGATGATTTCAAAATTGCCCTGGTCATCGACCTGTAGCTGGCTGGCATCGATGAAACCGGTCTGGATCAGGGTGCCGTCGGTTTCATAACCGCCTTTCTGGGTGCCAAAGCTCAGGTAGGCGACACTGCCGCGCTGGCCTTTGATGCGATAGTCCAGCGTGCCGTCCAGGCGCGAGTACTCATAGAGGTTGTCCGGGTTGTCGGCGCCAATTTTCGCGGTCTCGTGGGAGGTCTTGAAGAAACTGGGAAACGCCGGGTCGGCAAACTCGATGTGCATCTCCAGGCCGATGCGCAGCAGGCGCGTCAGGTAGCGGAAGCCTTCGGCGCGGGTGGCCGCATCGACGGGTGCTTCGGGACGCAGGATCTGCTCGCCGCAGCGCTTGAGGTGATCGCAGAACGTGGCCCAGGTCTGGCCACTCAACAGCTGTTGTTCGTCAATAGAGCTGATTGTCATTGTTAGACTCTCTTGATTAGGCGAATCCGGCTCGTGAGCGACTGCCAAGAGGCGCTTGAGCCGGATTCACGGGACACGGTCAAATGCCCGGCGAACCGGGCGCCGGGGCTAGAGTTCCTTACCGATGAAGCCGCGCTCGGTCAGCACCTCGATGATCCGGTCCACTGCACCCTCCGGCGTCAGCTTGCTGGTCTGGATATGGATGTCCGGCTTGCTCGGTACCTCATAAGGCGAGTCGATGCCTGTGAAGTTTTTCAACTCACCGCGGCGGACTTTCTTGTACAGGCCCTTGGGGTCGCGCTCTTCGGCCACGGCCAGCGGCGTGTCGACGAAGATCTCGATGAACTCGCCTTCCTGCAGCAGCCCACGCGCCATCTCGCGCTCGGAGCGGAACGGCGAGATGAAGGCGGTCAACACGATCATCCCGGCATCCACGAACAACTTGGACACCTCGGCCACCCGGCGAATGTTCTCTACCCGGTCGGCATCGGTGAAGCCCAGGTCGCGGTTCAAGCCGTGACGCACGTTGTCGCCGTCGAGCAAGTAGGTATGGCGGCCGCGGGCGTACAGCCGGGTTTCCAGCAAGTTGGCGATGGCCGATTTGCCAGCCCCCGACAAACCGGTGAACCACAGCAGCACCGGCTGCTGGCCCATCTGTTCGGCACGTGCCTTCTTGTTCACATCCACGTGCTGCATATGGATGTTCTGCGAACGGCGCAGCGAGAACTCGATCAGGCCTGCGCCGACGGTGGCGTTGGTCAGGCGGTCGATGAGGATGAAGCTGCCGGTTTCGCGATTGTCCTTATAGGGATCGAAAGCGATCGGCTGGCTGGAGAAGAGGTTGCACACGCCGATCTCGTTCAACGCCAGTTCCTTGGCCGCCAAGTGCTCCATGGTGTTGACGTTGATCTTGTACTTGGGCACCGCCAGGGTGACCGACAGCGTCTTGCCGCCGATCTTCATTAAGTAAGGGCGACCGGCGAGCATGGCCTGTTCGTGCATCCAGATCAGGCTGACCTGGAACTGGTCGGCGACGCTGGCCGGGTCTTCCGAAGTGGACAGGACATCGCCGCGGCTGCAATCGACTTCGTCGGTCAGGGTCAGGGTGATGGACTGCCCGGCCACGGCTTGTTGCAGGTCGCCGTCGAGGGTAACGATGCGCGAGATTCGGCTCTCTTGCCCGGCCGGCAACACACGTACGCGGTCGCCGGGACGAACCACGCCGCTGGCGATGGTGCCGGTGAAACCACGGAAATCCAGGTTGGGGCGGTTGACCCACTGCACCGGCATGCGAAACGACAGTTTCTGCTGGTGCGCCTCGTCGATCTCGACGGTTTCCAGGTAACCCATCAGCGTGGTTCCGCGGTACCAAGGCATGTGCTCGCTCTGCTCGGTGATGTTCTCACCCCGCAGCGCGGACATCGGGATGGCGGTGACATCCTGAAGATTGATCTGCCTGGCGAAGGCGCGGTAGTCATCGACGATGGCGTTGAAGACTTTCTCCGAGTAGTCCATCAAGTCCATCTTGTTGACGGCCAGGACCACCTTGCGAATGCCGATCAGCGAAGCCAGATAGCTGTGACGCCTGGATTGGGTCAGCACGCCGCGTCGGGCGTCGATCATTACCACGGCCACGTCGGCCGTGGAGGCTCCGGTCACCATGTTGCGGGTGTACTGCTCATGGCCCGGGGTATCGGCAACGATGAACTTGCGCAGCTCCGTGGAGAAAAAACGGTAGGCCACGTCGATGGTAATGCCTTGTTCGCGCTCGGCGGCCAGGCCGTCAACCAACAGCGCGAAATCCAGTTCACCACCCTGGGTGCCGTCTTTTTTCGAGTCGGCCTCCAGCGCTTCCATCTGGTCTTCGAAGAGCATTTTCGAATCGTAAAGCAGGCGTCCGATCAGCGTGCTCTTGCCATCGTCCACGCTGCCACAGGTAATGAAGCGCAGCAGGCTCTTGTGCTCGTGGGCCTTGAGGTATTGCCCGATATCCTCGGCAATCAGGTCAGATACGTGTGCCATTAGAAGTACCCCTCTTGTTTTTTCTTCTCCATCGATGCGGACGAGTCGTGGTCGATCATTCGCCCCTGACGTTCGGACGTGCGGGTCAGGAGCATTTCCTGAATGATCTTGGGCAGGGTGTCGGCATCGGACTCGACGGCACCGGTGAGCGGGTAGCAACCCAGAGTGCGGAAGCGCACGTTGCGCATCATCGGCACTTCACCCGGGTTCAGCGGCATGCGTGCGTCATCGACCATGATCAGCATCCCGTCACGCTCGACCACCGGGCGCGGTGCGGCGAAATACAGCGGTACGATCGGGATGTTTTCCAGATAGATGTATTGCCAGATGTCCAGCTCGGTCCAGTTGGACAGAGGGAACACGCGGATCGACTCGCCCTTGTGTTTACGCGTGTTGTACAGGTGCCAAAGCTCTGGACGCTGGTTCTTCGGGTCCCAGCGGTGCTGATCGGAGCGAAAGGAGAAAATCCGTTCCTTGGCCCGGGATTTTTCTTCGTCGCGACGCGCGCCGCCGAAGGCCGCGTCGAAACCGTAGTGATCGAGTGCCTGTTTCAGGCCCTCGGTTTTCATGATGTCGGTGTGGATCTGCGACCCGTGCTTGAACGGGCTGATGCCCATTTCAATGCCTTCGGGGTTGGTGTGGGTCAGCAGGTCGACGTTCAGCTTGGCCACCATCTGATCGCGGAAGCGATACATCTCCTGGAACTTCCAGGTGGTGTCGACATGCAGTAAGGGGAAGGGCGGCTTGGCCGGGTAGAAGGCCTTCATGGCCAGGTGCAGCATGACCGCACTGTCCTTGCCGATGGAGTAGAGCATGACCGGATTGTCGGAGTCGGCGACAACCTCGCGCATTGCCTGGATGCTTTCCGCTTCCAGTCGTTGCAGATGGGTAAGCGTCATAGATTTTCCTCTCGCTTTTTGTTGTTGTCGTTTATCAACGTACAACTGCTGCGATTCGGACTTATGCGCGACTTGATGTTTTAACATCAGGCGCAACATCTGCAGCATGGGATCGCGGGGCAGGGGGGGAGCGACTGTGGCGGGCACGTGATCGAGCTCATCGTCAGGACAAACGCGCGCGGCTTGCTGACTGATCTGGGTCGCCAGGTCGCGGGCACCGCTGAGCATTGCGCTGGCTTCGGGCAGATGAAACAGATGCAGCCGTTCGGCGCGTTCGCCGGCCCAGGTGATGAAGGTCGCGGCGCGTTGCCAGTGCATGCCCGAGAGCAGGGCGAACACTTTGCGGTCGACGGAGCGATACAAACGGTCGAAGAACGCTTCCAGGTGGGGCGCGCGCAAGCCGTCTTCGTATGGCAGCCAGAGCACCTTGCCGCGATTGCTGACCGCGCGCAGTACTCCGTGACTGAGCTTGCCCTGGTCGTTGCGCGCACCGTAGTCATCGATCCAGTGGATCTCGCCGTTCTGCGTACGAGCCTGTTCGAGGATGTCCCGGTAGGTGCCGCGGTACCAACGCTGCACCGCTAGCGAAGCATTCGCGACGCGCTTGGCCGGGCGCTCGGCATTGAGCTGCCAGCGTTGCAAATAATGGGCGGCGGTGCGTTCCGGCAAGTCGATATCGTGCAGGCGCTTGACCAGTGCCTGCATCGCTTCCAGTTGCCAGAGCAGGAAGGGTAACTGGTGTCGTTCCGGCGGCGTACTGACCAGCAATCGGTAGATGTTCTGTTCCTGCTCGGCAGACAGGCTGCGGCCTTCACCTTGCTTGCGCCCGCGTTCGCGCACGGGCACGGCATTCCAGCCACCGGCCTGCCACGCCTTGTAGGCAGAAATGATCGTCGGCGATGAGAGTCCGGTGTCCTGGCTGATGGCTTTGAGCGTGCTGCCAGCGATGCGCAATTGCACGGCGCGCAGGCGAAGCTTGTTGATCTGTGGAACGGATAACTGATTGCCGTGGGACACAGGAACTCCTGTTAAACATCCATTTGCGCAGTGGCGGTGGTGCGGATGTCTGTACTGTTCCCGGATCCGGAAAACGGCGCATAGGCCGAATGGACCATACGAAGAACAAAAACAGGAGAATTGCCATGAACGAGTCAATGACTGTTCTGCTTGAAGACGTCATCGCTATTGCTCGCGAAGCAGGTGAGCTGGTGTTGGAGGTGTACCGCTCGGATTTCGAGGTACGCGGCAAAGTCGATGCCTCGCCAGTGACCGAAGCTGACGAGCGTGCCGAGGCTTTGATTCTGCGTGCCTTGGCGGCGCGTACGCCGCAGATTCCGGTGATTTCCGAAGAGGCCGCCGCTGCCGGCCAGGTGCCCGACGTGGGTCAGCGTTTCTGGCTGGTGGACCCGCTGGACGGAACCAGGGAATTCATCAATCGCAATGGCGAGTTCACCGTCAATATCGCCCTGATCGATAACGGTGAGCCGGTGCTTGGGGTGGTTCTGGCGCCCGCGCTGTCGCGTCTGTTCGCGGGTGCCCACGGTTGTGGAGCCTTTATCGAACAGGCCGGGCAGCGCCAACCCATTCACTGCCGTGCAGTGCCGCACGAGGGCCTGGACGTGGTCGCCAGCCGCTCCCATGGCGATGCCGAGGCGCTGGACAAATTCCTCGACGGGCGCCATGTGCGATCACTGAAAAGTGCCGGTTCATCGCTGAAGATTTGCCTGGTGGCGGCCGGTGAGGCCGACCTTTATCCGCGCCTGGGGCGCACCATGGAGTGGGATATCGCTGCGGGGCATGCGGTGCTTGTCGCGGCCGGTGGACAGATCCGCACCCTGGCCGGAGAGGTGTTGCGTTATGGCAAGCCTGGCCTGGACAACCCGCATTTCTATGCTCAGGGTCTATAGATCGCCGGGCATTCGCGAATGTACTCGTTGCATATTTGGATTGGGTGTATATCCGTTGCTGCGGTAACGGCGACTTAGGGTTTCGCTCTTACAGCGAGTCACTTGGAAAAGCCCCAAGTAACCAAGGGCTCTTGCCCCTGGCGTTCGGTGCCTCGCTAATGCTCGGCATGCCCTCGCTCCGGTCCTGCTCCGTGGGTCGCCGCGATGGGCCATCCATGGCCCAGCGCGGCTAAACCGGCATCCTTGCCGGTTTACCCACTGCGCAGAACCTCCACTCGGCCTCTCGATGGGGCAAGAAAATCAAAAGCCAAATCAAAAGCGAAAGCAAAAGCGAGGCGGCCTGACAGCCGACCTGATTTCGCGGATGTACTCGTTGTGATCGTTCCCACGCGGAGCGTGGAAACGATCACAGGCCTGCACCTATCTGTGCGCAGCCTCTGTTGTCGGGCGCAGGATGTCGCGGCATCCCTGCTCGTGACTGATGACCATGCGTCGATGGGCAATACGCCAACCGTTCACCGTCGATACCCAGCGATCCTGATATTCGGCCAGCGATTCATAGGTGATGTCCCGCATGCTGCCGGCGCCGCGATGCGCGGCACGCACGTACACGCGGCTCTCGACGGCCGCATCACTGGCGTCGACCAACAGGTTGCCAAGCAAGTGCTGCGAAGGTCCGCAGCCATCCAGGTGCACACGGATCATCGCCACAATCGGCTCACGCCCTTGAAGGTGTTGCAAGCCGCCATAGTCGGCGGTGGCATCCTCCAGGAAAACATCCTCCATGGCCGACCAGTCGCGTTGGTCGCAAGCACGTGCATAGCGGGAAAGGACTACATTGAGCTCGCGCTCAAGCAGCAGATTGTTGATGTCCATCTTGCCTCCCTTCATTTCCGGTTTTTTCGGTTGACCTGATGCTCGGCCCGCTTCGGGTTCCCCTCATCGTCCGTTCAGACCATTTGCGGCTACATCACCAAATGCCCGCGCAAATCCCCCAACATGTCCAGGTGCGAATAATCACGAAAGCTGAACCGCCAGACCCCGTCGACACGCTCGAACTCATCAAGGTAGCGCCCGGCGGCAATGGGTTGCAGGGGGAGTGTGTCGGTGGCCTGCAGCACGGTGTAGCAGGCGCGAACCGTGGCGGTTCCCGAGGCTTCGTCGATGTCGATGATGGGGTTGCTAATGACGTGTCGGGTGCGCGGTGTACCGCAGGGGTAGAGCTTGATGCGTTGCTGCCAGATGCCCAGCAGGGCGGTGTGATCAAGGCACTCGCCCTGGCTGTTTACCTTGATGCGGGCATGCCGAAACAGTTCGGCGGCCTCGACCAGTCGGCCGCTGTCCAGGTACTCGGCGTAACGGTAGAGCAGGTTGCAGATCTGTACGGCGCTCATGGCATTCCTCATGAAAAAAAGCCGCTGCAACCTGGCAAGGTTGCAGCGGCGCGGTGGTGCAGGAAAGGAGTCAGGCCGTCACGGCCCGGACCGGTGCAAGGGGTGCAGCCGGGTGCTTCATCTGTTGGCGATAACGCGGCAGTGCCAGGGCCAGGAACACGCTGGCCAGCAACAGCATCGACACCGACGAAGCCAGGGCATAGCGCAGCGATTCACTGCCCAGGGTCGGCACGAAGAAATCGCTGAGCATGCCGACGAACAGCGGTCCGATACCAACGCCCAGCAGGGTCATGGACATGACGAAAATCGCCGTGGCCTGGGCCAGGCGTGTGGCCGGGAACAGGTGGGTAATGGCACTCAGGCACGGTGTTGCCCACCACACGCCGAAGAAGGCGAAGGCGCTGTAGAACAGGAACGCCTGGGGCACGGCGATGCTGCCGATATGGAACGCCGTGCCTTGGGGCCAGAGGAAGTACGCCAGGGCGAAGGGGATGCTGATCAGCGTACCCAGCAACGGCACGCCGATTTGCCAGCCGACATCGCGCCGCGCCATGCGGTCGGTGAGCATGCCACACAACAGGGTGCCGACGGTCGCGCCGCCACCGCCCACCACGCCCACCAAAAATCCGGCCTCTTGCAGGTTGAGGCCGTGGGAACGGATCAGGAAACTCGGGCTCCAGGTGCCGATGGCGTAGCCGGCAATCGCCGCCGCGCCGCCGGTGAGCACCAGGCACAGGAACGAGGGCATGCGAAACAGTTCGACCAGGGTCTTGAGCCAGCCATCCTGTTGCGTCGCGAGGTGGCCCAGCGGCACTGCGCGCTGGGGTGCCCGCACAGTCAGCAGCAGAAGCAGGCCAAGGAAGATCCCGGGTGCGCCGATCAGCAAGAAGGCGTAGCGCCAACCGTGGTGCTGGGCAATCCAGCCACCCAGGCCCAGGCCGACGATCGCCCCTAGGCTGGAACCGAGCATCAGCACCGACAGGGCCGTGGATCGGCGGTTCGCCGGGTACAGATCCGAGACCATGGCCACCGACGGCGCCGTACCGCCAGCCTCGCCAACCGCCACGCCAACCCGTGCCAGCACCAGGGTCAGGAAGTTGCCGGCCATCCCGCAAAGCATGGTCATCAGGCTCCAGGCGATGCAGCTGAAGGCGATCACCGGCTTGCGTCCGATGCGGTCCGACAGACGCCCCATCGGGAAGCCGAACACGGTGTAGAACACCGCGAAGGTCACCCCCGAAAGCAGGCCGATGCCGGTATCGGATATACCGAATTCGAGCTTCACCGGTTCGATCAGGATCGCCATCAACTGGCGGTCGATGTAGTTGAACACATAGATGCTGGCGAGCACGAACAACGCGTAGTGCGTTCGCCATGTCACGGGGGTGGATTGGTTCACTGCGGGTGCTCCCGGTTTTGTTCTAGTTGGCGCGATGCTCTACGTGCCCGGTTTTTATTTCATCGTCCGTTCAGACCATCTTTGTCGTACCCAGGCAAGCCGCCTTACCCAATGGCGAACCTAGTCTTGTCGGACGATGTTTCGCTTGTGCTCAACGTCAATCATTCAGCCCGTATCCGCTGGCATGTCAGCGCTTGCCCACGTTGTGGCGAGCATGGCGACAGCCTGAAAACAATAAGAAGCTGAGGAATTGAAATGAGCGTCTTGTTCGAACCGGTCGCCCTGGGCGAACTGCAACTGGCCAACCGCATCGTCATGGCACCCATGACTCGCAGCCGTGCCCTTGCCGATGCGGTCCCTGGTGGCGACATGGTCGAATACTACCGCCAGCGTGCCAGTGCCGGGTTGATTGTCGCTGAGGGCACCGCGCCCTCGGCCAGTGGCCTGGGCTATTGTCGCACCCCGGCCATCTACAGCGACGAGCAGATCGTCGGCTGGCAGCGGGTCACCGAGGCGGTGCATGCCGAGGGCGGGCGCATCGTCCTGCAGCTGATGCACGTTGGTCGCGCCGCCAGCCGGCACAATAAGCCGGCGGGTGCGGCCACGGTCGCACCTTCGGCATTGCGCGCACGCACGCAGGTGTTCAGCGACGCTGCCGGACTGGTGGACACAGACGAGCCCCACGCACTGACTTTGCAAGGCATCGACGACGTGATCGAAGACTATCGCCAGGCCGCATTGAATGCGCGTCTGGCGGGTTTCGACGGTGTCGAACTGCATTGCACCAGCGGCTATCTGCCGATGCAGTTCATGGCCTCCGGCAGCAATCAGCGCAGCGACGCCTACGGCGGCGATGTGACCGGACGGGTGCGTTTTGCCAAGGAAGTGATCGAGGTCATGGCCGGTGCGATTGGCGCCGGACGCGTCGGTTTTCGCCTGTGCCCCGGCAACCCCTACAACGACATCGACGACAGCGATCCGGCGGCCACGGCGGCTGCCTTGTGCGAAGCCGTGGCGTCGCTAAACCTGGCCTACCTGCACATCATGCGCTCGCCACTGGCAGAGCTCGATGCCTTCGCCCTGGCGCGTCGGCACAGTCCGCATGCGTTGATTCTCAACGATGGTTTCGACGGCCTTTCGGCCAGTGCCGCGCTCGCGTCGGGCGAGGGGGTTGCTGTGTCGTTCGGCCGTCACTTTATCGCCAATCCCGATCTGGTGGACCGCTTGAAGCGTGGCCTGCCGCTGAGCCGCTTCGATCGTAAAACGCTCTATACACCGGGCTCGGCGGGCTACTCCGACTACTGCGCCTACCAAGCGATTGCCCAGGAGGTGGCGCAATGAACCTCAATGACTTGAGCCGCGTCTTGCCAACACGTCCAGTGCCACGGGAGCAGACCCAAGCGCTGCTCGACCAACGCTCGGCGGCCGCCGGGCAGATCAAACCGGGCGACCTTTACACCCTGGCCGATCGTCTGGAACAACAGGCAAGCAAGCAAGGAGAGCAAGCGTTCCTGATCTATGGCGAGCAGACCCTGAGCTACTTCGAGGTCGATGCGCGAGCCAACCAGATGGCCCACACCTTTTATGCCAATGGCCTGCGCGCCGGTGATGTCTGCGCCCTGGCCATGGAAAATCGTCCGGCGTTTTTCTGCACATGGTTCGGTCTGGTCAAGCTCGGTGTGGTGGTGGCCTTCATCAACACTCAGGTCAGTGGTCGACCCCTGCTGCATGCGTTGCAGACGACCGAGGCCAAGGCGTTGGTGATCGGTGAAGAGTGCCTGGCCAATGTGCAGGCCACCGAAGGTTTTCCAGACCTGCCGTGCTGGCTGCTGCGAGACGCGGAAAATCCCTGGACCGCAGCGCTGCCCAAGGGAGTCGACGGGCATTTCGATGCGCGCCTGGAGAAAGCCCCGCGCACGCCGTTCCCCCGGGATATCCGCGCGCACATCGACGCGCAGACGCCGACCCTGCTGATCTTTACCTCGGGCACCACAGGCTTGCCCAAGGCGGCGCGTTACAGCCACATGCGCTGGATGTCGTCGGGCGATGTGATGGAAACGACCCTGCAGGCCACCTCCAGGGATGTGTTCTATTGCTGTCTGCCGCTGTACCACGGCGCAGCGGCCACGTCCGTGACGTCGACCGCGCTGCGCGCCGGTGCCGCCATTGTGGTCCGCCGCAAGTTCAGCGTGCGTGAGTTCTGGAAGGACGTGTCTCGTCATCAGATCAGCATCTTCCAGTACATCGGTGAGATCTGCCGCTACCTGCTCAATCAACCGGTGCAAGCGAACGAGCGCGAGCACACCCTGCGCTGCATGCTTGGTGCCGGGCTGTCGCCGGATTCCTGGCAACGCTGGCTGGAGCGCTTCGGCCCGATCCAGGTATTCGAGGGCTGGGGCGCCACTGAAGCCAATGCTGCAGTGATCAACGTCGACAACTATTTCGGTTCCTGCGGGCGCGTGCCGGACTGGAACAAGACCAACCTGCGGCTGGTGCGTTACGACATCGAAAACGACTGCCATCCGCGGGACGAAAACGGTTTCTATCAAGTCTGCAAAGTGGGCGAGGTTGGCGAGGCCATGGGCTTTATCGTCGATCACCCAGACATCGGTGGTGGGCGTTTCGAGGGTTATACCTCGGCTGAGGCCACTGAAAGCAAAATCCGTCGCAATGTGTTTCGCCAGGGTGATGCCTACTGGAGTTCCGGTGACTTGCTGCGCGAAGACGCCGACGGTTACTGCTACTTCGTCGACCGTATCGGCGATACCTATCGCTGGAAGAGCGAGAACGTATCGACTCAGGAAGTGGCGGATGCGTTGGGTGATCTGCCGGGGCTGGAGCTGATCAATATCTATGGCGTCCAGGTGCCGGGCAATGAAGGTCGCGCCGGCATGGCCGCCGTGCTGATGCAGGCGGCCCAGACGTTTGATCCTGCCGCGCTGTTCGCCCTGACTGAAGCGCGCCTGCCGCGCTATGCGGCCCCGATGTTTGTGCGCGTCACCCAATCGGCAGACCTGACCGCCAGCTTCAAGCTGCGCAAAGTGGATCTGCAGCGCCAGGGTTACTGCCCGACCCGTTGCAGCGATCCTCTGTTCATTCGCGACGAACAGGCGCGCACCTATGTGCCTTATTCGACAGAGGCTTTGACGCGGGCCGGCCTGACACCCTTCGCGGTGGCCGATCATGGCTGATCTCGACGTCAACGGTCATGAACTGCGCGGCGGCCTGCGGTATCCGTGGCCACAGGCGCCCGACTCCGGACAGGTTCGCGAAGTGGCGCCAGGCGTGTGGTGGTTGCGCATGCCGCTGCCGTTTCGCCTGGACCACATCAACCTCTATCTGCTGCGCCACACCGACGGCTGGGTGGCGGTGGACACTGGCATGAACACCGAACAGACCCGAGAGGTCTGGGACCGGGTGCTGAATGAAGTGTGTGGCGGGTTGCCGTTGCTGGCGGTGGTCTGTACCCATTTTCACTCTGATCATGCCGGGGTCGCCGCGTGGCTTTCGGCGCGTTTTCATTGCCCTGTGTACATGACCGCCAGTGAGTTCCAGTCGCTGCACGTCAAGTTTCCTGCCGATCAAAAACCGGGCTGGGATTTTCTCGATTTTTACCGCAAGGCCGGCGTCAGTGACGAACAGAGCACCGAGATGTTCGCGGTGATGAGCAACGCCCATTTCCTGCCAGTGCCGCTGAACCATTTCCACCGTTTGCACGAAGGCAGTGAACTGCATATCGGCGGCCGTACCTGGCAAGTGGTCATCGGTCGCGGGCACTCGCCGGAGCATGCCTGCCTGTACGCCGCGGATGACGGCTTGCTGATCTCCGGCGACCAGGTCTTGCCGCGCATCACCTCCACCGTCGGTGTGCATGCCACTGAACCGTTGGCCGACCCGCTGCGCGACTGGCTCGATTCCATCGAGCATTTGCGCAGCTTGCCCGACAGCGTGCTGGTGCTGCCGGCGCACGAACGGCCGTTTTTTAATTTGCATGAGCGCCTGGATCAACTGGAAGCCCATCACAAAGGGCACCTGGCGCTGATGCTGGCCAACTGTGACGAGCCGCGCACCGTGCTCGAACTGATGGCCCTGTTGTTTCCCAAGCTATCGGGTCGTTTCGACGAACTGATGGCACTTGGCGAAACGTTGGCCCATGCCAACTACCTGGTGGCCGAAGGGTCGCTGGAGCGGGAAGAGGACCGGGGGCGATATCGCTACCGGCGTGCTGTAAGGGGAGCGTGCGCTGTTACTCCGCTCAAGGTGTTTTGAGCGGACGGCACGGCAGCAGTGTTGAACATTCCAGGCAGCCAGCCGGTTGTCATTGAGGAGAGTCAGTGTGATCAACAAGAACAACAATAACTTCACGGTCAGCGGTTCGAGCGCATTTCAGATCAGCAGTCTCGCGGCGGCCATTGCGCTGTTGTCCACGCCCGTATGGGCCGGTGACACGATCGAGTTCGACAACGGCGCAACCATCGACTGGTCGGTGACCACCAGCTACGGCATCGGTGTGCGCACGGGCAGTCAAAGCGATCGCTTGCTGACGGTCAACGCCGACGATGCCAACCGCAACTTCGACAGCGGCAGTCTGACCACCAACCGCGTGGGCGCCCTGGCAGAAATGATCTTGCGCAAGGACAACTACGGCGCCGTGGTGCGCGGCAGTACCTTTTACGACGACGTCTACCACCGCAAGAACGATAACGACTCGCCTGCCACCGTGAACAAAAACGGCAGCAACGACGAGTTCACCAGTGATACCCGCTACTACAGCGGCGGTCGCAGCAAAATGCTGGATGTCTATGTATTCAGCGGCTGGCGCTTTGACAACGACACCATGCTGGACGTCAAGGCCGGGCGGCACATCGAGTCCTGGGGCGAAAGCCTGTTCTACCCGGGGGTGAACGGCGTACAAAACCCGTCCGATGCGGTAAAAGCCTCGCAACCGGGTGTTGAAGTCAAGGAAGTACTGTTGCCGGTGGGCCAGTTCTCCGGCTCGTTCCGACTGAACCCCCAACTGACCTTCGGTGCATACGTGCAATACGAATGGAAGGGTACCGAACTGCCGCCGGTGGGCAGCTATCTGTCGGGCAGCGACGTGGTCGGGCCAGGGCGCGAGTTTATCTACGCCAACGGCCAGAAGATCCCTTACCGCGGCACTGACGATCCGAGTGATGGTGGCCAGTGGGGCGTGCAGATGCGCTACCGCCCGGTGCCGGCAATCGAGCTGTCGCTGTTTCATGTCAACTACCACGACAAGAACCCGGCCACCGCACTGGTCGGCTACAACGCTTTGCCGATTGGCGGTGGCCGCAACGCTTTCGTCAGCAATGGCTACGAGATCAAGTACTTCGAAGACATCAAGCTGACCGGCATCAGCGCCTCGACCAAGATCGGCGACACCCAGGTCGGCGCCGAATGGTCGTACCGCGATGGTGCGCCAGTGATGGTCAATACCGGCCTTGGCGCAGTGCCGGCCAAGGGCAAGGGCCAGCAAATGCAGTTGTCGGCGATCCGGATCCTCGGCGACCGTCCCTGGGCCAGCCAGACCAGTCTGACAGCCGAAATCATCCGCGTGCAGGTTGACAGCGTCGAATCCACTTCGGCGGCGCCCAACCTGCAAGGCGTGAACCTATTGCCCTCCCTGGCACCACTAGTGGCCTCTTCCGATGACTATACCTACAGCACCGCCGCGGGTTACCGCACCAAGTCTTCCAGCGCCTACACCGTGGGCGCATCGTTCAGTTATCCGGGAGTTTTCCAAGGCTGGGATCTGGATGTCCCCCTCAGCTTCTCCAACGTCTTCAGCGGCTCCACGCCCATGGCCGGAAGCATCTCCGGCGTCGCCGGTGACCGACGCCTGAGCATGGGCACGACCTTCAAATACCTGGGCAACCTGGAACTCGGTTTGAAATACATCAGTTACCTGGGTGAAGCCGACCCGATCGATCGTCCGTTCGCCGACCGCGACTACGCCACGTTCTCGATGAAATACACCTTCTGATCGACGACTCGAGGTCCGGGTCGCCCTGCTGCGCCCGGACCGTCAACACAACCTGGAAAAACGC
>Ga0247818_10000615_pt1 | contig 22397 bp, 23 predicted proteins | sample 13C_Glucose_Day1_FD_192424 | JGI IMG/M metagenome (GOLD analysis project Ga0247818, IMG submission 192424) | Soil microbial communities from agricultural site in Penn Yan, New York, United States - 13C_Glucose_Day1 | ecosystem: Environmental > Terrestrial > Soil > Agricultural land | place... | reverse complement strand
GATACGACTTCGCGAGTGAATCGGCATACATTTCCCGCGACGCCGATGCCGCCGCCGGCAAGGCCGACCTCCATCCGGACTATCGGGCACCGCGGCGCACCGCCAGCCCACCGCGCGAAGGGAAAGTCGAGCTGACGATATTCGTCGACTATAGCTCGGTAGAGGTTTTCATCAATGGCGGGGAAAAGACCATGACATCACTCGTTTTCCCAACCGCGGGGGCGCCGACCGTCAAGGCGGTTACGGCGGAGGGGTCCCTGACGCTCAAGTCCTTCAGCTACAGGCGGCTGGCCTCGACGAGCTGACCAGCCGGGTCGCTCCCGGGGCGCCGTGCCGGGCCCCCTTCGGGCCCCCTTCCGAGTCCGCGGCGCCGGGCCAACCGGCCACCTTGTCGTTAGCAGGTACTAGGGTGGTCACAAAGAGAAGGGGGAGTGCCTCATGGAGTACCAGAATTCCCAGCCCGCAGCGGCCCCGGTGCCCGGGGTCGCCGCCGACCTGCCGCTGCCCGGCGCCGGCCGCACCGTCATTTCCGAAACCGCCGTCGCGAAGGTCGCGGGCATCGCCGCCCGCTCCGTCCCCGGCGTGTACTCCCTGGGAAGCGGCCCGTCCCGCGCCCTCGGCGCCTTCCGGGACGCCGTCGGCAGCTCGGACCACGCCGCCGGCGTCCGCGCCGAGGTCGGTGAAACCCAGGTGGCCGTCGACATCGACCTGGTGGCCCTGTACGGCACGCCCCTCCACGCCCTTGCGGACCAGATCCGCTCCGCCGTTTACGCGGCCGTCGAGGAACTCGTCGGGCTCCAGGTCATCGAAGTGAACATCGAGATCAACGACGTCTACGTGCCCGGCCCGGCGAAGCCCGGCACCCCGGCCGAGACCCGGCCGCCAAGGGAGGCAATCCAGTGAGTCTGACGGTTGTGGGTATCGCAATGGGCGCCTTCGTCGCGTTCATGTCTTTCCAGTTCGGCGTATGGGGTTTTCTGGGCGCCCTGCTGTTCATGGGAATCGGAGCCCTGCTGGGCCGCGCCGCGGAAGGGAAACTGGACCTGCGCAGCGTGCTTGACGCCCTCACGGGCCGGCGTTCCTCCTCATGAGCGGGACAGCTGGTACGGTCCACGCCGCCGCGATGGCTGGACACACCAGGATCAGCACCCAGGCGCTCACCAGCGTCGCCCGGGCCGCGGCGGCAGAGGCCCTCGGTGTCACACCGCATGAGGTGCGGGCGGAGTGGTCCGACGACGACGGGCTGCTGGCACTGTCCCTGGTCGCACCCATCACCCTCCCGCCGCTGGCCGCCATCCTGCGGGATCCCGGACGCATTACGGTCTTCGGCGGCTCCGTCTGGGACCGCGCCGTGGCCGCCAAAGCCGACATCCTGCGCCGCGTGACCGAGCTGAGCGGTGCCCGGCTGAGCCGGGTCGACATCCGGATCAGCGGCGCCAGCGTGAGGGAAGGAGGGCGGGTCCAGTGAGCCACGCCACCGACCGGCATTCCGGCGGCGGACGCCACGTCCCGCCCCCTCCCAACGCCGCACCGTCCGCCGGCAACCCCGCGGCCGCCGGGGCCGTCGTCGAGGGTGTGGACCAGATCCTCAAGCGCGAAACCCACTCCTCGAGGGCGACGGCCTCGATCATCGCCGCCGTGCTTGTCATTGCGCTGTGCGTCTATGCGCTGCTGGAAACCGCGGTCCGGGCCGTCGGCCAGCCGCCCTGGCTCGTGGATCCGCAGACCGCCGCGGAGCAGGCCGTGGCGCTCCCGGACGGGGTCCCGCCGCTCCTGCTCGGCGTCGTCGGCGCGGTGCTGGTCATGGCAGGGCTGTTCTTCTTCCTGAACGCGGTCCTGCCGGGACGCCGTGCCCGCCACGTCGTGCCGGACCGCCGGGCCGCCGTCGTCGTGGACGACGAGGTGATAGCTTCCGCGCTGGCGCGGCGGGCACGGCTGGCCGCCAACGTGAGCCAGGAACAAGTGATGGTGACCGTGTCCCGGCAGCAGGTCGAAGTCAACGTCCGCCCCACGTCAGGCGTGCCGTTGAGCCCCAATGCCGTCCTCGCGGCCGTCACGGATGAGCTCCGGGAGATGGAACTGACCCCGGCGCCGGAGGCCCGGATCAATGTGGCCTCGAGCGGGGTGATCGGCGCATGAACGGCACCCCCAGAACCCTCAACCGGATCCTGATCGGGATCCTCGGCTTCAAGCTCCTCGCCATCGGAGTGCTGCTCATCCTGCTGGCGACTGTGCCGGCGGTCGCGGCATGGTGGCAGGACTGGGCCCCCGGCGTCTGGAACATCTGGCGGGACCTCTTCGAGCGCACGCGCCTCCCAGGCCGCCCGGAGAGCTGGGTCTGGATCGTGGTGGTCCTTCTGCTGCTCCTGGTGATCGGTGCCATGGTGGCCTGGGTTGCCCAGCAGGGCAAGGGCCGGGTCAACGTCCTCGTGTCCGAGGACGACCCCGGCGAGGTGCCCGGAAACGTCAGGATCGGCAGCGGAGTGGCCGAGCAGGCACTTCGGGCCGCCTTGGCGGATCGTCCGGACCTGGCCGGCGTGACCGTTGCCACCTACGAATTCCGCGGCGAACCGGCCCTGAGAATCAGGATCCAGCCGCGCCATGGCGTGGCCCCGCACCGGCTCGCGGCCGAGGCGTCCGCCCTCGTGGAGGCGCTCGACGCCGCGCTCGGAAAACGCACCCTGGTGCTCATCCATATCGCCTCGGGTGCCCGTTCCAGATTTGGCCGGGAAGAACGGGTCCGCTGACCGGTGTGAACTTCCGGCAACAACTTTTTCCGGGCACCCTGGAGCCGCCCCGTGGCCGGTTTCCGTTGAATCGGCGCGGGCTGGAGCACCTTTCAGGCCCCGGCGCAAGGGTCTCCTTTCTGTAAAGGTTCTATGTAAACGCTTGCATTCCTCACCGCGTCTTGATTATCGTGATGGGCACCACACGAACGCACCGCCGTTTTTTTGTCCGGTACTCAGCGAGGAGCCCCCAGTATGAAAACACCGAAGTTCTTACTTCCCGTAGCCACAGCAGGCGTTCTAGCCTTGACTCTCTCCGCCTGTGGCGGTGGCGGAGGAGGCGGCACGACCGCCGGAGCCGACGCCGAGCAGGGCCTCGACAGCCGCGGCCCCATCACGTACGTCCAGGGCAAGGACAACAGCAACGTGGTCCGCCCGCTGATCGAGAAGTGGAATGCGGCCCACCCGAACGAGACGGTCACGTTCAAGGAACAGACCGACCAGGCCGACCAGCAGCACGACGACCTTGTCCAGAACTTCCAGGCCAAGAACGCCAACTACGACGTCGTCAGCGTCGACGTGGTGTGGACGGCCGAGTTCGCCGCCAAGGGCTGGCTCCAGCCGCTCAAGGACAAAATGGCGCTGGACACCTCAGCGATGCTGAAGCCGACGGTCGACAGTGCCTCCTACAAGGGCACCCTCTACGCTGCACCGCAGAACTCCGACGGCGGCATCCTGTACTACCGCAAGGACCTCGTCCCCACCGCGCCCACCACCTGGGACGAGATGATGGGCATGTGCTCCGTCGCCGAACAGAACGGCATCGGCTGCTTCGCCGGCCAGTACGCCAAGTACGAGGGCCTCACCGTCAACACATCCGAGGCCATCAACTCCGCCGGCGGATCCGTGCTCGACGCGGACGGCAAGCCGAGCCTGAACACCCCCGAAGCCAAGGAAGGCCTCGAAAACCTGGCCGCGGCCTACGCTGACGGCAGCATCCCCAAGGAAGCCATCACCTTCCAGGAGGAACAGGGCCGCCAGGCCTTCCAGGACGGCAAGCTCCTGTTCCACCGCAACTGGCCCTACGTCTACAACCTGGCCATGACGGAAGGTTCGTCGCAGGTCAAGGACGTCCTTGGTATGACCGCGCTGGTCGGCAAGGACGGCCCCGGCGCATCAACCCTGGGCGGACACAGTGCCGGCATGAGCGTCTACTCGAAGAACAAGGCCACGGCCCTGGACTTCCTGAAGTTCCTCACCTCGGAAGAGACCCAGAAGTTCTACGCCACACAGGGCTCACTCGCCCCGGTGCTCGGTGCCCTGTACGACGACCAGGAACTGGTTGCCAAGCTGCCGTACCTCCCGGTGCTGAAGACCTCGATCGAGAACGCGGTGCCGCGTCCTGTGACGCCGTACTACCCGGCCGTTACCAAGGCCATCCAGGAAAATGCCTACTCGGCCATCAAGGGCGAGAAGACCGTGGATGCGGCTCTGTCCGATATGCAGAAGTCCATCGAATCCGCGAGCGCGGGACAGTAGCCTAGCCATGGCAACCGAATTGGGCCCGACGCCGGTCAAGGAACCGGCGTCGGGCGGTACCCCGATCCACCACGGCCCCAAGGGCGTGGGGGAGGACAACGCGATCGCGAGCCAGGGCAAGTGGGCCTCGTGGCTGCTGGCGCCGACCATCGTCGCGCTGGCCATCGTCATCGTTTACCCGATCATCAGCGCCATTGTGATGTCCTTCCAGAAGGATGCCGCACTGGACCCCGTGACGGGACTCTTCGCCGAAGGCGGCCCGGCTGGTCTGTCGAACTACACCAACTGGATCTTCCAGCAGTGCGCCGCCCCGGGCGGCGGAACCGTGGCCTGCCCGCCAGGAACACTCGGTTCGCAGTTCTGGTCCGCCACGGGAACGACCTTCTACTTCACCATCGTCACGGTGACGCTGGAGACGATCCTCGGTTTCTGGATGGCGATCATCATGGCACGCACCTTCCGGGGCCGCAGCCTCGTCCGCGCAGCCGTTCTGGTGCCGTGGGCCATCCCTACCGCCGTCACGGCCCAGCTGTGGCTGTTCATCTTCGCCTTCGAGGGCATCGGCAACAAACTGTTCAACACCACGATCCTGTGGACGGGCAGCGAAATCCCGGCCCGGTGGGCCGTCATCATCGCCGACACCTGGAAAACGACGCCCTTCATGGCGCTGCTGATCCTGGCCGGCCTGCAGATGATCCCGGCCGAGGTCTACGAAGCTGCCAAGGTTGACGGGGCTTCTGCCTGGCAGCGGTTCCGGATGATCACACTGCCGCTGGTGAAGCCGGCGCTGATGGTCGCGATCCTCTTCCGGACCCTCGATGCCCTGCGGATGTTCGACCTCCCGTACATCCTGACGGAAGGCTCCAACAACACCACCACGCTCTCCATCCTGGTGGTCAACCAGATCAGGCAAGGCTTCAACTCAGCCGCCGCCCTGTCCACCATCACGTTCATCATCATCTTCATTGTGGCCTTCATCTTCGTCCGCTTCCTCGGAGCGAACGTCGTGGAGCAGCAGACCGGCGCAGGTAAGGGGAAGAAATGACCGCCGCGACCGAACTCCGAGCCCAGCAGGACCGTGGCCGCAAGGTAGCCCAGAACCGCGAGAAATGGGCGAGCGTCCGCACCTACGTCAGTGCGGCCGTGATCCTGTTCTGGTGCCTTGCCCCGGCGTACTGGATGGTGGTGACGGCTTTCCGCGACGTGGGCTACACGTACGACACCTCGCTCCTGCCCACCCACGTGACGCTCGACAACTTCGCCACAGCCTTCGATACCTCGTTCGGCAACCGGTTTGGCCAGGCGCTCCTGAACAGCGTGTTCATCGGCGTGACGGTGACCGTGATCTCGCTGGTTCTTGGCGTCTTCGCAGCCTACGCCCTGGCCCGGTTGAACTTCCGGTTCAAGTACCTGGTGCTGGGTTTCATCCTGGGGGCGTCCATGTTCCCCGGCGTAGCCCTCATCACCCCGCTGTTCCAGCTGTTCACCAATATCGGCTGGATCGGCACCTACCAGGCACTGATCATTCCGAATATCTCCTTCGTCCTCCCGTTGACGGTCTACACCATGACGTCGTTCTTCCGGGAAATGCCGTGGGAGCTTGAGGAAGCCGCCCGGGTGGACGGCTGCACCCAGGGGCAGGCGTTCCGGCGGGTCATCATGCCGCTGGCCGCACCGGCCATCTTCACGACGGCGATCCTGGCGTTCATTTCCTCCTGGAATGAGTTCCTGATCGCCAGCCAGCTCTCCAATGACGCGACCCAGCCGGTAACGGTGGCCATCGCCAACTTCGCCGGGGCCCAGCCGCAGCAGATTCCCTACACGGCCATCATGGCCGCCGGAACGATCGTCACAATTCCGCTGGTGATTCTGGTGCTGGTCTTCCAGCGTAAAATCGTCGCGGGCCTCACCGCCGGCGCTGTGAAGTGACGGCCCGGCAATGACGAGCAAGGCGAGCCATGGCCTGGTGCGGAAAGAACACCGCCACGTCCGCTCCGGTGAGGACTTCGACATCATTATCGGGCTCCTCGGGTTCTGGGCACTGGTGCTGCTGGTGATCACCGTCTGGATGGAGGTGACCGCGCAGCCCGCGCTTGGCTGGGCACTGGGCCTGCTGGCCATGGTGCTGGCCCTGTACGGATTGATCCGGCTCCGCCGGCGCCTGCCGGAAAGGACGGCGACGCGGCGCAGGTGAACGCGGGGTCCCTTAGCGCCCATCCCGAAGGGGCTTATGGGCGGCAAGTGACCCCGCGTTGCTTGGGAGGGGCACTTGTTGCCTTGGGGGAGGCGGGCTAAAGCAGTACTTCGGAGGCCGCACGTGCCTCAGGAGTGAGTCGACAAGGGGACACGGTGGCAAAAACTTCAGACAGGGCACAGCGCGGAGGGCACTCCGGTGTCAGCATCGAAGATGTGGCCGCCGCCGCCGGAGTGTCCACCGCCACCGTGTCCCGCGCCGTCCGCGGCCTGCCCAGGGTTTCGCCGGCCACCCGGGAGAAAATCCTGGGCATCGCCGAGGACCTGGGCTACGTCGCCTCCTCGTCGGCGTCCGGGCTGGCCACCGGGCGCACCAAGACCATCGGCGTGCTGGCACCCTTCGTCAGCCGCTGGTTCTTCTCCAAGGCCATCGAGGGCGCCGACCGTGAACTGCACGCCCGCCAGTACAACCTCTCGCTCTTCAACCTGGGCGGCCACGGCAGCAACCGCGAGCGGCTCTTCAGCAAAACCATGGTCTACAAGCAGATCGACGCGCTGCTGGTCCTGTGTATGGCGCTGACCCATGAGGAAATCGAACACCTGCAGAAGATCGACATCCCGCTGGTCGTCGTCGGCGGCCACGTCGAGGAATGCCCCTACATCGGGATCGACGACTACGCCGCCGCCGCCACGGCCGTGCGGCACCTGATCGACCTCGGCCACACGGAGATCGCGCTGCTGCACGGCGACGACGAAACCGACCTCAACTTCGATGTCCCCCGGGTCAGGATCAAGGCCTTCCAGGACGTCATGGCCGGAGCCGGCCTGAACGTCCGGGAGGAATGGGACGAATGGGGGGACTTCACGGTCCGCAGCGGCCAGGACGCCTTCCACCGGCTCTGGGACAGGCCCGGACCGAAGCCCACGGCAATCTTCTGCGCCTCGGACGAGATGGCCATGGGCATCATCTTTGAAGCCACCCGGGCCGGGGTGAAGGTCCCCGACGACCTCTCCGTGATCGGGATCGACGACCACGACTTTTCCGACGCCATGGGCCTCACGACGGTCAGGCAGCGCCCGGACGAGCAGGCCGAACTCGGCACGAAAATGCTGCTGGACGAGCTCGACGGCGTCGCCGGGGCAGTGCGCTCCACGGTGGCCCCGCACCAGCTCGTTGTCCGAAGCACGACGGCGCCGCCCAGGAGTACGGGAGCGGCAGCCCGGAAGGGCGCCGCGCCCGGGACCCTCACGCATCAGGCCGGCCGCCCGTAGCGAGTCAGGAAGCGCGGGCCAGCTGGCGGATCGGGATCCAGCGGGAAGCCAGCCTGCGGTACGCGGCGGCGGCCCCGGTCATGTCACCTTCGGCCAGGCACTCAATGCCCAGCCGCACATCCATGGGCGAGTCATCCGGGTAGACCTTGTCGGCCACGGCGCCGTAGTCCAGTTCCACCACGGACTCCGGGTGGAAGAGCTCCAGCCATTCCGTGAGCTGGGTCAGGTCCTCGAGCATGTCCAGATCCGGGGCGGCCAGGGCAAGATGGGCCACGGCGTAGCGGACCCGCTCCAGGGACTCGGCGATCGTGGCGCGGATGCGCACCGTGACGATCCGGCCCTCCGATTCCACCACGTCCGTGGGGTCCGATTCCTTGAACAGGCAGAACCAGCTGAAGGGGATGCCCCAGGTGGACGCCCGGGTGTGCACGCGGCCCAGCCCGGAATGCGCCCGCGCTTCATCGATGCGCTCCTGGTGCTTGTCGCGCTGCTCCTCCGGGATGAGCAGCTGTGCCAGCGGCCCGTGGATGCCCTCCATCAGGGCGTTGGCCGCCAGCCCGGCCCGGAGCACCAGCTGGCTCGGGCAGTACAGCAGCCGCTCCGGAGCCCCGGAGTCCGGAGCTCCGGCGTCGGGACTCCCGGCGTCGGGATTCCCGGCGTTGCCCGTGCCACCGGAGGCCGCGCCGGTCCGCGGGACCGCAACGATCCTGACCAGATCCGTCGCACCGGTGGGGAACGGGTCCCCGCCCGGGCGGGTGATGCGGCCGAGGGAGGCCAGCAGCTCGGCGTTTTCGACGGCCGCCCGGGAAACGCTCCGGGCCCCCGCCGTGCGCAGGGCACCCTGCTGTTCCTCCGGGAAGGCTTCCAGGGGTTCGTAGACCCGCAGCGCGGAGGAGAACGGCAGCCCGGCCTGGCCGCGGTAGAGGTTGCCCGTCATCGGACCACGTCGCTTCCCTGGGCCGCGCCCATCAGTCGCCCAGCTCCACGATCACGGGGGCGTGGTCCGAGGCGCCCTTGCCCTTGCGCTCCTCGCGGTCGATGGCGGCGCCGGTGACGCGGGCGGCCAGGGCGGGGGAGGCCAGGACGAAGTCGATCCGCATGCCTTCCTTCTTCGGGAAGCGCAGCTGGGTGTAGTCCCAGTAGGTGTAGACGCCGGGGCCGGGGGTGTGCGGGCGGACAACGTCCTGGAAGCCGGCGTTCTCGAAGGCGTGGAAGGCTGCCCGTTCCGGTTCGCTCACGTGGGTGAGGCCTCCGGTGCGGAAGTAGTCGATGTCCCAGACGTCGTCGTCCTGCGGGGCAATGTTCCAGTCGCCCATCAGGGCAATCTGGGCGTCGGGGGCCTCCCGGAGCCAGCCTTCGGCATGGGTCCGGAGGGCGTCCAGCCAGCTGAGCTTGTAGGGCATGTGTTCGTCGTCGAGGGCCCGGCCGTTGGGGACGTAAAGGCTCCAGACCCTGATCCCGCCGCAGGTGGCGCCGATGGCGCGGGCCTCCTGCACGGCGTCCTTGCCGTTCTTGCCGAAGACGGGCTGGTCCAGGAAGGTGCGTTCGACGTCGGCGATCCCCACCCGGGAGGCGATCGCCACACCGTTCCACTGGCTCACTCCAAAGTGCGCCACCTCGTAGCCCATGTTCTCGAACATCTCCCAGGGGAAGTTGTCGTCCTTGCACTTGGTTTCCTGGATGGCCAGGACATCACAGTCGGTGCGCTGAAGCCAGGCTTCAACACGGTCGGCACGGGCGCGGAGCGAGTTCACATTCCAGGTAGCTATCTTCACAATCCCTAACTTACCGAACTTGGCTGCCGGACGAAGCTGCGGGCGGCCACGCCCCTCTGGAATTTAGTAGGAAGTCCGAGTATATTCGGGAGCAGAAGATGGCGTGGGTCACATGCGGCCCGGCCGTCACTTCGGCAATCACACGGTGCAAAGGAGCATTCCATCATGGTTCGCGAACTATCCCATTACATTGACGGACAGCACGTTGAAGGCACCTCGGGGCGCTTCAGCGATGTCTACGATCCGTGCACCGGCGAGGTCCAGGCCAGGGTGCCGCTGGCCAGTACCGAGGAAGTCCGCAACGTGGTTTCCAACGCGGAAAAGGGCCAGCTCGAATGGGCGGCCATGAACCCGCAGCGCCGCGGGCGGATCCTGCTCAAGTTCGTGGATCTGGTCAACCAGAACCTGGACGAACTCGCCACCCTGCTCTCCTCGGAGCACGGCAAGACCTTCCTCGACGCGAAGGGCGACATCCAGCGCGGCATCGAGGTCGTGGAGTTCGCCGCCGGCGCCCCGCACCTGCTCAAGGGCGAATTCTCGGACAGCGCCGGAACCGGTATCGACGTGCACTCGCTGCGCCAGCCGCTCGGTGTCGTCGCCGGGATCACCCCCTTCAACTTCCCGGCCATGATCCCGCTCTGGAAGTCCGGCCCGGCGCTCGCCGCGGGCAACTCCTTCATTCTCAAGCCGTCCGAACGGGACCCCTCCGTGCCGCTGCGCCTCGCGGAACTCTTCACCGAGGCCGGCCTGCCCGCCGGTGTCTTCAACGTCGTCAACGGCGACAAGGAAGCAGTCGACGCGCTGCTGGAGGACCCCCGGGTCCAGGCCATCGGGTTCGTCGGCTCCACGCCGATCGCACAGTACATCTACGCCACCGCCGCCGCGAACGGCAAGCGCGCCCAGTGCTTCGGCGGCGCCAAGAACCACATGGTGATCATGCCGGACGCGGACCTGGACATGGCCGCGGACGCCCTGATGGGTGCCGGCTTCGGCTCCGCCGGCGAACGCTGCATGGCGATCTCCGTGGCCGTGCCGGTCGGCAAGGCCACCGGCGACGCGCTCGTCGCCAAGCTGGAGGAGAGGATCGCGGACCTCAAGGTCGGCCACAGCCTCGCCAAGGACTCGGACTTCGGCCCCGTCGTGGCGGCCTCCGCCAAGGAGCGCATCGAAGGCTACATCCAGGCCGGCGTCGACGAGGGCGCCACCCTCCTGACCGACGGCCGCGGACTCAAGGTCGAGGGCTACGAGGGCGGCTTCTGGATCGGCCCCACCCTCTTCGACAACGTCACGAAGGACATGACGATCTACAAGGAAGAGATCTTCGGCCCGGTGCTGAGTGTGCTCCGCGCGGAGGACTACGACGAGGCCCTGCGCCTGTGCAGCGAACACGAGTTCGGCAACGGCGTGGCCATCTTCACCCGCGACGGCGACTCCGCCCGCGACTTCGCCAGCCGGGTCCAGGTGGGCATGGTGGGCATCAACGTCCCCATTCCGGTGCCGATCGCCTACTTCACCTTCGGCGGCTGGAAGGCCTCCGGTTTCGGCGACCTCAACCAGCACGGCGCGGACGCCTTCCGCTTCTACACCAAGACCAAGACGGTCACCACGCGCTGGCCCTCCGGCATCCGCACCGGTGCCAGCTTCGTGATGCCGGAAGGCAGCTGATGGCGGGGAAGCATTCCACGGACACCACGTCCGCGGAGGTGCTGTTCGAACGGCGCGGCCGGCTGGGTGTGGTCACGCTCAACCGGCCCCAGGCCGTCAACGCGCTCACCGCGGGCATGGCCTCGGCCATGCTGGAGCAGCTCACCCTCTGGGCGGACGACGACGCCGTGGCAGCGGTGCTGGTCCGCGGTGCCGGTGACCGGGGACTGTGCGCCGGCGGCGACATCGTGGCCATCTACCGGGACATGCTCGACGGCGGCGACGCAACCGCCGACTTCTGGGCCGAGGAATACCGGCTGAACGCGCTCATTTCGGGCTACCCGAAGCCGTATGTGGCGTTTATGGACGGCCTGGTCCTCGGCGGCGGAGTGGGGATCTCCGCGCACGGCTCGGTGCGGATCGTCACCGAACGCACCCGGATGGGCATGCCGGAGACCACCATCGGGTTTGTGCCCGACGTCGGCGGCACCCTGTTGCTCTCCCGCTCCCCGGGGGAGTCGGGCACCCACGCGGCCCTCACCGGCGCGCACCTGAGCGGCGCCGACGCCCTGTTCCTGGGGCTCGCGGACCACTTCGTTCCGTCCGCGAAGCTCACCGAACTCGCCGAGGCGCTGGAGAGCGGGGCTGCGGACGACGCCGTCGCACGCTTCGCCGGGGATGCCCCGGCCTCCGTGCTCGCGGCGCAGCAGGAATGGATCGACGCCTGCTATTCCAGCGATGACGCCGAGGAGATCGTGCGCCGGCTGCGGGCAGCGGGCGGGGAAGCGTCCGACGCCGCCGACACCATCGAGGCCAAGTCGCCGACCGCCGTGAAAGTGGCGCTTGAATCCCTGCGCCGGGTCAGGGGAATGGGCCTTGAGGAAGCCCTGGCACAGGAGTACCGGGTAGGGCTGCGGTTCCTCGCCGGACCCGACTTCCGCGAAGGCATCCGCGCCCAGGTGGTGGACAAGGACCGCAACCCGCAGTGGCAGCCCGCGACGCTGGCGGAGGTCAGCCGCGACGACGTCGAATCCTATTTCGCGCCGCTGGGCGACCGTGAACTGATGCTTTCTAAGGAGCGCGACAATGTCTGAAACATCGCCGTCCGAAACGGAGCGGACCGTGGCGCAGGACGGCCCGATCGCCTTTCTTGGCCTGGGCCACATGGGCGGGCCGATGGCCATCAACCTGGTCAAGGCCGGGTACACCGTGACCGGCTTCGACGTGGTGCCGGCCGCACTGGAGACTGCACGGGCGCACGGCATCGCCACCGCGGAGACCGCCGCCGACGCCGTGGCCGGGGCCGCCGTCGTCCTGACCATGCTGCCCAGCGGCAAACACCTGCTGGACGCCTACCGCGGCACCTCGGGAGAGCAGAGCCAGCCCGGCCTTCTTGCCGCCGCGGCCCCCGGCACCCTGTTCCTGGACTGCTCCACGATCAACGTGGATGAGGCCCGGGAGGCTGCCGAACTCGCCGTGGCGGCCGGGCACCGGGCCGTGGACGCCCCGGTTTCCGGTGGCGTCGTGGGCGCCGAAGCGGGCACCCTGACGTTTATGGTGGGGGCGCTTCCGGCGGACTTCGAGGCGGTCAAGCCGATGCTCGAGGTGATGGGCAAACGCGTGGTCCACTGCGGGGAACATGGCGCAGGACAAGCCGCGAAGATCTGCAACAATATGATCCTCGGTGTCTCGATGATCGCCGTCAGCGAGGCCTTTGTGCTGGGCGAGAAGCTGGGCCTGACCCATCAGGCGCTGTTCGACGTGGCCTCCGCGGCCTCGGGGCAGTGCTGGGCGCTGACCACCAACTGTCCCGTGCCGGGGCCGGTGCCCACGAGCCCCGCCAACCGCGACTACCAGCCAGGCTTTGCCGGCGCCCTCATGGCGAAGGACCTCAAGCTGGCACTCAACGCGCTCCAAAGCACCGGCGTCGCCGCACGGCTGGGTCCGCTCGCTTCCGAAATCTACGATACCTTTGCCGCGGAAGGCGGGGCGGGCCGGGACTTCTCCGGCATCATCACGGACATCCGGGACAAATCCGGACACTAGCCGGTTCCGGACACCGGCCCGCCGGACACCAAACATTTCCGAACAGCAGCTGAGGGGACAGGCATGACGGAGCAGTACACAAACATTCTGGTGGAGCGCCGGGGCCGGGTGGGGCTCGTGACGCTCAACCGGCCCGAGGCGCTGAACGCCCTCAACAAGGCCACCATGGACGAACTCGTGGCCGCCGTGTCCGCAATGGACGGGGACCCCGGGGTGGGGGCGGTGGTGCTGACCGGCTCCGCCAAGGCCTTCGCCGCCGGGGCGGACATCAAGGAAATGCAGTCCAAGGGCTACATGGACATGTATGCGGCGGACTGGTTCCGCGGCTGGGAAGACTTCACCCGGCTCCGCATCCCGGTGGTCGCGGCCGTGTCCGGGTTCGCCCTGGGCGGCGGCTGTGAGCTCGCGATGATGTGCGATTTCATCATTGCCGGGGACAATGCCAAGTTCGGCCAGCCGGAAATCAACCTGGGCGTGCTGCCCGGCATGGGCGGCTCGCAGCGCCTCACCCGCGCCGTGGGCAAATCCAAGGCGATGGACATGATCCTGACCGGCCGCTTCATGGACGCCGAGGAAGCCGAACGCGCCGGCCTCGTGTCCCGCGTTGTGCCGGCCGCGGACGTGGTGGACGAGGCCTTGAAGGCTGCCACGGTGATTGCCTCCAAGTCGAAGCCGGTGGCGATGGTGGCCAAGGAAGCCGTCAACACCGCGTTCGAGACCGGGCTGGCCCAGGGCGTGCTGTTTGAGCGGCGGGTGTTCCACTCGCTGTTCGCCACCGAGGACCAGAAGGAAGGCATGGCAGCCTTCGCCGAGAAGCGGCAGCCGGACTTCACGCACCGCTGACCAGGGAGCTGCGGACCGTCCAGCGACGCGGCAACCGCTCCATGACGCGCAAAAGCCCTGACGCTACCGGAATCCGGCAGCGTCAGGGCTTTCGCGCGTCGCCAGGCCGCATGCGCAGCGTCAGACCTCAGGCTGCGCTGATGCCGAACAGGCCGATGATGAGGGCCATCACCATGAGGGTCACGAGTTCGTGCGCGCAGTTCAGCACCGTCAGGCCGGCCGGCCGGCCCTCGAAGGCATCGTGGGTGATGAAGCGCGCCGCCGTGAACCCGGCCCACAGGATCAGGGCCGTGACCAGGGTGTTGGCCAGGAAGTCCCCGCCGTAGAAGTGCTGCGAGATGGCGGCGGCCCCGGCCAGCACGAGCGCGCTGACGAAGCTGACCACCAGCGTGATGAGGATCGGTTTGACGGCGTCCTTGGCGTCCCCGCTCGGGGTGACCTTCGCGACGCGCATCCAGTAGTTGCCAAACACTTTCGGCGTGTACCAGACGGACCCGACCACCATGCTGGACAGCGTGGCCAGCAGTACTGCCCAGATGTTGATCTCCGGAATCATTGCGCTCCTCAGGTTCAGGGGTGGTTTCTTTCCGAAGTCTAGGTGACCGCCCGCTCGCTCCTGCGCTTTTCGGAACTACCTCTTTTAGGAGGTAGTTGGATGTCCACGCTTTTCGTTACGGTGAGCTGAGTCACAAAGCAGTGCACCGAGTCTGACATCAAAGGAGATCGCCATGACTTCAGTTTCACCGAGTTCGCCGGCCGGGCTGCAGGCGCCGCCCAGCCGGAAGACACTCCGCAAGGTAGCCTTCGCAAGTTTCGCCGGGACCACGATCGAGTTCTACGACTTCTTCATCTACGGGACCGCGGCCGCCCTGGTCTTCCCCGTCGTGTTCTTCCCGGCGCTCGGCACTGCGGCCGGCACCGTCGCCTCCTTCGGCACCTTCGCCGTCGCCTTCTTCGCCCGCCCGGTGGGCGCCATCATCTTCGGCCACTTCGGGGACCGGATCGGCCGGAAGAAGACCCTCATCACCACGCTGCTCATGATGGGCATTGCCACCGTGCTGATCGGATTCATCCCCGACGCCAACACCATCGGCGTGGCCGCCCCGATCATCCTGGTGGTGCTGCGCTTCGTGCAGGGCCTCGCCGTGGGCGGAGAGTGGGCCGGGGCCACCTTGCTGGTCGCCGAATACGCGCCCAAGGGCAAGCGGGGGCTCTTCGGATCCTTTCCGCAGATCGGCCCGTCGGTGGCCTTCGCCCTGGCCAGCGGCACGTTCCTCCTTACCAACCTGACACTCGGGGACAAATCCGAGGCCTTCATCTCCATCGGCTGGCGCGTGCCGTTCATCCTCAGCGCAGTGCTGGTGATGGTGGGCCTGTGGGTCCGGCTGAGCATCGAGGAGACCCCGGTTTTCAAAAACGCCGCCAACACCGTCCACACCACCACCAAGCTTCCCGTGCTCGAATCGATCAAGCGCCAGCCGCGCGAGATCCTGCTCGCCGGCGGCTCCCTGACCCTGCTGTTTGCCTTCTTCTACATGGGCACCGCCTACCTCACCAGCTACGCCACGAGCCCCACCGGCATGCAGCTGAACCGGGTGGAAGTGCTCAGCACCGGCATGGTCGCTTCTGTTTTCGTCGCCGCCGCCACCCTGGCGTCCGGCATTCTCTCCGACCGGTTCGGCCGCAAGAAGGTCATCGCCACCTCGTGCATCCTCGCCGTGCCATGGTCCCTGGCGCTGTTCCCGATCCTGAGCGCGAACACCGTCTTCGCCTTCGCCGTCGGCCTGACGGTCACCCTCGTCATTTTCGCCATCGCCTACGGTCCCGCCGGGGCGCTGCTGCCCGAACTGTTCGAGACCCGCTACCGCTACACCGGCGCCGGTATGGGCTACAACCTCGCCGGCGTCGTCGGCGGCGGCATCGTGCCGCTCGTGGCCGCCCAGCTGGCCGGCACGTCCGGGGCGTGGTCCGTCGGATTCCTGCTCGCCGGGATCGGCGTGTTCAGTGTGCTGTGCACCCTCGCCCTGCCCAATCGCGAAAAGCAAGGACTGGAAGGCGCGACGCCGGCCGCGTCCTCGCCCGCGAACAGCCCGGGAATCACCGAGCCCGCCTCCCGGACCTAGGGATCCGAACCGGGGCAACCGGGCCTGCGGATTCTGGTTTTGGGGGATCCGCAGGTGGGGGAGCGGGGCTGCCGGTAAAAACCGACAGCCCCGCTCTACGGGATGAGTCCCAGCCGGCGTGCCGCGGACACGGCCTCGAGCCGGTTGTGCGCGGACAGTTTCGCCATCGCATTCTGCAGGTAGCTCTTTACTGTCACAGCCTTGAGGCCCAGGCGCTCCGCGGTTTCCTGGTACGAGCAGCCGAGCGCCACCTGCGCCAGGACGTCGAGTTCCCGGCGGGCCAGCCGGGCCGTCGGATGGACGCCGTCGGCGGCAGGCGGAGCCAGGTGGCTGCCGATGATATCCAGCTGCCGCGCCAGGTCAGGATCGGACACCGTGCCGGCCAGGGACCGCAGCTCGGCGTGGGCCTCCCGGACGTGCTCCAGCCAGCTCCGGTCCTGGACCAGGGCCGGTTCGGCCCGTGCCGTGTTGATGATCGAGACCCGCCGGTCCACCTCGTCCCGGACCCGCAGCTCGGCAGCGATCTCGCAGGCCGCCTCCATCGCCTCGCACACCGCGTTTTCGCCCAGCGGGACGCTGTCCCTGCTGGCGATGTACAGCACCGCCCGCGACCGGCCCTGGACCACCACGGGGACGGCCGCCATCGACGTCAGGCGTTCCCGTTCGACGGCGAGATCGTATTCATGGGTGATGCCCTCGGAGGCGATGTAGTCCTCGACCAGGAACGGCCGCCGCTGCGTGAAGACCCGGCCGCCGAGGCCCGCGCCGGGGACAACGACCACCCGGTGCAGGCTGGACGTGGCGGTGCCCAGGAAATCCGTCAGCTGCAGCAGCTCGCCGCTGGCCAGTCCGGCGAACAGCACAGCCGGCCGGAACCTGCCCGAGAGCAGGCGCAGCGAGGCGCGGAGCAGCTCCCGGTCATCGGGGCGCGAATAGGCGTTCGGCTGCATGAGTCGTCTCCTGGTGCCGCGGGACCCGTCACGGCGTTGTGACGGGCAGTCAGTTCTGGTGAGGCCATCGGGCCGGATTATTCGCTGAAATCGCCGGCGTTGCGGCGGAAAGTTCCCAGGATCCGGATCAGCTGGTCGACATCCTGCTCCGCGAAACCGGACTGGGCGAACACCTCGGAGTTGAGGGCCGCCGTCGCCCGTTTCGCCAGCGTCCGCCCCTCCTGGGTGAGCTCAATCAGGGTGGTGCGCCCGTCCGTGGGATGCGGCGAGCGGATCACCAGCCCCGCCTGCTGCAGCCGGTCGACGGCGTTGGTCACCGACGTGGGATGGACCTGCAGCAGCGCGCTCGCCTTGTTCATCGGCAGCGCGCCGCTGCGGGCGAAGCTCAGCAGGGCAAGCAGCTCGTAGCGGGCAAACGTCAGTCCGAACGGCTTCAGGATGCCCTCGATCCGGGCCAGCAGGATCTGCTGGGTCCGCATGATGGCGGTGATGGCCGCCATCGGTGCGGCGACGTCGGACCAGCCGTGCCGTTCCCAGTTCAGCCGGGCATCGGCGATCGGATCACGCGGCAGCGGCGTTGCCACGGGGCCTCCAGCAACTCGAACTGCATCTCATTGACTCAGCCTAGCTTTTCGGCGGGGCTTTTCAGGCCGGGGAAGTCGGCTTCGGAATACTCCGTGCCGAGGCCGGCCGGGACCGTCCCGCCGCCGTGGCGCACTTCCTCGCTGTGCCGCAGCTCCACACGCCGGATCTTGCCGGAGATGGTCTTGGGCAGTTCGGCGAATTCCAGCCGGCGGATCCGCTTGAACGGTGCCAGGTGGTCGCGGCAGTACCGCAGGATGTCCTCGGCCAGCTCCGGGCCGGCCTCGTGCCCGGCGGCCAGGACCACAAACGCCTTGGGCACCGAGAGCTTGAGCGGGTCCGGTGAGGGGACGACGGCGGCCTCGGCCACCGCCGGGTGCTCGATCAGCACGCTTTCCAGCTCGAACGGGGACAGCCGGTAGTCGGAGGACTTGAAGACGTCGTCGCCGCGGCCCACGTAGGTGATGATGCCGCGCTCGTCCCGGCTGGCCATGTCACCGGTGTGGTAGTAACCGTCGCGGAATGCCTCCGCCGTCTTTTCGGGATCCCCGTAGTACGCCTTCATCAGCCCGACGGGCCGGGGGTCGAGGCGCAGGCAGAGCTCGCCGTCGTCGCCCTCTTCACCCGTCGCCGGGTCCACCAGCACGACGTCGTAGCCGGGCAGCGGCTTGCCCATGGCGCCGATCTTGATCGGCTGACCAGGGGTGTTCGCGATCTGCACCGTGGACTCGGTCTGGCCGAAGCCGTCGCGGATTGTCTGTCCCCAGGCGCGCTGGACCTGGTCAATCACCTCGGCGTTGAGCGGTTCGCCGGCGGACACCACCTTGGTGGGCGGGTTCTTGAGCAGGGTCAGGTCGGCCTGGATCAGCATGCGCCAGACCGTGGGAGGGGCACAGAAGCTGGTCACGGACTCGCGGTCCATCTGCTCCATGAGTGCCCTGGCATCGAAGCGCTCGTAGTTGTAGATGAAAACGCAGGCTTCGGCGATCCAAGGCGTGAACACATTGGACCAGGCGTGCTTGGCCCAGCCGGGCGAGGCCACATTGAGGTGCACATCGCCGGGTTCCATCCCGATCCAGAACATGGTGGACAGGTGGCCCACCGGGTAGGAGGTGTGCGTATGCTCCACGAGCTTGGCCTTGGAGGTGGTGCCCGAGGTGAAGTAGAGCAGCAGGGTCTCGTCGGCCCGGGTCGGCGCGTCCGGGGTGAAGGCCTCCTCCGCGCCGGCCGAGTCTGCGTACTGCAAGACGTTTTCATCGGCGGCCGCGGCGGCACTGCCGATTTCGATCAGGGTGTAGTCGCCCGGGACCTCGGCGAACTTCGGAATATTGGCGCTTCCGACGGCGGCCCAGTTCGCTCCGCCGCGCTCCACGCGGTCCTTCAGGTCCGCCGGCCCCATCAGGGTGGTGGTGGGGATCATGACGATGCCCAGCTTGATGCCGGCAAGCATCAGTTCCCAGAGTTCCACCTGGTTGCCGAGCATGATGATCATGCGGTCACCGCGCCGCACACCCTGGCTGCGCAGCCAGGTGGCCACCTGGGCGGAGCGCCGGGACAGGTCCGCGTAGCTGCGCCGCGTGGCGGAGCCGTCCTGCTCGACGATGACGAGGGCCGGGTTGTCCGCCTTGGCCGGGTCCGCCGCGATCTGGTCGAACCAGTCCAGCGCGAAATTGAAGTGTTCAAAGCGCGGCCACTGGAATTCGCTGCGCGCCGCCTCGTAGTCCGTGCGGAGGTCAAGCATGCGGTCGCGTGCTGCGCGGAAGTCCTCAGTGACTGTCATGGTGCACCTTTCGAAGTCTGGTGGCGCAGCCGTTCCGGGCCCGGCGCCGTTGCCCGGAGACCACCAGCTGCCTAGTGATCCCCATCACTGTGCAATATACTAGGACATCCAAGGGTTTGGAAGAGCCGACCCGGTTCATGACCCGATCACGATGAAGGGATACGTGCCCGTGCAGCCACAAGGACGTGCCAGCGGACAGACGGCCACTGAGGGTGGAGCGGGGCTTGTACCGCCGCCCTTCCCGGACGCCGACCTGATGTACATCGTCGACCTCCTTCCCCCGGAGGAACAGTCCAGGTACCAGGAAATCCGCGACTTCCTCCAGTCCCGGATCCGGGCGGCCTCGATCGACTACTGGAACCGTGAGGAGTTCCCCTTCGGGCTGCTCGCCGAGCTCGGCAAGTACGGCCTGGGCGGCCTGCAGACGGACGGAACGTCCAAGCTGTTCAAGGGCCTCATGTACGTCGAGGTGGCCCGCGCCGATGTGTCCCTCTCGGCCCTCGTGGGGATCCACAACGAGCTGATCGTCGGCATGATCGACCAGCTCGGCTCCGAGGGACAGAAGGCGCGCTGGCTGCCGGGGCTGACCGCCCTGACGCAGATCGGCGCCTTTGCCCTGACCGAACCGGACCACGGCTCGGACATCGCCGGCGGGCTGGCCACCACCGCAAGGCTGGAGGGCGGTGAGTGGGTGATCAGCGGCGCCAAGCGCTGGATCGGCGCCGGCACTATTGCGGACTTCGCCCTGGTCTGGGCGCGGGATGTCGCGGACCAGCAGATCAAGGGCTTCATCGTCGAGACGGACCGCCCCGGCTACACCGCCACCAAGATCGCGAACAAGATCGGGCTGCGGATCATGCAGAACGCGGATATCGTGCTCGACGAGGTCCGCATCCCGGAATCCAACCTGCTGCCCGGGGCCACCGACTTCTCCAAGGCCAACGAGCTGCTGCGCGATTCACGCGCCTGGGTGGGCTGGCAGGCCGCCGGCATCCAGCTGGCCGCGTTCGACGTCGCGCGGTCCTACTCGCTGGAGCGGAAGCAATTCGGCAAGGAACTGGCGCGCTTCCAGCTGATCCAGCAGCAGCTGGCCGAGATTCTGGGCAACGCGTCAGCGTCGCTGTCGCTGATGGCGCAGCTGGCCAGGATCCAGGAGGACGGCAAGCTCGAGATGGTCCAGGCCGCGATGGCCAAGTCCACCACCACCCGGCTGGCACGGGCCTCCGTGGCGATGGGGCGCTCGCTGATGGGCGGCAACGGGATCAGCAGCGACTATGAGATGGGCAAGCTCTTTGGCGACGCCGAAATCCTGTACACGTACGAAGGCAGCTACGAGATCAATTCGCTGATCGTGGCCCGGGCCGTGACCGGGAAGTCCGCGTTCGTATAGACAGGACCGGTCCCGCGGGACCGGTCAGGGCATGAACCGGTAACCAATTCCCGCCTCGGTGATCAGGTGCCTTGGCGTGCCGGCCTCGGGTTCGAGCTTGCGCCGGAGTTGGGCCATGTAGACCCGCAGGTAGTTGGTTTCTTTGGCGTACGCCGGACCCCACACCTCGGACAGGAGCTGCTGCTGGGTGACCAGCTTCTCCGGATTCCGGACCAGCACCTCCAGCATCTTCCATTCGGTCGGAGTGAGCCGGATGTCCTGGCCGTCGCGGAGAACGCGGCGTTTACCCAGATCCACGGTGAACGCCTCGGTGGTGATCAGCGCTGGTTGCTCCGCCCCAGGGCTGCGGCGCAGCAGGGCGCGGAGGCGGGCCAGGAGTTCGTCCAGCCCGAATGGTTTGGTGATGTAATCGTCGGCGCCGGCGTCAAGCGCCTCAACCTTGTCTTCGGAACCGTGGCGGGCGGACAAGACCAGAACCGGCACCGGGCTCCAGCCGCGGAGCTTCCGGATCACCGCCGATCCGTCCATGTCAGGAAGCCCCAGGTCCAGGATCATGAGGGCCGGCGGCTGCTGCTGGGCAGCGAGCAGCGCCGAACGGCCGTCCGTAGCCGTCACGACGTCGTAGCCATGGGCCTGCAGGGTGATCCGCAGGGCCCGGAGCAGGTACGTGTCGTCGTCGACCACCAGCACGGAGGTCATGCGGGGTCCGTCCCGGACGCGAGAATCGGCGGTGCATGGACGCGGCCGATGACCGCTGATTGCGGCTGCAGCGGTGCCTGATCCGGCTCCGCGTCGAACGGGACGCCGGCGGACAGCGGAAGGCTGATCACCATGGTCAGGCCGCCGCCCGGCGTCGCTTCGGCGGTCAGCCTGCCGCCCATCGCCTCGGTGAATCCCTTCGCCACGGCAAGGCCCAAGCCCACCCCGGTTGCCTGCGTGGCATCGTCAAGGCGCTGGAAAGGGCGGAACATGTCCACGACGCGGTCCGCCGGAATACCCGTTCCGTGGTCGATGATGCGCAGCTCACCGGCCGGGCGGCCACTCACGGTTGCCGGGCCCAATACGCCTGCTGATCCGGCGAGGACGATATCGGATTCGGGTGCGTACTTGACTGCGTTCTCTACGATGTTGGCCAGGACACGCTCGAGCATGCCCGCGTCCGCGTCGACCTCCGGCATGTTGGCAGGGAGCTCGACGCGCACGCGGCCGGGATCGATCCCGTGCAGTCCGCCGGGAATGACCTCGTACCACCGCACCGGCCGCAGCAAGGGCTTGATCGAGTCGGACGTGAGCCGGGACATGTCCAGCAGGTTTCCCACCAGCACTTCCAGCCGGTCCGAACAGTCCTCGATGGTTGCCAGCAACTCCTGCTCCTCCTCCGGGGTGTAGCGGACGCCCTCCTGCCGTAGGCCTCCCACCGCGAGCTTGATGCCGGCCAGTGGCGTGCGGAGATCGTGCGAGACGGCGCGCAGGATCGAGGTCCGCATGGTGTTGCTTTCAGCGAGCTTGAGGACTTCGGACCGGCTGGTCAGCA
>Ga0247818_10000614_pt1 | contig 22414 bp, 19 predicted proteins | sample 13C_Glucose_Day1_FD_192424 | JGI IMG/M metagenome (GOLD analysis project Ga0247818, IMG submission 192424) | Soil microbial communities from agricultural site in Penn Yan, New York, United States - 13C_Glucose_Day1 | ecosystem: Environmental > Terrestrial > Soil > Agricultural land | place... | reverse complement strand
TCATCAACTGGAACGACACCCTCAGGCACGCCGGTGAACTGCTGCGCCGGGTCGGCCTCGACGAGCACCCCGAGACCCGCGTCGCCGACATCGGCGTGGGCAAGCAGCAGCTGGTGGAGATCGCCAAGGCCCTGTCGAAGAAGGTGAAGCTGCTCATCCTCGACGAGCCGACAGCGGCGCTCAACGACGAGGACAGCGGCAAACTCCTCGACCTGATCCTCTCGTTGAAGGAACAGGGCATGACCTCGATCATCATCTCGCACAAGCTGAACGAGATCCGCCGGGTGGCCGACTCGGTCACGATCATCCGCGACGGGCGCTCCATCGAGACGCTCGACGTGAAGGCGGAGGGGACGACCGAGGACCGGATCATCAGCGGAATGGTCGGCCGGGACCTGGAGAACCGCTTCCCGGACCGGACCCCTCACCATCCGGAGGAGGGCACCGCGCCCGCCCTGGAGATCCGCAACTGGACCGTGCACCACCCCATCGACCAGCAGCGCAAGGTGGTCGACGACGTCTCGATCGAGGTGCGGCGCGGCGAGATCGTCGGTCTCGCCGGGCTCATGGGCGCCGGCCGCACCGAGCTGGCGATGAGCGTCTTCGGCCGCTCCTACGGCCGTTACGCGAGCGGCACCGTCCTGAAGGACGGCGCCGAGATCCGTACGAAGTCCGTCCCCGAGGCGGTCGCGCACGGCATCGCGTACGCCACCGAGGACCGTAAGCACTACGGCCTCAACCTCATCGACACCATCAACCGGAACATCTCGCTGACCGCGCTGGGCAAGGTCGCCAAGCGGGGTGTCGTCGACGAGCACGGGGAGCGGCAGGTCGCCGAGGGCTTCCGGAAGTCCATGAACATCAAGGCTCCGACCGTCTTCGAACCGGTGGGCAAGCTGTCCGGCGGCAACCAGCAGAAGGTCGTCCTCAGCAAGTGGATCTTCGCCGGTCCCGAGGTGCTGATCCTGGACGAGCCCACGCGCGGCATCGACGTGGGTGCCAAGTACGAGATCTACACGGTCATCGACCAGCTGGCCGCCCAGGGCAAGGCGGTCGTCTTCATATCCTCCGAACTGCCGGAGCTGCTCGGCATGTGCGACCGCATCTACACCATGGCCGCGGGACGGCTGACGGGTGAGTTCTCGCGGGCCGAGGCATCGCAGGAAGCGCTGATGCGTCAGATGACGAAGGACAAAGAGGTAACCCGATGAGCACGGACGTGACCGACAGGAACCCGGCCCCCGCGCCGCCCGGCAAGAGCGGACCGGCCTCCGGCGGCGGTCTCCTGCAGCTGGTGCTGGACGGCATGCGCCGCAACATGCGCCAGTACGGCATGCTGATGGCCCTCGGCCTGATCGTGGTGCTGTTCGCGGTGTGGTCGGACGGCGACCTGCTGCTGCCGCGCAACGTCTCCAACCTGGTGCTGCAGAACAGCTACATCCTGATCCTCGCGATCGGCATGATGCTCGTCATCATCGCCGGCCACATCGACCTCTCGGTCGGCTCGCTGACGGCGTTCATCGGCGCCATGGCCGCCGTGCTGATGGTCGAACACGACATGCCCTGGCCGCTCGCGGTGGTGCTGTGCCTGGCCATCGGCGCCGTCGCGGGCTCGGTGCAGGGCTTCTTCATCGCCTACCTCGGCATCCCGTCGTTCATCGTGACCCTCGCGGGCATGCTGCTCTTCCGCGGTCTGACGGAGATCTTCCTGAAGGGCCAGACCCTCGGCCCCTTCCCGAAGGACCTGCAGGAGATAGCCAACGGCTTCCTGCCCGAGGTCGGGCCGAACACCAACTACCACAACCTCACCCTGCTGCTGGGCTTCGCGCTGATCGCCTTCGTGGTGCTCCAGGAGGTCCGTGACCGCAAGCGCCAGCAGGAGTTCGCCCTGGAGGTGCTGCCGGGCAAGCTGTTCGTGCTGAAGCTGGTCGCCCTGGTCTCGGCCGTCCTCGTGGTCACCCTGCTGCTCGCCAGCTACAAGGGCGCCCCGGTCGTGCTGCTCATCCTCGGTGTGCTGGTCGTCGGGTTCGGCTACCTGATGCGCAACGCGATCATCGGCCGCCACATCTACGCCATCGGCGGCAACCTGCCCGCGGCCAAGCTGTCGGGTGTGAAGGACAAGAAGGTCACCTTCCTGGTCTTCCTGAACATGGGCATGCTCGCGGCCCTGGCGGGGCTGGTCTTCGCCGCCCGCTTCAACGCGGCCTCGCCCAAGGCGGGCCTCAACTTCGAGCTGGAGGCCATCGCCGCCTCGTTCATCGGCGGCGCGTCGATGAGCGGCGGCGTGGGAACGGTCCTCGGCGCGATCATCGGTGGCCTCGTCCTGGGCGTGCTGAACAACGGTATGAACCTCGTGGGTATCGGAACCGACTACCAGCAGGTCATCAAGGGCTTCGTCCTGCTGGCCGCGGTCGGGTTCGACGTATGGAACAAGCGCAAGGTCGGCTCGTAACGCCCCTTCATCCGACAGGAGTTGTTTCATGACCTTCAGCACCGGAACCAGCAGACGTACGGTCCTGGCGGCCACGGCCGCCGCCGGGCTGGCCGTGGCGGCGGGAGCCCCCGCGGCACATGCCTCGGCCACCGGACGCGCCCCGTCCAAGGAGCTCTTCGGCACTCTCGCCGACGGGACGGAGGTGCACCGCTGGACCCTCGCCAACGGCGGGACCCGGCTGAAGGTCCTCTCCTGGGGCGGTGTCGTCCAGTCCCTGGAGGTCCCCGACCGCCGGGGCCGGACGGCGAACGTGTCGCTCGGCTTCGGCGGCCTGCCGGACTACGTGGCGAAGTCCCCGTACTTCGGCGGGCTGATCGGGCGGTACGGCAACCGGATCGCCGGGGGCCGTTTCACCCTCGACGGTGTCACGCACCAACTGCCCGTGAACGACGGGCCCAACAGCCTGCACGGTGGCGACCAGGGCTTCGACAAGCGGGTCTGGGACGTGCGGCCGTTCACCGGACGCGGTGACGTCGGGCTGGTCCTGACCCGGACCAGCCCGGACGGCGAGGCCGGCTATCCCGGCTCGCTCGCCGTCCGTGTCGTCTACACCCTCACCTCCCGGGGCGAGTGGCGCGTCGACTACACGGCGACCACGGACCGCGCCACGGTCCTCAACCTCACCAGCCACACCTATTTCAACCTGGCGGGCGAGGGCAGCGGCAGCGCCGACGGGCACCTGCTGGAGCTCGCGGCGGCACGCTACACACCGGTGGACGCGACGCTGATCCCCACGGGCGAGCTCGCCCCGGTGGCGCGTACGCCGTTCGACTTCCGGCGGTCCCGGGCCCTCGGGGAGGCCGTCCGCACCCCGCACGAGCAGATCGGGTACGGGCAGGGGATCGACCACAACTACGTGCTCGACAAGGGGACCACGGCCCGCCCCGAGTACGCGCTGACCGTCACGGACCCCGGCTCGGGCCGGGTGATGAAGATGTACACGACGGAACCCGGCATGCAGGTCTACACGGGGAACTTCCTCGACGGCACCCTGACCGGCACCTCGGGGCGCGTCTACCGCCAGGGCGACGCGTTCTGCCTGGAGTCGCAGCACTTCCCCGACTCCCCCAACCAGCCGTCGTTCCCGTCGACGGTGCTCCGGCCCGGCGACACCTACCGCTCGACGACGGTGCACGCCTTCTCGGCGCGCTGAGCGGACCCTTCCGGCACACGTACGGCGCCCTCCCCGGCCGGGGGGGGCGCCGTACGCCGTCGTCAGGCCAGCCGGATCATGTTCCAGGACAGCGGCTCCAGGACGGCCTTCAGGGTGCCGCCGGCCAGCTCGGTGCCCTCGGCGGGATGCGGGAGCACGCGCTCGGGCTCGGCGAGGGTGTTGCGGGCCTCGGGGTCGGCGTCCGCGACGACCTGGTGCTCGACGACCCGGTCCAGGTCCAGCCCCGTCAGGGCGACTTCGAGCGGCAGCGCGGAGTCCTGGCTCCGGTTGACGGCGAAGACGGTGACCGCGCCCGTCTCCGGGTCCCGCACGGCGGTGGCGTGCAGCAGGTCCGCCTCGCCGTACTTCGCCGTCCCGTACGTCGGTGAGTCCACCCGTACGTCCAGGACCTGGCCCTGCCCGTACCGCGCCGCCTGGGCGAAGGGGAAGAAGGTGGTCTGCCGCCAGGCGGGCCCGCCGGGCTCGGTCATGATCGGCGCGATGACGTTGACCAGCTGGGCGAGACAGGCGACGGTCACCCGGTCCGCGTGGCGCAGCAGCGCGATGAGCAGGCTGCCGAAGACGACGGCGTCGGTGACGCTGTAGTTGTCCTCCAGCAGCCGCGGCGCCTCCGGCCAGTCGAGGGGGTTCTCCTCCGCTTCCTTCTGGAAGCGGCTCAGGTACCAGACGTTCCACTCGTCGAAGGAGAGGTTGATCTTCTTCGACGACTTGAGCCGCGCCCCCACGTGGTCGCAGGTCGCGACGACGCTCTCGATGAAGGACTCCATGTCGACGGCCGAGGCGAGGAAGGAGTCGCGGTCGCCGTCCGTCTCCTCGTAGTAGGCGTGCAGCGAGACGTAGTCGACGAGGTCGTAGGTCTCGGCGAGGACGGTCGCCTCCCAGGCCGCGAAGGTCGGCATGGCGCGGCTGGAGGACCCGCAGGCGACGAGCTGGACGGACGGGTCGATCTGCCGCATCGCGCGCGCCGTCTCGGCCGCGAGCCGCCCGTACTCCTCGGCGGTCTTGTGGCCGGTCTGCCACGGGCCGTCCATCTCGTTGCCCAAGCACCACAGCTTGATGCCGAAGGGGTCCTTGTCGCCGTGGCCGACGCGGCGGTCGGAGAGTTCGGTGCCGGACGGGTGGTTGGCGTACTCCTGGAGCTGGATGGCCTCCTGGACGCCGCGGGTGCCGAGATTGACCGCCAGCATCGGTTCGGCCTGGGGGCCGACCTTCCGTAGGAAGTCGATGTACTCGGAGAGGCCGAAACGATTCGTCTCGGTGGAGCGCCAGGCGAGGTCGAGCCGGCGGGGGCGCTCGTCGACGGGGCCGACGCTGTCCTCCCAGCGGTAGCCGGAGACGAAGTTGCCACCGGGGTAGCGGATGGCGGTGACGCCGAGTTCGCGGACGAGTTCCAGGACGTCGGTGCGCAGTCCGGCCTCGTCGGCCGACGGATGGCCGGGTTCGAGGATGCCGTCGTAGACACAGCGGCCGAGGTGCTCGACGAAGGAGCCGAAGAGCCGGGGGTCGACGTCGCCGACGGTGAAGGCCGGGTCGAGGGTGAAGCGCGCGGTGCGAGTCATGGCTTCCTTACTCGTTCGATATTTCGGATGCTGATCGTCAACTCGAACGGACCGTAAAGTTCAACCTCCCCGGCAGTCAATGCCCTTGCGCGCGCTGCTCCCAGGGCCGGACGGCCGCACACGGCCGAGGGCCGCACCCCGGTGACGGGATGCGGCCCTCGGACGTACGCGGGGAGCCGGGACTCAGCCGGCCGACAGCTCGACCTTGATGTTGCCCCGGGTGGCGTTCGAGTACGGGCACACCTGGTGCGCCTTCTCGACGAGCGCCTGGGCGGTGGCGGTGTCGACGTTCGGGATGGAGGCGCTGATCGCGACCTCCAGTCCGAAGCCACCCGCCTCGGTCCTGCCGATGGAGACCGACGCGGTCACCGTCGAACCGGTGATGTCGGCCTTCTCCTGACGGGCCACCACACCGAGCGCGCCCTGGAAGCAGGCGCTGTAGCCGGCCGCGAACAGCTGCTCGGGGTTGGTACCCGCGCCGCTGCCGCCCATCGCCTTCGGCGGGTTGACGACGACGTCGAGCGCGCCGTCGTCGGTGGAGACCCGGCCGTCACGGCCGTTCTCGGCGGTGGCGACGGCGGTGTAGGCCACGTCTATGTGCTGGATGGTCATACCGGTGATTCCTCCTGCTGATGCGCCGCGGCTCGCGCCCACGACCGCGACGGCCTGGGCCGAGCCTAACGGGTGACGGCGCGCGGGCCGGCGGCCCGTGGGACGCACATGGGATAGGGATGGACGATGCAGACATTCCTGCCGTACGCCGACTTCAGCAGGAGCGCCGCCGCGCTGGACCCGCGCAGGCTGGGCAAGCAGCGGGTGGAGACGATCCAGGTGCTGCGCGGACTCACCGTCCCCGGCTACGGCTGGCGCCACCATCCCGCGGTCCGGATGTGGACCGGGTACGAGGAGGCACTCGTGCGGTACGGCCTGGACGTGTGCGCCGCCTGGACCGCCGAGGGCAGGGCGGACACCTGCGCCACGACGCTGCGCGCGGACCTCGCCGGGGCGCTCGGGCGCACCACCGTCCGTACGTCCGCGGAACTCGCGGCGGCGCGGGAGCTGCCTCCGTGGCTGGGCGACGAGGGGCTGCACAGGAGTCACCGCTCCGCGCTGGTGCGCAAGGACCCGGACCACTACCGCCCGCTGTTCCCGGACGTGCCGCCCGACCTGCCGTACGTGTGGCCGCCCTCGGACCGCCCGGCGCGGTGACGGAGGACGCGGTGCCGGACGGATCGGGGGCGGACGGATGACGGCCCGGCCCGTGACCGTCGCGGAGGTCGCGCGACGGCCACGGGCCGGGCCGGGGGCGTCAGGCGTCCAGCGAGACGATCATCTTGCCGGTGTTCTCGCCGCGCAGCAGGCCGACGAACGCGTCGTAGGCCTTCTCGATGCCCTGGACCTTCGTCTCGTTGTACTTCAGCTCGCCGGAGGCCAGCCAGCCGGCCACCTCCTGGACGAACTGCGGCTGCAGATCGGCGTGGTCGCCGACGAGCATGCCCTGCAGGCGCAGTCGCTTGCCGATGACCAGGGCCAGGTTGCGCGGGCCCGGGGTGGGCTCCGTCGCGTTGTACTGGGCGATCATCCCGCAGATGGTGGCGCGGCCGTGGACGTTCATCGAGGAGATCGCGGCTTCCAGGTGCTCGCCGCCGACGTTGTCGAAGTAGACGTCGATGCCGTCGGGAGCGGCCTCGGCGAGCTGGTCGCGGACGGGGCCGTTCTTGTAGTTGAAGGCGGCGTCGAAGCCGTACTCCTCGGTGAGGAGCTTGACCTTCTCGTCGGAACCGGCCGAGCCGATGACCCGGGAGGCGCCCTTGAGCTTCGCCATCTGGCCGACCTGGCTGCCGACCGCACCGGCGGCACCGGAGACGAAGACCGCGTCGCCCTCCTTGAAGGAGGCGACGTCGAACAGGCCGGCGTAGGCGGTGAGCCCGGTCATGCCGAGCACGCCGAGGTAGGCGGACAGCGGGGCCAGCGAGGCGTCGACCTTGACCGCGTGCTTGGCCGGGACGTCGGCGTACTCGCGCCAGCCGAGGCCGTGCAGGACGTGGTCACCCACGGCGAAGCCCTCGGCGTTCGACGCGATGATCTCGCCGACCGCGCCACCCTCCATGGGGTGGTCGAGCTTGAAGGGCGGGGTGTACGACTTCACGTCGTTCATCCGGCCGCGCATGTACGGGTCGACCGAGAAGTGGAGGTTGCGGACGAGGACGCGGCCCTCACCGGGGGCGGCCACCGGCGCCTCGCGCAGCGCGAAATCCGTGGGCTCGGGCCAGCCGTGCGGGCGGGCGACGAGGTGCCATTCGCGGCTGGACGTGGGAAGTGCAGACATGGGCTCGGGTTCTCCTCGATGTCGTACGGGGGAAGCGGAAAAGCTTCAGGACGTGAAACAACCATGCGTCCAGATATTTCACCTTGTCAAGTAATTGGGTACCCTGGGTGTCATGGCCTCCTCGCGCACCGACCCGCTCACCCTCGACGTCATCCAGCTCATCGGCGGAGTCGTGGCGCGCTACCACGAGGAGTACGACCGGGCGGCCGCCACGCACGCGCTGACCGGCGCGCAGGCCAGGGTGCTCGGGCTGCTCTCGCTGCAGCCGATGCCCATGCGCAAGGTTGCCCGGAAGCTGAAATGCGAACCCTCCAACATCACGGGCATAGTCGACCGGCTGGAGCTCCGTGGCCTGGTGGAACGCCGCCCGGACCCGGCCGACCGGCGGGTGAAGCTCGCCGCCCCGACCGAGGAGGGCATCCGGATGGCGGAGCAGCTCAGGGACGCGCTGGACTTCGCGCGGGAGCCGCTGGCCGAGCTGTCCGAGGCGGAGCGCACGGTACTGCGCGACCTGCTGCGCCGGATGCTCGGCGAGGACACCGCCTAGCCGGAGCTCCGGCCCCCGCCCCGGCCCGAGGTCAGCAGAAGATCCACCACCGGCAGGTCTCGGTGGGCGACGGCGTGGGGGTGGGTTCGTCCGAGGGCTCGGGCTCCGTGGGATCCGCCGACGGCGTGGCCGGGTCCGACGGCTCGGCCGGCGGTCCGGTCACCTCGGGATCCGGCGTGGCCGGGTCCGACGTGGAGGCCGAGGCCGCCGGGGGTGCGGAAGTCCGCGGGGCGGCCCCGGTCGCCGCCGCGTCGCCGGCCGGTCCGTCGGTGGCCGTCGCGGAGTGGGAATCGGTGACCGGCACCACGGTGGGGGCGTCCACCGGGGCGGGCCCGTCGGGCTCCGTGCCCGACGACGCCGACGGCAAGGGCTCCGTGGCGGAGGACGTCGCCTCGCTCACGTACTCCGAGGCGCCGCTGTCGCCCCCGGGCTCCATGGCCAGCTCGGCCAGGCTGAGCGCTCCCAGCGCGAGCACCACACCCACGGCCGTCAGGAGCAGCGCGCGGCCTCGCCTGCGGTGCGTACGGCGGCCGCGCCTCCGGGTCTCGCCCCGGGCACGGCGACGGCGGCCGGTGGTGTCGAGGGCCTGCGAGGCGGCTCGGGCGGGCTCCGCGTCACGGCCGGGGCGGTCGGCGGGGACCGCGAAGGGGACCAGCGCGTCGGCGGGGGTCCCGCAACCGGCGCAGGCGAGCGCCCCGTTGAGATGCCGTTGGCAGGGGTGGCAGTAATCCATCGCGCCCGCAGACTAGACGGGCGGGGAACGCCGCTGGAAGGCACACAGGTGAGGATCCTGTGTGGAATCCGGGACTCCGACGCGCGCCCTCCCTCGCGCGTGGCAGGCGGCAGGATGGGTCCCATGACCGCTCCCGCCCCGTTCGGGCCGCTCCAGTTCCAGCTCGTCCTGCTGCGCCGGATGGCCGACCACCAGCCGGACCTGGTGGAGGAGGCCCGTCATGAACTGAGCGCCTCGCTCGCCGAGATGCGGGAGGCGAACCGCCGCTGGCAGGCGATGCTGCGCGCCCCGCGCGGCCGGGGTGCGCTGCGCCGCTACCGCTCCGTCCTGGGCGAGCCCGAGTCGTCCGTACGCCGCAGGATCGGCGACCTGGAGTGCGACGCGCTGCTGTGGCCGCTGCCGCTCTGGCCCGATCTGCGCTTCGAGGTGACGGCGGGCCCCGGCGGGGCCGTGTGGAACGAATGGCTGGTCCGCGCCCCCGGATCGGCCGGCCCCGAGCCGCGCACCGCCGCCGACCTGCTCCCGTGGTCCTGCACCGTGGACGAGGTGGCCAGGGCCTTCGCCCCGGTGCGCCCCATGGAGGGCAGCGCGCCGACCCGCTGGGCGCTGGCGTTCACCGACCCGGCCGACGGCGGTCCCCGCGTGGCCGAGTTCACCTGGGGGCTGTTCCAGCGACTGCTGCCGGGCTCCGGCTGAGATCTGTCGTGCCGTCAGTTCGGGGTCCCCCCTACGGCTCACCCAGCGCGCGCCTCCCCCGCCCCGGCCTGAGGATGCAAGGAGGACCGGCTGCCGCCGGTACCCGCCGCCAGCGCTCTCGGGAGACCTCGCCGTGACCGTCAGTCTCGAACAGTTGCGCCGTTGCCACATCGCCGTCGACCTCGGGGCCGCGAGGACCCGCGTGTACGTCAAAGGAGTGGGTCTCGTCGTCGACGAGCCCAGTGTCGCCGCCGTGAACATGCGTACCGGCTCGCTCATCGCGGTCGGCGCGCTCGCCGAACAGATGACCGGCCGCACGCCCGCCTACATCCGGGTGGCCCGGCCGGTCTCCGGCGGGACCGTGGTCGACATCGACATGGCCCAGCGCATGCTGCGCCACCTCCTCGGTGAGAAGCTCCGCCGTCAGCTGCGCCGCAAGCCCCGGCTGCGGGCCGCCGCGTGCACCCCGCACGACGCCGATCCGCTGGCCCAGCGGGCGACCGTCGAGACCCTCGTGGGACTCGGGGCCCGGCGGGTGGAGCTGGTCGACACCCTGATCGCGGCGGCCCTCGGCTGCGGGCTCCCGGTCGAGCAGCCGACCGCCACCATGATCATGGTGTGCGGGGCGGCGACCACCCAGATCGCCGTGCTCTCGCTCGGCTCGATCGTGACCGCCGTCCGCGTCCCGATCGGCGGCGAGGCCATCGACAACGCGGTCATCCAGCACCTGCGCCAGCACCACCAGCTGGTGCTGCCCAGCCAGTCGGTGCGCCCCCTGCAACTGGCACTCCGGGGCAACGGCCTCACCCTCAACGGTCCGGCGACGACGGAGATCCACGGGCGGGACGTGGTCACCGGCCTGGCCCGTTCGGTCGAGGTCGACACCGCCGCCGTGCGCCAGGCGATCCACGCACCGCTCACCGCCGTGCTCGACGGGCTGGGCAAGGTGCTGCGCGACTGCCCGCCCGACCTGGTGGCCGACATCGCGGAGTCCGGGATCATGATGGTCGGCGGAAGCGCCCTGCTGCCGGGGTTCGACCAGATGCTGCGCGAAGCGACGGGCGTACCGGTGAACATCGCCGAGCGACCGGACGTCTGCTCCGTCCTGGGACTGGGCGCGATGCTGGACGGCACGGTCCAGCCCCTGTCCCTCGCCCCGGTCGCGGGCTGAGAGCCGGAGCGCTCGCCGGTGGCCGGGACTGACCTCGACCTGCGGACCACCCTCCAGCACGTCGTGGACACCGCCACGGCGCTCACCGGGGCGCGCCACGGCGCACTGGCCCTCTTCCACGGGGAGGACCGCCGGGTCACCGACCTGTTCACCGCCGGGATGTCCGACGCCGAACGACGTGCCGTGGCCCCGCTCCTGCACGGACGCACGGGGCTTCTCGGAGCGCTGGTGGACGATGAGCGGGCCGTCCGCGTCGACGATCTGACGGCGCCGCCGCACTCCCGGGAGGTGCCGGCCCCGCTCACGGTCCGCTCCTTCCTCGCCGCCCCCGTCCGGGTCCACACCGAGGTGCTCGGCGGTCTCTGCCTGACTGCGGAGGAACCGGGCCGCTTCACCGACACGGAACGGACACTGCTGCGGCTGCTCGCCTCCCAGGCGTCCGCGGCGATCGGCGGCGCCCGCCTGCACGAGGCGGCGAGGCAGCGGGACCACTGGATCGAGGGAGCGGCCGCCGTCACCAGGGCGCTGCTGACCGGGGCGGGTACGACGGACGCCCTGACGACCGTCGCCGAGCGGGCCCGCGTGCTGGCCGGGGCGGCGGCCGGGGTGATCCTCCTGCCGACCCCGGACGGCGGGATGGAGATCGTCGCGGCCTCCACCCTCGACGACCCGGCGGGCATCGTGGGCACGGCCATCGAGCCGGGATCCCCCGTCCTCGTCCAGCTGCTGGGCGGCGAGGAGGTCTTCATCGAGGACTCGGCGACGGACGAGCGGATGACGACCGCGGTGCGGTCCCGGTACGGCCCCAGCATGATGCTGCCGCTGCAGAGCGGGGGCCGGCTCATCGGCACGCTCGCCCTTCCCCGCGGACGCGGCGGCGCCCCGTACACGGCGATGGACCGGCTCCTCGCCTCCCAGTTCGCCTCCCAGGCCGCGCTCGCCCTGGTGATGGCCGACGCCCAGCACTACAGGGAGCAGCTGGCGGTCTACGAGGACCGCGACCGCATCGCCCGTGACCTGCACGACCTCGTCGTGCAGCGACTGTTCGCGACGGAGATGATGCTGGAGTCGACCCGGCGCGGTGATCTGGCCGGGGACACCGGGACGGCGGAGCTGCTCGGGCACGCGGTCGACGAGCTGGACTCCACGATCCAGGAGGTCAGGACCGCGATCTTCGCGCTCCAGCAACCGCCCGCCGAAGCGCCCACGACCTTCCGCGGCCGGGTCCTCAGGGAGACGGGTGGCGCGTCGGCGGTGCTGGGATTCCAGCCGTCGGTGCAGTTCACCGGGGCGGTGGACGCGCTGGTCGGGGAGCCGGTGGACGGCGAACTGCTCGACGTGCTGCGCGGGGCCCTGGCCGCCGCGCACCGGCGGGAGGGGGTGTCGGCCGTCGAGGTGGAGGTGGACGCGACGGCACGGCTGCCCGACGGGCGGGCGGCGGTGCGGCTCGTGGTCGCCGACGACGGGCGCGCCGAGGACGGCGAGCGGTCGCCCACGGTCACCTGGCAGGCGCCGCTCTGAGGGCGATCCGGGTGTTGGAGTGGGCCACGCCCGCGTCCTTCTTCAGTCGCCGCAGCAGGGTGTCCAGGGAGCCGGGGTCGGCCGCCGTGGCACGGACGAGGTAGTCGTGGCCGCCCGTCACGTGCACCACCTCGGTGATGCCGGGCAGGGTCAGCACCGAGCGCTCGAACTCCTCGTTCGTCGTGTCGAGACGCAACGACACGTCGATGAAGACGACGAGGCCCGAACGGGTGTCGGCGGCGGGGTCGACGATGACGGTGAAGCCACGGATCACCCCGTCGCGGCGCATACGGCGTACGCGGTCGCCCGCCGCGTTGGCGCTGAGCCCCACGCGTACGCCCAGATCGCGGTACGAGATCCGGGCGTCCTCCTGGAGAATGCCGAGGATCTCTCTGTCCAGCCGGTCCATACCGGTGATTCTCCCAGCCCGGTCCGGAAACGGCGTCCGAGCGGCCTCCCCGGGGGCCGCCCGGCGGGCCTCGGCCCATGGGACGCCTACGGTGCGCCGCCTCCTCGAATGGCTCAACCCGTCGTGCCCCGTCCTCCCCTTCCCTCTTGACTTGCGGTGTGGAGACAACCGCTGCGCAGTCCCCCGCCCCGGTCCGGAGAGAAGCCGCCGCCTTCCGGAACCTGATCACGGCCACGGTCGGCTTCACGCTGACCTTCTGGGCGTGGAACCTGGTCTCGCCGCTGTCGGGGGCCTTCAAGGACCGGCTGGATCTGAGCTCCTTCCAGCAGTCGCTGCTGGTGGCGGTGCCCGTGCTGGTCGGCTCGCTCGGCCGTGTCCCGGCGGGCGCGCTGACCGACAGGTTCGGCGCCAAGCTGATGTTCCCCCTCGTCTCGGCGCTGACGGTCGTCCCGGTGCTGCTGCTCATCCCGGCGAAGGACAACTACGCGGCCATGCTGGCCGTCGGATTCCTGCTCGGCCTCGGCGGGACGACGTTCGCGATCGGGATCCCCCTGGTCAACTCGTGGTTCCCGCCCGCGAAACGAGGGCTGGCGCTGGGCATCTTCGGCATGGGGATGGGCGGAGTCGCGCTGTCCGGATACTTCACGCCGCGGATCGCCGAGCACGACGTGAACCTGCCGTTCTGGATCGTCGCCGGCGCGCTCCTCGTCTACTCGCTCCTCGCCGCGGTCCTCATCACCGACCACCCGGACCGCAAGGTGCCCGAGGACTCGCTGGGCCACCGGCTGGGGCAGGCGGGCCGGCTGCGGGTGACCTGGGAGCTGTCCGCCCTGTACGCGATCGGCTTCGGCGGCATCGTCGCCTTCGGCGTGTACCTGCCGACATACCTGAAGACCTGGTACGAGATGTCACCGACCGAGGCGGGCACCAAGGCGGCGGGGTTCGCGCTGGTCACCGTCGTCTTCCGGCCGGTGGGCGGCTGGCTGTCGGACCGGATCCACCCGGCCCTCGTCACGGCCGCGGCACTGCTGCTGGCGGCGCTGATGGCCGTCGTCCAGGCCTTCGACCCGCCGCTGTACCCTCTCGGCACCATCGCGCTGCTCGCCATGGCGGCCGGACTCGGCACCGCGAGCGGGAGCGTCTTCGCCCTGGTCTCGCAGGTGACGCCGCAGGCCGCGGTGGGCAGCGTCACCGGCATCGTCGGCGCGATGGGAGGGCTTGGCGGGTTCGTCCCCCCGCTGGTCATGGGCGCCATCTACAGCGCGAAGAGCTCGTACTCGATCGGATTCATGCTCCTCTCCGACCTGGCGCTGGCGGGCGCGGTCTACGCCTACGGCCGGATGCGGACCCTCCGGCGCGACGGCTGACCGCGGCTCCGGCCGGGTGCGTCGCGGTGGCGCACACCGGATGCCGCGGTGGCACACACCGGGTGCGGGCTTGCGGGCACCCCATAGGCTCGGCGGGTGACCTCTCTTCTGCCCGCGCTGCGCGGAGCGTCCGGCCGGACGGACTCCCCCGAGGCCGTCCGGTTCGGCGAACACGTCCTGACCTACGCACAGTTGGCCGAGGCGTCCGACGCCCTCGCCACCCGGATCGCGGGGGCGGGCCGCGTCGCCGTCTGGGCGACGTCCACCCCGGAGACCGTCGTCGCCGTCGTGGCGGCACTCCGGGCGGGGGTGCCCGCCGTACCGCTCAACCCCAAGACCGGCGAGCGGGAACTGGCGCACATCGTCGCGGACAGCGCGCCCTCGGCGGTTCTCGCCGGGGCGGCCGACGTACTGCCGCCCGCGCTGGGCGGCCTGGATCGGCTGGACGTCGCCACGGCCGCGCCGGTCCGGGCCGCCGGAGCCGTGCTGCCCCCCGAGCCCTCCGGTGAGTCCCCCGCCCTGGTCGTCTACACCTCGGGCACGACGGGCCCGCCCAAGGGGGCCGTCCTGCCCCGCCGGGCGATCGCCGCTTCGCTGGACGCGCTGGAGGACGCCTGGTCCTGGACCGGTGAGGACGTCCTCGTCCACGCCCTGCCGCTGTTCCATGTGCACGGGCTGATCCTGGGGATCCTCGGCCCGCTGCGCAGGGGCGGTTCCGTCCGTCACCTCGGCAGGTTCTCCGTCGAGGGGGTGGCCAGGGAGCTGCTCTCCGGGGGCACGATGCTGTTCGGCGTGCCGACGATGTACCACCGGCTCGCCGGCGCGCTGACCGGTGCGGACGGCCCCGGGAACCTCGCGAAGGCCCTCGCGGGCGCGCGGCTGCTGGTCTCCGGCTCGGCGGCGCTCCCGGTCCACGACCACGAACGGATCGCCGCGGCCACCGGGCGCACGGTCGTCGAGCGGTACGGGATGACCGAGACCCTCATGAACACGGGCGTACGGGCCGACGGGGAGCCCCGCGCCGGGACGGTCGGACCCCCGCTGTCGGGCGTCGAGCTCAGGCTCGTCGAGGAGGACGGCACCGTGCTCGGGGACACCGCGTCCATCGGCGAGATCCAGGTGCGCGGGCCGAACCTCTTCACCGGGTACCTGAACCGCCCGGACGCCACGGCGGCCGCCTTCACCGAGGACGGCTTCTTCCGCACGGGCGACATGGCCACGCTCGACCCCGACGGCTATGTCAGGATCGTCGGCCGCAAGGCCACCGACCTGATCAAGAGCGGCGGCTACAAGATCGGCGCGGGCGAGATCGAGAACGCCCTCCTGGAGCACCCCGGCGTGCGGGAGGCGGCCGTCACCGGTGAGCCGGACGCGGACCTGGGCGAGCGGATCGTCGCCTGGGTGGTGCCCGAGGACCCGGCGTCGCCCCCCGGCGAGCAGGAGCTCGCCGCACATGTGGCGGACCTGCTGGCGCCGCACAAGCGCCCGCGCGTCGTCCACCACCTCGACGCCCTTCCCCGCAACGAACTGGGCAAGATCATGAAGAGGTCGCTCGGTGGCTGACTCCGGGTGCGCCCGCGTGTCGGCGCGGGAGGCGATCTCCGCCGTCGCGGGGAGCTTCACGGAACACCGGCCGGCGGCGCGCCCCGCACCGGCGGACGGCCCGCTCGGCTGGAGCGGTTACGGGGAGTCCAGGGCGCGCGCCTCGGCACGGACCGGCGAGGAGGAGTCCGTCGTGTACGGGACCGCCGCCGTCGGGGGCCGGGAGTGCGTCCTGGTGTCGTTCGAGTTCGGTTTCCTCGGCGGCTCGCTCGGCAGCCGCACCGGAGACCGTCTGGAGGCCGCGTACACGCTGGCGGCCGAGCGGCGGCTGCCGCTCGTCTCGCTCGTCGCCACCGGGGGCAGCCGGATGCAGGAGGGCATGATCGCGCTGGTACAGCTGCAGCGCGTGGCTCGCGCGTCGACCTCGCTGAGGGCGGCTGGGCTGGCGCAGATCGCCGTGCTGCGGGATCCGACGACCGGCGGGGGCTGGGCCACCGTGGGGGCCGGCGCCGATGTGGTGCTGGCGCTGCCCGGGGCGCAGATCGGCTTCGCGGGCTCCCGGGTGCGGCCCGCCGACGCGGATCCGTACGCGTACACGGCGGAGGGACAGCTGGCGGCCGGACAGATCGACGCGGTCGTCGCGCCGGAGGAGCTGCCCGTGACCCTGGGCCGCTGGCTGGCCGCGCTCACCGTCACCGGCCCGGTGCAGGCCGCCCCGGTGCCGGAGGCCCTGTCGGCCGCGGAGCTGCCGGCCACCGGCTGGGACGCGGTGGAGCAGGCGCGGGCGGCGGACCGGCCCAGGGCGGAGGCCTATCTGGACGCCTACTTCGACCACCGGCTGCCGCTCGCGGGGGACCGCTGCGGCGGCCGGGACCCGGGGCTGCTCTGCGGGGTGGGCACGCACGCCGGACGGGCCGTGGCGTACGCCGCGCAGTGCGGCACCGCGACCCGTCCGGCGGGCTACCGCACGGCCGCCCGGGTGATCCGGCTCGCGGACCGGCTCGGCCTTCCCGTGCTCACCCTGATCGACACCCCGGGCGCGGCCAACGACGCCGAGGCCGAACGGGCGGGCGCGGGCGCCGCCATCGCGGACGTCTTCGCGGCGGTCGCCGGCGCCCGGGTCCCCGTGACGACGCTCGTGATCGGCGAGGGCGGCTCCGGCGGGGCACTCGCCCTGGCCTCGCCGGACAACACCCATGTCACCGCCGACAGTTACTTCTCGGTGATCGCGCCGGAGCCGGCGGCGGCCATCCTGAAGCGCGGTCCGGACGAGGTGCGGTCCACCGCCGACCAGCTCAGGCTGCGCCCGCAGGACCTGGTGGAGCTCGGAGTGGCCCGGTCGGTGGTCGGCCCCGCGCGGGCTCAGGACACCTGACGGTCACCGGACAGGGCACGCCCGGGAGTCCGGACGTGCCCTGCGCGGACCGGTGACGACGCTTCGTCAGCAGTTCACCGTGCGGTCGTAGTTCCCGAGGACCCCGCGGTAGACGTACAGATGGCTGGTACCGGCGGACATCACGTAACACGGGCTGTCCGGGGCCAGCGAGACGACGACCTTCACCGCACGCTCGCCCCCGCACTTGTTCGAGAGAAGGACGTCGAAGCCGGTGGTCGTCTGCGTGACCATGCGGCCGATGCAGGTCGGGGCCGTCGTCGCGGCGGCGGCCGGCGTCGCCGAGATGATCATGGTTCCGCCCAGAGCCGCAGCGGTCACCGCGGCCTGTGCCGCCCTCCGGGTCATACGCATCAAGGACTCCTTGCCGAGAAGGTGGTTACGCAACAGGCGGCAGGCTATGACGACTTGCGCATAATCCGCGCATAGAGTGCGCACAACTCGCCCTCGGTCAGCCGGTCTCGCGGACAGCCGCACGCACGGCAGGGAGTAACGGTGCATTTCGCCCTTCTCGGCCCGCTGGAAGTCTCCCGCGACGGCGGACGGGTCGGCCTGGGCTCCGCCAAGCAACGCCTGCTGCTGGCAGCCCTGCTCCGGCGTCCGTCCGAGACCGTGCCGACCGCGGCACTCACCGTGGCGCTCTGGGGCGACGACCCGCCGGCCTCCGCCGCCGCGAACCTCAGGACCTATGTGCGCGGTCTGCGGACCGCTCTGGGCGACGGCGCCCCCTGGGACGGGGTCGCGCGCACACCGGGCGGCTACCTGCTCCGGGTCGAGCCGGGACAGCGGGACGTCGACGTCTTCGAGGAGGCGGCGGCCGGCGGCCGGCGGGCCCTGACCCTGGGCGATCCCGCCCGCGCGTGCGAGGAGCTGGACCGCGCCCTGGGCCTGTGGCGTGGAGCGTTCCTCGAAGGGCTGCCGCTGTCGGACGCGCTCGACCGCTGGGCGGGCCGGCTGGAGGAGCGCCGCTGGAACGCCGAGGAGGACTACGCGGAGGCCCTGATCGCGGAGGACCGCTGTCCGGAAGCGGTCCTCCGGATGCGGGGGCTGGTCGAGCACCGTCCGCTGCGACAGGGCGCCTGGCTCCATCTGATGCTGGGCCTCTTCCGGGGCGGCGACGTGGCGGGGGCGCTGGAGGCCCACCGCCGGGCGCGCGAGGTGCTGGTCCGCGAGACCGGCCTCGAACCCGGCCCCGAACTGGAAAGCCTGCACAGGGACATCCTCCGTCAGCGCCCGGTGCCCGCACGGGCCACGCCTGCCCCGGTGGCCCCCAGACCCAGGCAGCTTCCCCTCGTCACAGCCGGATTCGTCGGCCGCGATGCCGCGCTCGCCGCGCTCGACTCCTCCCTCGGCAGCGGGTCCGGCGGGCCGGGAACCGCGGCGATCACCGCGGTCTCCGGAATGGCCGGCGTCGGCAAGACCGCTCTCGTGCTGCACTGGGCCCACGGGGTGGCCGACCGCTTCCCCGACGGCCAGCTCCACGTGAACCTGCGCGGATACGACGAAGAGGGCCCGCTGCCGGCCGCCGACGCCCTGAGGGGGTTCATCGAGGCGTTGGGCGTACCCCAGGCGCGGATACCCTCCGGCACGGAAGCCCGCACGGGCCTCTTCCGCAGCTTGCTGGCCTCTCGGCGCGTGCTCGTGGTCCTGGACAACGCGCGGGACTCCGCGCACGCGCGGCCGCTGCTGCCCGGCGCCGGGGAGAGCGTGGTGGTCGTCACCAGCCGGGAGCGGATGCACGGGCTGGTGACGACCGAAGGGGCGCGGCCGCTCACCCTGGACGTACTGACCGAGCAGGAGTCGACCGGCCTGCTCGTCCGCCGCCTCGGCGGGCGGATCGCCGCCGAACCGGCCGCGGCGGCGGAGATCGTGGCCGCCACCGGACGGCTCCCCCTCGCCCTCGCCGTCGTCGCCGCACGGGTGGCGGACCATCCGTCCTTCTCCCTCCAGGTCTTCGCGGCCGAGCTCCGTCCCGCGGGGGCGCTGCTGAACGCGCTGGAGGACGGCGACGCGCGGCGGATCCTGTCCTGGTCCGCGCTCGCCCTCACCGACGGGGCGGCACGCCTCTTCCGCCTGCTCGGACTCCACCCCGGCCCCGACCTGACCCTGGACGCGGCGGCGGCGCTGGCCGGAGCCCCGGAGCCCGCCGTCCGGCCTCTGCTCCGGGAGCTGACCCGGCTGCACCTGCTGACCGAGCACTCCCCCGGGCGATACCTCTTCCACGATCTGCTGCGGGCCTACGCGGCCGATCTCGTGCGGACCTCGGAGCCGCCCGCGGCACGCGGCGACGCGCTGGAGAGGCTGTACGACCACTTCCTGCACCGTGCTCACGCGGCGGCCGTACTCGTGCAGCCGCAGTGGCCGGCCGTCACGCCCGTGCCCCGGCTGCCGGCCAACAGCGGAGAGCACGTCCGGGACGCCGACACCGCCCTCGCCTGGTTCGCCGCCGAGCACCAGGTCCTGCTGCGCACGGTGGCACAGGCCGAGCGGCACGGCTTCGAGGCGTACAGCTGGCAGCTGGCCTGGGCACTCACCGCCTACCTGGCACCCCACGGTCTGTGGCAGGACCAGCGCGTGGTCCAGGAGACCGCACTCGCCGCCGCCGAAAGAGCCGGCGATCCGGCAGGGCAGGCCATGGCCTGCCGCCTGCTCGCCCGCGCCGAATCCCGTCTCGGGGATCTCGGTGCCGCGGAGAGCCGGTTACGCCGTTCCCTCGATCTGTACGCCCGCCTGGGCGACGCCACCGGCCAGGCGCAGACCCTGCACAACTACGTCGAACTCTGTTACATGGACGGCCGGCTGGCGGAGGCGCTGCGGCACGGCGACGACGCCCTGCGTCTGTACCGCCTTTCCGGCAACCGGGACGGAGAGGCACGCACCCTGAACGCGATCGGGTGGCTGCACGCCGCGGAGGGAGACTACGAACGGGCCATCGAGAGCTGTTCCCAGGCCCTCGCACGGCAGCGGCACGCAGGTGACCGCAACGGCCAGGCCGCCACCCTGGACAGCCTCGGCTTCGCCTATCACCATCTGGCCCGTCATGACCGCGCGGTCACGAGCTACGAGGAGGCCGTCGTCCTGTTCCGGGCCTCGGCGGACCGCTACCACGAGGCGGAGACCCTGGTCCGGCTCGGTGAGACGCTCCTGGCGACGGGCGACACCCGGCGGGCCGAGGACGTCTGGCGCCGTGCCGCCGTGATCTTCGACGCGCTGGGGGACCCGGAGGCCGACTCCGTACGGGAGCGCCTCGCCCTCGTCCGTGAGCCGTGACCTTCCGACTGTGCGACCGCCCCGCCGGCGGTGCTTCGGCGCGCCGCCGGAGCAGCCGTTGGCTAGCGTGACGGGAGAGCCGTCCGTCGCGTGGAGAGAGGTTCGAGTCATGGCCGCAGAATCCGAGGGAACCCCGTGCTGGGCCGACGGTACGTTCGGCGACCTCGAAGGGGCGAAGCGCTTCTACGGTGAGCTCCTGGGCTGGACGTACGGGGAGTCCATGCCGGAGTACGGCAACTACACGCAGGCCCACGCGGACGGCAAGGCGGTCGCCGCGCTGTCGCCTCCCGTGCCGGGCCAGGAGGCGCCGAACGCCTGGTGCCTGTACCTCGCCTCGCCGGACGCCGCCGCCACCACCGCGAAGATCCGCGAGCACGGAGGCGAGGTGCTGGTGGAACCGATGCGGGTCGGCGACTTCGGGACGATGGTGCTGGCCTCCGACCCCGGCGGGGCGGCTTTCGGAGTGTGGCAGGCGGGCACCCACAAGGGCTTCGAGGCGCAGGCCGTGCCCGGTGCCTTCTCCTGGGCCGAGATCTACACCCGGGAGCCGGAGAAGGCCGACACCTTCTTCTCGTCGGTCTTCGGGTACCGGGTGAAGCACCTGGACGACGACGCCGTCGACTTCTCGCTCTACGACCTGGGTGCCGACCCGGTGCTCGGCCGGATGAGGATGGGTGAGGAGTTCCCGCCCCAGGTGCCGGCCCATCTGAACGTCTACTTCGGTGTCGCCGACTGCGACGCGGCGGTGGAGAAGGCGAAGTCGCTGGGTGCGCAGCTCCGGTTCGGGCCGATGACCATCCCGTTCGGCCGGTTCGCCTCGCTGACGGATCCGCAGGGTGCGGTGTTCTCGCTGTTCGACCCCTCGACGACCGGGGGCGAGATGCCGGGCGTCACCGAGGTCACCTGACGGGCGGGTCCCCGTACCCCTCCCAGGCGTCCGTCCGGGCACGCGCGAGGAGCGCGCGGAGCCGGGGAGCGACCTCCTCGCCCACCCGGTAGGCCTCCTCCAGGTGCGGGTAGCCGGAGAGGATGAACTCGCCGATGCCCAGGCGCCGGTACTCGTGGAGCCGCTGGGCGACCTCGTCGTGCGAGCCGACCAGGGCCGTGCCGGCTCCCTCCCGTACGAGACCGATGCCCGCCCAGAGGTTCGGGGCGACCTCCAGCTTCGCGGCGTCGGCGGAGCCTCCGTGCAGCGCGGCCATCCGGGCCTGGCCGGTGGAGTCCATACGGGCGAACCGGTCCTGGCTGGCGCGGACCGCCTCCGGGTCGAGGCCCGCGAGGATGCGGTCCGCCTCGGCCCACGCCTCGGCGGCGGTGTCCCGGCTGATGATGTGCAGGCGGAGTCCGTAGCGCAGTTCGGGGGCCGCGGCGCGGAGTCTGTCGATGCGCCCGGCCAGGGCCGCCGGGGGTTCGCCCCAGAGCAGCTGTACGTCGGCCCGGCGCGCGGCGACGGCCTCGGCGGCCGGGGAGGCTCCGCCGAAGTAGAGCGGTACGGGGTACCGGACGGCGGGCTCGTGGAGCTGGGCGCCGTCGATCCGCAGGTGCTCACCGTGGTGGTCGACGCGCCTGCCCTCCAGGAGGTCGCGCAGAACGCCCATCACCTCGTCGGTGCGCGCGTAGCGCCCGTCGTGGTCCACGTGGTCGCCGTAGGCCCGCTGTTCGGCCGGATCACCGCCGGTGACGACATTGAGGCGGAGCCGCCCCCCGGCGAACCGGCGGAAGGCGTCGGCCTGCTGGGCCAGCAGGGTCGGGCTGGCGAACCCCGCGCGGAAGGCGACCAGGAACCCGATCCGGTCGGTGTGCTGGGCCAGGGCCGCCGTGAGGATCCACGGATCGACGCATCCGAGCCCCACGGGGGTCAGCAGCGAGTGGAACCCGGACTGTTCGGCGGCGCGTGCCACCTGGGTCAGGTAGCCGATGTCCGCGGGGCGGCGGGTGGCGGCGCCGGTCCTCCCCTGCACGGCCGTGACACCGCCGGGGTCGCGGCCGTCGCCGCCCGTGGGCAGGAACCAGTGGAGCAGGAGCGGATTGCCGGACATACGGGATCCTCGTGGACGGCGGCGGGGGACGCACGACGGACGTACGGATGCGCGGGCGCACCGTCGGCCGGGGTGTTCCGGGAGGCGTGGGCGGGGCCGCGAGGGCGTCGGGGCCGGCCCGGTGTCACGTCAGCGGCAGGACGGACAGAGCATCGTCGAGACGCGCAGGA